>Ga0136633_1002775_pt1 | contig 11863 bp, 12 predicted proteins | sample AntDrymeUQ832206_2_FD_105494 | JGI IMG/M metagenome (GOLD analysis project Ga0136633, IMG submission 105494) | Polar desert sand microbial communities from Dry Valleys, Antarctica - metaG UQ83 (22.06) | ecosystem: Environmental > Terrestrial > Soil > Desert | place: Antarctica: Dry Valley...
GCATCGAGAAGGCCAGCTGCGACGACGAACCCCTTCTCGACGTAGTCGACCGAGTGGGTCACGGCTGACTCGACACTGGTCTTGGGCACTCAACGCACTTTAGAGAGCAGCGGCCAGGATGGGAGCAGGTCGGTTAAGGCGACTAGGGTGATGGCGCTCGGCTGGCGCACAGCCACGTCGAATCTATGCTGTACCAGCGGCGTGCTGTCCAAGCTCGTGGAGGCCGCGGAGAGAAAGCCGCAGGTCACAGGCTATTTTCAAGCGCTCGTAGCTCAACGGATAGAGCATCTGACTACGGATCAGAAGGTTGGGGGTTCGATTCCCTCCGAGCGCACCATGTGATGTCTCAAGACATCCCGGACGACCGAACCCTCATCTTGGGGTTCGTCGTTTTGGTTCGGGTCCCGGCGGCGCCGGAGCTCCAGGTGCCCTGACCGGAACTCAGCCCTCGACGGCAAAGATGCCGGCGAAGGCGGTGAAGGTGGCGCCGTCCGCGTAGGCAACGACCAGAAGGTGCGACCGGGACCTCATATGACCGGGCGGGTCCCACGTGCCCCGGACGCCGCTGCCGGACGCCTTCCCCGGTACCTTCACGGGAGCCGAGTCGTCTAGTGAGAACCAGAACGTCCCCTTGCCCGGGGCGGTCGCCTCGAGCGTCGCGTCCGCCGCGAGCCCGTTCAGCCCGTTCTCGCCCGCGGACGGCCGGACCGGCTCGAGGCGGCCACCGGACTTCGGCTCGAAGGCCATCGGCTCCACGAGCCAGGTGCCGTTCCGGCCGCTCTTCGTCGCCGGTACCGCGTCCACTCGGAAGCCGTCCTCGCCCTCGCCGCGCCAGGTGCCAGAGACGGCGACGACGGTGGAGGACACGTCGGAGACGACCCCGAGGTCGATCTCGGTCGTCGACCGGTCGGGCGTGTTGGCCCAGGCGCCATAGCCCTCCTGCGACTCCGTCATCACGCCGCGGACGTTGGCGCCGAGCGACCGGATGTAGGCCTCGGAGCGAGGCCCGACGAGTGCGACCGCGGCGTCGATCCTTCCTGCGCCCAGGGCCTCGATCCACGCGACCACCGCAGCATCCGGTGTGGCCTTGCCCACCTTCGACGAGGCGGTATTGGACCGGGTCGAGCTCGGCGTCGTGGAGGCCACCGTCGACGGCGTGGTCGCCGTCGACGCGTTCGGTCGCGGGTCCGGGCCCACGGTCGCCGCCGGGACGGTGGACGGGGCGACGGACGGGTCGACCGCGGGCTTGAGATCGAGGTCCGTCTCGTTCGACCGCATCGCCACGGCGGCGCCGACGGCGAGGAGTGCGGCAGCGGTCGTGGCCACCAGCGCGATCCGCCAGCGGGCGGCGGTGGACGGAGTGCGCAGCGGGACGACGGGTGCGAGGTCGTGGACGATGTCGGTCGGGATCTCGTTGTTGCGGGCGACCGGCACGGGGGTCGTGAGAGCGGCGTCGAGGTCGTCCCAAAACGTCGGTCCGTGCTCGGGGACGGTGATCCCTTCGAGCGCCTCCGCCACGATCGGGTCCCGGTCCGGGGTGCGGGTGGACGGGCTCACTGGTCCTCCTCGGCGAGCACGGCGCGCAGTGCGGCGCGTGCTCGGGAAAGTCGGGATGCGACGGTGCCGGGGGCCACCCCGAGTACCGACGCAGCGGTCACGTTGTCGAAGCCCTCGCCGTCCACCAGCAGGACCGTCGCCCGTTGGTCGGCGGGGAGGGTCGCGAGGGCGCGCAGGACGGTGTCCCTCGCCTCGGCGGTGCGCTCCGGCCCCGGCGGGCCGCCCCGCCGGCTGAAGACGAGCTGCGCAGCCCCGGTGAGCTCGTCGCGGCGGCGACCTCGGCGCAGCTCGTCGAGGCAGGCGTTGTAGACGACGCGGTGGAGCCACGTGCCGGCGTCCGACTCGGAGCGGAACCCCTCGTACGACCGGAACGCCCGCAGGTAGGCGTCCTGGAGGACGTCCTCCATCCGGGCCCAGTCGCCGAGGAGCATCTTGTAGGCGAGCGCCCGCAGGCGCTCGTCGTGACGGCGGACGTGGTCGACGAACGCGACCCGGTCCTCTTCGCCCACCGTCGATCCGTACGCGATCACGCCACCTTTGACGATTGCCGGACCCCAACGCTTCCACGTCCTGACAAAGAAGTTGCGGATGAGCCGCGTCGGCTGCGGTCTAGCGCCTGGTCCGTGCCCTCTTCAGGTGCCGCGCCGCGAGCGGTGTCGGCGCCACCGCGAGCCAGGCGTCGAGGACGAGGTCCCGAAGCGACCGCTTGGTCACGACCTTCAGCTGGATGAGCAGCGCTGGGTAGCCGTCGAAGTGCGGGATCGTGAAGGCACCCAACGTGGCTGCCTCGAGGATCGCCTCCTTCTCCCCGAGGTCGGCGGTGAGCAGGGCGAGGATTGGACCATCGGGCGGCGTGCGCTCGCCGAACCGCTTGATGTCCGCCTTGGAGAAGGGGCGCTCCCAGGCGAACGCCTTCTTGCCGAGGCACCAGGTGCGGTTGCCTTGCCGCTCGCCCTCCACCACCTCCGGCAGCCCGAGCGCCATCGCCGCTGCATCGTCGAGGCTCACCATGACTGTCGACGGTACCCCCGGTGGACGTCGTGGAGGTCGCTGACGCAGGCGACCGCCAGAGCCTTTGGCCACGCGCGATGACCGGGTTTACAAACGCCCGAAGAAGAGGCAGAGTGCACGAACGTCGCGAGCCGTCGCTCCAAGGGGAGATTCACATGCGCAAGAGCCTGATCGCGGTTGCGGTCTCGGTGGTCCTCGCAGGGTTCGGGGCACCTGCCGTCCGGGCCCAGTTGCCCGGCGCTCCGATTGAGGTCAGCGAGCTCCAGATCTCAAGCGCCACGACCGACGTGCTCCGCGAACGCTGGTATGACCAGCTCGTCGCCCGGTACGGCACTCAGGCCTGGGCTCCTCTACGCATGGAGCTCGAGGACGAGGACCTCGCGCTGATGGGGCTTCCATCCAAGCGCGTCCTCACGGCGAACCGCTATGACCGGCCCACCACCTTCACTGCAGCCGGCAACCCCCAACCTGCTGCACAGAGCGGAACGGCTGCATTTGCGGGCACTGGCTTCTTCGGCATCCGCCCCGGCGGCTGGCTGCTGCTCATCAGCGGCGGCAGCATCGGCTGGTGCAGCTTCGCCCACGTCTATGGATCACCCGGAAACTATTCGATCAGCACAGCCGGGCACTGTGGGAAGGTCGGCGACGTGGCCACCGTGGTCGGCGTGGTGGGCAACCGCTCGCCGGTGCTGATGGACATCGGCACGTTCAGCAAGTCCACCGGCGACGGCGGCATTGGCAAGGACTGGGCCCTGATCTCTGTCAAGCCCGAGTACCAGCACCTCGTCACCCCGACGATGGCCTTCTGGGGTGGACCCAGCGGCATGTACAAGAAGGTGGGCGAGGTGGCCACGTTCAGCTACGGCCGCGGCTTCGTGCCGACCGTCACGACGACGCCGGACCCCTTCCTGGCGCAGCAGCTCCTCCACTACGGCCACGGCACAGGTATCGGCGCAGGGGGCACGCCCCGCTCAGGGAGCTCGATCTCCTGGCGCTCGACCTACTTCACCTTCTTCGGCGCCATCACTCCGGGCGACTCCGGATCGGGGACGAACACCCTGACGGGCGATGCGGTCGGCGCTCAACGACAGGCCGCGGGCATCAACACCCACATCTACCTGGATGGCCTCCAGACGTTCAAGACGGGCACCGGCTACCTAGCGGGAACGCGGGCGACGCTGGTCACTGGGACGCTGGCCAACGGGCAGCTCGTGCCCTACCCCGCCCCTCTGCCGACTCTGCCCTGAGTCCTCCTCCGCGCTGGCGAGCGCAGCGCGGACGATACATCGACGAACGTAAATGCGGTCCCGCGGGACCGCCGACCGAGTCCCGTCAGGCCCAGCCGCCGGCGTAGGCCACGAACTGGCCGGTGGTGAAGCGGCTCGTGCCATCGATGAAGGGCATGCAGAAGGCGGCGAACTCCTCCATCGTGCCGAGCCGGCCCAGTGGCACCTGCGCCTCGAGCTTGGCCCGCACCGCGGGATCCGTGGCGCCGCTCGCGGCCAGGAAGGCAGGGAAGTCCATGAAGTTCGTGCCCACGGCGTTCACCTGCACCCCGTTCCTGGCGATCTCGGCGGCCACGTTACGGGCCAACATCGTGGCGCCGGCGCGTGCTGCGGAGTAGAGCGGCGCCCCCGGTGTCGGCCGGGCCGCCGAGGCGCTGGTGATGAGCAACACCTGGCCCTCGCCCTGCTCCACCATCGGGTCCACGACCGCTCTGAGGAAATTGTACGGGCCCTCCAAACAGCCCGAGACCACGGTGCGCAGGTCATCCAGTGTCGACTTGGTGAAGCGACCGGTCACGATCTGCCCCGAGAATGACACCGCGGCATCCAACCGCCCGAAGCGTCTGAGCGCGGCCTGCACCAGCGCCGGAGCCGACTCGGGCTTAGAGAGGTCGCGGACGTCGAGAACGGCTTCGACCGAGGCACCCGTGTCCTCGAGCTCGACTACGAGCTCGCTGGTCGGATCCCCGAGGACCAGGTCGTGGCCGCAAGCCGCGAGGCGTCGCGACAGCTCAGGGCCGACGTAGTGACCGGCGTCGCCGATCATGGCGACGCGGCGGGGTTGGGGCATGAGCCAAAGGTAGTGAGGTTCAGCAACCGCGCGTCAGCCGAGGGCGGGGTCCAGCACCACGCAGGCCCATACGAGGTCACCCTCGCCGCTGGCGTCGGACTCTCCGGTCAGGACGAAAGCAGCCGGTCCACCCCGGTACGAGACGCTTCCCTCGTACGGCAGCTTTCCCGTGCTTCCCGCCATGGTGATGTCCTCGCCCAGCTTGGTGGCGCCGAGCGAGAGAGCCCGGATGGTGACGGTCGCCTCGAAGGCCGACGCCGTGCCGGCCACGTCGATGCGATCGGGGCCGAACGTCGAGCGGGTGATGGTGCCCTGACTGCTCGTGGCCCCTCGTACGACCCAGGATCTGCTCCCGTTGCGGGCGGCCGTGATCGTCGTGGTTGCTCCGGCAGTGGGCCGGGACTTTATGGTCACCTGAGCGGTTCCCCCCACCGGAACGTCCTCGCTGGTCTGGCGGACGAACGATGACTGGGCGAAGCCCAACACGGTGTCGGCGAAGGCCGTTGCCGCGCTGCGGGCCGTGGGATAGCGGGTCGAACCTTGACCGGGCCAGCCCACGATCGTCCGGTCGACGGGCATCGTGGAGGTCGTGCTCTTCGGCGGCTTGGTGAGGGGTGGGACCTGGGCGAGCGTCGTCGGGGCAGCTGAGATCGTCGACTCCGGCGGAGTCGACGTGGACGAGGTGCCCATCGTGTCGATGGTCGAGCCGGCGCCGGTCGTGACCTGGGGGTTCGAGCCGCCGTCAGTCACGAGCACGGCGACGGCGACGAGCATGACGATGGCTGCGACAGCGCCCGCGGGCGCCAGCCAGAGCGCCCGGTTGCGACGGGCCCGGCGCTCGATGGGCACGACGACCCCGGGATCGGATCCAAGGACCCTTGCGTCGACGGCACGGGCCCGGCTCACCAGTGCGCCGCGCAGGCGTTGCGCCGTCTGCTCCAGGGGATCGACGCTCGGGTCGGTGCCAGTCATCGGGGGTCCTCCAGTCGAACAGCCAAGGCTGCAAGGCCGCGCCGGGCATGGGTCTTGACCGTCCCGACCCTGATGCCGAGGGAGGCTGCGATCTCTGCCTCGGTCAGCGACAACCAGTAGCGGAGGACGAGCACGGCCTGCTGCTGGTGGGGCAGGGATCGAAGCGCGGCCAGCACGACCGCTTCCTCATCGTGGCGCTCGGCCACCTCGTCTGGCCGCTCAACCCCGGAACCGGTGGAGCCCGCAATCAACAACCTGGATCGGGGGTCGCGGCGCCGCAGGGCGGATCGGGCGCCGTTCAGTACAGCGGAGCGGAGGTAAGCGGCCGCGCTTTGCGGATCCCGGAGGGATCTCGATCTTCCGGCCAGGTTCGCGAACGCATCCTGGACCAGCTCCTCGCAGCGGCCCACATCGTCCACCATGAACGAGGCGAGAGTGACGAGATCCCGGTAGTGGGCGCGGTGAAGAGATGCGAGGTCAACCTCCACTCCATCTGTCACCTCCACGATGGCCATCATCAACCCAACAGACGCACGACGGCCCGATCGCGAGGACACAACGGCGAGATTCGCCCCTTGTGGGAGGGGACCTGGGGCGTTACGGTGGAGTCAGATCGGCTCCCGCCGACCGCATGGCGGTGCTCCAGACCGTGGCAGCGTGCTCTCATGACGTACTGCTGAACGGAGAGGCTGATGGCTGGAGCCGCATTCGGAGCACAGATGGAAGGCGGTCGAGCCGCGTCCGGATGGCCGCGTGTCTCGAGGTCCGCAGGTACCACCATCGTGTGGCTGAGTGGTGAGCAGGACGCCACGAACACGGGCCCCATGAACGAGGTGCTCACCGTTGAAGGGGACGGCGGTGACGCGGACCTGATCGTCGACCTGAGCGGCGTGACGTTCATGGACGGGTCGTCGGCCGGGGCACTGCGCGAGTGCAGGCTGCGGTTGGAAGCCCAGGGCCGTTCCCTGAGCCTGCGCCACCCCTCAGCCTGCACGTCTCGCCTCCTCTGCCTATGCGGGCTGGGGGACATCGTGGAAGCCGCTCCTCCAGCTGCTCCGTACGACGTTTCGGGGCCGAACATCCTCCACCTGCCGATGACCGACAACCCGTCGGGGTCCAAATGGTCAGTGGGAGGGGACGATCACGAGACTGCGTCGGCCCTGGTCCGCGAGGCCCTGGCCCTGATGGAGGCGGCTACAGAAGATCGGGCTCAGGCTGCGCGCCTCCTGGAGCGGGCCAAGGTGCTGACGGCGACCTCCACGCCAGCCGTCATCGGTCGCGAACCATCCGATCGGTGACGGTGGACACCGGGGCGCATGGAGGCGGCTGACGCCGGCGTCAGGTACGGTCGGGCGACCAGACCGGGAGGTGTCATGGACAGCTTTGAAGGCCGACTGGCCGTCGTAACGGGGGGTGGCTCAGGGATGGGACGCGAGCTGGTCATCCAGCTGGCGGCCGAGGGGTGCTCCGTCGCCACCTGTGACATGAACCTCGACGCCTTAGCGGCCACGGCCAAGCTGGCCGAGGAGGGGGCTCCGGCGGGCACGCGCATCACCACCCACGAGTGCAACGTCGCCGACGCGGAGCAGATGGATCGCTTTCGCGACGAGGTCGTCGATCAGCACGCCATCGGTCACGTGCACCTCGTCTTCAACAACGCCGGAATCGGAGGTGGCGGCAGCTTCGTGGCTGGCCGGAGGGAGGACTGGGAGCGCACGTTCGGCGTGTGCTGGGGCGGCGTGTACAACGGGTCCCGCGCCTTTCTCCCTCTCCTCGTGGCGAGTGACTCCGGGTACCTGGTCAACACGAGCAGCGTCAACGGCTTCTGGGCCTCCCTCGGCCCGGGGATGCCCCACACGGCCTACAGCGCTGCGAAGTTCGCCGTTAAGGGCTTCAGCGAAGCCCTGCTCGAGGACCTGCGGCTGAACGCGCCCCACGTGAAGGTGGCGGTCGTGATGCCGGGGCACATCGGCACCGACATAGCGATCAACAGCTGGCGCGCCCACAGCGGCTCAGACGAGCTGACCGGAGCTGACCTCGCGGAGATCCGGGCCACCATGGCCAAGCGCGGCATGCCGGTGGACAGCGCCTCCGACAGCGACATCGCCAACATGGTCCAGCTCATGGGTGAGTCGTTCCGTGACAACGCCCCCATGACGGCTGCCGACGCGGCCACGGTCATCCTCGAGGGCGTTCGCGCCGGCAAGTGGCGCATCCTCGTCGGCGACGACGCGCACAGGCTCGACGCGGCCGTCCGGGCCGACCCGGACTCGGCTTATGGCCCGGACGGGCTGTCGCTCGGGGTCCTCGGCACCTGAACGTCGGGTCGTCCGCAGATCATTGGGCTTGTGTGAACAGCGGCCTGAGCTGGTCGCACAGGAGGGTCGGATCGAGACCCTTCATGACGTACGCTGACGCGCCTTTGCGCCGGGAGAGCTCGGCCAGGTCCGCGTTGTCGAGGCCGGAGAGCACGGCCACGATGGACCCTGGGGCTGCGGACCTGATGAGAGGCAGAGCCTCGAGTCCTCCCATGCCAGGCATGGCCAGGTCGAGGAGGACGAGGTCGGGGCGGTGATGGCGGGCCAGAGCCACCGCCTCGCGGCCGTCGCCCGTCTCACCGACCACATCGAAGTCGTCTTCGGCGTCGAAGATGAGCCGGAGGAGGCCGCGCAGCGAGCGATCGTCCTCCACGAGCAGCACGCTCCAGCGCTTGGAGGCCCCGCTCGTCGCGGCCTGGTTGGTGGCCGTGGGACTCCGACGGTCGAGCCACGTCGTGGCCGCCGGGGCGGGCATGGCCCGGCTCCACAAGTAGCCCTGGCCCAGCTCGCAGCCGAGGGATCGCAGCTCGGACAGCTGCTCGACCGTCTCGACGCCTTCGGCGACGGTGGTGAGGCCGAAACCGTGGGCCAGGTCGATGACGCTCGCCACGATGGCGCGGTCCTGTTCGTCGGTGCCCAGGCCCTCGACGAAGGAGCGGTCGATCTTCAAGATGTCAACGGGAAAGCGCTTCAAGTACGTGAGGGATGAGAACCCGGTCCCAAAGTCGTCCACCGCGATGCGGACTCCAAGATCCTTCAGCCGACCGAGGGCTCTGGCGCTCGCGCCGCTGTCCTTCAGGAGCACGCTCTCGGTTATCTCTAAGACGAGCGCGTCGGGAGCGAGACCCTGGTCGACGAGGATCTCGTTGACCACCGAGGCGAGGTTGGGCGCGAGGAGCTGACGGGCAGCGATGTTGACGGACAGCGACACGTCCGCCCACCGTCCTCCAGCACGGCGCCAGTCCGCCATCTGCCCGCAGGCGCGCCGGAGGACGTCCGTACCCATGGGCACGACGAGGCCGGTCTCCTCGGCGACCGCGATGAACTCGTTGGGCTGGAGCAGCCCGCGCTCGGGGTGGTTCCACCGGACCAGCGCCTCGACTCCGGCCATGGCGCCCGAGGCGATGTCGATCTCCGGCTGGTAGTGGATCTCCAGGTCGCCCAAGGGAATGCCCTTGCGCAGTGCGTTGGCGGTCTCGTGCCGGGTGACGGCAGCGGCGCGGGTCTTGTGGTCGAAGACCCGGATGCGGTCGCGACCCTCCTCCTTCGCTCGGTACATCGCGGCGTCCGCGTCCCGGACCAGCGTCTCAGCGGTGTCCCCCGCCTTTGGGTCAGGCGAGTGAGCTATGCCGATGCTCAGGCTCAGCTCGGTCCCCCCGTCTCCGAGGTTGATGGTGCGACCAACCTCTGCGGCGACCCGCTGGGCCAGGTCCACGGCCTCATGCTCGGTGACGTCTGTGCACAAGGCCACGAACTCGTCACCACCAAATCGGGCGAGGAGGTCGCCAGGCCGCATCGTGCCCATCGCTCTCGTGCCTATCGCCTTCAGCACCTCGTCCCCGACGGAGTGGCCCAGGCTGTCGTTCAGCCACTTGAAGCGGTCGATGTCCATGAACAGGACTGCCATGCCCAGGCGGGCCTCGCCGCGTGAGGAGAGGGCGTGTTCGAGCTGCTCCATGAAGCTGTTGCGGTTCGGGAGCTGCGTCAGCTCGTCGTGGCTGGCCTGGACGATGAGCGCAGCCTCCGCCTGCTGAGTCGTCTGCTGAGCTTTAGTCAGCTGAGCCTCGGAGGCCGCAAGCACGGCGATGGCCTGCGTCTCCGCGCTGCGGCGCCTGCGCCACTGGTGCGCGGCGACGGCGGCGAGCGCGACGAAGCACACGAGGTTCAACCACTGGGTGGCCGTGCGCAGCGTCACATGACTCCATCGGTCGCCGGGGAGACGCCATGAGGCGTCGTGCTGAGAGTAGGACGATCGACCCATACGGCGCCTGGTCGGCCCGGCCGCAGGCCTTCAAAGGTAGGGTCCTGGCATGCGCGGGAGGCTCGCTCAGGGCACAAGAGGAGCCCTGGGGTACTGGCCGGATCCGGCTGATGATCCGGGCGCTTCGCTGAGGACCGAGCCTCTCGTGGCTGTCGCCCCGGACGGCGGGATCAGCCGGGGGGTGCTCTGGCTCCCGCCGAAAGGCGAGCCGACCACTGTCGTGGCGCTGTCGCACCCGCGCGGCGACTTCTCAGTCCACTACGCATGCCCGCTCCTCGCTGCAGCCGGGTACGCGGTCTGCGGCTTCGCCACCCGATACGTCAACAACGACACAGACTGCCTGCACGAGAAGGCCGTCGAGGACGTGTGGGCGATGGTCGCCCATCTCCGGCGCAGGTTCGACCGGGTTGTGCTCCTCGGCAACTCCGGTGGCGGCAGCCTCATGTCCATGGCTGCGGCCATGGCCCAGCGCAGCGGCGAGATGTCGGGCCCTCTCGGCGACGCCTTCGTGGCCTTGGCCGCCCATCCCGGCGAGGGCATCTTCCTGCTGCAAGTCATCGATCCCTCCCTCACCGACGAGGACGACCCGTCGTCGCGAGACCCCGCGCTCGACATGTACGACCCCGCCAACGGCTATCGCGCCTGGCCCGAGCCGTGCACGTACGACAAGGACTGGCTCGTCGGCTACAGGGCCGCGCAGCGCGACCGCGTGGCCCGGATCGACGCACGGGCCCGGGCCGCCATCGCGGAGCAGCAGGACGGGCTCTTCGAGATGCGGGCGGCCGAGAAGGGCACCGCCGAATGGCTCGACGCCCGGAGGCGGGCCCGGGCCACGAAGTACCTGGTGACCTATCGGACGCTGGCTGACCCGGCCTACCTCGACCTCTCCATCGACCCCGACGACCGTCCCCTCGGCACCGTGTTCGCATTCCCGGACCCATTCGCCGCCAACGTCGGAGTGGGGCTGGCCCGGGTCATGACACCGAGGGGCTGGCTTTCGACGTGGTCGGGGCTGTCCAGCGACGCCGAGGTGGCGAAGAACCTCCCTCAGGTAAGGGTCCCCACCCTCGTGGTGCACCCGACCGGCGACACCGAGATCCGACGGCACCAGGCGAGAGCGATCCACGAGGCGTCGGGCTCTCCCGACGCCACCTACGTCGAGGTCGTGGGGGCGGAGCACTACCTCCAGGGCCGACGGGTCGAAGCGCTCGACCTCGTTGTCTCCTGGCTCCGCGACCAAGGTCTCTGACATCGACGAGCCACGTGCCCCAGGCGGTTCACGCCCTACGGTGACGCCATGGTCGTCACCGAGCCTCTCGCCACCGCAGACCTCCTCCACGCGAGCACGGGGTGGCACCTGCGACCCGAGGGTCTGTGCCAGGGCGACCGCTGCATCCCGCTCCCGGCTGAGGCCACGACCGCAGACGGGCACGTCGACCTGCGCGTCGTGGCCGAGCGAGCAGGCTTCGCCCTCGTGCACGACGAGGTCCGCAGCCTCTGGGCTCTGGGTCCACAGGCCGGGACCACGCTCGCCTCCGACGAGCTCGGACCCCTCACGCTCACGGGCCTCGACGGCGCACCGGCGGACGTCGAGGTGCTCCTCGGGCCCGACCGCGGAGTTCTGCTCGCCTTCGCCTCGTGGTGAGGCTGTCGCAACGACCTGCCGGTCTGGCAGGCCCTGGCTGCTGAGCACTCCATCACCGTCGTCGCTGTCGCCCTGGACACCGGCGGCCCCGACGCCATCCGCCCCTTCGCCGAGAAGGCCCCTGCGGTACCGGTGGTCGTGGATCCCGAACACATCGTCACCGCCAGGTTCGGGCTCACGAACGTGCCCATGGCTCTGTGGGTGGACGGCGGACGCATCGTCCGGGCCGCCCATGCGGCCCAGGTCAAGCGCAACCGGCTTAAGGACCAGGAGGTGCCGGACGGGTTGCCCGACCGAATGGCC
>Ga0136633_1002776_pt1 | contig 11863 bp, 12 predicted proteins | sample AntDrymeUQ832206_2_FD_105494 | JGI IMG/M metagenome (GOLD analysis project Ga0136633, IMG submission 105494) | Polar desert sand microbial communities from Dry Valleys, Antarctica - metaG UQ83 (22.06) | ecosystem: Environmental > Terrestrial > Soil > Desert | place: Antarctica: Dry Valley...
GTTCGCCACGGACCCACGGGCGCGCTCGGGTACCCGGGTACGTTGCAGTTGCGCATGACGTAGCTCCCGGCGCGTGCCGACTCCGCGCCGGACAGGCTCAGCGCCACCACCATGAACCCGGTCGATAGGGCGCGGATGGCCCGCGCCCGGATACGCGATATCGGCATCCGCCCCCCAACAAGAGCGGTTGCTCGCGGGCGGGTCCAGCCATCTCGTCGCATGTCGTCCCCTATCGCCATCATCGCCCATCCCGCTCCGAAGGCCCAAGAATGATCTTCTCCTTGGGTAGAGAACGAAGGGACCAGATTCGCCCCCCTCTCAACGAGGAATCCCGCAAATTGCGGACGATTTCGTCGCCCTACTCGACCGCGCCCTCCGCGGGCTCGGCCGTGCCATGCTCCCGGCGCGGCACGAGCACGAGCCGCTTGAACTCGGCCACGAGCACGCCGTCCTGGTTGAGGACCCGCGTGTGCACGCGAACCGTGCCGCGGTCGAGCTTTGTCTTGGACTCGCGCTTTTCGAGCACCTCGGTCTCGCAGAACAGAGTGTCGCCGTGAAAGACCGGGGCGGGATGCTTGAGCTCCTCGGTCTGCAGGTTGGCGATCGCCTTGCCGCTGATGTCCGAGACGCTCATGCCCAGCGCGAGCGAGTAGACCATCGGCCCGACGACGACGTTGCGGCCCTGTTGCGACGCGGCCGCGTAGACGTCGTTGACGTGCAGCGGATGGTGGTTCATCGTCAGCAGGCAGAAGAGGTGGTCCTCGCTCTCGGTCACGGTCTTCGCCGGCCAGTGCTTGTAGATCGCGCCGATCTCGAACTCCTCGAGGTAGCGGCCGTAGGGGTGCGAGCCAGACGCTTCGCGCTCGGCTTGGTCGGTCGTGAAGTCGTCGCTCATCCGGTTCGTTCTCCTTGGGGTCAGGCAGCGCGGCGGATCATGACGGACCGCTGCGCGCGGCACCCGCGACGTGGTGTCCCGCGAGCAGTTCCCCCAGCCCTCGCCACGAGAACACGATCGCCGCGGCGCCGGCGTCTCGCAGCGCCGCAACGCGATCCTCGCGCTCGTCCTCGGCGACGAACTGCAGGTTGCCGACGGTCGGAAAGCCGGCTGCGACGGCCGACCTCACGCCGGCGACGGCGTCCTCCACGGCGAGTCCCTGCGCGCCCGACACCCCCAGCCGTTCCCCCGCGAAGGCGTAGATCGCCGGGTCCGGCTTGCTGGTCGGCACGGGCAGCGAGTCCTCCGCGCTGAAGCGCAGCTCCGGCGGGAAGAGCTCCGCCAGGCCGGCCGCCTCGAAGCACGCGTCCAGGCGCTCGGTCGCGCTGGAGCTCACGGCCGCCAGCCTGTAGCGCCGCGCCAGCTCGGTCAGCGGCTCGAGCACCTCGCGGTGGGGTCGCAGCGCGCCGCGCAGGTGCGCGATGACCTGGACGCGCTCCTGCACGACGCGCCGCTCGAGCTCGCCGGCGTCGATCGCGACGCCCGCCTCCTGCGCGAGCTCCTGCGCGATCGCGCGGAAGTTGCGCCCGGCCGCCCGCAGCCGCAGCTCGCGAGCGTTGAAGCGCCGCTCGATCTCGAGGTCGGCGAGCAGGCGGTTGACGACGGCGGTGCAGGCCTCGAACGCCGGCTGCTCGGAGGCGAACAGGTTGTCGTCGGCGTCGCAGAGCAGCACCCGCACGGCGCCGGCGTCCAGCGGCGCGAAGCGCAGCATCTCGGCGTTCACGCGACGGCGTGCAACTGCGTGCCGAGCGACAGGCGTGCGGCGACGACGACGCGCGCGCCGCCGGCCTTCAGGTCGCGCAGATCGCGCAGGACCGCGTCCGCGAACGACGCATCCGCTGCCAGCGAGCCGAACGTCCTGCGGTCGGCGAGCAGCGCGCGCGGCCCGTCCGCTCCTGCCACCAGCGCCTGTAGGCGCGCCGCCCCCGGGTCGTCGCGGAGGAACGGCACGCCGCGCTCGTCGAGGTCGCGCAGATACCAGCACCAGCCGGCGACGGCGAGCGTCAGCAGGGCGTGCGGGCGCTGGGTCGCGCGCGCCTCGCGGATCGACGTCAGGACGTGTCCGGGGATCTTCGCCGAGCCGTTGCGACACAGCCGCTCGAGGCGGTCGCCGATCGCCGGGTTGGCGAAGCGCTCGAGCAGCGCCGCCTGGTAGGCGGGCAGGTCGATTCCCGGGACGGCCGGCAGCAGCGGCGCGATCTCGTCGGCCATCATCCGCTGCACGTAGGCGGCGAACACCGGATCGGCCATCGTCTCGTCGATCAGCCTGTGGCCCGCCAGCGAGCCCAGGTAGCCGAGCGCGCTGTGGCCGGCGTTCAGCAGCCTCGTCTTCATCAGGGCGTAGGGGCGCACGTCGGAGACGAACTGCACCCCGACCTGGTCGAGCTGCGGGCGCCCGTTGCAGAACGCGTCTTCGACGATCCACTGCGAGAACGGCTCGGTGACCACGGGCCAGCGGTCGAGCACGCCGAAGCCCTGCTCGACGAGGTCGCGGTGCTCCTGCGTCGTCTTCGGCGTGATGCGGTCGACCATGCTGCTCGGAAAGGTCACGTGCGCGTCGATCCAGCGCGCGAGGCGGTCGTCGCGCAACTTGGCGAACGCCATCACGGCCGTGCGCGCGACGCTGCCGTTGCCCGGCATGTTGTCGCATGACAGGACGGTGAACGGCGCGCTGCCCGCGCGCCGGCGGCGGTCGAGCCCCTCGACGATGTATCCGAGCGCCGTCTGCGGGTGCGACGGATCGGCGAGATCTGTCACGACCTGCGCATCGCCGGCGAGGAACTCGCCGTTCTCGGGATCGACCTTGTAGGCGGCCGCGGTGATCGTCAGCGTCACGAGCCGGGTGCGGTCGTCGGCGAGCGCTTCGAGCACGGCCTGTGGCTGGTCCTGCGCAAAGAGGTAGTTCGTGATCACGCCGACGACGCGCGCCTCGTCGCCGTCGCGGCCGCGCGACACGACGGTGTACAGGCCGTCCTGCGCGGCGAGCGCATCCTGCATCTCGCGCCGGTGCAGGCCGACGCCGGTCAGCCCCCAGCCGTCGCCGAGCCCGCGCTGCGCGAGATCGTCGAAGTACACCGCCTGATGAGAGCGGTGGAAGGATCCGACGCTGATGTGCACGACGCCGGGCGCGAGCGCCGAGCGGTCGTACGAAGGGACCGCGACGCGCGCGGCATGGTGGGCGAGGGTGTCCTCGTTCAGGGGGCGCGGGCTCATCGTGGGGTCCTGGCTTCGTGTGTCGCGGGCTCCTCACAGTACCCGGCGTCGTTCGCTTCCGAACGATGCGGGCGCTGTTCGCGCGCCCGATTGCGCCTCGCGCGGGCCTACGCCGTGAGCGAGGAGAGCCGTCCGACTGCGGGCGGCGCGCCGGCGAAGGCGCGCTGAACGAGCTCCTCGACCTCGTCCGGCGAGCGAAAGCGGTCCGACAGGATCGTCCACCGGTCGGGTCGCATCGAGGGGGCGGCGAGAACGGCGGCGACGAGCTGCTCGCGCGACATCCCAAGCGCCTCCGGCGATGTCGGCAGGCCCAGCCGGCGGAAGGTCGGAAGCAGCACGGGCGTCTGCGACCAGTCGTGCGCCGCGGCGCTGACGAGGCAGCCGAGCGCGACCTGATCGCCGTGCAACGCGGCGCCGGAGCCGAGCTGCGCGTCGAGCGCGTGGGAGATCAGGTGCTCGGCGCCGGAGCACGGGCGGCTCGTGCCGGCCGCCGCCATCGCGAGGCCGCTGAGCAGCAGGCCCTGGGCGACGATCTCGTGCGCCGCCGGCGACCCCAGCTCCTCGAGGTCGAGGATCGGCCGCGCCGCCGACTCGGCGATCATCGCCGAGAAGGCGTCGTAGCGCTCGCGGCCCTCGCGGTCGGCGAGCCGCCAGTCCAGGCAGGCCGTGAGGTTTGAGACGAGGTCGCCGACGCCGGCGCGAATCGTGCTGCTCGGCGCGCTGCCGATCGCGTCGATGTCGACGACGATCCCGCAGGGCATGCGCGCGGCGTGACTGGCGCGCGCGCCGTCCTTGCCGACGAGGGAGGCGACCGGCGAGCTGATGCCGTCGTTCGAGACGGCCGTCGGGACGCTGACGAAGTCCACGCCCGTGCGCGCGGCGGCGACCTTGAGCGTGTCGATCACGCGCCCGCCGCCGACGGCGATCGCCGTGGTCACGCCCTCCTCGATGATCGTCGCCGCGGTGGCGGCGGACTGCTCGAGGCGACCGGTGAGGTGCGAGACGGTGATCGCGCGGATGCCCTGCGCGTGCAGGCCGGCGAGGACGCGCGTCGCGAACGCGCGCGACGGGCCGGGCCCACTGCCGACCATGACGTGGGCGAGATCGAAGCCGTGATCGGCGAGCAGCGGCGCCACGGAGTCCAGGCAGCCGGCCGAGACGTGCAGCAGCCGCGGGATCTCGACGTTGCGCGGCGCGGCGGCCATCAGGCGCCGACCAGCGTCTCGGCCGCCTCGAGATCGTCGTCGTCGTCGATCTCGACCCAGCCGCCGGCGGGCATCGCCCAGACCTGCCACGCGGTGCCGGCGGCAGCGGTCACGCGGACCGCGCCCTCGTACCACTCGTTGAAGGAATCTTCGCGCCCGACGAAGCCCTCGAGCACCTCGCGCACCGCTCGCAGCGCACCGCCGCGGATGAACAGCATCCCGACGTACTCGCCGACGGGGTCGTGGATGTCGACCTTGCCGATGGCGTCGAGCGTGCCGCGCGGCCCGACCGAGACCTTCATCGACTCGTCCGTCAGCACCTTCTCGAGATCGACCGCCAGCATGCCGTCGGCTTCGCCCGCGACCGCCTGCTCGAGGAAGGCCGAGACCTGCTCGGGCGCGACGAGCAGGTCGGCGTTGAGGATCGCCACCGGCCCGTCCTCGGGCAGCTCGCGCAGCGCGCGCAGCAGCGACCACCAGTTGTTGAGCTCCGCGAACTCCGGATTGGCGATCACGCGCACGTCGTCGGCGCGACCCGAGAGCTCAGCCTCGATCGCATCGGCGGCGTGCCCGACGACGACGGATGTGGAGGCGACGCGGTCGCCGGCGAGGGCGATCCCGTCGAGCTGGCGATCGGCGAGCGTGCGCCCGCCGACGGACAGCAGCCACTTGGGCGTCGCGCCGCCCAGCGCGCCGAGCCGGCTGCCGCGCCCGGCCGCGAGCACCACGACGTGCGCGGGGGCGGTCACCGGCAGCTTGCGTGCGGGCGGCGGTTCACGGGATCTTCACACTGCCCGTGCCGCGGGGGTCCCAAGCGGGGGCGAGCGGAGGCGTCGGCGTAGTTGGGCGTTTGCAGGGACATCACACGATCGTCACGGCAGCGCAACATCGTGTGAGGGGGCGGGCGCTGACATCGCAAGCGTGAACGGTACTCGCCATACAGGCCCCGACGTGATCGCTCATCGCGGCGCATCCGCGTACGCCCCAGAGCACACCTTTGCGGCGTATGACCTCGCGCTCGAGCAGGGCGCGACGATGCTCGAGCTCGACGTCCGCGTGACGCTGGACGGCGAGCTCGTCGTCCTCCACGACACGACGCTGCTGCGCACGGCGCTGCAGCCCGGCCGCGTCGCGCAGATGACCTGCGCGGACCTGGCGGCGCTCGACGCGCCGCTGCGTCCGCTGACGCTCGACGCCGTGCTCGAGCGCTACGGGCGGCGCGCGCGCCTGCTCGTCGAGCTCAAGGATCCGGCTCCAGCGTGGGAGCGCGGCGTGGCGGATGCCGTCCTGCGCCACGGGCTCGCCGAGCGCGTGGTCGTGCAGTCCTTCGACGCGGCGGCCCTGCGCCGGCTGCGGGCGGCGGCGCCGTGGCTGTCGGTCGCCCCGCTGCGCCGGCGCGCCCCGGGCACGCGCGTGCTGCGGGGGATCGCCGCATACGCGGGCGCGGTCGGCGTCTGGCACGGCCTCGTAGATCAGGAGTTCGTCCTGCGCGCGCGGGGGTGCGGGCTGGCGGTGCGGGCATGGACGGTCAACGACCCGCGCGAGATGCAGCGCCTGCTCGCGCTGGGCGTCGACGGCGTCATCACCGACAGGCCGGACGTCCTGCGCGATGCGATCGGGCGCGACGCGGTGGTGCGCGCGGCGTAGGCGGCGGGCCGGGGCGGCGCTCGCGTGTCGACTTGCCCGCGCATGTCGATGACAGCTCGCCACACCGCGCCCGGTCACGACCACTCGATAGGTTCAGGGCCTCACGACCGCGTCCCTACGACCCCTGGAGCCGCCAACCGTGCGCGACCCCCGTGCCTTCCTCAAGCCGCTCGCCATGGGCGCCCCCGACCCGCTGCGCGAGATCCCGGTCACCCCCTCGCGGATGATCCACTTTCTCGACTTCTCCAACGAGAAGATGGTCGCCAAGGCGCCCGACATCGCGGCAAAGGTCGACATCCTGCTCGGCAACCTCGAGGACGCCGTGCCGGTCGAGCGCAAGCAGGCCGCGCGCGCGGGCCTGATCACCGTCGGCCGCGACATCGACCTCGGCGACACCGCGCTGTGGGTGCGCATCAACTCGCTCGAGTCGCCGTGGGTGCTCGACGACCTCACGCAGCTCGTGACCGAGATCGGCCACAAGCTGTCGGTGATCATGGTGCCGAAGGTCGAGGGCCCGTGGGACATCCACTACGTCGACCGCCTGCTCGCCCAGCTCGAGGCGAAGGCCGGCCTCGAGCGCCCGATCATGGTCCACGCGCTGCTCGAGACCGCGCTCGGCGTCAACAACATCGAAAACATCGCGACGGCGAGCCCGCGTATGCAGGGCATGAGCCTCGGTCCCGCCGACCTCGCCGCCAGCCGGCGGATGAAGACGACGCGCGTCGGCGGCGGGCACCCCGGCTACCGCGTCATCTCCGACCCCGACCCGTCCTCGCCCGACGGCACGCCGCGCGAGTCCGCGCAGCAGGACCTGTGGCACTACTCGCTCGGGCGCATGGTCGATGCCTGCACCGCAGCCGGCCTGCTGCCGTTCTACGGCCCGTTCGGCGACATCAAGGACGTCGAGGGCTGCGAGGCGCAGTTCCGCGCCGCCTTCATCATGGGCTGCGTCGGCACGTGGTCGCTGCACCCGGTCCAGATCGAGATCGCCAAGCGCGTCTTCAGCCCCGATCCCGCCGAGGTGCTGTTCGCCAAAAAGGTCATCGAGGCGATTCCCGACGGCCGCGGCGTGCACATGATCGACGGCAAGATGCAGGACGACGCCACCTGGAAGCAGTGCAAGGTCATGGTCGACCTCGCCGAAATGCTCGCGCGCAAGGATCCCGATCTGGCCGAGGCCTACGAGATGCAGGGCGCCCCGGCCTGACGCCAGGACACGGTCAGCGCGATCGCTGTCGCCATGCGCAGCATCACCGTCGCCATCGGCGTTGCGCGGGGCGCCTTGAGCGGCGCGGCACCGGGCGACGCCAAACGCGCGGCGTCCAGCGGTGGGCCCCGTCCCGCGGGCTGTCGCCCGCGACCCTTCTTATAGGGTCTCGCCTCATGCGCTTCTTCGAATACGAGGCCCGTGAGATCGTCAAGCGGGCCGGGATCCCCGTCACCGACTTCGGCTTCACGACCGATGCCGCCGAGGCCGGGACGATCGCCGCACGCATCGGCGGCCCGACCGTCATCAAATCCCAGGTCCTCAGCGGCGGGCGCATGAAGGCCGGCGGCGTGAAGTTCGCCGACACGCCGGAAGAGGCCCAAGCTCATGCGGCCGACATTCTGGAGCTCGAAATCAACGGGCAGATGCCGCGCGGAGTGCTTGTCGACCCGAAGGCCGACGTCAAGCAGGAGTACTACGCGGGCGTCGTCTGGGACGGCGTCGCCAAGGCGCCGGTGATCCTCTTCAGCGACATGGGCGGCATCGACATCGAGGAGGTCGCGCGCGAGCACCCCGACCACGTCGGGCGCGTGCATATCTCGAACATCCTGCCGCTGAGCGACTTCCATGCCAAGGAGTGCATCGCCCAGACCGGCGTCAGCGGCAAGGCGCTGAACAAGCTCACGCCGATCGTGCGCAAGCTCGCCGAGCTGTTCGTCGACAACGACATGGTGCTCGCCGAGATCAACCCGCTGGCCGAGATGCACGACGGCTCGTTCGTCGCGCTCGACGCGCACATGGACATGGAGTCCGAGGCCCGCGGGCGCCACAAGGCGCTGCTGAAGGACCTCGGCGTCGGCGACGACGAGACGCGCCTGGCGCGCGAGCCGACGCAGTTCGAGCTCGCCGGCGAGGCCGTCGACAACGCCAGCCACCGCGGCGTGGCCGGCAACGTCACGGAGTTCGACGGCAACATCGGCCTCGTGATCGGCGCCGGCGGCGGCTCGCTGACGCTCTTCGACGCCGTCCGTGCGCACGGCGGCGAGCCCGCCAACTACTGCGAGATCGGCGGCAACCCGTCGGTCGAGAAGGCCTGCGGGCTGGCCAAGCTCGTGCTGACCAAGCCCGGCGTCGACAAGATCGCCGTGATGATGTCGATCGTCTCCAACACGCGCGTGGACATCGTTGCGCGCGGCGTCATCAAGGCCTGCCTGGAGCTCGGCATGGATCCCGCCGAGAAGATCGCGATCTTCCGCATCCCCGGGGCGTGGGAGGAGGAGGGCTTCAAGATCCTCGAGAAGTACGGCATCGAGTACGCCGACCGCTCCGTCTCGATGCACGAGGCCGCGCGCCGCGCGGTGCAGAAGATCTCGGCGCCCACGAAGGCCGCGTCGTGAGCATCCTGATCGGTGCCGGCACGACGTTCATCGTTCAGGGCATCACCGGCCGCGAGGCCGTCAACCTCACGCGCGAGTGCCTGGACTACGGCTCCGGCGCGCGGATCGTCGGCGGCGTCACGCCTGGGCGCAAGGGCCGCGACGTCCACGGCGTCGCGGTCTACGACACGGTCGCCCAGGTCGTCGAGGCGCACGGCGGCCCGATCGACGGCTCCGTCGTGACCGTCCCCCCGGCCTTCACGAAGGACGCCGTCTTTGAGGCGATCGAAAACGACATCAAGCTGATCGTGATCGTCACAGAGCGCATTCCGCGCCGCGACGTCGCGCAGATGGTCGAGCTCGCCGGGCTGCGCGGCGCGCGCATCATCGGCCCCAACTGCCTCGGCATCATCGTTCCCGACGTCATCAAGATGGGCGGCATCGGCGGTCCGGCGCGCAACGCCGCGCAGGCGTACACGCCCGGGCCGATCGGCGTCATCAGCCGATCGGGCGGCATGACGACAGAGATGTCCTCGACGCTGTCGGCCGCCGGCCTGGGCCAGTCGACCGCCGTCTCGATCGGCGGCGACGCGATCATCGGCTCGACCTACGCCGAGCTGATGGCCCTCTACGAAGCCGACGAGCAGACCGAGGGCATCGTCATCTACACCGAGCCGGGCGGTCGCATGGAGGCCGAGCTCGCGCGCTGGGTGACCGACACCGGTTGCGAGATGCCGATCGTGGCGTTCATGGCCGGGCGCTTCATGGACGACATGCCCGGCATGAGCTTCGGCCACGCCGGCACGATCGTCGAGGGCATCCAGGACACGGCGGCGGAGAAGATCATGCGCCTCGCCGAGGCCGGGATCACCGTCGCCGAGGAGATCTCCGAGATCCCCGAGATCATGAAGTCCAAGTTCGACGCGATCTCAAGCGCAGCATGAGAACCGACGCCATCTTCATCGGTATCGACGTCGATGACGAGGCGCTCGCCGAGCATCCCGGGCTGCCTTCGCACCTCACCCAGGTCTGCCCGGTCGACATCTACCGCGAGCGCGCGGACGGCGGCCTGCAGATCGTCGCCGAGAACGTCGACGAATGCGTGCTGTGCGGGCTGTGCCTCGACACCGCGCAGCTCGGCGTCGGCGAGGGCGCGGTCAAGGTGCTCAAGCTCTACGACGGCGGCGCCGTCCTGCAGCCCGTCGCCTAGCGCCCCGCGGCACCACCCACGCTGCGCGCCCGGCGAGCGCTGCGTGGCGGCGCCACTCGGAGTTGGCGCAAGAGCACGCTATGTTGAAGGTTCAGAGGCGCTCGCGGACGCAGCCGGCCAGGCGGCGGACGTGGCTCCTCCACAACCGACCCGAAAGGGGTTTTCGTGGCGCGCGAGCGACCGACAGCCTCCGAAGTCCGTCAGAGTCCTCGTCCCGTGCACGCCGCGCCCGATGCCGTCGAGGCTCCCGCGGCCGCGCCCGCCGCGTACAAAGCGCTCAGCCGCGCCGAGACTCGCGCGCTGTCACGCTGCGCGCCACTGGCGCGCCACGCCGATCCGGTCGCGCCGGCAGTGGCCTCAGGGCAGTGGCTTGTCACGGCCGAGCCCGACCAGGTCGGCTTCGCTCGCCGCCAGGTGGCGGCGTTCGCGGGCCTCGCCGGTATGCCCGACGACGCCATGACGGAGCTGCAGCTCGCGGTGTCCGAGGCGCTGACCAACGCCATGATGCATGCCGATCGCGATCGCGACCGCGCGGGCACCATCCTGGTCCAGGCCCTGGCGGAGGCGGGCGAGCTGACGATCCGCGTGCGCGACTACGGGACGGGCATCGCCCCGCGCTCGGACGCACCTGGACTGGGCATCGGCCTGACGATGATGGCACGGCTTGCGAAGGTCAGCAGCGTCCGGCGCTGCGAAGGCGAGGGCACCGAGGTCAGCATGGCCTTCGCCCTGCGAGGCGCGGGCGCCGGCAGGGGCGGCGCGGCGGTGCTCGCCGCCGTGCTCCGCTCCTGAGCGCCGGCTCGCTGCGGATGCCCGGCTACGTGCAGGATGCACGTATGAGCTGGGGATGTCCGTTCCGCGAACGAGTGCTCATCAGGCCCCGCGACGGGTATGCGTTGTCAGGGGGCCCGCTCATCCGGCGCAGCGCCCACCCGTCATCGATCAAGAGGAGCCGTTACATGAGCCAATCGGACTACCCCGGCATGGACCCATCGAAGGACCCGGAGCCGATCCGGAAGATCCGCACGAAGGAGCCGCAGGCGCCCTTCGGATCCGACGAGCCGAACCCCACCGTCGTCAGCGACGCGACCGCGAAGGAGCAGGGCCTGCTGGAGGACCCGGATCCCGGTGTGGGCGGCTTCGAGGGCCGCGACGCGACGAGCGAGATGCCGCGCGTCCCGGCCGCCCTGGAGACCCAGGACGATCCGGCGCCTCACGGCGGCGAGCCCAAGACCGACAAGGCGCCGCCGGCTTCGAACTAGGATTTCACGCCGCCCCCGGTGGCCCCGCGCTCATGGCGCGCGGTGGTCCTCCGGACGGTTGGCTGTGCCTGCCCGCGCGTCAGGCGAGGCGCAGCGCCAGCAGCGCGACGTCGTCGAAGCGCACGCCGTCGCCCATCAGCGCCGCGGTCACGTGCTCCAGGCGCGCGTCGAGGTCCGTCGGCGCGCCTGCCACCACCTCGCGCAGCTTGCGGAGGCGAGCTTCGAGGCCCTCGTCGCGCCGTTCGACGAGACCGTCGGTGTACAGCAGCATGCTGTCGCCGGGCTCGAGCACGACACGCGCTTGCGGAATCTCCGCGCCCGCCTCGAGCGTGCCCAGCGGCGTCGATCGCGACGCCGTCAGGAAGCTCGAGGCGTCGGCCGCCCCGACGTGCAGCATCGGCAGATGACCGGCGCTGACGTAGCGCAGCTCGCGCGTCGCCGGGTCCAGCTCGACGTACGCAAGCGTCGTGCCCAGGCCGATCTCGAGGTGGTCGGCGAGGTGGTGCAGCTTGCGCACGATCTCGGCCGGCTCTAGCGCCTCGATCGCGTAGGCGCGCAGCGCGGTACGCAGCTGGCTCATCGTTCCCGCCGCCTCGATCCCCCGGCCGACGACGTCGCCGATGACGACGCCGACGCGCCCGCCGGGCAGCGGGATGACGTCGTACCAGTCACCGCCGACCTCCGTCTCGCGGCTGCCGGGCAGGTAGCGCACCGCGAACTCGACGTTCTCGATCTCCGGCAGCTGCCA
>Ga0136633_1002777_pt1 | contig 11859 bp, 7 predicted proteins | sample AntDrymeUQ832206_2_FD_105494 | JGI IMG/M metagenome (GOLD analysis project Ga0136633, IMG submission 105494) | Polar desert sand microbial communities from Dry Valleys, Antarctica - metaG UQ83 (22.06) | ecosystem: Environmental > Terrestrial > Soil > Desert | place: Antarctica: Dry Valley...
AATCATCAGTGAGCTCATATTCGGCGCGGAGCAGGAAATTGTCGGTCTTGTCACGCCGCTTGGGGTGGAGCAGGTCGATCGGCGCCAAGCCCAATCGGGCGACCGCCACTTCAACGGTCAGGTCATTCTCGTCGTAGATTAAGCGCAGTGCGTCGAGCCGTTCGTCATAAAGCCACTCGCGCCCGTCGTCGAAGCGTTGGCGGCCGACCTGGATCTCGACATCCTCGATCACGTCCTTGAAGTGGAGGAACGCCTCGCGGACCTCGATTTTTGCGCGCGAGTCCGACCCGTCGCCTTGCCTGCGCTCAAACGTCTCGCCCAATTCGAGCGAGAGGAAGGCGAGGAAATCGTCGTCGGGCTCATAACTCAGTTCGACCCGCAATTCGGGCACGATCCTCATCACGTCGCTGGCTTGGTCATCGTCGAGGTCAAAATCGTCGAGATGCTGGAACTCGAGTTCGAGCCTGGCCGCGATGCGCAGCGCCTTGACTTCCTCGCCGGGCTTCTGCTCGACGCGACCGTCGTCGAACAATCCCGGGTTGCTCGCGCCAGGGTCGGGGGTCCGCACGGCGTCCTGCGCGGCGGCGGCGCTGGAGACAGTCAGCATCGCGGCCGCGGCCGACGCGAGAAGCGCCGTGCGCAACGGCGATCGTTGATGCGTCATGTGGTAATCCCCTCCCCGACAAACGCTGTTTCCAGCCGATGTTCGCAATCCTCGAGCAACAAGGCGGTAAACGGCCGCCGTTCAGGGATGCGAGTGCTGATTTCCACCAACCGCATGAGCGTCAGCAGTTCGTAGATCCGGATGTTGACCCCCGAGACGTCGCCGGCGAGGCGGCGATAGGCGGTCTCGAAAGCAGCGCGCCACTCGGCGAGGAAGTCGGCCGTCCCGCGCAGCCTCAGGCCATGCTCGATGACATGGCCAAGGAAATTGCCGATATCCACTGCCCCATCCCCCACAGAATAAAGGTCGAGGTCGAGGATACGCAATTCGTCGCGGTGAACAAGCACTTGATCGGGATAGAAGTCGCGATGGATGCCGCGTTCTTCGGCAGGTTCTGCCCGATGCGCCAGCGCGATCGCGGCCTCGAGCAGTGCCTTGATCCGGCGTTTCCACTCGGGGCACCGCCGCGCCAGACTCGACAGCCGTTCGTCGAGGATGCGCAGCTCGTCGGCTATCGTGTGATGGCGCCGCGCGGCGATGCCCGATCGGTGCAGCTTGGCGATCGCCAGCGCGATTCGTGACGCGTCTGGGACGATCGCGGGGTCGAGCAACTCGGTCAGCACGCGGCCTGGGCCCTTGCGCTGGAGCCACATGCCAAGCTCGGGCACAATCGCGACCGGCTCGGGAACCATGATGCGGTCCGCCACCGCCGGACCAAACGCTGACTGCCACAGCGCGCGCTGCAGCGCATAAGCACGATGATCGGCACCGCGCGCGCGCATCTTGCCCAACAGGACAATGCTCTCGCCGGCGCCGGCGGCAAGCCGATACTCGATCAGGCAACGGCGCCCGGGCTTGTGCCGGACCAACTCAGCCGCGTCGATCCGCCACCGCCCCGCTCCAAGCGCCTCATGAGCGAAATGCCGCGTTGCTGTCCTTCGGTCGAGCGCTTGCTCAAGCAGCGGCAAGGCAGGATCGATCACCGTCGTGCGCAGCGCGCCACCACGGGGGTGGAGCGGCGCCGCAGTGTCCAGCAACTCCTCCACACGCCCCAGGACCATCTCGATCTTGTCGGGCCAATGCGGGTCGCGCTCACGAAAGGGGCGCGCTCCCAGCCGCATCAGGGCAACCGCCGTTTGCAGTCGAACCTCGCGCAATGATGTTTCGCCACCGGCGGCGCGATAGCCGTCGATCAGGCCCTCCCCGATGGAGCTGGGTCCGTCCCCGCCCATGTCTTGTGAGAGGCGGCGATAATGAAGGTGGCCGATGAAATTCCCGAGGTCCCACGCGGGGCTCCCGCGCGCCGCCTCGTCGAAGTCGATCAGTCCGACCTGATCTCCCGTCATCACCACCTGGTCGGCGTAGAAATCGCCGTGGATCGGGCGGAGCATGCTACCTTCTTCGAGCAAGGCGACGCCAAGCCGCCGGGCGACGCGGCGGCATCGCCCGGCCAGGGGCGGCCATAGCCAACTAAGGTCGTGAGACAGCCGGCGCAGATCGCGAACCTGCGCCTCGCGCGTCAGCGAGCCCTCCATCTCGACATTCTGCGCGTGGAGCAGCGCGAGCGCCGCGCCGATCCGGGCGGCGTCGGTCGGGGTCGGATCGGCGTGCTCGCCCCTGATCCATTCGACCGCGACGGCGCGCCAGCTTGGCGAACGCGCGATCAAGGCGGGGACACGCAGGCTCTCGCGCGAGATGAAGGATGCGGCATTGCGGGATGCGCGGTCAAACGCTTGCTCGGCGTGAAACTTGACCAGCGCGACCGGCCCCGCAGGGCTAATGAGTCGCGCGACGCATCGTCGTTCGGGGCGATAATCGAGCAACTCCATGCGGCTGTACCGCACACGCCGACAGTCTGCCGCCAGTTCACGGACCAGGCTGCGGACCTTGTCAGGATCGGCGAAGTGCTTCAGCGCAGGGAGGCGCCGATCGTTCGGGAACACCGAAACCACCACGGCGAGTTCGGGGATGAGGAAGCGCCCTGGCCCGAGCAGCCCCGCCACCCCCGGCTTGCTGTGCGCCTTAGCGAGCTTGTCTTCCGTGTCGAGCCGGCGCGCTTGCGCGCTGAACAGCACATCCGACCCGTCCAGCCGGACGCGATACCCGACCAGGCAGCTCGTTCCCGGCTTGTAGCGGACATAAGTGATCGCGCTGTTGGCATGACTGAGGTCGGGTCGGATTCGCCGCAGCGCATCGAGCATCGCGGCCGGATCGAGGACCGTTGTCAGCCCGGGCAGCGCGGCGTCGCGCTGCACCAGATCCCGGTCAGGATGCGATAGCATAAGGATCGGCGACGGTGGCGCCCTTCTCCGTCTGGCGAGCCCTGAACAGCGCGGCATAGGCGCGCTCGGCGCCAAGCAATCCGGCATGCGTTCCGCTTTCGACGATGCGGCCCTTATCGAGCACCGCGATCAGGTCGGCCTGGGCCGCGAAGTCAAGGTCGTGGGTGACAAGCAGCACCGACCGATCGCGCGACAGCCGCCGCAGCGCATCGATGACAAGACGTGCATTTTCGCGATCGAGACCCGTCGTCGGTTCGTCGAGGATCAGGATCCGGTTGCGCCGCAACGCCGCCCGCGCGATCGTCAGTCGCTGCCGCTGCCCGGCCGACAGCGACACGCCGCGCTCGGCGAGCACGGTATCATAGCCCTCGGCGGTCGCCATGATGAAGTCATGCGCATTGGCCAGCCGCGCCGCCGCCTCGATATCCTCGTCGGTCGCGATCGCGGTAGGGTCGGCCAGCGCGATATTCTCGCGCACCGAAACCGAGAATAAAAGCGGGTCCTGCAAGACAACGCTGATCTGCCCGCGCAGTGACTCGAGTGTATATTCTCGGATGTCGCGGCCGTCGATCAGGACGCGCCCCGCGGTCGGATCGTACAGCCGCATCAGGAGGCTCGCGATGGTCGACTTGCCCGCGCCCGACGATCCGACTAGCGCCACGATCTGCCCGGGCTCGATCGCTAGGTCGATCCCGTCGAGGACGACCGCCTGCCCAGCATAATTGAAGCCGACATCCTCGAAGCGGATCGAACCGACAAAGGCGGGAGCGGGCTCGGCGCTGGGGGCGTCGCGCACGTCGGGCACTTCCTCGAGCAGATCGACGACGCGCTCGCCGGCAGCGGTCGCTTTGGCAAGTCGGCCCGAATATTTGGCGAAATCGCGCACCGGCTTGAACGCATTTTTGAGGTAAGCGAGGAACACGATCAAATCGCCTGGCGTGAGCACACCGCGCAGGACCAGCACTGCGCCGTACCACAGCACCAGCGCGGTCGAGACGCCGACGAGCAGATCGGCGCTTCGTTCGAGTCGCGCCGCCAGCCGCGCCCCCTTGACCCCCTCGCTCAGCGACTGGTCGTTCTGACTGGCGAACGAAGCGCTCATCCTTTTCTCGAGCGACAATGCCTGAACGACGCGCATCCCGGCCATCGATTCGGCCGTTGCCGCCGCCATATTGCCTTCGCGCCCGCGCTGTTTGCGGCTCACCGACTGGATACGCCGCCCGAGCTTGACCGTCGTCAGCGCAAGCAGCGGCAGCGGCGCGAGCGCAATCAGCGCTAACTGCCAGTTGAGCCACAGCATCACTGTGCCCATCCCGACCAGGATCAGTATATTGGCGAACAGTGGCAGCATCGCCGTGACCGCGACCTCTCGCATCATCCCGATGTCGCCGACGATGCGCATCGTCAGGTCCCCAGTCCGTGCACGGTCATGGAACGACAGCGACAGGCGCTGGAGATGGCGGTAGAGATCGCCGCGCAGTTGAGTGATGACGCGGCTACCGGCCAGTGCGAAACCGATCGTGCTAAGATATTCAAGCAGGGCGCGCAGCCCGACCACGACCACGACCGCGACTGCGCAGGCGACGAGAAGGTTGGGTTGAGCAAGGTCGTCGATGGCGCCGATCCCCGTCGCGCCGCCCGCGGGCGCGAGGCCGAGGACCCGGTCGATCACCAGCTTGAGCGGCCACGGCTCGATTAGCCGCATCAGCGTCGACCCAACCAGCGCCAGCGCAGCTCCGCCGAGCAGGCCATGATAGCGCGGAAGATAGGGCCAGACGTGGCGCATGATCCGGCGCATGCCACCGGTCATCTGGGCCATCTTGATCGGGCGCGAGCGGCGAATCAGCAAGTTGGCACCCGACGCTCATGGCGCGCGCCGACCTGTCCCGCCAGCGCGAGAATTTCACCGGCAACGTGGTTCCACCCCAGATCACGCACCGAGACGGCGCGGGCGGCGGCCCCGAGGCGCGCGCGCGTCGTCGGCTCGGCGTGGAGCCGCACCAGCGCGTCGGCCACGGCGATTGCATCGCCGGGCGGGCACAGCAGCCCGGTCACCCCATGCTCGATCAGGCCATTGATGTCGCCGATGCGGCTGGCGACGATCGCGGTTCCGGCGGCCATATATTCCATGATCTTGAGCGGCGAAAAATAGAAATCGGGGAGCGCCGGATAAGGCGCCACCGCGGCGTCCATTCGCGCCAGCAGGGCGGGGATTTGCGCGGGGTCCACCGCCCCCGTGAGCTCCGCGTCTCGCGCCAGACCGGCTCCGTCCAGCATCGCTTCCATCGCGCCGCGCTCCGGGCCGTCGCCGACGATCAGAAGCCGCACCGGACACCCTGTGTCGCGCGCCAGTGCCACTGCCTCGATCAGCGTGCCGAGCCCGTGCCACGGTTTCAGTGTCCCGATGAATCCGACGGTGAAGACCGCGCCTGCCGACCTGCTGGCAAGGCCGGAAAAGCGGCTGGCATCGACCCCGTTAGGAAGGATGCGGACCTTGCCCCGATCGACTCCGAACCCTTCGAGATAGGCCGCAACTCCCGACGACACGGCGACGATCGCGTGCGCCGCCGCGAACAAAGTCCGCGCGCTGGCTTCGGCCGCCGCCCGATCACCCAGCCTTCGGTGCGTCGCTTGCTCCTCGATCAGCGGGGCGTTGACCTCGACGAGCCCGGCGATGCCCTGCGCACGCGCCCAGCCGATCCCGGCATGGCTCCACAGCGAATAACGCTCGTAGACGAGATCGAACGGCGCGCGCGCATCGAGCATGGCCGGCAGCGCGCGGTTGGCCGCGATCGCCGCCTGCTCGCGTTGCCGCGTATCGCCCGCCGGCGGGGCTGAAAGCGCGTGACACACGATGTTGGCAAGGCCCGCTGGTGGATCGCCGCCGAAGCGGGTGGCGAACAATTCGACCGTGGCGCCTTGCACGACCATTGCCCGGATCACCTCCTGGACATGAATCGACGATCCCTTGCGCCCGAATACCGGCACCCCCGCGTCGGCGCAGATGTAGGCAATCCGCATCATCCGACCGCCCGCAAGGTGGTCGCGCGACCATCGATCGCCTCGCCAAACGTCGCGCGGAGCTCGGCGGCATTGCGGTCGACATCGAAGGAGCCCTCGATCTGGCGGCGAGCGTTCTCGGCGAGCAGGACGCGAAGCGCGCCGTCGTCGAGGACCCGCGTCAGCGCATCAGCCAGCGCTTCGGGCGCACGCTGCGGGACGAGAAGCCCGGTTGCGCCATCGCGGACGACTTCGCTTAGCCCGGTGACGTCGGTCGAGACGCAAGGCGTGCCGAGCGCCATCGCTTCCACCACTACCGTCGGCAACCCGTCACGGTCGCCATCGGTGGCGACGACACAGGGGGCGGCGAACACCGCCGCGTTGTGAAGCGCCGCGATGACATCGGGCTGTGGCCGCGGTCCGGCGAGCGTCACCAGCTCGTCGAGGCGATGACGGCTGACCAAAGCGGTGAGGCTGTCCCACAACAAGCCATCGCCGATGATCGTGCAATGGAAGCGTATTCCGCGCACGCGCAGCACCGCACAGGCCTGGATCAACATGTTGAAACCTTTTTTCTCGACGAGGCGGCCAACGGCAAGGATTTCGCGCGGGCGCTCGGCCGGGGGGCGGTATTCAAAGGCCGCCAGATCGAGCCCGTTATAGATGCGGCGCACGCCCGCGGCGGCCGCCCCGTATTGCTCGCATAACCATGCGCGGTTGAAATCCGAGACGGTGATGACGGCCGCGGCGTCGCGCAACTTCTCGCGCAGCGCGTCGCGATCGACCTCGGCGTGGAAGATGTCCTTGGCGTGCGCGGTAAACGAGTAGCTGATGCCGGCGAGGCCCGCGGCGAGCCGTGCGATTGTCGTCGCGATCGTTCCGAAATGCGCGTGAAGATGCTCGATCCCGTGTTTGCGCACCTCGAGCGCGAGCAGGATGGCCTGGTGCAGGTTCGCGGCATCGGCGACATTCATGGTCCCAAGCGCCGACCACAAGGACGGGAGGGCGGCCTTGCCCTGCCTGAGCGTCGCCCAAAAGACATCGGTCTTTGGCGCGCTATCGGGAATGTACGTGACGGGCGAGCGGACCTGGGCGAGGATCGACTGAAAATGCGGCTCGTTCACGCGCCGCACCGCGAAAATGTGCAGCGGCATCCCCGCGCGTTCGTGGGCAAGGATTTCGTTGACGATAAAGGTCTCCGAAAAGCGCGGATAGCGCTTGACGACATAACCGACCCGCAGCGGCTCAGCCCGCGGCAAGAGAAACACTCTCGCAAAGCTGGATCCGCGGCGGGGCGGTAGGCCCGGCGATCGCAGACCCGGTCAAATCGGCGAGAAAATGCGGGATTCGGTCGAGGCCCTTGAAGTCGATCGCGGTCCTGTTCGCGTGATCGGGCGCGGGCGCACTCATCCACTCCGAGATTCCGACGTCGGTCAGCGCTTCGGCCCGGATATAGTCGATGTGGCCCATCGCCTTCAGCCGTTCGGCGCGGATCAGCTGCTCCTTGCGCGGGGTGCAGCGCGGCACCAGGAGCGCGCGTTTGCGCATCGAGAGGATTTCGCTGACGGTGTTATAGCCGCCCATCGCGACAATCGCCTCGGCCTTCAGCATTAGGTCCATCGGATCGGGCACAAACCCCAGCACCGTAAGCCCTGCCTCTGTAGTCGCGCGCCGCGCCAGCCGGTGGCGTTCGGAATCTGGCATAAACGGACCGGTCACGATCAATCCGCGGGTGTTGCGCGGCCGTTTGGCCCGGCTGAAGGCGCGCGCCAGTCCAGCGCCGTCCTGACCCCCGCCGACGACGCATAGCACATAAGGCGCGCCGTCCCCGTCACCGTGTGTCGCACCACTCGGAGCGTGCGATGGCTGGTCGGGTTGCTGCGGATCGAGATAGCCGGTGTAACGGGTTTTCCCCAGCATATCGCTGCAGAAATCATACTCGATCGCCGTATCATACACTGCCGGGTCGCCGTAGATCCACACGGCGTCATAATAATCGCGCACCGCCTCGAAATTCTTGCGCTGAAGCCATTGGCTTTGAACGATCGCGGGCTCGTCGATTACGTCACGCAGGCCAAGAATGCAGCGTGTGCGACCTTCGCGCGCAAGATGGTCGAGCGTCGGAACGAGCTCGTTGAGCGCCCCTCTGGGAACATTGTCGACAATGAATACGTCGGGCGCGAAATTGGTGAGCGCGGCGCAGATTGTCGCCCCGCGCAACTTCGCGAGCGCGTCGACTGACAGGGCAAGCAATTGCGCCCGATACTCACCGGTACGATTTTTGTAATAAGCAGGTAGCGTCAGGAAATCGACCGCCGCCGGCGCCGCAAACGCCCCCGCCTGGCGGACCCCAGTGATCATCAGGACGCTGGCATTCGTCGGTGGAGCGGTCAGGGTCCGGGCGATGAGCAGGTTGCGGCGGCTGTGGCCCAGCCCCATCGTATCGTGCGAATACAGCGCAATTCTGAGCTTACTCGCGGTATCGCGAACGATGTTCATGCCTGCCCTCATGACTTAGGCAGTCCAACCTCGCCGACATGGTGCGCGCTAACGCGATAGGATATTGCGTAGTGCAGGCCTCATAACCAGCGGGAAGAACGCCAACTATTTTGACAACGCGACAACACCCTCGTGACTCAGCATAGACATTTTTGTTACAATGGCAAAGGATACTCGTTCGGTGACCTGACTGCTGTTTTTCCACGCATTTTCGCGCCCTGATGACTTCCGAAGAGGCGGTGGTAGCGAAGCACCAGTGAAACCTAACATTTGCCGCCCGGCGCCGGCACGCTTTAGAGCGTTGCCATGACCAGCGACTCGCTGATCCCGATACTCGTCACCGGGGGTGCCGTCCGCGCACATACGTGCAAGGCCTTGGCCGGGCGTGGCTACGCGCCCGTCGTCTATGACAATCTGAGCCTTGGCCACCGGGCCGCGGTGCGGTGGGGCCGCTGGACGTCGGCGACCTCACCGACCGCGCCCGTCTCGACGCCGTCATCGCGCGAGCCAGCCGGTCGCGGTGATGCATTACGCGGCCTTTTCCTGCGTCGGGGAATCGGTCGCCGACCCGGGCAAATATTATCGCAACAACGTCGCCGATACGCTGTCGCTGCTCAAGGCCATGCGCGACCATGGCATCGAGGGGCGGGTGTTTTCGAGCTCCGCGGCGATCTATGGCACGCCTAACGTCGCCCCTATTCCCGAAGATGAGCCGAAGGCGCCGATCAATCCTTACGGCCAGTCGAAAACTGACCGCCGAAGCCATGATCGCCGATTTTGCCGCGGCGCACGGATTGAGCAGCGCGGTGTTGCGCTACTTCAAGGCCCCCGGCGCCGATCCCGACGGCGAGATTGGCGAGTGTCACCAGCCCAAAACGCACCTGATCCCGCTCGCGCTTGGGGCGGTTTCCGAAAGGGGTCCTTCACTAACCGTATTCAGCGACGATTACGCCACCCCGGATGGCACCTGCATTTGCGATTACGTCTACGTCAGCGATCTAGCTGAGGCGCATGTCCTTGCCCTAGATCAGGTTCTGGCCGAGCGAGTTTCGCTTACCCTGAATCTTGGACTAGGCCATGGCTTCTGCGTCAGTGAGATAATCGCGGCGATCGAGCGGGTGACCGGACAATCGGTTCCGCACTTGATCGGCCCCCGTCGCGATGGCGACCCGCCGGCGCTCATCGCCAGCGTCGACATGGCGTTCGATCTTCTGGAGTGAAACCCAAGCATGCCAACCTCGGATTTATTGTGCAGACCACTTGGACTTGGCATCAACACTGCCAGCAAAACTCACCACTCCAAATTTAAACCGCTTCAGTCGCCGCAACGCTCTGCGCATCGCCAAGGCGTGGGACGAGCGGTAGAAGGGGGTGGATGTCGCTAACATAGGTTATGGAATGAACCGCGGCTTCGAAAGTCACTGATAACACAGCAACGACCGAGATTTGTTGGCATTAGGGGGGCGACCTGGCTTGAACGAACGTCCGCTTTCCGGTTGACTGAGGCCCTGTTCGCAAGGCGGCAATGGGCGCAAAGCCGCCGTAGACCGGAAGCTCACAACAGAGTTTGGAGCTGAACGCCCCAAACCATACCCAAGCGGGCAGACAAGATTTGCGTACCTTGGATAGCATCCGCTGGAACTGCCTACTGAAAGGCATGATGCCGCCTACAGTACTCGAACCTGTGAGCTGCGCATTACGAAGGCAAGGAACGCTTTCGTGAAAAGCTGTATTTCATAGTTAGTTAGAGGCCGAATACCGCTGCTAGAACGATTCTTCCAACGCCTATCCAAAGGCGCAGGTGACCGCTCTAAACGAAGTTGCCTACCAAAGTGCTTTTGGCTCAGTCGCAATCGGAAATGCATCCTCCTCCTGACCCACTACTTTCGGTAAAATCGTCATGGTTCAAGAGACTGCAATGTCCTCATACAGAAGCGCGATTGCGGTGCTTAAGAATTACAAAATTACTAGCTGAGGAGTATCTCGGTGAGCTTGGAGTGAAGCTGAATTTCACTGAAAGGCTTTTGCAGACTTACGCGATGCGCCCATTCGTCTGGCATCTTCCAGTCCGCATAACCGCTAACAATGATAAACGGTATTCCCCGCCGCTCGAGAATGCTGAGGAGGGAAAAAGCCTTCGTCGAAGCTAATCCGCTGTTCGCGATGGGCGGAAGCGTAAGGTTACCTGAAGGCGGGTAGCAGCGATCCGGGTTTGCCTGGTGGGCGACCCAACTCCGAGCCGCAGAGGGAGCCGAGGCCTTCCGAAATGATGACGTTTATTAAGCTCAAAGGACGCCCATAACCTTGAGCACGATCACGATTACGACGACGGTCACGATCAAACCGAGAATACTACGCATAGTGTTTTTCCTTCAGGAATGTGAGCCTGACGCTGACATAACCGGATCAACCGTTCAGAAATTCAAGCGACCAGTCAGATAGAGAAACAGCAAAATCGCACCCGATATCAACAGGACGACGGTGCCAAAGCTGTAGCCACGGCGAGTGCCGACAGCACGCCGACCGCGCCAGCCGCTAAATGATCGCCGACGCCACATAACGGATTCCCTTGATAACAGATATCCCAAACGCCGCAGCGGCCAACCGCGTTCCTTGTTGGGCCGGCAATGTCGCGACGGGTGGATTTACGCGCCGAGCATGACGGCAACATTGAGAGCTTGATTGCCCGGATCCAGGTTAACGTAGAGTGACCTAGGATCAGACCCATTAAAGGGACTCCCAAGGGCTTGGCGATCTGATTCAAGGGCAGCGCGAGGAGGCGTTGCCATGAGTGATCTGGTCTAGTTGTCGGAGGCGCAAATGCGCCGGATCGAGCCTTAATTTCCACTGTCGCACGGGGTGCCGCGGGTCGATGACCGGCGGGTGTCTCGGGGATTATGTTCGTGATCCGCAACGGCCTGCGCTGGCGCAACGCACCCAGGGAGTACGGCCCGCACAAGACGATCTACAACCGCTTCATCCGCTGGAGCCGGATGGGCGTGTTCAATCGCATTTTTGCGGCCCTGTCGGCCAAGGGCGGCAAGCCCGACCGGCTCATGATCGACGCGACCCATCTCAAGGCGGACCGCACCGCCGCCAGCCTTTTGAGAAAGGGACTGTTCCCCGACGTATCGGGCGGACCAAGGGCGGCCTGAACTCGAAGCTCCACGCGGTCTGCGACAGTCAGGGGCGGCCGCTCGTCTTGTTGCTCAGCGAAGGCCAGATGAGCGACTACAAAGGCGCGGCGTTGATGTTCGACACCCTGCCGCCCGCCACGGCGATGCTCGGCGATCGCGGCTACGACGCCGACTGGTTCCGCAGCGCGCTCGCCGAGCGCGGCATCACGCCGTTCATCCCGTCGAAGGCCAACCGCAAAGTCGCGATCCCCCACGACCGGACGCTCTATCGCCCGCG
>Ga0136633_1002778_pt1 | contig 11856 bp, 13 predicted proteins | sample AntDrymeUQ832206_2_FD_105494 | JGI IMG/M metagenome (GOLD analysis project Ga0136633, IMG submission 105494) | Polar desert sand microbial communities from Dry Valleys, Antarctica - metaG UQ83 (22.06) | ecosystem: Environmental > Terrestrial > Soil > Desert | place: Antarctica: Dry Valley...
AGGGCTGGGCGCCCGCAGTCAAGCTCCCGAAGTCGCTCTCCGGCTGATCATCGCCGGCCGCGGACGGCGTCGAGCACCCGGTGCACGTCGCGGAGGTGATGGGCTCCTTCGTGGACACCGTCTCGCGCCAGGGTCAAGGCGTCGCGAGGACCGCCCGCCATCAGCCCGGTCCTGGTCCAGTCGCCGGCGTTCACGCCTTCGAGGACCGAGGCCAGCTCACCACAGGCCAGTTCGAGCCAGCCGAGGACCTCCGTTCGCTCCAACCCGTTGTAGGCGTGCTCCGACGCCCGTTGGTCGTTGTCGAAGCCGTCGATCGACGGGTCGTTCTCGAAGGTGATCCGCCGGATCGCCGGGCCGAGATGGTCGAGCCGGTCGGCGACGTGGGCGGTGTATTCGAGGGCCGACCAGGTCGACGGGTCGGGCCGCCGCCGGAACACCGCATCCGGACCGTCGAGTGAGCCGGGCGTGGCGATCAGGGCGCGATAGCGCCGAGGAAAGGACCGGACGGCGACCACGGCGTCCTGGGGCGAGACGGTGTCGTAGTCGAGACCGCACTCGGGACACGTCCACCCTCTCGACCGTCGCCTCAGGTAGCCGCCTTCCGCTGGTCGCGAACCGCCCGCATGCCGCGACCGATGTCGAGCAGGTGGTGGCTGCCCTCGTGCACGGCTCGGCGGGCGTGCAGACGGACGGACCGCTCCTCGCCCCGGCGCAACCCGACCCGCTCCCAGCCGTCGTCCGGCACCGACGCAACGGTGGCCGCCAGCCGCTCGGCGTTTGCGGCCAGGGCATCGGCGACAGCGGCGGGATCGTCCTCGTTGTACCGGCGCTCGACCACGAGGTCGTCGGGCGCCGGTCCTTCGAGCACAGGGCGGTCTTCGGCCAGGATCTGGCCGATCCAGCGGTGGTAGTTGTCGAACACGTCGCGGACGTGGGCCGCGTACTCGAGCGCCGACCACACCTCGGGCGTCGGCCGCTGCCGCACCAGGCTGTCGCCGTCCTCGCCGGGGAGGAAGCGGCTCAGTGGCGCCCGGTACCGCTTGGCGAAGGCCCGGATGGCCGCCGGGGCGTCGGCGGGGAGGAGCGCCTCGTAGTCGAAGCCGCACTCAACGCACGCCGGCTCACTCACTCCCGTTGGCCTTGGCCACCTTGTCGACCAAGTGGGCGGGCAGCACGTCGTAGTGGTCGTGGCGGACAGTGAACCGGCCGCGGCCACCGGTGATGGACCGCAGGTCGATGGCGTAGCGCAGGATTTCCGACGTGGGGACCTGTGCGGTGATCGTTTGCTCACCGAGGGCGGCGACCTCGGTGCCCTGCACCCGCCCGCGCCGGGAGTTCAGGTCCCCCATGACGTCGCCCTGGTACGCCGGCGGCACGGTGACTTCGAGCAGGGAGACGGGCTCGAGCAGCACGGGCCCGGCCTTGGCCATCGCCTCCTTGAACCCGAGCGACCCCGCCATTTTGAAGCTCATCTCCGAGGAGTCGACCGGGTGGAACTTGCCGTCGAACACGGTGACCCGCACGTCGACCACCGGGTAGCCGAACACGCCGGCGGTCTGCATCGTCTCCAGCACGCCCTTCTCGACGGCGGGGATGAACTGGCGGGGGATGGACCCGCCGACGATCTTGTCGACGAACTCGAAGCCGCCGCCGCGCTCCGTGGGCTCGACCTTGAGGAACGCAACGCCGAACTGGCCGTGGCCGCCGGTCTGCTTCTTGTACTTGCCCTCGGCATCCGCAGAGGACGTGATCGTCTCCCGGTAGGCGACCTTCACGTCCTCGGTGACGACCTCGACGCCGAACTTCCGGTGCAGCCGCTCGGTGACGATCGAGAGGTGCGTGTCCCCCATGCCGGACAGGAGCGTCTGGTGGGTCTCGTCGTCGCGGCGGACGTGCAGGGTCTGGTCCTCGTCCTGCAGGCGGTGGAGGGACGTCATGAGCTTGTCCTCGTCGCCCTTGGACTTGGGTCGGATGGCCACGGTGAGGACGGGCGTGAGGGGCTCGGGCGGCGTCACGACCACGGGCGTGCCCTTGGGCGCCAGCGTGTCGCCCGTCAGGGTGTCGGACAGCTTGGCCACTGCGCCGATGTCGCCCGCCGGCAGTTCGCTGAGGCTCTGCTGCTCCTTGCCCCGCATGGTGAAGAGGTTGTGCAGCTTCTCGTCGGAGTGGCTGCGGGGGTTGGTGAGGACGGAGTCGGGCCGGATGGTGCCCGAGAGGACCTTCATGAACGACACCTTGCCGACGTAGGGGTCGGCCACAGTGCGGTACACGAGGGCCAGCGGCTGTCCGGCGGGGTCGAGGGTGACCTCGGTGGCGCCTCCGGGGGACTCGACGGTGACCGGCGGCCGGTCGAGGGGGGAAGGGCCGACCTCCACGATGAACTGGGCCAGGCGGTCGATCCCGATCATCTTGGTGGCCGACCCGCACGCCACCGGGAACACGCTGGCCTCGGCCACGCCCTTGGCCAGGGTGTCCTCGAGCTCCTTGGGGGTGATGGTCTCGCCGTCGAGGTAGCGCATCATGAGGTCGTCGTCGGCGACGACGATGCCCTCCACCAGGTTGTCGCGCACCTCGTGCTCCCTGGCGGCCATGTCCTCCGGGATCTCGGCGATGGTGGGCGTGGGTCCGCCGTCGTAGAGGACGGCGGTGTCTGTGAGGAGGTCGGCTACGCCGCGGAACGACGCTTCCTCGCCGATGGGCAGCTCGAGGGGGGCCACGCCGGCGCCGAAGCGCTCCTGCAGCTCGCCCAGGGTCCGGTCGAAGCTGGCCCGCTCCCGGTCGAGCTTGTTGATGAAGAACATCCTGGGCAGGCCGAGCTCGGCGGCCATCCTCCAGGCGGCCTCGGTCTGCACCTCGACGCCCTCGACCGCGCTCACGACGAGGATGGCCAGGTCGGCGACGCGCAGCGCAGTGTGCATGTCGCCCACGAAGTCGGCGTAGCCCGGCGCGTCGAGGATGTTGATCTTGAACCCGTCGTGCTCGAACGGCGCCAGCGCCAGCGACAGGGAGAGGTGGCGCCGCACCTCTTCCGGGTCGAAGTCGGTGGTGGTCGTGCCGTCCTCCACCCGCCCCATGCGAGAGATGGCGCCCGAACAGAACAGGAGGGCCTCGGCCAGGCTGGTCTTGCCGGCGCCCCCGTGCCCGACGAGGGCGACGTTGCGGATCTTGGCGGGAGGGAAGCTCTTCACGGGCGCCTCGCTGCTACGTCGGCGGGGGGCCGCCGGGTCTTATGTGAAACTTCGGAAGAACAGTCAGCCTACCGGGCCGTCCTGGTAGCCTCTAGGGGCAGAACTCGGTTTTCTGAGTTCGAAGTTCGTGTGGAAGTTCCTAGAGGAGTCGGATGTTCGACAAGCGGTGCCGAGCAGGCGTCGAGCGCGGTCTGCGGCCCGTCGGCACGGGTCTCAAGCGGGCCGGCATCAGCGCGGACCAGCTCACCGTTCTGGGGCTGGTCATCTCCGCGGCCTGTGCGGTGGCCATCGGAAACGGCTGGCTGTTCGTCGGCTGGTGCCTGCTGGCCGCCTCGGCCGTCCCCGACGTGCTCGACGGCGCCGTGGCCAAGGCGTCGGGCACCGCCTCTCCTCGGGGCGCCTTCTTCGATTCCGTGGTCGACCGGGTGAGCGACACGCTCGTCCTGGGCGGCGTGGCCTGGTACCTGGCCTCCACCCAGAGCCCGCACACGGCGCTGCTGCCCCTCGCCATCCTTGGGGCATCGAATCTCGTCTCCTACGAGCGGGCCCGGGCCGAGTCGCTCGGGTTCACCGCCCGGGGTGGCCTCATGGAGCGGGCCGAGCGCATGATCGCCATCGGCCTCGGCCTCCTGTTCAGCGCCATCATGATTCCGCTGCTCTGGCTGATGCTCGCGCTCACGCTCTTCACCGCCGTCCAGCGGTTCGTCATGGTATGGCGCCAGGCCAGCGCCACGGTGCCCGGCCGTCCGGCCAGCGAGCGGCCGGCCGCCCGCTGGTCCGCCCGCCGCCCGTCGGTGGGCTTCGGCGACGGCGGTTCCCGCCTGCGGGGCACGCGCAGTGATTCCGGCACCTGGAGGGCGCGGCGCGCGTCTCAGACGCGGCCCGCCACCTGGCGTCGGGCCCGTACCCGGCCGTAGAGGCCGACGCTGGGCCCTCTCCGGCACGCGCTGGGTTGAGGCGCGCTGGGTTGAGGCAGAGGTGGGACCGGGAGTGGGAGCGCCGGCTCTACCACTACATCCGCGTCGCGGCCTGGGCTGCGTGCGCCCTGCCCCGTCCGGCCGCGATTCCCGTGTCGCGGGCGCTGGCATCGGCCGTGATGGCCTCGCCCAAATCGGCCCGTGACCGCCACTTCGTCGCGCTGCACCAGTCGCGAGCGCGGGGCGTCACGCTCGAGGGCCGGGCCCGGAAGGCTGCGGTGCGAGAGGCGTTCGCCTCCTACGCCCGGTACTGGATGGAGTCGCTCCGGCTGCCCGAGATGCCGCCCAAGGAGGTCGACGCCCGGTTCACCATCGATGGCCTCGAGCACATCGAGGCCGCATTGGCGGCCGGCACAGGCGCCATCCTGGCCCTGCCTCACGTCGGTGGATGGGAAGTGGGGGGCTCGTGGTTGGTCCGCCAGGGCTTCCCGCTCAGCGCAGTCGTCGAGGCGCTCGACCCGCCGGAGCTGTTCAACTGGTTCGCCGACCTGCGCCAGTCGCAGGGCTTCACCGTCATCCCGCTGACCCGGTCGGCCGGCGTCTCGGTGGTTCGGGCCCTACGGGCCAACCGGATCGTCGCCCTCGTCTCCGACCGGGACATCGCCGGCGGGGGAGTGGAGGTGGAGTTCTTCGGGGAACGCACCACCCTCCCGGCCGGACCCGCCAGCCTGGCCGCCCGCCTCGGTGTCCCGCTGCTCCCCACGGCGGTGTACTTCAAGGGCGACGGCCACCACGCCGTCGTCCGTCCCCCGCTCGCTACCGAGGGCGACCCCGCCGCTGTCACCCAGGCCCTGGCCCACGAGCTCGAGGATCTGATCCGAGCGGCACCCGAGCAGTGGCATCTCTTCCAGCCCAACTGGCCGTCCGACCAGCTGTAGGCGCAGACCGGTGGTGTACGACTGGGCCTCCTTTCCGGCCGCGGGGAGGCCGCAGCCCCGAGCGCCCGGCGGACGGGATGCCCGTCGCCCGTCGGTCACCAGGGCCGTCCCCCGCCGGCAGGAGTCGATGCACCTGGTCATCGCCGGCCCCGGCCTACGACCGTGGCCGCGTCTGTGCGGCTCCCCGATCGCGTGGCGCCCCGCTCGTCGGCCATCCCAAACCTCCGCTCGGCCGGCCGACAGCCGTCGACACGCCGTCGGTCAAGCCTTCGGCAACCTGGCGGCGAGACTTGAGCCCAGCGATGCGCCACTCGGGCACACTGGTCGGGTCACGACTGGCTCGAGGAGGACCGATGGAAGAAGCACCGAAGGTTGAGGGGTCTCCGGCGGAGGTGGCCGAGCGGATCGCCGACAGGCATGCGCGCGCCGTCGTGTTCCCCAAGATGGAGTTCGCCGACAAGGCTCCGGTGGGGGAGATCGCACAGCGGATGGTCGACGGAACGTTCGACAAGGCGTTCCTCCTCAGCGAGATCGAGCGGTTCACCGGCGTCAAGGTGAACATTCCGGACAACCCGGGCAAGGTCCTTGCCGTCATTCCCGAGCACGGATACTGGAGCTCCGAGCTCACCCTGACCGATCAGGTCTTTCGCGCCGCCGGCTACGAGGTGGATTTCGTCACCCCGCGCGGCAACCGGCCCTTCGTATACGGGGTGAGCACCGACACCACCTTCAAGGACCAGGCCTGGAACGCCGCTCAGGTGTCCGACGGCGAAGCGAAGCTGGGCGGGCTGTACAACGATCCCACCACGGAGGATGGGCAGCGCCTGAACGAGCCGCGCAGCCTCGACGCATGGCTGCCTCCGACGCCCCGGCCGCATGAGGATGAGGCGGCTCGGGAGCCGTTCCGCGAGAAGCTGGCGACGGGTCTGCGCGAAGCCAGCGAGTACGCCGCCGTGTTCATCGTCGGCGGCGCAGGCGCGTACATGGACCTCGGCGGGAACACCTCGGTTCGCCCGCTGATCCAACTCATGGTCGCGCTCGAGCGCCCTGTCGCAGCGATCTGCTACGGGGTCGGCGTGCTGATCCAGGCCACCGATCCGGAGAGCAGTGTGCCCCTCGTCTGGGGCCGGCTGGTCACCGGTCATTCCGAGCAGGACGATTACACCGATTTCACTGCGAACGTCGTGGCCGAAGGCGAGTACAGCCCCAACTACGGGTCCGCGGTGTTCACGCTGGAGCAGATGATCAAGCAGTACACGGGCCCGACCGGCGGGTTCCTATCCAAGAACGGAACTCCGTACATGGCCGTCGCAGATGGTCCGTTCATCAGCGCCCGCACCACCCCCGATGGGTACCCCGCTGCGCTCCTGACCCTCGCCCGGCTCCACGGGTCCGGTCAACTGCCGGAGAGGTATGTGGTCGACGGTGACGACCGCGGTCACGAGCCGGAGGACGCAGAGGTCAAACGACCCCGGTTGTAGGCGGCCGAGCCGGCGTATCGTCGCCACCATGTGCCGGAACATCACGCCCCTCCGTGGCCTCGAACCGCCTGCGACGAGCGAGGAGGTCACCTCCGCCGCCCGTCAGTACGTCCGCAAGGTGGCCTCCGTCACCACCGCCTCGCAGATGAGGGCTCCTGAGATCGAGCGGGCGATCGAGCGGATCGCAGCGGCGACGGCGGACCTCCTTGCCGAGATGCCGGCCCGCCGCAATCCGCCGGCAGTGGTTCCGCCGTTGCGCCGTCGCGCCGCCGGCATCCAGCCAGAGGGCTAGGCCGCCCCCGACCACCACAGCGCCGCCACCCGGTGCTCCCGAGGCTCCCTGGCGCAGAGCCAGCCCTCGATCTCGGCATCCCGCTCGGGCCCGACGAACAGCCGCCGCCGGGTGAACGCCACCAACTGCGGTGTGACCTCCTGGACCCGGGGCGGCAGGACCATGTCCTCGCGCTGCACGCCGAGGCCCATCGCGTTGAGCACCGCCTGGGCCATGTCGGCGACCTCGAAGTCCGGCCGGTCGATGCCGTGGATGGTCCTCCAGAGCGGGTTCAGCGCCCCAAGCGGCGACTGGGCCGAGAGCTCGACGACCACCCGTTCCCGGGCCCGGCTGGTCATGGCCATGACGAAGTCCTCGATCTCGGCCACGCGGTACATGGCGTGGTGGCACACGGCGACGTCGACCGGTTCCACCTGGTCGGCTATTTCCGGCCACCTTCCGGCGACCGTACGCGTGGCCACGCCGGCGGCTCGCCCGCTGGCCTCGAACGACTCGAGCATGCCCTCGAGCGGGTCGACGCCGACGATCAGCCCCGGCTTCGGAACCAGGCCCAGGCTCGACGCACCGCCGCCTACCCCCACGTCGAGGACCGAACCTCCTTCCGGCAGGGCCTCGAGTGCCCGCCGGCGCGACGGCCGCACCGGCTGCGTCGCATCCTCCTCGGGACGCCACCTGAACCGCTCGGGCTCGAGCGACGGTTCCGGCTCGGGCGCGTTGTCGAGGATCGACTCAGGCACGGCCGACGAGCGGATGGCCTCCCGCCACTCGTCGCCCGGCCTCGACGCGGATTCGGTCATCAGCGATTCTTGCCCATGGCGATGCGAGCGTCCCCGGCGAAGTCTGACCGCCACGTGACACTGTGTCGCTGTGAGCTCCAGCGTCGCCATCGAGGTGCACGAGCTCACCCGCCACTTCCCCGGCGGCGTCCGAGCGCTCGACGGGGTGACGTTCACCGTGCAGGAGGGCGAGGTCTTCGGGTACCTCGGCCGCAACGGCGCCGGGAAGTCGACGACGGTGCGCATCCTGACGACGCTGTTGCGGCCCACGTCCGGTACGGCCGCCGTGCTCGGTCACGACGTGAGCACCGATCCCGGCGCCGTCCGCAAGGTCTTCGGCGCCGCCCTGCAGGACGCAGCGCTCGACGAGCTAATGACCGGCCGCGAGCACCTGGAGATGGCATCCCGGTTGGCCGGGTTGGGCAAGCCGCGGTCCGTCGAGCGGGCCGCCGAGCTGCTCGAGAGCTTCGGCCTCAACGCCGCCGCCGACCGCATCGCCGCCGGCTACTCGGGCGGTATGCGCCGGCGCCTCGACGTGGCCATGGCCATGGTCCGACGACCGGAGGTGCTGTTCCTCGACGAGCCCACGACCGGGCTCGACCCCCAGGGCCGCCGCGCCGTGTGGGATCTGGTCCGCGATCTGCGGGACAGCGGCTCCACGGTGTTCCTCACCACCCAGTACCTGGCCGAGGCCGATGAGCTGTCCGGCCGGGTCGCCGTCGTCCACGACGGGCGCATCGCCGCCATCGGCACGTCGCAGGAGCTCAAGGACCGAATGGGGACGACGACCGTCCGGGTACGCGTGGCCGAGGCCGACGGGGCGCGTGTGCGGGACGCGGTGGCGCCGAACGCCGTGGCGCCCTTCGCCGACGGATGGCTGGAGATCACCGTCGACGGTGGTGAGGCGTCCGTGCCGGCGGTCGTCGCACGGCTCTCGGCGGCCGGCGCGCAGGTCGAACGGCTGAGCATCCACCCGCCGAGCCTGGAAGACGTGTTCGTGAGCCTGACCGGCTCCCAGATCGAGGCTTCGGCCGGCGGCGGCGACGACGGGAAGATCACCGCGGTCCGCCGCGGTCTGGGTGTGCCGACCGGGCCGGGGCGATGACTCCCTTCGCGCAGCTCCGCCTGTTGCTCTTCCGCAGTCTGCGCGAGGGCGGCCGCAACCCCGTGCTGGCGTACGCGTTGCCGATCATCATCCCGTTGGCGGTGCTGGTGCTGGTGGCCAAGACGCTCTACCGGGTCACCGACCTCCCGGGTTTCCCGACGAAGAACTACGCCGAGTGGATGACGCCGGCGATCATCATGCTGACTGCCATGACCGGGGTCGGGTACGCCGCCACCAGCCTGGTCATCGACATCCAGTCAGGCTTCCTCGACCGCCTGCGGCTGCTCGACGTGAGGCCGCCGGCGTTGCTGATGAGCCGGGTGCTGTTCGACGTCGTCCGGGTGATCCCGGCCGGTGCGGTGCTGCTCGTGGTGGGTTTGCTGCTGGGGACGAACCTGAACGAGGGCATCCTTGGCGTGGTGCTGCTGTTCGCCCTGCTCGTGCTCTGGGCTGCGGCCTACGGAGGGTTGTACTTCGTCGTCGCCCTGACCACCGGCAACGCCCAGGCGCCGCTGGCGCTTGCTCCCTTGTTCCTGCCCCTGCAGTTCCTGTCCACCCAGTTCGTGCCGCGGTCGCTGCTGCCCGGGTGGGTGCAGGCCGTCGCTGCATGGAACCCGTTCACCTATATGGTCGACGCGGCCCGGGCCATGACGACGGGGCCGCTGACCCTCGCTCCCGTGGCCAAGGCGCTGGGTGTGGCCGTGGCCATGCTGATCGTCACCCAGTCGTTGAGCCTGCGGGCCTACAAGCGGGCGTCAGGCGGGGTCTGAGCACAGGACCCGAGACGGTCGAGGAGCCACCTCGGCCCCACGACATCGCCGCCGACGGCGCGGCACCTGTCGCCCAAGGCCCGGTCGGCGGAGACGAGCACGACCGGCTCGTTTGCATCGGTGGCCACTACGACCAGGGTGTCGTCGCCTTCGCCGGCGGCGTGGACGACCGTCACCCCGCCGGCGACGCCTTCGCCGGCGCCCCGCCGGGCCGCCCCCTCGAGCACGACGACCACCGGCGGAGTCAGGGCGCCCGCTTCCGTGGCGGATCTGATTCGAGCCACGAGCGTGCGGGCGGCCCCGGCGCGGTCCCGCCACCAGCCGTCGGGTCGGGAGCCGACGACGTTGGCGGCGTCGATCAGCAGCACGGCGACTGGGTCAGGGCTCGATGACGATCCAGCCGCGGCGCTGCAGTTCGGCGGCGAGCTCCTCGGTGGGCACCCTGCCGAGCGCCTTGCCGGCGGTCGTTGACCGCTGCGGTGGCGGATCGACGGTCTCTCCTTCCAGCTCGGCCTGAAGGCGCTCGATGAAGGCGGCGGCCTCGTCGCGGGTGAACTTGCCTGCGCCTTGGCGCTGGGTGAAGCCCATGGGGCCGCGAGCGTCGCGAAAATCGGTGTGGCCGGCATGGTGGAGGAGGGCGAGAAGCTCCTGCACCTGACGGGCCGACGCCGGCGGGCCGGCTTGTTGACCGAAAGCCATGTTCGACAGTCTCGCCTCTAATACCCGAGTGCCGGGTCGACCTGCCCGATCAGTGGCTCGCTCCGCAGGTGGCGGCCGACGTTCACGCCCACGCGTTCGGCGAAGAGCGGCTCGGCCATCTGCCAGGTGTTGGCGGTGTGGGGTGTGATCAGGCAGTTGTCGAAGGACCACAGCGGATGGCCGTCCGGGAGGGGCTCGGGGTCGGTGACGTCGAGGGCAGCGCCGCCGATCGCGTTGTTGCGCAGTGCGACGACGAGGTCGTCGGTGACGACGTGCGCGCCGCGGGCGACGTTCACCAACCAGGCGTCTGCATCCATGCGGTCGAGCTCCTCCTCGCCGATGATGCCCTCGGTCTCGGGTGTCAGGGCGAGGGCGAGCACGACGAGCCGTGCGTGGGCCAGGGCGCCAAGCAGGCCTGCGGGACCGACCACGTGGGCCGCCCCTTCGATCGGGGCGACGTGGCGGCGCACCACCGTCGCTTCCACGTGATGGGGTGCGAGGAGCCGCAGGAAGGCCCCGGTGATGCCGCCGCCTCCAAGGATGGTCACCCGGCTGCCCGCCAACAGGAGGCCGGACTGCTCGCCCCACGTTGTCGCCCGTACCCGTCGGGGCAGCTGGCGCAGGCCGGCCAGTCCGAGGGCGAGGGCGTGCTCGGCGACTGGCTCGGAGTACGCGCCCTTCGTACTGGTCCATGTTCGGCCGTCGTCGAACAGGCCGGCGAAGCGGTCGACGCCGGCGAACGGGAGCTGGACCCAGCGGATGTCCGGTCGTGTGGCGAGGAGGTCGGCCAGGGCGGCGGCGTCGGCTGGATCGGTCCACACCAGGGCCTCGGCCTTGCGGTCGTCGACCAGCTCACCGCCCGCCGTGGTGATGGCGTCGGCCAGCGCAGGCGCGATCGGGCCGGGACAGACGGCGCATCTGAGGCTCACAGCTCGGACGCTACCCAGTCGGGCCGGCTCGCTATACGGGCCGATGCGGCACGACATCGTCGAGGGAGACCCCTGAGATCTTCCTGCCGGTCTCGTAGGCGACAAGTCGCCCCGGGCAGTTCCTTGCCGTGTGCCACAAGGCTTGGTATGATACGAACATACATTCGAGGGACAGGTCCCTCCCACGTCAGGCCCTCCGTTTCGTGGGGATGGCTGCGGTGTGTGAACCACTCGGGGAGTTGCGGTCGGCGATGCGTCGCTTTGCGACGTCGTTCGACGCGTCGGTGTTGTCGGTCGACGCCGCGTCGGCAGCGGTGGCCGAAGCGTCGGCGATCGAGGCCATGGCGGCGGCGGTGAAGGGGCTGGCTGCGCTGCGGGTCGCCGATGCGGGGGTGTGGAAGGACGCCGGTGACCGGTCGGCGGCGTCGCACCTGGCCCGCACCACTGGGACATCGGTGACGCACGCCGCTGAGGTGCTGGAGACGGCCCGTCGGCTGGGCACGTTGCCGGCCGTGGATGCTGCGGCCCGGGGCGGGGTGTTGTCGGCGTCCCAGGTGGCGGCGGTGGCCGGGGCGGCTGCTGTCGATCCGTCGGCCGAGGGTCGGCTGGTGGCCATGGCCGGGAGCGCATCGCTGGGCGAGCTGCGGGAGGAGTGCCTGCGCACCAGGGCCGCGGCCCGGCCCGACGGCGAGGCCCGCCGGCGGGCGATCCATGAGGCGCGGTTCCTGCGCAGCTGGACCGACGCCGAGGGAGCCCTGGAA
>Ga0136633_1002779_pt1 | contig 11854 bp, 9 predicted proteins | sample AntDrymeUQ832206_2_FD_105494 | JGI IMG/M metagenome (GOLD analysis project Ga0136633, IMG submission 105494) | Polar desert sand microbial communities from Dry Valleys, Antarctica - metaG UQ83 (22.06) | ecosystem: Environmental > Terrestrial > Soil > Desert | place: Antarctica: Dry Valley...
CCCCCACCCCGACCCCCACCCCCACCCCGACCCCGACCGGCACCACTTCTCCCCCGCCCATCGAGGACGCGCAGCCGCGCCCAGAGTGCACGTCGATCACCGACGGGCCAGGTGACGGCACCCCGCAGGTGCTTGCTGGTCAGACGACCGGCAACAGCGGCGACCTCGACATCACCGGGGTCAACTTCTTCAGCAACACCGAGCAACTCAAGGCCTATGTCCGGGTCGCGGCTCTGGGGACATCGCCGGGGACGCCGTACAACGGTCACCGCTTCGACGTCGGCTTCACGCTGTTGGGCAAGAACGTGGTGCTGAGCGCCACGGCTGCGGGCAACGGCACCGCGACCGTCGGCGGTGTTGCGACGCCCGGGCTGGTCCCCAAGGCGGTCTTCAACACCACCCGCAGCAACGTCGTCATGACGGTGAGCAGAGCCGCGCTACAGACGGCCGTGGGTGCGGCGGCGCTCAGTGACGGCACCGTGCTGACGGCCACCTACGCCAAGACGACGGCGACGGCCGCCGCCGGGGGGCCCTTCCCGGCTGACACCGCACAGGCCGAGAAGGTCGCGGACCAGACCTACACGATCGGGGACCAGACCTGCTTCTTGCCGCCTGCTGCTCTGGTCGAGCTCGAGGCCGACCCCAGCGGCCAGTACAAGGACTCCACCATTGTCGCGGCCCTGCTGACCGACGCCGACGGTGTGCCGCTCGACGGTAAGCAGCTGACCGCATCTCTAGGTACAGCGACTGCCAAGGCCATCACCGACGAGGAGGGTTTCGCCGAGCTTGTCGTGCCGATCACCTCCTCCGCCGGAGCGACCACGCTCACTGTCCGCTACGCGGGTGACCCCGCGGTCAGCCCGGGTAAGGCGACCGTGCCGTTCACTGTGGTGGCCGAGCGAACCCTGCTCAGGGCCGCGGACGGCAAGGGCAGCGTCACCGCGACGCTTCTCGACGACGACAGGCCTGCCCACGCGGTGGCCGGGCAGGTCGTGACCTTCACCTACGGAAAGACGACGAAAGCGGTGCGCACCAACAGCAAGGGTGTCGCCACCCTGACCGGGCTCAAGGCAGGCACGTCGACCACCGTCGGCTTCGCGGGCGTCAAGGGCCGTTACGTCGCCAGCAAGAGCGTGAAGGCGACTGCCCGCTGAGGACAATGGGCCTAGTCAGCCCACCTGCAGATGCTGAAGACCGCAACCTTTCCCACGCTGCTGGCGTTCTGCTCGGCGTCAAGCTCCCTAGCCATGTTCATGATATCCTGTCGGGTGGCTCCAGCGCCCCCAATCTGGTTGATCGCCTGCTCGGTGGCGTCCGCCCACGTGGTGATTTGACCCAACTCGACCAGGTCCTTGACCATGCAACCACGTCACGCCAGTGCCCTTAGGTAGTCATCAGTCCGCCCCTCCTCATAGCTCGCAAAGAATCGTTCAAGCTGCTGAGACACCTGCTGCTCCGATACGGCCGCCACCGGCACCTCACCGTAGGGAGCAGGCAGCCGCAGCGACCTCGCCGATCCCGCCTCGTGGAGGGTGTCGACAGCGACCGTTCGTGCTCCCTTCCACGTTCCCGGTGGCGCGTGCGTGGCCCCTTTCAGGACCCCGCAACCGCTAGCGAGCGGAACCAGCAGCAGCAGCGCGCCGATGTGCGAAAGGCGCTTCATCATGAGGCCGGTTCTCGAGCTCTCTACGCGCCGTACGGCGGGCAGTCGTTGATCGGCTCGTTGCCTAGGGCCGAAACGATGACATCACCGTCGGACTCGATAATGACGCCGCCGTAGTCGCCGGCGAGGCCCGCGAACGTCGCGCAGGTCAGCGGTTCGAGAGTGCGCATCAGGTCGTTGATCGCGTCGTAAACCACCGGCGGGGGAAAGGGAAGGGTTGTCTGCGCCTGGCAGTCCCACGGGTCGGTCTCGAATCCGTTGAGCCCGTTGTATTCCACCTTCTGGCACAGCTGGACGACATCAGTGTCGCTCGCGGTGAAGCTGACCTGGTCGGCACCGACCTGAACGCCGGGCGCAATATCGCTGGAGGAGAAAATTGGACCGTCGAGACCGTTTATCGCGATCTTGCAGCTGACCGTTGCTGAGACCGGCAACTGGGTGGCCTTGTCCTGGGTGACCGACAGGTCACCGATCCCGCCGACGTAGTCACCGTTGGTCACAGGTGCCTGTGAGCTGGTGTCGAAGAAGCACCCGCCGCTGATGGTGTAGCTCGGCGACGCATAAGCCACCGGTGCGCAAACAACCATGAGAGCCGCCGCGCCCCCCCCGTGAGAATCTTCTTCAAACGTATTCCTCCGGTTCGACCAACTACTCCAATCCGCAGAGGCTGCGTCAGACCACAACGACCTTCGACGTCGAAGCGGTGTAGGTGTTGAGGACCACGGGGAACTTGGCCTGCACCTTCTGGCCCGGCTTGAGAGCCTTGTAGGTGGTCTTTCCCGCCACATCAGTGGTCGTTGTCGCAACCTTCTTGCCGTTGACGTACCAGTCGACCTTCTGGCGCGCCACGGGGGTCCTGTCGTCATCGCGCAGCGTGGCCGTAGCCGTTCTGGTCATCGAGGTCGGCTTGCCGATCGCCAGCGCGCTGAAAACCGTCACCTCCGGTCGCACGACAAGCGTGCCCGACACCGTGGTCGCCCGCAGTTCCGGGCTCCCCTCGAAGCGCGCCGCAAGGGGGTAGTTGCCAGCCAGCCGCGTCACCCGCAGGGTGGCGCCAGCCAAACCTCCGGCGTCGGTCCTGGCTGTTGCCAAAGTTCCGGTGGCTGCGCTGAACACGACGTCCATGTCCGCGAGGGCTTCGTCCTTGTCGCCGCCCTTGAGGGTGACTACCATCGACGTCGCGTCGCCATACTGAACCGGGGCCGTGGTCAGGCCGGAGAGTGCCGACGGGGCCGGGCCGAAGCAGAAGTCGTCACCGGCGACCTTAACCCGCTGGGCCGCAGGCTGGTCCAGCTGGTCCGCGTCCTTGGGCTGGTTGGACAGATGGCTGGTTGTCTTGACTTGTAGCTCGGTGAAGGTGTCATCGGGCTTGACAGCGGTCCCGATAGCGGTTTCCAACGGCGTCCGCGGGATGATGAACTGCAGGTAGGGAGGTTGGCCGGTCGCTGTATCGGCTGACCGGAAGCCCGCTTTGGCGCCGGGCAGGGCAGCAGGGCTGCCGTTCTTGAGGTACTTGGGATAGCTGCCAGGCGTATCGACATGCACCGGTACCGTGTTGTTGAAGAAGCGGTGGATGAACTCGAAGGTGTTCCCGCCGATCTTCGCCGTGAAGGTAAACCCGAAGGAGTCCTCGAAGGGGGCGAACGAGGCCGCTGTCGGCTCAGCCCCAAGTGGGGCGAGGATCAGGAGCTCCTCGCTGGTGAGCCGAAGGTGCAGGCCGCGGATGTCGAGGGCCGGCTTGCTCGGGAAGGCGGCCGCGGTCGACACGTTCCCGGCGTACTTGGGCACCGCGTCGGAGGCGACGTCGGACAGGAACTGGGTGCAGGCCACCCGGGGCAGCTCCGGCGGCGGCGCAGGTGGGTCTACAGCAAACGCACCGGTCGAGGTCAGCAGCAGGCTGCCGCCTGCCAACGCGCCGGCGATCAGCCGACGAGGGACTCGACGAGCCATGTGCGGATCCACCTTCAGTGAGTCGGACAGTGAGGTCTCTGGGGGCAGCGCGGTGGGCGCTGCCCCCAGAGACGATGCGGTGCTGTTCCCTACGAGCCGTACGGCGGGCAGTCGTTGACCGGGTTGAGGCCCAGGTCCAGCGGGTCCGGAACGATGAGGTCACCGTCGGACTCGATGATGACGCCGCCGTAGTTGCCGGCGTTGGCTGCGAACGTCCCGCAGGTGGCCGGGTCGAGCGTGCCGATCCAGAAGTCGTTGATCGTGTCGATGACGACCTCCGGCGGGACCTGGAGGGAGGTCGACGTCGCGCAGTTCCAGTCGTCGGTCTCGGTAGGGGGTCCGGCGTAGACGACCTTCTCGCAGAGCTTGACGATGTCTTCATCGGCAGCCGTGAACGAGATCTGGTTGGCGCCACCCTGTACGCCGGTGACGATGTCGCTGTAGGAGAACTCGGTGCCAGGAGCGTCGACGCCGTTCACCGTGATCTTGCAGCTGACCGTGGCGGAAACCGGGGCCGGCGGGGTGGCCTTGTCGGTGGTGACCGACGAGTCGCTGATGGTCCCGACGTAGTCACCGTTGGTCACAGTCTCCTGCGAGTTGGTGTCGAAGGAGCAACCGCCAGTGATGTCGTAGCTCGCGGAGGCGTGAGCCACCGGCGCACTGACAACCATGAGTGCCACGGCCAGCCCCCCCAAGAGGATCTTCTTCATGTTTTCCCTTCTCACTTGATCGGCGACACTCGCGAAGCGAGCTAGGAATCACCGAGTCACACCTGTAATACCGGCGAGAGCCCCTCGCGCTTACGCGACAAACCCAACTATTTTAAAAATTTCTTCAGATCACCTCGCGACCACGCAGCTCAGCGCCCGGTCCGGGTAGAAACTGGCGGACGTCAGAGCGTCGTCTCCGTTGGTGCTGAACACCTGGGAGGTCGCTCGGAACTGACGGAACACGTTCTTCGGCCTCGCCAGGTTGGGCGAGGCGGAGCGCTTCATCGTCCACACGTAGGTCGTGCCGACGATTTTGAACGTGTACAGGTTCGACGGCACAGCCACGGAGTCGACCGTGACCGTCGGATGTGAGATGCCGGACTCACTCCTTCTGACCTTGAAGGCATAGCTCTGGCCGAGCGAAGAGGTCGTCGCGATCGTCCAGTTGAAGCCCAGCGCCGCATACGGCTCAGTCGTCGGGGAGATCGCAGTGCTCTTAACGCGCAGCACCGCCACCATCTGGGTGGGACCGGTCGCGACGTCGCCCGAGATGATGTCCAGCGCCTTGGACTTCTGGCCTGGCGCGAAGGACACGTTGCCGTCGTCGAGCCGATCGTCCAGCAGCATGTTGCACTTGGGCTTGGGCTTGGGCTTCGGCTTGGTGGCCGCCGACGCTGTTGTCGCCGCAGCCGTGGCGATCAGGCTGATGGCCAGGAACACGCCGATTGCACGTCGTCGTCGCATCATGATTCTCCTCGTTGTGTTGAGTGGGTCTGGGCACGGTTAGATAGGGACACGGCGGACCTGCTGCCTCAGTTGCGTGCGGCGGCGGAACCCGAGGGCGTAGCCGGTGACAGCGGTGACGCCAGTGAGGGCCAGCCAGACGTCCTGCGTCTGGTGACGGCGCTCCGCGACCGCGCTCATCGCCAGCTCCGCGACTTCTTCCTGCTGCTCTTCGTTGAGGTCCTGAGTCACGGTCGCCAGCTGCATCTGCTGCTCCTCCTGGTGGGAGACGCCGGCGTTGGGGTTGATGTTGCTGATCGGCTGGGCAGGCGGGTTGATCGGTGCAGGCAGGACCGCGGCGACGATGGCGACGGGTGGCCGGGGGGCTAGGGGGGGTTGTGGCTCCGCTGGCTTGGGCGGCACCACAACCAAGGGGAGCGCCTTCGAGCGACAACGCACGAGCACGCGACCATCGAGTCCGACCGAGCGGCTGCGCACCGTCGGAGTCAGGTCAACGGGCAGGTCCATGCCGTCCTGGGCCGGGCTGCAGCGCAAGGACATCGTGAACTTCAGGCCGTTTTCAGTCTTGAGGTCTCTGATGGCGCTGGTCAGTCCTCGAACCGGCTGGAGCACCACGTCGAAGTCATCACGGACGTCCACCGCGATCGTGCCGGGGTCCTTGACGGCGATCAGCAGTCCCAGGATCGCGGGACCGACGTTGTCGCCGCTGGCGGCACTGCCGCGCACGTTGACCTCGCAGATGAGGGGAGCACCTGGGCTGAGGTCGCCGTAGTGCATCTCCCCGTCGTTGTCGCAGTCGACGCCCGCAGCAGGAGCCATGGAGTCTGTCGCCCGCGCGAGGCGCGACATCATGGCCTTCGCGTCACCCACGGTGCCCTTGCCGTTGTTGACGGCGAGGCTGATCACCTTGATGTCCTGGACGTTGAGGGTCTTGGCGGTTTCCTCTACGGAGGGATAGCCCTCGCCCTCGTGCGCGTTGGCATCGCTGATCAGCACGATGACCTTGTAGGCGTCAGCGCGAAAGCGGGCACCTTCGCCAGGGGGGATCGGCAGGTAGGTCTGGCCCAACCCGGTGGCGGCTTGAGACAGGGCGATGGTCTGAGCCTCCGGGGTGTCCCCACCGCCGGACTGGGACAGCTTGGCCACCGCTGCGTTGACCTTGACCAGGCCAGCACTGGTGTCGCAGGGGCTGACGGGCAGATGGGTCTTGAAGATGTAGGTGGATGCCGTCCCCACGTCCTTCACATCACCGACGCCGAAGCACGCGGTCACTCCCAGCTTGGCGCGGATCTCGCGGGCAATCGTGTTGACAGAGCGCTGGAGGCCTTGGATGGCGGACGACATGCTGGCTGTCGTGTCCATGAGGAAGTAGACGTCTAGGGGCTGCGGTGCTGGCGGCACGCGGAACGTCACCGGGACATCCCGCACCTTGCCCGGTTCCACCGTGATGATCTGCGAGCGCGGCGACAGCACTGCTGACTTCAGGTGCGAGCGGGGCCCCAGGGGGTTGTTGGGATCGCCGTTCCCGCGCGGCGGTGGTGGCGGCTCGATGAACGTCTCACCGCGGTAGGTGTCCCAGCGGTAGAGAGCATCGTCGTTGAGACCGAGCACCAAGCGGCCCCCCGTGCCACTGGCCATTTCGAGGTGGGTGAAGGGAGCTACGCCCCGCGGCGTGATGTTGACCCAGCGTTGAAGTCGGTTGTCGAACCCCCAGGTGCCCTCACGGCCGGATGCTACGAGGGTGTCCGGCTCTTGACCGGGTGCGAACGCGCTCGGCTCGACCGGCATGCCGCCATAGGGCTTGAGCTTTGCTTTGGTGTCGGCGACTTCCATCGCAACGCCCTGTGAGCTCTTGCTGATGACCAGGGCGCGATCGGCGGCGTCGATGTCGACGCGAAGAACAGTGCCCGCGGCCGTCGCCGTGCGCCAGGAGGCCTCGGTGCGGCCGATCGACGTGCCGTAAGCGACCTTGTTGCCGCCCCAGATCCAGATCGCCCGGCCACTTTGGCGAGCCATGCCTTCGATCCGGCCGAAGCCACTCGGCGCCTCAACCTGTCGCCACGCCGCACCGACCGTCGCAGCCTGCGGCGGCTCGTTCGGCGTGTAGGTCGTGTAGAGGGTGCGGGTGGGTCGTAGCGCGGCGCCCGAGTCAGGATCCGGCAGCTCGTCGACCAGGAGGTAGGCCTCCCGGTCCGGCATGGACGTTGCGATCAGGTCCACCGGCCGGCCGTACTGCGGCATGCCGACGTCGATCCGTGAGAAAGCCGGTGAGCCCTTGCCCGTCCCGACGTTGGCCCCGACGTAGACGTGCGGGTGCGGCACGCCGCCGACGTCGTCATAGCTCGCGGCCCACAGGGTGTCGTCGGAGGGAGCAGTCAGGTTGGTGAACACATCCGGCTTGTACGCCGCTTCCGACGGCGACACCAGGCCGTTGGCCGGGTAGATGGAGTTCCAGGTGCAGCCGCCATCGGCGGACAGCTTCACGGCTGTGCCATTCGTGACAAAGATCGCGTCGCTCTTGTAGGGCGTACTGGTGAACGCCGTGACCTTGGCCGGGCCCTCGCCAGCGTCGAACTTTGGCGCTCCGATGCGCACCCACCGGTCAGACCTGATGGTGATGGGGCTCTGCCCGTCGGTCAGGCTGCGACAGGCGACTAGCTCCTCCCCTGGGCTGCCCAGGGCGCCCTGCATCGGCACCGCGAGCAGCAGAATGCCGACGGCAAGGGCGGGGCGGAGCAGCGAACGCATCAGCGCACCGAGCCGGCCTTCTTGCGCTGCCCCAGAGCCTTGGGAACCGACCCATTGAGGCTTGCCTTGCGACGCGCGGTCTCCGCCTCCTCGACCGGCCCCAGGATCCGCTGGAGTTCGTTGTCGTCGAGGGTCTCAAGCTTCAACAGCTCGCCGGCCGTCGTGTCCAGAACCGCTTGGTTGCGGATCAGGATGGCGCGAGCGCGGTCTTTTGCCTCGAGCAGCAGCTTGGCCACCTCGGCGTCGAAGCGGTCCAGCAAGTCGATCGACACGTCGCCCAGCAGGGAGTCGTCACCGCCGAGGAAGCCGGTGCCGCCCGACACCATCAGCCGGCGTGGCCCGACAGCATCGGAGAGCCCGAAGCGCCCGACGATGTCCTTGGCCAAGCTGGTGGCCTGCTCGAGGTCGTGCTCGCAGCCGGTCGAGGCCTCGCCGAGTGCCAGCACCTCGCCGGCCATGCCCGACATCAGCGCGGTGACCCGATCGAGGAGCTGGGACCGGCTGAGCACAGCCCCTTCGTCCTCGCGAAGCTGAGTAGTCGCCACCGCGCCACGACCAAGCATCGTGACGCGGTGGAGATCAGCGAGCCGGCCCTGCGCAGCGACGACGAGGGCGTGCGCCGCCTCGTGGTAGGCCGCACGCCGGCGTTCCTCGTCACTGAGCACGCGGCCTCTGCGCTTGGGGCCGTGCTGGACGCGGAAGATGGCCTCCTGCAGGTCGTCCGGGCTGACCGTCGTGCGCTCGTCCCGGATGGCGAGCAGGGTCGACTCGTTGAGGACGTTGGCGAGGTCGGCGCCCGTGAAGCCGGGGGTCAGCCGGGCGATGGATTCCAGATCGACGTCGCCATCAAGCGGCTTGTTGCGCGAGTGGATCTTCAAGATGTGCAGCCGGCCCTCGATCTCCGGCCGCTCGATCGTGATGTGCCGGTCGAACCGGCCGGGCCGCATCAAGGCGGGGTCGAGGATGTCGGGGCGGTTGGTCGCACCCATCACGACGACGCCTTGCGAAACGTCGAAGCCGTCCATCTCGACGAGCAGCTGGTTGAGGGTCTGCTCGCGCTCGTCCGAACCGCCGCCGCCGCCACCGCTGCCGCGCTTGCGACCTGCGGCGTCCAGCTCGTCGATGAAGACGATGGCCGGCGCGGCGGCACGCACCCTGGCGAACAGGTCCCGCACCCGGGCCGCACCGACGCCGACGAGTGACTCGACGAACTCCGCGCCGGCGACCGAGAAGAAGGGGACACCGGCCTCGCCGGCGACGGCCTTGGCAAGCAGGGTCTTCCCGGTCCCGGGAGGACCGAAGAGCAGCACGCCCTTGGGCGGGGCCGCACCGAGCGACTCATAGCGCTGTGGATCGATCAGGTAGTCGCGGACCTCGCGGAGCTCGGCGACGGCTTCGTCGGCGCCGCCCACGTCGTCAAAGCCGATGAACGACTTGGCCTTCTTGTCGCCGCCCTTGCCGATGGTGCCGAAGGTCGTGACCTCACCGATCGCGGAGCCACCGCCCTTGCCGACGCTGAACAGCAGGGCGAACAAGTCGGCCAGGATCATCAGTGGCAGCAGGAAGGTGCTGATCGCGATGACGGCCTTCTTGGTCGACTGCGGGTCGACGGAGTAGTGGGTTCCGGACTTGGAGAACAGGGTGGTGAGGGTGAGGAACGCCTGGCCACCCGAGGGGATGGACGCATAGAACGTGCCTGCTCCCGGACCCGGGTCGCCGGGGCGCGATGCGGTCGTCGGCACGACCTTGCGCGGCGCGACCGCTGCCGCACGATAGCGCCCCACAACCCGGTTGTCGCTGTCCTGGATCACGGCTGAGACGATGCGTCCCTCCTGGGCCAGCGCAGCAACGCCGTCGAGACCGATCGCCTTGCCTGCCGGCGTACCGCCGTAGATGTAGGACATCGAGGCAGCGAAGGTGCCGAGCAGAGCTATAAGGCCGACGAGCAGCAAGATCAGGAGCTTCTTGCTGCCGACACCGCGCTTGGCCGCGCGCTGGCGGCGGTACTTGGTGAGCAGGAGTGACAGCTTCGCGGTGAGGTTGTGCCAGGCCTGCGGGACGTTCACGTGTGCGGGTCCTCATTCGGGTCAGTGGAGCCAGGTCATGGGCGAGAGGGACCGCAAGGGCACCCGACCAAGAACGCAGCGGGACCCAGAGCGAGCCTGCCGAGCACGAGCGGGCGCGCCATGAGGACCCTCACCGAGCTGGGACAAATGGCTTGCACCTACTAGTACCGGCGGGGAAGTCGTTTCCTTACGCTGACTTCGCAACTTTTTTTGAAAAAGTGCCTCGCCACGCTCAGCGGCGGGCTCCACGTGGCCCGAGCGCCACCCGGCGGTGCTCGCGTAGGTGTGATCGCGAGCGTGGGATGATCATGCTGCGGGCGTGGCTTTGGGCTTCAGCTAGCCCCGGCGTTTCAGTAGAGGTCTCTGACGGCGTCGGATGATCTTGGAATCGATGTGCCGGTGTCAGGGCAGCAGCGGGTGCCGGCGCTGGGTCCGGTGTCTCCGTGGTCTCGGTGGGCGGTTCGAGGTGGTTGTGGTGCTTGGGCTGTCAGGCCGGGAGCGGGATCAGGCGTAGGCGAGTGAACGCCTTGGCGAGGGCGAGGGCCCAGGGCCAGTGTTCGGCCAGGCGCAGGAACACTTTGCGTTGCCCGCGGGTGATGCGGGCGGCGGTGTGCAGCAGTCGGTAGCGCAGCGTCTTGGGTTCGGCGCGGTGCAGGTCAGGCTGGTCGGTCAGGAGCATCGACTGGGCGAGGGCGAGTAGGTCGGCGGCGATCAGCGCGAGCGCGACCCAGACCGCGTTGATGTTCTGGTGCCGGGACGGCAGGTGCCCGAGCCCGGTGTCCTTGCCGGTCCGGATCCGGTCCTCGACGCGGGCGTGTGCGCGGTGGCGGGCCTCCAGGAACGCGAGTTGCCCGCGGCGGGTGTTGGTGGTGAATGCTTGGTAGCGGTAGCCGTCGCGGATCTCGAACGCGTCCAGCGTCGCGCCGGGGTGCGGCAGCTCGCGGCGGACGATGACGCGCATCCCGGGGCAGTGCTTGGTCCATCTGCTCAGGTCGAGCACGTCGGTGATCTCGATGACGTCGGCGTGCTCGCGCAGGTCCCCGTCGGCGTTGCAGGCGACCTGCCACGCCCATGCCGGCATCTTGCTGATGGCATCGCGGACGGCGTCGGTGACCGGGTAGCCGACCGAGAACTCCAGCCCCTGCTCGGAAAGCGCGCTGATCAGGGCGTGGGAGTAGCCGGCGCCGTCGGCGCGGATCAGGATCGGTTTGCTGCGCCACCGGTCCGGCAGCTGGGCAAGCGCCGCGTCCACGACGGTGAGGTGATCGGCGGCGGTGTTGCTGCCAGCGTTCCCGGGCCGCAACAGCGCGGCGAGGGCCTCGTTGGTGTTGTCCAGCCAGGCGCCGAGGGGGTGGTAGCCGAAGCCGCCCTTGAAGTTGCCCTTCGCGCCTTCCTTGTCCGAATGGGCCGTGACCAGCGTCGCGTCCAGGTCGATCACGATCTGCCCGATCGTCTTGCCGGCGGCGCGGGACCCGGGCAGCTCGGTGCCGGTGAGCTCCCCGCGGGCCAGCCATGCTCGGTCTCTGGCTTCGGCTCTGGCCTGTCGGATCGCGGCGAGCATCCCGGGGCTGTTGGCGATATCGGCGAGCACCCGCCAGATCGTCGAGGTCGACGCGACGCTGCCGGCCGGCCCGTGCAGGCCCTGCTGATCCGCCAACGCCTGCACGTCGCTGATCGAGATCGCGCCGTCGGCGATCGCAACGGCTACATCGACCAGCACCCGCCCCGGGTCGTGACCAGCCCGGCGTTCCCGCAAGCCGTTGGTGGCCTCGCTCAGCGCGGCGGTGAGCCCGATCCGGTCGGCCAGCTCAGTCAGCAGCACCGTCCCGGCGTGCGACACCACCCCCGTGCCGTCACAGGTGATGACCGGCACGGCCCTGCTCGTTGTAGGTTGCACCTGCGAAGTGCCTCTCTCGTTGGGTTTTTTTGTCCCTCAGCAAGACAAGAATCCCAACAAAGACAGGCACTTTCGC
>Ga0136633_1002780_pt1 | contig 11854 bp, 13 predicted proteins | sample AntDrymeUQ832206_2_FD_105494 | JGI IMG/M metagenome (GOLD analysis project Ga0136633, IMG submission 105494) | Polar desert sand microbial communities from Dry Valleys, Antarctica - metaG UQ83 (22.06) | ecosystem: Environmental > Terrestrial > Soil > Desert | place: Antarctica: Dry Valley...
CGGCATCCGCCTGGACCGCCTCACCCACACCCAACGACGCATCCTCGAACTACTCGACATCCAACCACCCTGGCCCGAGCAACAAGACCATGCCTTCGCCAACCGCGGAAAATGCGGCTAGCCGTCAGAGGGCGTCGAGCCCGGTTCGGAAGGTCTGCGACTCGATCGCCGCGTGCCACGCGTGGCCCGCTACAGCCTGCGGCGGCCCGCGAAGGCCTTGCCGAGCGTCACCTCGTCGGCGTACTCGAGGTCGCCGCCGACCGGCAGGCCGCTGGCCAGCCGCGTCACGATGACGCCGGGCGCGCGCTCGCGCAGGACGTCGGCGATGTGCAGCGCCGTCGCCTCGCCGGTCGTCGTCGGGTTTGTCGCGAGCACGACCTCGGTGATCGGCTGCGCCGGGTCGCCCACGCGGCGATAGAGCTCGGCGATCTTCAGGTCGTCGGGATCAACGCCGTCGATCGGCGACAGCGCCCCGCCGAGCACGTGGTAGCGGCCGCGGTACTCGTGCGTGCGTTCGACCGGGATGACGTCGCCCGCCTCCTCCACAACGCAGATCAGGCTCGCGTCACGGCGCCCGTCCGAGCAGATCGTGCAGCGTGTCGCGTCGGCGAGGTTGAAGCAGATCTCGCACAGGCCGATGAGCGCCTTGACCTCCCGGATCGAGTCCGCGAGCGAGGTCGCGTCCTCCGTCGAGGCGCGCAGGATGTGAAAGGCCAGGCGCTGCGCCGTGCGCGCGCCGATCCCCGGCAGCTTGCCGAGCTCGGTGATCAGACGCTGGATGGGCGGGGCGTACAACGCCTACCCGTCCGACTCGCGGCCGGCCACTCAGATGCCCAGGCCGGGAAGGCCTCCGGGGCCGCCGAGACCGCCGAGATCCAGGCCGCCGGTGAGGCCGCCCATCTTCGTCGCCGCAAGCTCCTGGGCCTGGCGGATCGCCTCGTTGACCGCGGCGAGCACCATGTCCTGCAGCAGCTCCGGATCCTCCGGATCGATCGCCTCGGGATCGATCTTGATGTCCTTGACGACGAGGTCGCCGGTGACCGTCACGGTCACCATGCCGCCGCCCGCGGAGGACTGCACCGTCTCGTCCGCAAGCTGCTCCTGCGCCTTCATCATGTCCTGCTGCATCTTCTGAACCTGCTTCATCATCTGGTTCATGTTCGGCTGGGGCATCAGGTTTTGGCCTCGCTCTCGCTGGGTCCGGGATCTTCGGGGTCGGGAATGATCTCCTCGGCATCGAACTCTGCCACGAAGCGACGTACCCACTCGTCCTCCGTCGGCGGCGCCGGCTCTGCGACCTCGCGCTGCTCGACGGACGGGACCTCGGCGAGCACGTACGCGATCTGCGCCCGGCTGCCGGTGACGGTCCGCACGGCGGCGGCGACGCACTGGCGGTAGCCGTCGTCGTTGGCCTTGCGGCGCAGAAAGTCGGCGCTCGGCGCAAAGGCGATCGTCACGAGCGCGCCGTCGACGGCGACCGGCACGGCGTCGGCGAGCAGCGCCGCACAGAGCGCGTTCTCGGCCATCACGGCCTCGATCACGGCCGGCCAGACCGCGCGCAGGCCCTCGAGGTCGAGGACGATCGGCTGGTCAGGGACGGTGACCGTGACCGCGTGGCCGGCGCCGTTGGCGGTCGGCGCCGGCGCATCAGCGGTGGGGGGCGGCGCAGGGCCACTCGCCGGCGGCGCGGTGGCTGCGGGCGGCGCGGCGGGGACGGGAGCCGCGAGGGAGGCAGGCGGCGCGGCGGGGACGGGAGCCGCCGAGGAGGCAGGCGGCACCGGCCGCGACGGCGGCGGCGCGCTCGGCGGCACCGGGGCCTCGGGTGACGGCGGCGGCGGGGCCGGCGACTCGGGACCGGGTGCGGGAGCGGGAGCGCTCGGCGCAACGGGCGACTCGGCGGCGGGCTCGGCCGGGCGCCGAGCGCTCGGCGGAACAGGCGACTCGGCAGCGGGCTCGGCCGCGCGCGAGGAAACCGGCGGCGCCTCGGCGGCCGGGGCCGCCGCGCGCGCGGCCGCGCCAGGCGAGCCCGCCAGCGCCGCCTCCAGCCGCTCGATGCGCTGCAGCAGTGCCGACTGCGACGGGTCGACGACCGGCGACGCCGCCTTGACGAGCGCAAGCTCGAGCTGCGTGCGGGCATCTGAGCCGTTCTTGTAGGCCGCGAGCGCGGCCGCCAGCAGGTCCAGCAGCCGTGCGACGGCGCCCGCGCCGACGCGGCCCGCCTGCTCGAGCAGGCGCGCATCGCGCTCGGGCGTGATCTGCAGCTCCGCCGGCACCTCGCCGAGCGTCTGGACGATCATCAGGTCGCGCGCGTGCGCCTCGAGGTCGCCGACGAAGCCCATCGCGTCGCGGCCGGTCTGCGTCAGCCGCGCCGCGGCGAGCAGCGCCGCGCGCGGGTCGCCCGCCTCGATCGCGTCCAGCGAGGCGAACAGCAGGTCGGCGTCGGCGACGCCGAGCACCGCCAGCACGTCGTCGGTCACGATCTGCGAGCCGGCGTAGGTGAGGAGCTGCTCGAGCGTCCCGAGCGCATCGCGAAACGAGCCCGTCGCATGGCGCGCGAGCAGCGCCACGGCGTCCGGCGGGATCGTGATCGCCTCGGTCTCGGCGACCCGCCGCACGACCGCGGCGAGCTGCTCGACCGTCGGCTGGGCGAAATCGAAGCGATGGCAGCGGTCGACGACCGTCGGCAGGACCTTCGTCGCCTCGGTCGTGGCGAGCACGAAGACCGTGTTCGGCGGCGGCTCCTCGAGCGTCTTGAGAAACGCGTTCCACGCCTGCGGGGAGAGCATGTGCGCCTCGTCGAGGATGTAGACCTTGTGGCGCCCGGAGACCGGCGCGTAGACGACGCTCTCGCGCAGGTCGCGGATGTCGTCGACGGAGTTGTTGGAGGCCGCGTCCATCTCGATGACGTCCAGTGACGTGGCGCCGGCGATCGAGACGCACGAGTCGCACGCCCCGCAGGGCTGGATCGTCGGGCCCTGCTCGCAGTTCAGGCAGGCGGCGAGGATCTTCGCCATCGACGTCTTGCCGGTGCCGCGCGAACCGACAAAGAGGTAGGCGTGATGGACCTTGTCCTGCTCGACCGCATTGCGCAGCGTTCGCACGACGTGCTCCTGGCCGACGACCTCGGCGAAGCTGCGCGGGCGGTGGCGACGGTAGAGCGACGGGGCCTGGGGCACGCGTCGAGGATAGCTTCGCGGGCCCCCGGCGATACGGTCCCCCGCGATGGCTCGGATCCGCTTCGCGGCAGGCGTGCTCCTCGGTGCCGTGGCGCTCAGGGTGATCACCGCCAACGGCCTGGTCAACTACGACACGCTCTACAGCCTCGTGTGGGGCCGCCAGCTCGCGCACGGCACCCTGCCCGACCTCGAGGTCGCGATCGCGCCGACGCCGCATCCGCTCGCCACGCTCGGCGCGATCGCGCTGTCGCCGCTGAGCTCGCTGGAGATCGGCGGGCTGCACGGCGAGCTCGCCGCCGTCGCGGTGATCGGCTGTGCGTACGTGTCGCTCGCGCTGCTGGGCTGGGTCGTCTTCGCGCTCGGGCGCGAGTGGTTCAACACGGCGGCGGGGGTGCTCGCCGCGGCGATCGTCCTCACGCGCGTGCCGGTGCTGGACTTCGGCGCCCGCGCGTACGTCGACATCCCCTACCTCGTGCTCGTGCTCGGCGCGCTGCTCGTCGAGACGCGGCGCCCGCGCGCCGGCCCGCCGGTGCTCGCGCTGCTCGCCCTGGCCGGGCTGCTGCGACCGGAGGCGTGGCTGTTCAGCGCGGCGTACCTCGCGTGGCTGCTGGCGCCGGGCCTGCGGGCGTCGGCGCGCGGCCGCGGCGGGCCGAGTCGCCCCGCGGCGCTGCGCGACGCGCTGGCGCTGGCGGCGCTGACCGCCGCCGCGCCCGTGCTGTGGTGCCTGCACGACCTCCTGATCACCGGAAACGCGCTGCACTCGCTGACGGGCACGCGCGACAACGCCGCGCTGCTGGGCCGCGTCACGGGGCTGCAGAACGTCCCGCTGACGCTGCCGCGCCGGATCGGGGAGATCCTGCGCGAGCCGGTCCTGCTGGCGGCCGCCGGCGGCGGCCTGCTGGCGCTCGCGTGGCACCGCGACCGGCGCACGCGGCTGGCGGTCGCCGCCGGGGTGGCGTCCGTTGCGGCGTTCTGCGTGCTCGCGGCGGCGGGCCTGCCGATCATCACCCGCTACGTGCTGCTGACGGGGACCCTGCTGGCGATCTTCGCCGGCGCCGGGGTCTTCGGCTGGCTGGACATGCGCCGCGGTGCGCAGCGCACGTGGTGGGCGCGCTTCGGCGCGCTCGCGCTCGTCGTGCTGGCGCTCTGCGTCCCGGCCCAGGTGGGGCGGATCGGCAACCTCGGCGACGCGCTGAGCCGCCAGGAGACGATCCAGGGCGACCTCGCCCGCGTCATCGACGGCGGCGGGCGCTGCCGGCCCGTGGCCGTTCCCAACCGCCGCCCAATCCCGCTGCTGGCGCTGTGGCTGAAGCTCGACCCCGGCGAGATCGTCGACGCCCAGACGGCGGGCGTGCCGCCGCGCGGGACCTACCTCGTGCCGCGCACGCCCCAGGTCGCGCGCGACTACATCCTCGACAGGCGCGATCGCAATCGTGCGGTGGCGCCGGCGCCGTCGGGCTTTCGCCGCGCGCGGGCCGATGCCTCGTGGATCGCGGCTGAGCGCTGCTGAGCAGCGCGGTCGCGCCCGGCCTCTGTGGCCGGGCGCTGCGCGAAGAGTGGACCGTGCACCCTCAATCGAAACGCTGTCCTCGGGCGCTGGCGTCTGCGATGACTCCGGCTCGGGTGCTCCCGTTGCGCGTGGCGGTGACCGCTTAAGGCTGCTTCCTTCCGGACCTGACCTGATTCACGGGCCGACACCGCACGGGACCCGGGCCATCAGCACCACCGCAGGCGGGCTGACCCCGAAGGCCGCGCCCCTCGAGAGGGGATTCGGCCTCGCTATAGCGGATTACGAGCGACAGGGAACCGCTGACTCCCCGCCTAGCACGGTCCGCGAGCGAGTCTAGAGGTTCGGGCGCGGCCGCCCAATAGTGTCCGTGGCCCTTGGACAAGAAGATCATCCTCTGGAGCCTCGTGCTCTTCTTCGGCTGCTCGATCGTGTTTCGCGCGATCGACGATGCGGCGTCGAGCGGTGGCAAGGGCCTCTCGCTGGGGATCCAGGCGCTCGTGATGGTGGCGATCATCGGCGTCGTCGTGCTGATCGTCCGCCGCAAGGGCTGACCGCTGCTTGACATCGGGTGTGAGTGAGTACATACTCACACCTGCTCATGACCTCCCCCGCGACCTCCCACCGCACGCTGTCAACCGCCGACGAGCGGCGCGAGACGATCCTCGCCGCCGCCGAGCGCGTGTTCGCCGCGCGCGGACTGCACGGCACGCCGACGATCGAGATCGCCAAGGCCGCCGGCATCTCGCAGGCCTACCTCTTTCGCCTCTACCCGACGAAGGCCGAGCTGTTCACGGCGCTCGTCGAGCGCGTCAACGCGCGCGTCCACGACACGTTCGCGGCGGCCGCGGCGACCGCGAAGGCCGCCGGCGATGACGTGCTGATGGCGATGGGCCGTGCGTACGTCGGGCTGCTCGCCGACCGCAACCTGCTGCTCGTCCAGTTGCACGCCCACGCCGCCAGCGACGACCCTGGCATCCGCGAGCAGATGCGCTGCTGTTTTGAGCGCCTCGTCGCGCTCGTCGAGCGCGAGTCGGGCGCAGGGCCCGAAGAGGTACAGGCCTTCTTCGCCCACGGGATGCTGCTCAACGTGCTGGCAGCGATGGGCGCCGCGGACGTCGAGGCGCACTGGTCGCAGGTGCTGCTAGGGCCCGACCAAGCCGACTGCTGCTAACCCTCTCTTTTTTTGTCTCCGTAGTGAGTAAGCGATCACACACATCGGCCCGAAGGGACGACGACATGGCAGGCCCCACCCCCACATCGGCGCGCACCGGCTGGACCCTCGCGATCGTTTCGATCGCGCTCTTCATGACCGCGCTGGACAACCTCGTCGTCGGCGTCGCGCTGCCTTCGATCCGCGTTGACCTCGGTGGATCGATCGAGTCCCTGGAGTGGACGGTGAACGCCTACACGCTGGCCTTCGCGGTGCTGCTGATCACCGGCGCGGCGCTCGGCGACCGCTTCGGGCGCAAGCGGATGTTCGTCGTCGGGCTGGGCATCTTCACGGGTGCGAGCGCGCTCGCCGCGATCGCGCCGAGCATCGAGACGCTGATCGCCGCCCGCGCGGTGCAGGGTCTCGGCGCGGCGATCGTCCTGCCGCTGACCTTGACCTTGCTGTCAGAGGCCGTCGCGCCGGAGAAGCGCGGCATGGCGCTCGGCGTCTGGGCCGGCGTCAGCGGCCTCGGCGTCGCGCTCGGGCCGTTCGTCGGCGGCGCCGTCGTGGAGGGCATCGCCTGGCAGTGGATCTTCTGGCTCAACGTCCCGATCGGGCTCGTGCTGCTGCCGCTCGCGCGGCGCATGCTGACGGAGTCCCATGGGCCCACGAGCACGCTCGACATCCGCGGCCTGGTGCTCGCCGGCACAGGGCTCTTCGGCGTCACGTTCGGCATCGTCCGCGCGACGGCGCTCGGCTGGACCTCGGCGACCGTGCTCGTCTCGATCATCGGCGGCGTCGCGCTCGTGCTCGCCTTCGTCGCCTGGGAGCTGCGCGCTCCGGCGCCGATGCTGCCGATGCGCTTTTTCCGCTCGCGCGGCTTTGCGGCATCCAACGGCGTCTCGTTTGCGATGTTCTTCGGCGTCTTCGGCGCGATCTTCCTGCTGTCGCAGTTTTTTCAGACCGCCCAGGGCTACGGCCCCTTCGAGGCCGGCCTGAGGACGCTGCCGTGGACCGCGATGCCGATGCTCATCGCGCCGATCGCGGGCCTGCTGAGCGACCGCATCGGGCCGCGGCCGCTGATGGTGGCGGGCCTGGCGCTGCAGGCCGTCGCGATGGCCTGGCTGGCCGTGGTCTCCTCGCCGGAGGCCGCCTACTCGAGCCTCGTCGGGCCGTTCATCGTCGCCGGCACCGGCATGGCGCTCGTCTTTGCGCCGTCGGCGGCCGCCGTGCTGAACTCCGTGCGCCCGCAGGAGGCCGGCCAGGCCTCGGGCGCGACAAACGCGATCCGCGAGCTCGGCGGGGTCATGGGCGTCGCCGTGCTGGCGTCCGTGTTCAGCGCCAACGGCTCCTACGCCTCGCCGCAGGCCTTCAGCGACGGCGTCGTCGCGGCGCTGCCGATCGCGGCGGTCGTGCTGGCCGTCGGCGCGCTGCTGGCGCTGCTCGTGCCGGGGATCGGCGCGCGGCCCGCGCCGGCCGCGGCTGCGGTCGGCGGGCCGGTGGCGACGCCCGTCGGCGAGGCCGTGGCGGAACCGGCGGCGGCGTAGCGACGCCGGCTCGCCCCCGAACGTCGAGATGAAGAACAGGTGCGCCTGGCGCACCTCCGCCCGGCCAGGCAGCCGTGGTCGATGCGCCGCCTCGGCGGGGCCTACGTGGCGCCGCCGCCCAGCAACTGCGCGAAGCGCGCGGCGTCGATGTTCGCGCCAGACAGCACGACGCCGACGCGGCTGCCGGCCTCGTGCTGCGCGCCGGCCAGCAGCGCCGCGAGCGCGCTCGCGCCGCTCGGCTCGGCGACGACCTTCAGGCGCTCGAACAGCAACCGCATCGCGACGACGATCTGCTCGTCGGAGACGGTCACGACGTCGTCGACGAGGGCGTCGATCACGGGCCAGGTGCGCGTGCCGGGCGACTCGACCTGCTGGCCGTCGGCGATCGTCCTGCCGACGACGACGCGCTCGCGGCGGCCGGACGCCTTCGAGCGTGCGACGTCGTCGGAGGCCAGCGGCTCGACGCCGACGATCCGCGTCGCCGGCGAGATCGCCTTGACGACCGTCGCGCAGCCGGAGATCAGCCCGCCACCGCCGATGGGCACGAGCAAGAGGTCGAGCTCGTCGACGTCCTCGAGCAGCTCGAGCGCGACCGTGCCGGCGCCCGCCATCACGAGCGGGTCGTCGAACGGGTGGGCATGAGGATCGTCGCGCGAGTGCCGCACAACCGCGCGGCGAGCGCGACGGCCTGCGCGTGGTTGCCCGACGAGCACGCGCAGATGCCACGCGCCAGCACGTCGGCGCCGAGCGACGAGATCGCGGTGTAGGCCCCGCGGAACTTGAACGCTCCGGCGCGCTGCAGGCCCTCGTGCTTGAGCACGACCTGTGCGCCGAATAGCGCGTCGAGCGTCGCCGACGTGAGGACCGGTGTGCGGTGCGCGACACCGTCCAGGCGGCGGGCCGCGCGGCGGACGTCGTCGAGCGTCGGGGGAGGAGGGGCGGGCATGGGCGCAGTATGCGCGGCCCGCCGCCCTCGTACGAAATCCGTCGGTTGACAGGCGAGGCCGACGAGTGTGGGATGGATGCGTGGCCGAGCTCGATCCCTTTGGGCGGAGGGTGGACGAGAACCCGCTCGCGGGGCTCGGCTCGTTGAGCGATGGCATCGAGGCCCAGGAGCCGGCGCAGCCCGTCGTGTCGGGCCGGCCGTCCGATGGCGGCGAGGAGAGCCGGCGCGACGGGTCCGAGGCCACGGACGAGCGCTGGGGCGGCGCGGGGGACGAGCCTCCGCCGGCCACGCCGCCGCAGTCTCCGCCGCCCCCGATGTCGGCGTCGGCGCCGGCGCCGCCGGAGTCCCCGCAGGCGGCGTTGCGCGAGCTGATCGGCGCCGTCGAGAGCATGCAGTCGCCGAAAGGCAGGGGCACCATGCACGCGCTGGCGATCGGCAGCTACATCGGCCGCATCATCAAGATCGTCGTCACGCTCGTCGTGCTGTTCGTGCTCTTCAGCGTCGGGTCGACGGTGTTCTTCGCCGGCAAGACCATCCGGGACGGGATCTTCGAGTTCTCGCCCCCGAACATCGAGCGGCCGTCGACGGACTTCGGCGGCGGCTCGCCGGCCTCCCGTGGCGGAGCCGACCCGGTCGGGCTGGGCAAGGGCTCGCTGCTGCAGCGGCGCAACCTCCAGCGGGTGCTGCGACGCCTGCGCGGCAGCGAGCTCGGACGCCTGCGGACCCTGCGCATCGCACCCGAGCGCGTCGACGCGCAGCTGCTGACCAAGGGCGGCAAGCTGCGCTCGGTGCAGGTGCGTCACGACGGCAAGCTGCAGGACTTCGGCGCCAACGGCGGCGGCTTCGGGTCGCTGCCGACGGTCTCGTTCGCAAGCGTCAACAGCGCCGCGCCGTCGCGGCTGGCGCGCAGCGCGGCAGGACGCGTGAAGCGCCCCGTCAGCCGGGTCGACTACGTCGTGCTGCTCAACTCGGGCGGGACCTCGGTGTGGACCGTCGTCATGAAGGGCGGCGGCCAGTTCCTCAGCGACGCCCGCGGTCGCATCACCCGCCGCATCGGCTGAGCGGCACGGCGCCGGCCGGCCGCCAGCGCCTCGGTCCGCCTTCCCGCGCGCCGCCCGGCATGTTGCGTGGCGAGTGCCCATCGCCATGTGCGCAAACGCGGCACGCGTCGCGCCGCCCTCGCCCCGGCCGTGTCTCGCGTGTCGAATATCGGCCGCCATGCGGGCCAAACTCGACACGCGTCACCCCGCGCCCGTGATCGCGCAGTTTGCGCGCGCTTGCGTCAGCGCCTAGAGTTCTCGATGTATGTCACTCCTCCACCCGCACGTCACCAGCGTCACGACTGCCTAAGCAGGCGCCGGGTCCCAGCCCGCACGCCTGTCCCGCATCCGTGCCCCTGACGACGACGTGGAGGATCATCTGATGTTGGTCACACCCGCCGGCCTCGGCCGGCGACCCGATCTCGAAGCCGAGCTCGAGCAGCTCGGCGACCCCAGCCTCACCGCCGGCCGCGTGCTGGCGCAACATCGCGTCCGCTGGCTCGTCGCCGGCCTCACCGGACCGCCACAGCTCGTGCCCGCCCGCGGACGGCTGCGCACGGCGGACGCGCCGACGACCGGCGACTGGGTCGCGCTCGACGCCGACGGCGCGATCGCCGCGGTGCTGCCGCGCCACGGCACGATCGTGCGCCGCGCCGCGGGCGGCACGTTCGCCGCGCAGGTGCTGGCGGCGAACGTCGATCTCGTGCTCGTGGTCGAGGCGCTGCCCGATCCGGAGGTCCGCCGCGCCGAGCGGCTCGTGGCGCTCGCGCAGGCCGGCGGCGTCCCCGCGGCGCTGGCGCTGACGAAGGCCGACCTCGATCCCTCGGCCGCTGCGGTTGCGCAGGTGCTCGCCGAGCGGCTGGGCCTGAGCGCCTCGATCGCCGTCAGCGTCCACGACGAGGACTCGATCGCGGCCGTCGCGTCGCTGCTCGAGCCCGAGACGACGACCGTGCTGCTCGGCCCGTCGGGCGCGGGCAAGTCGACGCTCGTCAACGCGCTGGCCGGGACCGAGCGGATGGCGGTCGGTGCGATCCGCGAGAGCGACGGCCGCGGGCGCCACACCACGGTGACACGCGAGCTGCTGACGCTGCCCAGCGGCGCGCTGCTGATCGACACGCCGGGCATCCGCGAGGCGGGATTGTGGGAGGGCACCGGCGACGCGTTCGCCGACATCGAGGCGCTGGCGCTCGGGTGCCGCTTCGCCGACTGCGGTCACACGACCGAGCCGGGGTGCGACGTTCGCGAGCAGGGCGACCCCGATCGCGTCGAGGCATGGAAGAAGCTCGAGCGCGAGCAGGCGTGGGTCGAGGGGCGCCGCCAGGCGGCGCGCGATCGCGAGGGGCTGGGCCGCAAGTACAACCGCGCTCAGCGCGAGTCGCGGCGGCTGAAGGGCAACGACGGGTACTGAGCGGCGCAGGATGGCGTCGGCCCGGCGGCCGGCACCGGCAGATCAGCGCCCCGGACCGCCGCTCTGCATGAGGTCCATGCAGACCACGCAGTACGGCCACGGCGGATTCCACGGCCACCCCGTCACGTCCTTGCCGCACAGCGCGGTGTCCGGATCCTCGTCGGTCACGATGTGGCAGATCTCCTCACCATGGTTGGCGGGTCCGTCGACGCGGCGGTCTTTCGGGATCGTCTGCGGCATGCTCTGAGGAAGGGTGCCACGACGCGCCGCGCGATGCCAGGGCGCGCCGCCACGCCGGTCTCGTAGTATCGGCGCCCCGAAGGGCGCGTAGCTCAGTGGGAGAGCGCTCGCTTCACACGCGAGAGGTCGCAGGTTCGAAACCCGCCGCGCCCATGAATGAACGACCGGTCGGGCGACTTCGCGCGACACGCCTCGTCAGGAAGCGACATCGGAGTATCGTGAGCGCATGGGCGTCCCCGACCGAACTGCTGCGTTGCCACACCCGGTGGACGATCCAACGATCCGCGCAGCCCAGCAACAGCGTCTGAGCAAGCTGCTTGAGGAACTTGAAGCGGAGGGCGTCGATGGCCAGGCGGCCTTCGAGGCCTTGCAGCAGCAAGCGGACACCTGGCCCGAGTGACGACGCGTCATCGGCGCGACTTCGTGCTCGACAGCGGAGCCGTGACGGCGCTCGCTGCTCAACGAGAAGTCCTGGCCAGCTACCTGATGCTGCTCAGGACGCGGTACGACGGCTCACTGCTCATCCCGGTTCCGGTACTCACCGAGGTCCGCACCGGACGGCGAGCAACAGATGTCCCGGTCGACCGGCTCATCAAGGCGATCGGTGCCGAAGGCGAGATGTTCCTCCCCCTCGACGTCGCGGCCGCGAGCCGCGCAGGCGTTCTACGCGCACAGGCCCTCGCCGCTGGCGGACGACTCATCTCGACCACCGACGCGCAGGTCGTCGCGCTCGCCGAGCAGCGCAGTGCGCTCAACGCGGTCACCATCATCACCGGCGACCGCATCGATGTCGAGCTGCTCGTGGACCTCACACGCCGACCGAACATCGCCGTCGCA
>Ga0136633_1002781_pt1 | contig 11850 bp, 12 predicted proteins | sample AntDrymeUQ832206_2_FD_105494 | JGI IMG/M metagenome (GOLD analysis project Ga0136633, IMG submission 105494) | Polar desert sand microbial communities from Dry Valleys, Antarctica - metaG UQ83 (22.06) | ecosystem: Environmental > Terrestrial > Soil > Desert | place: Antarctica: Dry Valley...
ACGAGCCCGGTGGTGGCCGGGTCGGCCAGGAGGTCGGCCAGCCAACCGGTCTGCTCCCGCACCTGGCCCACCCGCACGAGGTCGTTGATGGCCTGGGGCGCAGTGAGCTGGCCCACGATGTGCCCGGTGGCCGGGGCGTCGACCACGACCAGGTCGTAGTGGCGCTCCCGCACCTCCCAGCCGATCTTGCCGACGGTCAGGATCTCGCGGACCCCGGGCGCGGCAGTGGCCACGAAGTCGAACATCCGGGCAAGGGGCCCCAACCGGGCGATGGAGGGCAGCCGCAGCTGCAGGTGCAGGTACTCCCGCAGCGACGCCTCGGTGTCCATGGCCATCAGCCACAGGTTCGACGCCACTCGATGGGGCTCGAAGGTCGGGCGCGACGTCTCGTAGAAGTCGGCGAGGTCCCCCTTGGCGTCCACCTCGCACGCCAGGGTGCGCTTGCCCCTGATGGCGCCGAGCAGGGCAAGGGCGGCGGCGGCCGTGCTCTTGCCCACCCCGCCCTTACCGGTGACGAAGAGCAGCCGGCGGTCGAGCAGGTCGGCCGTCACCGGCCTGTCACGGGCTGATCGTCGTCACCGACGGGGTGAATCCAACCCGGCGGTCGCTGCGAGGGGCGCCGATCTCGACGTAGGCCAGCTTCCCCGTGGGGATGCCGACCCGGCGACCCTTCTTGTCGGCCAGCCAGAGCATCGCCCCCTCTTCGCCCACAGAGGCGCTGATCTGCGCGACAAGCTCGTCGCCCGAGACGTCGTCGGCCAGCTCGATCTCGATCTCCTTGGGCGAATAGGTGACCCCGATGCGGATCTCCACTGCTGTCTCCTCTGCTCGAAGGTCGACCTACGGCTCTGGGCCGTGGTCGGTGTCCTTCAGTATGCCCGGGTCGCTACGGGACTCGGCCCCGCCCCGATCCTCGGTCGGTGCTGCTGCGGGTGCGGGCGCAGGCGCGGGTGTGTCGTCCCAGCGGCCCCACCTGGGCGTTCGGCGGAGAACGGCCAGCACGTACAGGCAGAGGCAGATCGTGGTGATCGCCGTCCACTGGCTGGCGGTGAGGCCCAGCCGGCGGGTGTCCTCCCGCAGGAAGTCCTCGATGACCCGGTTGATCCCATAGCCCAGGCCGAAGACCAGAATGAGGAACCCGTCGAAGTGGACCTTCCGGCGCAGGCGGATCAGGACGAGCAGCAGCACGAGGGCAAGGATCTGGTCGTACAGGGCCGTCTGGTGGACGACCGCGCCCACCGTGCGGCTCATGATGTCCGTGGGGGCGCACGGTGACCCGGTCTCGACGTCGAGCGGCGGGCAGCGGTACCCGAGGAAGAACGAGGTCACCTTGCCGAGGTGGTCGGCGATGATGATGTCGCCCGTGCGGCCGACGACGACACCCAGCGCCATGCCCGGCGCGGCAGCGTCCATCACCTTCCAGAAGGAGAGCTTCTCCCGGCGCATGCGGGGGATGGCGAAGGCGATGGCGCCGAAGAAACCCCCCAGCAGGGAGATCCCGCCCTCCCATACGAAGAGGATCTCGAGGGGTGACGAGGCGTAGTCGCCGATGTGGTTGATGACATAGGCCACCCGGGCGCCCACGAGCGAGCCGATGGCGGCCAGGGTGAACAGCGGGTAGACGACGTCGTCGGGCATGCCCCGTTTGCGCGACTGGGGGAGCATGAACCAGGCGCCGACCATGAAGCCGATGGCGATGAAGATCCCATGGGGGGAGATCGACAGCGGCCCGATGTGGATCCGCACGATCGGGTCGTAGGAGATGGCGCCCAGCACGAAGTCCTGTCTAGTCGTTCGGGGGAGGCACTCCCCGACCGGGCTGTGCGGCGTGGCCGGTCATCTCCTCGTACCACTTCGGCCGGTGGCGGCGGGCCCAGATCGTCGGCACCCACCCCTGGCTCATGCCGCGACGGGCATCGCCGTCGGACAACGCCATCTTGATGTGGCCGAGGATCACGATGGCGAGGGTGATGGCGAGCCAGTCGTGGACGAACGTGGCGCCCGTCCGCCACTCAACCGGGAAGAAGTCGAACCAGTGCATGATCGCCCCGGTGGCCAGCATGACCACGATGGCGCCGAGGGTGAAGGCGGCGTTCAGCTTCTGGCCGGGGTGGAACTTGCCCATGCGGACGTCCTTGGCCCGGCCCACCGACCGCAGCCACCGGCGGTCGTCGTCGTCGAACCGGGCGAGGGCCCGGACGTCGGCCACGAAGCCCCGCCGCCAAGGTCCGAGCCGCGCCGCGACGAGCGGGAACGGCAGGGCCAGCCCGGTGACGACGTGCAGGTACCGGACCAGCTCCCGTCGCCCGACGAGGGCGGTCAGGGGCCCGATGTAGAGGATGGCTGCGGTGGCGATCAGGACGGCGAACAGCCCGGCGTTGACCCAGTGCAACGCCATCTCGCCCGCGTCGAACCGCTCGAGCCGGGCCCGGGCGGGAACCTCAGACCGGGCGATCGTCACGGCCGTTGGACTTCCCAATCCAGGCGTCGGTGTCGTAGCCGCGGACCTCCCAGTAGCCGGCACGCGCCTCTGTTTCGCTCACCTCGATCGTCTCCAGCCACTTGATCGACTTGTAGCCGTACATCGGGGCGACGTAGAGGCGGGCCGGGCCACCGTGGGCGGCTGTGACCGGCTTGCCGTGCAACTCGTAGGCGACGATCACGTCGTCGCGCCGGGCCTGGTCCATGGTGAGGGTCTCGGTGTAGACGCCGTCGAACGACAGGAACCGCACCCCCCCCGACCCCTCCTTGACGCCGGCCTTGTCGAGGAGGTCCGCCAGCCGGACACCGGTCCACTTCACGTCGTGCACCCGCCAACCGGTGACGCACTGGAAGTCCTTGGTCATGCGGACGGCCGGCATGGCCCGGAGATCGTCGAGGGTCAGCGTGAAAGGGGTGTCGACGTTGCCGGCGACGTTGAGCCTGTAGTCGACGTCGGCGCGACTGTGGAGCCGCCCGGTCACCGTGTAGATCCGGAAGCGCCCGACCGGGAAGAGGGAGAGCAACCCCGTGCCGTCCCGGGAGGCGATGGGCGCCACGATCCGTTCGAGCAGGTCGGCCGCCTTCGACCCGAACAGGATCCCGGCCACGCCGGTGCCCATCATGCCCAGGACGACGCGTCGGCCGACCGGTTTGCCCTCCATCGCCCTCCAGGCTACGGCGGTTCCCGCGCTATCGCGCCTCAGGGGGCCAAAAGGGGCTTGACCTCAAGTTTACTTGAGCTTATACGGTCGCCCCATGTCGGAGATGAGCGCATGGACGGTGTTGCAGAGCACCATGGCAGACGAGGGAACCCACCGGTCGGTGAGCCGGGCCACGTTGCGGCGGGTGATGGGATTCGCCCGGCCCCACCGGCGGGCGCTCGTGGCGTTCTTGCTGCTGAGCACCGTCGGAGCGGTGATGGGAGTGGCCACGCCGGTGCTGGCCGGCGCCGCGGTCGACGCCATCGTCGAGGGCCGGGACGTGGGCGTGGTCGTGCGTCTGGCCGGGCTGATCGCCCTGCTGGTCGTCGCCGGCACTGCCGTCGGACTACTGGAGCGGGTGCAGTCGAGCCGCATCGGCGAAGGCTTGATCCTCGACCTGCGCCGGGCGGTGTTCGACCACGTCCAGTCCATGCCTGTCGCGTTCTTCACCCGCACCCGCACCGGCGCCCTGGTCAGCCGTCTGAACAGCGACGTCATCGGTGCCCAGCGGGCCTTCACGTCCGCACTGTCCGGCGTGGTCACGAACCTCATCGCCCTCTCGCTGACCGTGGCGGTGATGGTCCGCCTGTCCTGGCAGATCACCACCCTGGCCCTCGTCCTCCTGCCCCTGTTCGTGATCCCGGCCCGCAAGGTGGGAGCCCGTGTGGGGCGCCTGGAGCGGGAGGCGGCCGACCACAACGCGGCGATGACGTCGCAGATGACCGAGCGCTTCTCTGCGCCCGGGGCGGTGCTGGTCAAGCTGTTCGGCCGCCCGGCGCGTGAATCGGAGGAGTTCGGAGTGCGGGCTTCCCGGGTCCGTGACATCGGTGTCCGGTCGGCAATGGCCATGGAGATCTTCTTCCGGGCGCTGATGCTGGTCTCGGGCCTGGCCCAGGCCCTCGTCTACGGGCTCGGCGGCTATCTGGCGCTCCGGGGCGACCTGGCGCCCGGCACGGTCGTGACCCTCGCTCTCCTCCTGACCCGCCTGTACAGCCCGCTCACCGCGCTGGCCACGGCCCGCCTCGACGTGACCACCGCTGTCGTGAGCTTCGAGCGGGTCTTCGAGGTCCTCGACATCCCGCCGCTCATCACGGAGCGCCCAAGTCCCACTCCCCTGCCCGATGGCCCGGTGTCGGTGGAGTTCGACGGCGTCCGGTTCGCGTACCCGTCCGCAGAGAAGGTCTCCCTTGCCTCGCTGGAGGACGTGGTCAGCCTCGACCTCCGACAGTCGGCCGAGGTCCTCCACGGCGTCTCCTTCGTCGTCGAGGCCGGACAGACGGTGGCCGTGGTCGGCTCGTCCGGTGCCGGGAAGTCGACGCTCGCCTCCCTCGTCCCCCGCCTCTACGACACCGACGCCGGCGCCGTGCGACTGTCCGGGGTCGACGTCCGGGACCTCTCCTTCGACGACCTGCGGGGCGCGGTCGGCATGGTCACTCAGGACGGCCACCTGTTCCACGACACCATCCGGGCCAACCTCCTCTACGCCCGGCCCGAGGCCGGTGACGCAGACCTGTGGGACTCGCTGACCCGGGCCCGCCTCGACGATCTGGTCCGGTCGTTGGTCGACGGGCTCGACACCGTGGTCGGCGAGCGGGGCTACCGGCTCTCAGGGGGCGAGCGCCAGCGACTGACCATCGCCCGGCTGCTGCTGGCCCGGCCGCGGGTGGTCCTACTCGACGAGGCCACCGCCCACCTCGACTCGGCCTCCGAGGCCGCGGTCCAGGAGGCCCTGGCCGAGGCCCTTTCGGGTCGGACCGCGCTGGTCATCGCCCACCGGCTCTCCACCGTCCGCGACGCCGACCTCATCCTGGTGGTCGACGACGGCCGGATCGTCGAGCGGGGCGCCCACCACGAGCTGCTCGCCCGTGGCGGCCGGTACGCCCACCTCCACGAGACCCAGTTCGCAGGCCGGCGCACACTGACACCCGCCGTAGACTGAGCCCGTTCGGCGGCGAATCGGGAGGCGGCGTCGCCCGCCGCATCGCCAGCGCCGTGAGCGGGTGAGCGACGACCACTCGCACAGACCGGCGACGCCCGTACACTGACGAGGTTCCTTGGCGAGAGGAGGGCACAGGTGGGGATGACGAAGGCGCGCAGGGTGTTGGCGGTCGGGCTCGTGTCGGTGTCGCTCCTGGTGGCGTGCGGAGACGGCGACGAGGATTCCTCGTCGTCGCAGCCGGCCACCACGGTCGCGCCCGTCACGAGCACGACGCTCTCCCAGGTCCAGCTCGACAAGCAGAAGGCGGACCGGATCGTGCTGACCGCCGCCGACGTCCCCGGCTACACGGTGGACCCGCCGGAATCCGATGACTCCGATTTCGGGGAGGAGGGGGCCGAGTGCTTCAAGAACAATGCCCTGCTCCTCCGGGTCGGCGAGGATGCCGACCCTCGAGGGGCCTCCTCGGCGAACTTCAGCAAGGGGGAGGACGTCACCGTCGGCTCGGGCGTGACCTTCGGCGAGACCGAGGACGAGGCCCGCAGCGCGATCACCGACATCAGTGCCTCCACGTTTCCCGCTTGCTTCTCCCGCCTCCTCTCGGCCGAGCTGAAGAAGGACCCCACCTTCACAAACGTCACCGCCACGACCACGAAACTGCCGGCGATCACCGCAGGTGACCAGTCCGTCGGGTACCGGACCGTGGTGAAGACCAGGGTCGCCGGCACGAACCTGACGATCAACTTCGACTTCACCTTCATCCGGGTGGGACGGGCGGTGGCGGTCCTCGACGCCTCGTCCCTGGGCACCCCCTACCCCGCGGCGGAGAGGATGCGACTGGCCACCGTTCTTGCCGGTCGCATGGCCGCACCCTGAGCGCCCTGAGCGACGGGCACTCCCACGGCCCGGAGGCGGCGATGTCCGACGAGGCCGATCCTCTCTACCAGCCGCTGGGGGGCATCGAGGGGTGGTCGGAGGCGGTCATCGACGAGGCGGCCTGGACCGAGGCCGTCCACCGGCTGCAGGGGGCTCGGCAGGAGGATCCGGACTGGGGGGCGATGGTGGACCGCGGCATGCTGCTGGCGGCCGCGTACCAGTCCGCAGGGCTCGACGGGCTGTACGGGATCGACGGCGACCTCGTCGTCTCGCTTCTGCTGGGCGAGGCAACGTTGGGTTCGATCGACGGGGCCGCCCGCCCCCACGTGCGGGCCAACCACGACGCGCTGCACCTGGCCCGCGAGCTCGACATCTCCGAGGAGTCCATCCGGCGCATCCACGAGGTGGCGTGCCGGCCGCAGTTGACCCACCCCGTCCGGGTCGAGGACCGCCTCCAGGATCACGTGCTGGCCGCCGGCGACTACAAGCACCATCCGAACCACATCCTCGACCCCGCGGGATACTGGCGGGCAACCGCCCCGGTCGCCCGAGTCGCCCCCGAGATGGCCGCCCTCGTGGAGCATGTGCGCAGTCCCGCCTTCGCCGGCCTGCACCCCGTGGTGCAGGCCGCCTACCTCCTCCATGCGCTGGACCACATCCAGCCCTTTGCCGACGGGAACGGTCGGGTGGGCCGTGCCCTCGCCAGCGGATGCCTCCTGCGGAGCGCGGGAATCCCCCACCTGGCTCTCGACGGGCCCCCGATCCCGCTCGTCGACCTGCTCACCTCAGCCCCGCGACAGGGCCCGGCCCTCGCCCGCTGGCTGGCGCAGGAAGCGGCGGGCACAGCAGTGAGGCGCCGGTTGACGCCGGCCGTGGTCGAGGCGCTCGAGCGCTACCACCGGCGGCCGGACCGGCGCGCTGACCTGTCCGCAGCGATCGTGATCCCGGGCGATGCGCTCACGATCCGGGCCGGGGTGGAGGTGGAGGTGGAGGTGGAGGTGGACGTGGAGGTGGAGGAGGTGATCACCGTCGAGCCCCACCGCGAGGAGGGTGACGGCCCTCCGCTGCTGACCGCCGTCGAGGCCGGGCTGCGCCTCGAAGCCGGGCCTGGGACCGACCTCGACGCGTGGCTCGACCGGGTGGTGCCGACCCTTGCGCTCCGGGTGGCCTCGGAACTCGACTGAACCGGTCACCGGATGACCGGTTTCGGGGCCCATGATGACCCCCACACCGGAACGACTGGAGACCACATGCCCGGACAGCCACCCGCTCTCACCGACGAGCGGGCCCTCCTCCTCGCCTACGTCGCCCAACAGCGCGACGGCATCCGCAACGCGGCGTATGGCCTGACCGATGCGCAGGCCCGGCTCACGCCGACGGCGGGCACGCTGAGCATCGGCGGCCTGGTGAAGCACGTGGCTGCGACCGAGCAGCACTGGATCGACCTGGTCCTCCAGCACGACCGACCGGGATCGGAGGCCGAGTACCACGACGGGTTCCGGTTGCGCGAGGACGAGACGCTGGCCGGCGCCCTCGCCGGCTACGAGGCGGTGGCCCGGGAGACCGAGGCCGTCGTCTCCGCCATCGACGACCTCGGCCAGCCCGTGCCGGTACCGAAGGGGGTGCCGTGGTTCCCCGACGACGTAGAGGCCTGGTCGGTCCGCTGGGTCCTGCTCCACATCGTCGAGGAGACGGCCCGCCATGCCGGCCACGCCGACATCATCCGGGAGGCCCTCGACGGGGCCACCATGTACGCCCTCATGGCCGCGACCGAGGGCTGGCCGGCCACCGAGTGGCTGAAGCCCTGGGAGCCGGCGCCGGCGGTCTGACCGCTATGCGGCCAGGCCGCGGAGGGTGTTGGGGAACGCAGCCAGGCCGGTGATAGTGGTCCGGCCGGTGGCGAGGTCGACCCGGACGAGGAGGGTGAAGGGGCTGACGCCGACGGTGACGGCGGCGTAGGCGGTGTCGGCCCCTCCGGCGGTGACGATGTCGAAGCCGGCGACCGAGCCGACCGGAAGTCGCAGGCTGCCGACAGTGACCAGCGTGCCGGCGTTCGGCGGGTTCTGCTGGACGAGCAGGTCGCGGCGGGTGTCGAAGTCGTAGAGCACCGTGGAGGCGGGGGCGGCCACGTTGTTGGTGTAAGCGGCGGCGGTGACGCCGGTGGCCGGCGTGACGTCGGCGTTGAGCACGCCGTCGGTGAAGGTGTCCCCGGTCTTGAGGGCGGAGCCGGTGGCCGGCATCCGGTCGGACGGGATCACCCGCAGGTTCTGCCCGGTGTCGCTGGTGATCCGGAGAGCGTCGGCCATGGGGTTGAAGTCGAAGCCGAACTCGGTGCCCGAGAGGACCACCGGCCCGCCCCGGGGGGCGGCGGTCGTGGGGGCGGCCACGAGGCCGGCGACGAACGTGGCCACGCCGGTGGCCGGGTTGATCGTGTAGAGCCTCCCCGCCGTACCGGCCTTGCCGACGCCGTACAGGTCGCCCGTCTTCGGCCGGCGGTCGATGCCGATGAGCTGCTCGCCGGCGCCCAGGCCACTGACGGCAACGTCGTTGGTGGCCAGGACCGAGAAGCCGGTGGTGAACGTGACGATGCGGTTGGTGGTCGTGAGGCCGTAGAGGGTTTGGCCCCCGGAGGGCAGGAAGGCGGCTTGCGCCGGCGCAATCGCGCCGATCGTCAGTGCTGCGGACAGGGCGACGGCGGCAGCCAGGGCTCGCTTCATGAGGCTCCTCGAGAAGGGGACGCCTCTCCTCTACGACGCAGCTGCGGCTACCGGATGGTGAGCTCGGGATGGGCTCTGCGGCCCCGCCCGAGGGTGTCGACCCGCTTGGCCAGGGCATCGAATGCCTGTGACGCCTCGCCCGCAGGGTCGGAGAGGGTGACGGGCATGCCCACGTCGCCCCCCTCCCGCAACCCGGTGACGAGAGGAACCTGGCCGAGCAGCGGCACCTGCAGGTCGTCGGCGAGAAGCTGGCCGCCACCGGCGCCGAAGATCTCATAGCGCGTGCCGTCGTCGCCCGTGAACCAGCTCATGTTCTCGATCACGCCCCGGACGGCGAGGTTGACCTTGCGGGCCATGAGGGCCGAGCGCTGGGCTACCCGCTGCGCGGCGGGCTGCGGGGTGGTCACCACGTAGACCTCGGTGCGGGGCATGAACTGGGCAAGGGAGAGGGCCACATCGCCCGTGCCGGGTGGCATGTCGACCAACAGGAAGTCGGGCTCGCCCCAGTGGACGTCGGTGAGGAACTGGTTGAGGGCCTTGTGCAGCATCGGCCCCCGCCAGATCACCGGCTGGTCGTCGGCCACCAGGAAGCCGGTGGACATCACGCTCAGCCCGTGGGCGACCGGCGGCACGATCATCCCGTCGATCACCACCGGCTGCTGGTCGAGGCCGAGCATCTTGGGGATGGAGAAGCCGTAGACGTCGGCGTCGAGGATGGCCACCTCGTGGCCGAGCCGGGCCAGCGCCACCGCCAGGTTGACCGTGACCGACGACTTGCCCACCCCGCCCTTCCCCGATGACAGGCCGAGGACCCGGGTCGTGCTCGACGGGTCGGCGAAGGGGATCACCTGGGCCGGTGCGTCGTTGGCGGCGTGGGCGTGGCCCTCGTGACCGGCCGAGTTCGCGGTCCCACCGACCGCGCCGCCCTGGAGACGGGTCTTGAGCGCCGCCCGCTCGTCGTCGGTCATCACGGTGAGGTCCACCTCGACCCCCGTGACCCCCGGAAGGGCGCTCACCGCGTTGGTGACCCGCGCGGTGATCTCCGCCCGCAGCGGGCAGCCGGCGACGGTGAGGGCCACCGTGACCGCCACCCGCCCGTTGGGGCCGAGGCGGATGTCGCGGACCATCTCGAGGTCGACGATGCTGCGGTGCAGCTCGGGATCCTGGACGGGCCGCAGGGCGACGAGGACTTCTTCGGTGGTGGGCATGCAATTTCTCCTATTGACATAGGTAGAATACTGGTATGGAGCAGGTGCCCCTCTCGGCGGATGCGTTCACCGCCGGGGTCACCGCGGCCACCGCCGCGTTCGGCGACGCCACCCGGCGCGATATCTACCTGTTCGCCCATGCCAGCGAAGGCGGAGTGACCACCGCCGAGGTTGCATCCCGCTTCGGGCTGCACCCCAACGTGGCCCGCCACCACCTCGACAAGCTGGCTGCCGGCGGGTACCTGCAGGTCCAGATCGGCCGCCTGGCCAAGCCGGGCGCCGGCCGCCCGTCGAAGCGCTACCAGGTCACCGAGAAGGCTCTCGCCCTCGAGTTCCCGGTCCGCCGCGACGACCTGCTGATCGCCCTGCTCGGCCGCATGCTGGCCCTGGTCCCGATCGAGGAGGCCGAGGCCATGGCCGAGTCGGTGGGCGAGGACTACGGGCGCACGCTGGCTGCGTCCATGGCCCCCGGTGAGGGCCACCGCTCGTTGCAGACCGCCCTCCACGCCGTGGCCGACGCTCTGACTGCGCACGGGTTCGCCTCCCACACCGAGCCGCGCGACGGTGGGCTGGCCATCATCTCCGAGCAATGCCCGTTCGGCGGCGCCGCAGTACAGCACCCGGTGATCTGCGCCGTCGACCGGGGAATCGTCAAGGGCATGCTGGAAACCCTCTACGGCGACACGGTGCCCGAGACCTCTGCGTCGCGTCCCCTCGGCGACGACATCTGCGTCACCCTGGTCTGAGAGATTCGCCACTATCTCGACCACGCGTCCACGTCCCCGGCCCGACCGGACGTGGTCGAGGCCATGCTGCCCTGGCTGTCCTTCGCCGCCGACCCGGGACGGGTCCACACCGACGGCCGGCAGTCGCGCGGAGCGGTTGAGGAGGCCCGGGAACAGGTGGCTGCGCTGTTCGGCGCTCGGCCCCGCGAGGTGGTCTTCACCGGTGGGGCCACCGAGGCCATCGTCGCCGCGGTCTGGGGCGCCACCGAGCAGCGCCGGCACGTGGTGGTGCCCGCGATCGAGCACTCGGCGGTGCGCGACGCGTCGGCTGCGTTCGGCAATGTCACCGAGGTCGGGGTCGACGGGCTCGGCCGGGTTGACCCGGACGAGGTGCTGGCCGCCATCCGGCCGGGCGAGACGGCCCTGGTCCACCTGCAATGGGCCAACCACGAGGTCGGCACGCTCCAGCCGGTGGCCGAGGTGGTGGCCGGGTGCCGGGAACGGGGCGTGCTCGTCCATGTCGACGCCGCGTGCGCCGCCGGGCACGTGCCGGTTGGGTTCGACGCCGACCTGCTGTCGGTGAGCGCCCACAAGCTCGGCGGCCCCCAGGGCGTCGGCGCCCTGCTGGTGCGCCGCGGCCTTCGCCTACGGCCCCTTCTCGTGGGCGGGGAGCAGGAGCGATCACGGCGGGCCGGGATGGAGAACGTCGCCGGCATCGTCGGCTTCGGGGTGGCGGCCACCCTGGCCGGCGAGCCGGACCGGGCCCGCCCCCAGACCGAGGCCATCATCGCCGGCGCGTTGTCGGTCGAGGGTGTCGTGACCTACGGCGACGTCGTCGACCGGGTGCCCCACATCGCCTGCCTCGGTGTGGCCGGCGTCGAGGCCGAGGCCGTGCTCCTGGGCCTCGACCAGGCCGGGATCGCCGCCCACTCGGGGAGCGCCTGCTCGTCGGAGTCCCTCGAGCCCTCTCCGGTCCTGGCCGCCATGGGAGTGGAAGCCGAACACTCGCTGCGGGTGTCGGTGGGCTGGTCCACCACCGACGAGGACGTGGCCGCCTTCTGCACGGCCTTCCCCGCCGTCGTGGGCCGGTTGCGCTCCCTGCGTTCCTACCCGACGAACTGGTGACACGTCGTGTCGTCTATCGCACCAGATGTCACCGGTTCGCCAGGCGGCGGGCCTCGGCCACCATGGCCACCATGGCCCGCC
>Ga0136633_1002782_pt1 | contig 11850 bp, 11 predicted proteins | sample AntDrymeUQ832206_2_FD_105494 | JGI IMG/M metagenome (GOLD analysis project Ga0136633, IMG submission 105494) | Polar desert sand microbial communities from Dry Valleys, Antarctica - metaG UQ83 (22.06) | ecosystem: Environmental > Terrestrial > Soil > Desert | place: Antarctica: Dry Valley...
AACGGCTACGGCGGCAGCGTGTTCCTGATGGGCTGGACCGGCGGCTACGTGCTGCTGGCCCTGCTGCTCGCGCCGTACCTGCGCAAGTTCGGCAAGTACACGATCCCGGACTTCGTGGGCGACCGGTACCCCGAGAGCGCGCGGCTGATCGCGGTCGTCGCCGCCATTGTCGTCTCCTTCGTCTACGTCGCCGGTCAGATGGCCGGGGTCGGCCTGGTCTTCACCCGGTTCCTCAAGGTGGACACCACCGTGGGCGTGATCATCGGCATGACGATCGTCTTCTTCTACGCCGTGCTCGGCGGCATGAAGGGCATCACCTGGACCCAGGTGGCGCAGTACTCCGTGCTGATCGTCGCCTACCTGATCCCGGCCTTCGCGGTCTCGGCGAAGGTCACCGGGATCGCGGTCCCCCAGATCGGCTTCGGCCAGATCCTCGAGGAACTCAACGGCCTGCAGAGCGACCTCGGGCTCGGCGAGTACACGTCGGCGTTCAACGACATCAACATGTTGAACATGATGCTGATCACCGCCGCCCTGATGTTCGGCACCGCCGGCCTCCCCCACGTGATCGTGCGCTTCTACACCGCCAAGAGCGTGCGCGCGGCCCGGTTCTCGGCGCTGTGGGCACTGTTCTTCATCTCGCTGCTCTACACCACCGCCCCGTCGGTGGCCGCCTTCAGCAAGCTGCAGATCATCAAGGACGTCGACGGTACGGCCGTCGCCGACATGCCGTCGTGGTTCAACACCTGGGCCAACGTCGGCCTGATCACCACCTCCGACGGCGGCTCGGTCTCCGCGCTTGGAAGCGGAGCGATCAAGTACTCCGACATCTTGATCAACAACGACATCATCGTGCTCGCCTCCCCCGAGATCGGCGGCCTGCCCGCGCCGATCGTGGGCCTGGTGGCGGCCGGTGGCCTCGCGGCGGCACTGTCCACCGCGTCCGGCCTGCTGCTGGTGATCTCCTCGTCGGTGGCCAACGACGTCTACTTCAAGAAGATCAACCCCGCAGCGACCGAGGCCAAGCAGCTGCTGGTGGGCCGGATGGCGATGGCCGGAGCAATCCTGGTCGCCGGCTACCTCGGCATCAACCCTCCGGGATTCGTGGCCCAGGTGGTCGCCTTGGCGTTCGGTCTGGCCGCAGCCAGCTTCTTCCCAGTCCTGGTGCTCGGCATCTTCTGGAAGAACTGCACGGCGGCCGGAGCGACGGCCGGCATGGCGACCGGCTTGATCGTCACCATGGCCTACATGTTGTGGACCATCGACATCTACGGCAACTCCGACGGCATCTTCGGCATCGCCGAGACCGGATTCGGCACCATCGGAATGCTGATCAACTTCGCGGTCACCATCACGGTCTCGCAGTTCACGAAGAAACCGTCCGCAGTGATGCAGGAGCTCGTGGAGGAGATCCGCTTCCCGGGGCACACCCCCCTGGTCGCCAAGCACGCCCAGGGCGAGCTCTGAGCGCGCACTGACCCATCCCGATGTAACGCCGGGTTGTCCACTGTTCCCCCAGGGAAATCTCCGTGGGGGAACAGTTGGTAACCCGGCGTTACAGCCAACCTCCACACAACCCCTCCGGAGTAGGTTGCAGCCATGGCAGACGAGACGCTTTCGAACCTGATGCAGGAGAACCGCCGCTTCGAGCCCCCGGCAGACCTGGCGGCCCACGCCAACGTCACCGAAGAGGCCTACGGGCGCAGCGACGCCGACCCGGAAGCGTTCTGGGCGGACGCGGCCGAGCGCCTCGACTGGGGTCAGAAGTGGGATCGGGTGCTCGACTGGGACAACCCGCCGTTCGCGAAATGGTTCGTCGGCGGCACCCTCAACGCCGCGGTGAACTGCGTCGACCGCCACGTCGACGCCGGCAACGGCGACAAGGTGGCGATCCACTGGGTCGGCGAGCCCGAGGACGACGACCGCACCCTGACGTACGCCGAGTTGAAGGACGAGGTCTGCAGGGCCGCCAACGCGCTCCTCGACCTCGGCGTGACCAAGGGCGACCGGGTCGCCATCTACATGCCGATGATCCCCGAGACCGCGGTCGCGATGCTGGCCTGCGCCCGACTCGGCGCTCCGCACACGGTCGTCTTCGGCGGCTTCTCCGCCGATGCCCTCGCCAGCCGGGTCGTCGACTGCGGCGCGAAGGTGATCATCACCTCCGACGGCGGCTACCGCCGTGGTGCGCCCTCAGCCCTCAAGCCTGCGGTGGACGAGGCGGTCACCAAGGCGGCCGAGCAGGACCAGCAGGTCGAGAAGGTGCTCGTCGTACGCCGCACGGGGCAAGACGTCGACTGGACCGACCGTGACGCCTGGTGGCACGAGGCGGTGGGCAGCCAGTCGGCCGAGCACGAGGCGGAGATGCACGACTCCGAGCACCCCCTCTACGTCATGTACACCTCTGGCACGACCGGCACGCCCAAGGGCATCCTCCACACCACCGGCGGCTACCTCGTCGGCACGTCGTACACGCACTGGAGCGTGTTCGACCTCAAGCCGGAGACCGACGTCTACTGGTGCACCGCCGATGTCGGCTGGGTGACCGGGCACTCCTACATGGTCTACGGCCCGCTCGCCAACGGCTGCACGCAGGTGATGTATGAGGGCACGCCCGACTCGCCCCACAGGGGTCGCTGGTGGGAGATCATCGAGAAGTACGGCGTGACGATCTTCTACACCGCCCCCACCGCGATCCGGACGTTCATGAAGTGGGGCGACGAGATCCCGGCGAAGTTCGACCTCTCCTCGATCCGGCTGTTGGGCTCGGTCGGTGAGTCGATCAACCCCGAGGCCTACATCTGGTACCGGGAGAACATCGGCGCCGGGAAGGTCCCCGTCGTCGACACCTGGTGGCAGACCGAGACCGGCCAGATCATGATCAGCCCGCTACCCGGGGTCACCCACGGTAAGCCGGGCTCCGCCATGAAGGCACTGCCCGGCATCTCCGCCGACGTCGTCGACGACACCGGTGAGTCCGTGCCGAACGGCTCGGGCGGCTACCTCGTGCTCAAGCAACCGTGGCCGGCGATGCTGCGCACGCTGTGGGGCGACGACCAACGGTTCAAGGACACGTACTGGTCGCGCTACGCCGAGCAGGGTTTCTACTTCGCCGGTGACGGTGCGAAGAAGGACGACGACGGCGACATCTGGTTGCTCGGCCGGGTCGACGACGTGATGAACGTGTCGGGCCACCGGCTCTCCACGACCGAGATCGAGTCGGCGCTGGTGTCCCACCCCAAGGTCGCGGAAGCGGCAGTCGTGGGTGCGTCCGACGAGTTGACCGGACAGGCCGTCTGCGCGTTCGTCATCTTGCGCGAGTCAGCGATGGATGACGACGGATCGGCTCCTGACGATCTGATCGAGGAGCTGCGCAAGCACGTGCAGAAGGAGATCGGCGCGATCGCCAAGCCGCGTCAGATCATGATCGTCGCGGAGCTGCCGAAGACGCGCTCGGGCAAGATCATGCGCCGGCTGCTCAAGGACGTCGCCGAGCACCGCGAGGTCGGCGACGTGACCACGCTGGCCGACTCCACGGTGATGGACCTGATCAAGAAGCAGGAGGGCTCCAGCTCGTCGTCCGGCGAGTAGCCGAGTCGGCTCGCCTTCACGCGTCACTACGAGACGACTCGGCGTCGTCGGTTTGCGTGCGGGTACCGAGGAGCAGCAGCCCGACCCCGACCAGGGCCGCGATCAGCGAGCCGCCGAGGATGCCGACCTTGGCCTCCTCGGTGAGCAGTTCTTCGCCCGGGAACGACAAGCCGGCGATGAACAGGCTGACCGTGAAGCCGATCCCCCCGACGGCGCCGAGACCGGCGATCATCCGCCAGCCGGTGTCCTCAGGGAGTCGTCCCAGGCCCAGCCTCACCGCGATGAACGCCGCGAGCAGGATGCCGATCGGCTTGCCGAGCACCAGCCCGGCGGCGATGCCGAGTCCGACGGTGGAGTCGAGCGCCTCACCCAGCACCCCTCCCCCGAGGTGGACGCCGGCGTTGGCGAGCGCGAACACCGGCAGCACGATGTAGGCCGACAGCGGGTGGAGCCGGGTCTGCAACCGCTCGACGATCGAGACCGACTCGTCGAGGAGGAAGCGCAACCGGTGGAGCTCGTCGGTGCTCAGGTGACCGTCGCCCAGCGCCTCCTGCACGTAGCCGCGCGCCACCTTCTCCTTCAGCAACGGGATCGCGGGTGTCAACAGACCGATGGCGACTCCGGCGAGGGTGGCGTGGACGCCTGACTCGAGCGTCGCGAGCCAGACCAGGACGCCGACCACGACGTATGCCGGGATGGACCAGATGCGCAGCACCCGCATCGCGGCCATGAGCCCCAGCAGGAGCAGGGCGATCGCGAGTGCGACCAGGTTGAGATCGGCGGTGTAGAAGACGGCGATGACCACGATCGCGCCGATGTCATCGACGATCGCGAGGGTCAGCAGGAACAACCGGGCGGCTGACGGGATGCGTCGGCCGAGCAGGCCGAGCACGCCGACCGCGAACGCGATGTCGGTCGCCATCGGGATCCCCCAGCCAGACGACCCTTCCCCGCCCCCGACGACGGCGAGATAGATCGCCGCCGGAACCAGCATGCCGCCGAAGGCCGCGACGATGGGGAGCGCGGCCGTTTTCGGGTCACGCAGGTCGCCGAGGACCAGCTCGTACTTGATCTCGAGCCCGACCACGAAGAAGAAAATCACCATCAGCGCGTCGTTCACCCAGTGCTGGAGCGACTCCTCGAGCTGGAGCACGCCGAGGTCGAGGCTGATCGTCGAGTGCCAGAAGGCGTCGTACCCGTCGGCGTACGGCGTGTTCGCCCAGATCAGCGCGATCACGGCCGCCGTCAGCAGCAGCACCGACCCGGCGGCCTCGACGCGCAGGAACTCTCGCACCGGCCGCGCGACCAGCCGGGCGAGGGTGCGGTCGCTCGCGGTGTAGCTCGGCCCGAGTCGCCACACGCGGTCCTGGCTGCCGGCCGGGCGGCGGGGGTCAGGGGTCATGGCAGGGGCCTTCCGGTCATCGCGAACACACTCTCCGTCACGGCCTCCGGACGTCGACGGGCCGACCAGACTTCCCGGCACACCACGTGTCACTCTACCGGGGACGATAGGGTCGCAGTCCCAGACAGACCAGCAGGAGGAACGTCCATATGCCGACGGAACCGGTGCGCGGCACCGACCCGACCATCGGTCGTCTGGTCACCGACGCGAGTCGTGACATTTCCAGCCTGGTCTCCCAGGAGATCGCGCTCGCCAAGTCGGAGCTGAAGGTCAGCGTCAAGGCCGGCGGCCTCGGCGTCGGCCTGTTCGCCGCGGCCGGCTTCGTGGCCGTGCTGGCGATCATCATGTTGTCGGTGTCGATCGCCTACTTCATCCACTGGGCCGGGCTCGGCCTGCACTGGTCGTTCCTGATCGTGTGCGGCTTCTACCTGATCGTCGCCGGGCTGCTGGTCTTCGTCGGCATCCGCAAGGTCAAGCAGGTTCGCGGTCCCGAAAAGGCGATGCGTCAGGGCAGGGAGATCCCACGCGCCCTCAAGGGCAAGGCCTGACCGACCCGGCGGGATTCAGCCGGCGCACTCGCCGGTCGAGACCGGGTTGGAGTTGGACAGCCCGGCCGCCGCGTTCTGGGCGACCTGGGCAGCAGTGAGCGCGTAGCCGGTGTCGCTGTCGGTCACCGAAGCCGCAAAGACGACGCCGACGACGTCTCCGGCCGACGAGACGATCGGCCCGCCGGAGTTGCCGGGCCGGATCAGGCCGCGCAGGGAGTAAACCTCGCGCAGCACGCTCCCGTCTCCGTAGATGTCGGGCGAGCGGAGCCGCTGCTCGGCGCGGATCCGACCCACCTGGACGTCGTAGGGACCGTCCTGCGGGTAGCCGAGGATCGCCACGCCGTCGCCCTCCCGTGCCTCGTCGTCGAAGGCGAGGGTGGGCAGACCACTCGTGTCGAGCGCGAGTACGGCGACGTCGATGTCCTCGTTGTAGTGGACGACCTCGGCACTGACGGCATCGCCGTCGATCTCGACCACCGGGTCGTCGACACCGGCAACCACGTGGGCGTTGGTCATCACCCGGCCGTCGGCGTAGACGAAGCCGGAGCCCTCGACCCCGCGACCGCAGTCGTTGGTGCCGGTGACCTTCAGGACGGACGCCTCGGCGTCCTCCACGTCGGGATCGCGGAGCAACCGCTGCGGGCCCGGTGACACCGGCGTGATCCGCTCGGGGGCGAACGGGTCGAGGTACTGCGGGAAGAACCCGGACCCCACGACGTCGTTGAAGGCGCTGAGCGCGGAGTCCGCCTCTGCCGGCAGCACCCGGTCGACCTTGGCCAGCACCGCGGAGTTGCGCACCAGACCGGTGATGCCGACGATGCCGGATCCGGAGATCGCGACCCCGAGCGCCCAGGCGACCAGGAGCACGGCGGCCGAGCTGAGGACCGCGCCACCGATGGCGTCGACTGCCCGGACCGGCTGCCAGGTGATGCGATCGCGGAGTCGGGCGCCTGCGAACTGGAGTCCGGCCTGACCAAGCGAGGCACACAGGATCACGATGAACAGCGCACCGAGCGAGACCAGGACCGACGGGTCGGCGTCACCGAGTGCCGCAGGCGCCAACCACACGCCGATCAGTCCGCCGAGGAGGAGGCCGGTGGTGGCGAAGGCGCCGGTGATGAACCCCTGCCAGTAGCCCGAGAGCGCGTAGGCGAGGACCAGCACGAGCAGCAGCCAGTCGAGGAGGTTCACCGAGCTTCTCCGAATCGGGTGTTGGGCTTGATCTCTGCCCGCGTGGGTTCACCTTGCAGCATGTGGGCGGGCAACGCACGCAACGGGGCCTCGTCGACCTCCTCACTCCAGCCGACGAAGTCGAAGAGCCGCGCGATGATGCCGGCGGTGAACCCCCAGAGCACCCGGTCGTTGTCGTGACCGATCAGGTAGCCGGGACCGACCCAGCCCGACGGGTGCTCGACCCGGATCCGGTGGTCGGGGCCGACGAGCTCACTGATCGGCACGCGGTAGACGGCGTGGACCTCGTCCGGGTCGACGACGCCGACCGGCGTCTCGGTCTCCCACCAGGCCAGCACCGGAGTGACCGCGAAATTGGTCGGCGGCAACCACAGCTCGGGCAGCTCCGCAAACACATCGACGCCGGCAGGGTCGAGCCCGGTCTCCTCCTCGGCCTCGCGCAGGGCCGCCTCCAGCGGCGTCTCGCCTGGGTCGATCGAGCCGCCGGGGAACGCGATCTGGGCGGGGTGGCTCCGCATCGAGTGCGACCGCTCGGTGAGCAGCAGGTCGGGACCGTGCTCGCCCTCGCCGAACAGGATCAGGACGGCGCCTCGCCGCGGGTCGCTGTCCTCGGGCGGCATGAACCGGGTCAGGTCGTGCACCGAGATCTCTTGCGCCCCTTCCTCGATGGGGCGCAGCCATGCGGGCCTCACAGGTCGATCCCGAGGTGTTCGTCGACGAGATCTACGAGCTGCTGCTCGCTCTCGAGGATCACGAACTCCTGGTGAACGACCCGGCCGTCGGCGTCGACGAACGCCAGGAAGGGAAGGCCCTGCATCCGCGGGAAGGGGGTGGCACCGTCGAGGACACCCTGCGGATCGGCCAACAGCGGGTAGGTCACCCCGGTCTCCAAGACGAGCTCCATCGCCCCGGCGACCTGGCTGTCCTGGTAGTCGATGCCGAGGACCGGAACCTCATCGCCGTGGCGCTCGTGGAACTGCTGCAGGATCGGCATCTCGTCTCGGCACGGCCCGCACCACGAGGCCCACAGGTTGATGACCACCGGTCCCCGCAGCGAGCTGAGGCCGACGTCGTCGCCACCACCGAAGCAAGGCAACGTGACCTCGGGCAGTCCCCCGTCGACCGGCTCGCCGTCGCCGGTGCGGCACGGCTCGACCCCCGCGTCGGCCTTCATCTCGCGCAGCGCGGGGGTGTCGACGTCGATCCTCGCCACACCGGGGTAGGCGGTCGACCCGCCCGAGCAGCCGGCCAGCAGCAGCGCCGCCAGCAGCCCGGCTCCGGCCTTCATGCCGGCCTTCATGCCGGCCTTCATGCCGGCCCCTGGGTCTTCACCAGCGCGGCGGCGACCTCGGGGTCGACCGGGCCCTCGCCGTACGACGGACAGAGACGCGCGACCGGGCACGCACCACAGGCCGGCTTCTTGGCGTGGCACCGTCTGCGGCCGTGCCAGATGAGGTGGTGGCTGAGCATCGTCCAGTCGCGCTTGGGGAACAGCGCGCCGATCGCGTGCTCGACCTTGACCGGGTCGGTCTCGTCGGTCCAGCCCAGACGGCGCACCAGGCGGCCGAAGTGGGTGTCGACGGTGATGCCGGGAATGTCGAAGGCGTTGCCGAGCACGACGTTGGCGGTCTTGCGACCCACACCCGGCAGCGTCACCAACTCGCTGAGCTTCGGCGGCACCAGCCCGTCGTAGCGCTCCATCAGCGCAGCCGACAGTTTGAGCAGCGACTCGGTCTTGGCCCGGAAGAAGCCGAGCGGACCGAGGAGCTGCTCGAGGTGCTCTCGGGGGGCGGCTGCCATCGCGGCAGGGTCGGGGTAGGCGGCGAACAGGATCGGCCCGACCGCGTTGACCCGACGGTCCGTGGTCTGCGCACTCAGCACGGTGACGACCAGCAGCTGGAACGGATCGTCGAAGTCGAGCTCGCAGCGGGCGTCGGGATAGGTTTCGGCCAGCAGTCGGTCGACCTTGCGGGCCCGCCGGACCAGGGCGGTCCGGCTCGCGGGTTCGCGCGTCGTCGGCATGAATGCAAGCCTATGCGGCATCACCGACGGCTCGGCGCAGGCCCAGATTTCACGTGTGACCTGCGCCACTGGCTAGGATCAGCAGCGTCATCACCGATCTGGGAGGCTTCGTGGACAACGACGTACTGCGTCAGGCTCCGCTGTTCAGCGCACTCGACGACGAGGCGGCCAGCGCACTGCGCTCCTCGATGGCCGACTCCCGACTGCGCCGCGGCGAGGTTCTCTTCCACGAGGGAGACTCCGGCGACAAGCTCTACATCGTGCTCGACGGCAAGGTGAAGCTCGGTCGCACCTCCAGCGACGGCCGCGAGAACCTGCTCGCGGTGCTCGGCCCCGGCCAGATGTTCGGCGAACTCTCGCTCTTCGACCCGGGCCCGCGCTCGGCGACCGTCACCGCGGTCACCGACGCCGCGTTCGCGTCGCTCTCCCACGACGACCTGCTGCGCTGGCTCGACGGCCGGCCGATGGTCGCCCGCGGCCTGCTCTCCCAGATCGCCAGCCGGCTCCGCAAGGCCAACGACGTCAACGCCGACTTGGTGTTCTCCGACGTCCCGGGTCGCGTGGCCAAGGCGCTGCTCGACCTGGCCGACCGGTTCGGCCGCACCGCCGACGACGGCGTCCACGTCCACCACGACCTCACCCAGGAAGAGCTCGCCCAGCTGGTCGGCGCTTCCCGCGAGACGGTCAACAAGGCTCTGGCCGACTTCGCCTCCCGAGGCTGGCTCCGCCTCGAGCCGCGCTCGGTCGTGCTGATGGACGTCGAACGACTTTCCCGTCGCTCCCGCTGAGGCACTGCGGGCGGGTAACGGACCCTTGGTGACGCTCCTGCGCTGTTGCAACGGCGCAGGAGCGGGTCTAAGGGTCCGTTACCCAGCGAGGTGCTCGAGCTGGGCGCGGACGGAGAGTTCGGCGGCGCCCCAGAGGATCGGGTCGACATCGGCGTACACGATCTCGACGACCTGGCGCGGGAGAGTGGTGGAGTCCGCGACGCCACCGGACTGCAGCAGCCGAACGGCGTCGGCAACCTGCCCGAGCCGTTGCCGGCGGTGGGAGATGTAGTGGTCGAGGACGGCGAGCGCGTCGTCGATGACCGGCCCGTGGCCGGGCCAGATGGCAGTCGCCTCGCGCGCCTCGGCGAGCGCGTGGAGCCGGTCGAGCGAGTCGAGGTAGGCGCCGAGCCGGCCGTCGGGGTGGGCGACGACGGTGGTGCCGCGGCCGAGCACGGTGTCACCGGTGAGTACCACCCGCTCGGCGGGCAGCAGGAACGACAGCGAGTCGGCGGTGTGCCCGGGGGTGGCGACGACGTGGACCTCAAGACCGTCCACTGACACCACGTCGCCCTCGCCGAGCCCCTCCGAGCCCAGCTGGTACTCCGGATCCAGGGCCCGTACGCCGCAACCGACCGACTCCGCGAACTCCCGGGCAGCCTCGGAGTGGTCGAGGTGGTGGTGGGTGAGCAGCACCACGGCAACGTCCCCCGCGGCGGCGCGCACAGCGTCGAGGTGTCCGGGGTCGGGCGGGCCGGGGTCGACCACGACCGAACGGCCGCCCCCGGGCTCACGCAGCACCCAGGTGTTGGTGCCGTCGAGCGTCATCGGGTTCGCATTGGGCGCCAGCACGCACGCCCCACGCTCCCCGAACGAGCCCCCCGACCACCCGCTCATCGAGCGGCGACCAGCGGCTCGTAGCGCGGCGGCATCGACAGCACGAACTCGTCGCCGTCCGACACGACCTCCGGGGTGAAGATGTCCACCGAGCGGCCGGCGGCCTCGGCGAGCACCGCATCGGGGTCGGCGTACTGCCCGACGTCGAGGCAGGTGAGGTAGGTCGGCGGCATCATGAAGATGTCACCGGCCTCGGCCTGCTCGACGGCCGTCATCGCCGGCAGCCACGCCACCGACGACGACTCACTCGACACGTCGCGCGTCAGCTGACCCGTGGGGAGCGCGGCGGCGAAGAACCAGGTGCGGTAGCGGCGCGGCTCGAAGACCGGTGTCAGCCAGCCCGCCCACGCACCGAGCAGGTCGGTGCGCAGCACCAGCCCGCGCCGGTCGAGGAAGTCGGTCAGCGACAGGTCGCGGCTTTCGAGCGCGACCCGGTCGGCCTCCCAGTCATCGCCCGTGGTGTCGGCCGCGACGGACTCGGCCGTCCCGGCGAGCAGTACGCCGGACTCCTCGAACGTCTCGCGGACCGCCGCACACACCAGCGCCCGCGCCATCGGCTCGTCGACGCCGAGCCGCTCGGCCCAGGCCGCAGGAGTCGGACCGATCCACGCCACCGCATGGTCGAAGTCGCGCGGGTCGACGCCGCCGCCCGGAAAGACGCACATGCCGCCGGCGAACGCCATCGACGTCTGCCGTCGCAGCAGGTAGAGCTCCGGCCCAGACGTGGGATCAGCGCCGGGGCGCATCAGCACGACGGTCGCCGCGTTGCGCGGCTCCGCCGGAGTGGCCGACCCCTCGGCGTACGCCCTCGCCTGCTCGACGAGCGCGTCGGGCAGCGGCAGCCGCTCCATCGCGCCTCAGACCTCGACGATCAGCTCGACCTCGACCGGCGCGTCGAGCGGGAGGACCGGGACACCGACGGCGGACCGGGCGTGGACGCCGGCGTCACCGAAGACGGCGCCGAGCAGCTCAGAGACGCCGTTGGCGACCTGCGGCTGGCCGGTGAAGTCAGGGGTCGAGGCGACGAAGCAGACGACCTTGACGATCCGCTTCACCGCAGCCAGGTCACCGATCTCGGCCTTGACCGCGGCGATCGCGTTGAGGCCGCACTGCTGCGCGCACGCCACCGCGTCCTCGAGGGTGACGTCGCCGCCGACCTTGCCGGTCATCATCAGCTCGCCCGCCCGCATCGGCAGCTGACCGGACGTGAAGATGTGGTGCCCGGACCGGACCGCCGGGACGTAGACCGCGACCGGCTTCGCGACGTCCGGGACGGTGAGTCCGAGCTCGGCCAGCTTCTCCTCGGGATGCGCCACGGCTCAGCCCTCCGAGCCGGCGGCCGGGCGCTTGAGAAACGCGACCAGGCCTCCCTGCGGGTTGGTCTGGATCGCCACCAGCTCCCAGCCGTCCTGGCCGAAGTTGTTGAGCATGA
>Ga0136633_1002783_pt1 | contig 11849 bp, 11 predicted proteins | sample AntDrymeUQ832206_2_FD_105494 | JGI IMG/M metagenome (GOLD analysis project Ga0136633, IMG submission 105494) | Polar desert sand microbial communities from Dry Valleys, Antarctica - metaG UQ83 (22.06) | ecosystem: Environmental > Terrestrial > Soil > Desert | place: Antarctica: Dry Valley...
ACCCGCTGCACACGATCGGCGCCCAGATCGGCGAGGCGCTCGCCCTGCACGCGTCGCTCGGCCGCCGGGCGGCGCGGTCGCGGGCGATCGAGCTGCTCGAGACCACCGGCCTGGCCGAAGCCGGGCGCCGCGTCGACAGCTATCCGCACCAGCTCTCGGGCGGCCAGCGGCAGCGGGCCATGATCGCGATGGCCCTGGCCGGCCGGCCCAGGCTGCTCATCGCCGACGAGCCGACCACCGCCCTCGACGTCACGATCCAGGCGCAGATCCTCGCCCTGCTCGACGCCTTGCAGGCCGAGATGGGGATGGCCCTGCTCTTCATCACCCACGACCTCAACCTGGTCGGTCGCTTCACGCACCGGGTCGGCGTGATGGAGCGGGGCCGGCTCGTCGAGTCGGGGCCGACGGCGACCCTCTTCGCCGCGCCGCAGCATCCCTATACGCAGAAGCTTCTCGCCAGCCGGCCGGTTCGCGCCGTCCGTCCGATCGCCGCCGATGCGCCGCGCCTGGTCGAAGCGCGCGATGTCCGCGTCCGCTTCGCCGTGCCCGGCGGCTGGTTCCGCCGACGCAGCTTCGACGCCGTCCGGGCGGCGACGCTGACGCTGCAGCGCGGCGAGACGCTCGGCATCGTCGGCGAGTCGGGCTCCGGCAAGACGACGCTGGGCATGGCCCTGCTGGCCTTGCAGCCGATCGCCGAGGGCTCGGTGCGGCTCGACGGCGAGCGCATCGACGATGCCGGCGGCGCCGCGCTGCGGGCCGTGCGCCGTCGCCTGCAGGTGGTGTTTCAGGACCCGTTCGGCTCGCTCAGCCCGCGCATGACCGTCGGCCGCATCGTCGGCGAAGGCTTGGCGCTGCATCGGCCGGAGCTCGCCGCCGCCGAACGCGAGCGGCAGGTGCTGGCGATGCTCGACGAGGTCGGCCTCGGCCCGGCGCAGGGTCTCGTCGACACGACGAGCCGCTATCCGCACGAGTTCTCCGGCGGTCAACGGCAGCGCATCGCCATCGCCCGGGCGGTGATCCTGCGGCCCGAGGTGCTCGTCCTCGACGAGCCGACCTCGGCGCTCGACGTCTCGGTGCAGCAGCAGGTGCTGGCATTGCTCGCCGACCTGCAACGGCGGCACGGCATGAGCTACGTCTTCATCAGCCACGACCTGGCCGTCGTGCGCGCCATGTCGCACCGGGTCCTGGTCATGAAGGACGGCCGGATCGTCGAGGAAGGCGAGGCCGAGGCCTTGTTCGACCGGCCGAAGGACGACTACACGCGCGCCCTTCTCGCCGCCGCGCATCTGGGCTGAAGCGCGTTCCGGCCGAAGCGCGGCGCCGAGGGTCGCGGGGCCGCCTCAGCGCGGCGGCGGGTCGCGCCGCGCACCCAGCCGCACCTCGTAGCGCACCCCCTTGTCCGGATCGCTGAATCGCAGCATCCGGTCCTGCCAGACGTAGGCGGTGCTGAAGGCGTCGATCTGCATCAGCCCCTGCATCGTCAGCACATCGAGCTGGCCCGGCTGCAGGTGCAGGCGGTAGACGATGTCGGCGACCTGCAGGCGGGCGCGACGATCCGGCCGCAGGTCGAACTCGGCGGCGCCGCAGCCCGGCGCGCCGTTGGCCGAGGTGACGACGCACAGCGTCGCCGCGTAACGACCGGGGGGCGGCGATCCGGCCTGCCCGGGTGCGGCTGCGGCAGCGAACGCGAGGCCGCCGAGCAGCGCCGCGAACGACCTGGTGATCAGCACCGCGACCCGGGCCGCGAACCCTGCAGGCGCCCGCGCCGACCCGATCGCGAGCCGCACCGCCATGCGACTACTTCAGCAAGCCTTCGGCCTTCATCGCTTCCTGCACCGCCGGCCGCGCCTCCATCCGCTGCATGAATGCGCCCAGGTTCCTCAACGCGGCGATGTCGATGCCGACGCGGTGGGTCCACCGGGCGACCGTGAACAGGTAGGCGTCGGCGACGCTGAAGTCCTTGCCCATGAGGTAGTCGCAGCCCTCGAGCTGTTCGTCGACCCATTTCAGGCGGCCGTTGGCCTTGGTCCGCATCAGCGCCTTGGCTTCTTCGGGCATGGCGGCGTTGAAGAGGCCGCCGATCCCCTTGTGCAGCTCGCTGGTGATGAAGTTGAGCCACTCCTGCAGTCGGTAGCGCTCCATGGTGCCGTTGGCCGGCGCGAGCTTCTTGGCCGGCGCCTGGTCGGCGATGTACTGGACGATGGCCGGGCCTTCGCTCAGGCGCTGGCCGTCGTCGAGCTCGAGCAGCGGCACGTAGCCCTTGGGATTGATCGTGTAGTAGTCGGTGCCGTCGGCGAGCTGGTGGGTCTTGGTGCTGGCGAGGACGGGCTCGAAATCGAGGCCCGACTCGCGCAGGACGATGTGGGGCGAAAGCGAGCAGGTGCCGGGGCTGTAGTAAAGCTTCATCGTGGGCAGTCGGTGTGGGGGAAGCCGCCATTACACCCCGGCCGGCCAACGGCCGCGTTCGAGGACATTGAAGGCGGCATGCAAGCCGTTCGACTTGCGCGGGCGGTCGCTACATTGAAGCCATGGACATTCACTCTGCCCCGTCTGCCTTCCGCTCGCGATCGGTCGAGCGCCTCGTTCGCGGCCAGCCGACCTCCGACGGCGCCGGCGTCAAGCTGACCCGGGTACTCGCCCAGCCGCTGCAGAAGCGGCTCGACCCCTTTCTCATGCTCGACGCCTTCGGCAGCGACGCCGCCGCCGACTACATCGGCGGCTTTCCCGAGCACCCGCACCGCGGCTTCGAGACCGTGACCATCATGCTCGAGGGCCGCATGCGCCACCGCGACAGCGTCGGCAACGTCGGCCTGCTCGAGCCGGGCAGCGTGCAGTGGATGACGGCCGGCCGGGGCATCATCCACTCGGAGATGCCCGAGCAGGAGGCCGGCCGGATGGCCGGCTTCCAGCTGTGGGTGAACCTGGCGGCCCGGGACAAGATGACCGCGCCGGCCTACCGCGACCTGCCGCCGGCGGCGATCCCGCGCCACGTGACGGCGGCCGGCGTCGCGGTCCGGGTCATCGCCGGCCGCTTCGAGGGCACCGCCGGTGCGATCACCCGGCCGACCACCGAGCCGGTCGTTCTCGACATCGAGCTGCCGGCGGGAGCGGTCCTGGAAGCCGCGCTGCCGGCGACGCACAACGCCTTCTTCTACGTCTACGCCGGTGCCGTCGACGCCGGTGACGCCAGTGATGCCCGTGATGCCGGCGATGTCGCGCCGATCCGTGTCGACGCCGGTCGCCTGGCCGTTCTCGCCAACCGGCCCGACGGCGACGGCATCCGCCTCGTCGCCGCCGCCGAGCCCGCTGTGCCGTCGCGGGTGCTGCTCGTCGCCGGCCGTCCGCTCGACGAGCCGATCGCGCAGTACGGACCCTTCGTGATGAACACCACCGCCGAGTTGCAGCAGGCGGTCGCCGACTTCCAGCGCGGCGCCCTCGCGTCGACCTGAAGGGGGGCCGCCGCCCGCCGCGGCGCCGGGCCGGTGGTATGGTGCCCGACCCCATCGACGCGAGTCACCCTTCATGCCCAGAACGATTCTCGACGAGGCGCGCCTGCACCCGGCGATTCGCGACCGGGTCGCAAACCTCAACGCCGACATCGTTCACAACGTGCAGGCCGCGGTCCTCTCGAATCCGGTGCTGGTCGTCGGCATGGCCGGCAATCCGGTCTGCCGCAAGGCACGCAAGGCGCTGCAGGGGGCGGGCATCGCCCACCACTATCTCGAGTACGGCAGCTACTTCAGCGAATGGCGGCGACGCAACGCGCTGAAGATGTGGACCGGCTGGCCGACCTTCCCGATGGTCTTCGTCAAGGCGACGCTGATCGGTGGCGGCGCCGAGCTCGAGTCGCAGATCGCCAGCGGCGAACTGAAGCGCACCCTCGGCGAATGATCCGCAGGAGCGCGGCCCGGGTCGCGATCGCCCTCGTCGCGCTGGCGGCGCTCGTCGGGCGGTCGGCGCCGGCGGTCGCCGTGGAGTCGGTCCAGCCCGCCAATCCCGCCCATCTCGCCGATTCCGCCGCCAACGCGCCGGGCCTGCGCGAATGCCGGGTCGTCGGCCTCGAGAACGCGGTCCGCTGCGGCGCGGTCCGCCGACCGCTCGATCCGGCCCATGCCGATCGCGGCGCGATCACGGTCGCCTACGTCGTCGTGCCGGCGATGGCCCGCCGCAAGCTGCCCGACCCGGTCTTCATCCTCGCTGGCGGGCCCGGACAGAGCGCGACGGCGCTCGCGGCGACGGTCATGCCGCTGCTCGCCCGCCTCAACAACCGGCGCGACATCGTCTTCGTCGATCAGCGCGGCACCGGCCGGTCGGCGCCGCTCGTCTGCGACGAGCCGGGCGGCGAGGAGTGGGCCGCCCAGGCCGATCCCGACCGCCAGTTCCAGCTGCTGATGCGCTGCAAGGCGACGCTCCTGAAGCGGCTGGATCTCCGCAGCGAGGCCGACCTGGGGCGGTTCACGACCGTGCTCGCCGTCCAGGACCTCGATGCGGTGCGTCGCGATCTCGGCGCCGAGCGGGTCGACCTGATCGGCTTCTCGTACGGGACCCGGGTCGCCCTGGAGATGCTGCGCCAGTTTCCGACCACCGTGCGACGGAGCGTGCTCGACGGGGTCGCGCCGCCCGACATGGCGCTGCCGGCCAGCTTCTCGGTCGACAACCAGGCCGCCTTCGACGCCCTTCTCGCCGCCTGCCGGGCCGAGCCGGCCTGCGCCAAGACCCATCCGAAGCTGCGCCAGCACTGGCTCGACCTGCTGGCCAGCCTGCCGCGCGAGGTCCGCGCGCCGCATCCGCTCACCGGCCGCGACGAGTCGTTCACGCTGACCCGGGCGATGGTGCTGTCGGCCGTGCGCGGCGCCCTCTACGCGCCGGCCCTGGCCTCCGCCCTGCCGGTGGCGATCGAACGCGCCGCCGCCGGTCGTCCCGAGGGGCTGATCGGCCTGGCAGCGAGCTTCACCTCGCGCAAGGCGGCGCAGCTGGCGATCGGCATGCACTTCTCCGTGGTCTGCACCGAGGACCTGCCGCGTCTGGCCGCCTCGCCCGACCGGCCATCGGCCGACTTCGCCGACGACTTCGCCCGCAACTACGAACGGATGTGCGCAGGCTGGCCGCGCGGCGACGTGCCGGCGGCCTTCTACACGCTCGGCCCCGCCACGTCGCCGGTGCTCATCCTGAGCGGCGCCGTCGATCCGGCGACGCCACCGCGCCACGGCGAGCGCGTCGCCGGTCTGCTCGGGCCGATGGCCCGGCACGTGGTCGTCCCTCATGCCGGTCACGGAACGATGGCCATCGGCTGCCTGCGCGACGTCGTCTTCCGCTTCATCGACGCCGCCGACGAGCGCGCGGCGCTGGCCGTCGATGCCTCGTGCGTGGCGTCGATCCCGCGCCCGCCGGCGTTCCGCCCGATCGAGCCGGCCGCCGGTGGTCTGCGGGAGCCGATGCGGTGATCGTCGTTCGCGGTCTCGCCAAGACTTTCGCGGCGCCGGCGGTGCGGCGGCGCGGCCTGGCCGCCTGGCGCTCGCTCGGGCGGCGACGCGGCGACGCGAACGGCGACAGGATTGGCAACACGAGCGGCGTCGCCGCGGTTCGCGACGTCGGTTTCGATGCGGCGGCCGGTGCCATCACCGGCCTGCTCGGGCCGAACGGCGCCGGCAAGACGACGACGCTGCGCATGCTGGCCGGCCTCATCCCCCCGGACGCCGGCACGATGACCGTCGACGGCATCGACGTCGCAAGCCGACCGCGCGAGGTGCTCGCGCGGATGGGCGTGCTGTCGGACGCGCGCGGGCTGTACCCGCGCCTGACCGCCCGCGAGAACGTCGTCTATTACGGCGCCCTGCAGGGCATGGAGCCCGACGCGGCGCACGCGCGCGCCGACGAGCTCGCCCGCATGTTCGAGATGAGCGAGCTGCTCGACCGGCGCACCGAAGGCTTCAGCCAGGGCGAGCGGATGAAGACGGCGCTGATCCGGGCCCTCGTCCACGACCCGGCGAACATCATCCTCGACGAGCCGACCAACGGCCTCGACGTGCTCGCCACCCGCGCCCTGCGGGAGAGCCTGCGCTGGTTGCGCACGCCGGCGGGAGGCGCCAAGTGCATCGTCTTCTCGACCCACATCATGCAGGAGGTCGAGCGCCTGTGCGACAGCGTCGTCGTCGTGGCGCACGGCCGCACCGTCGCCACCGGGACCGTCGACGAGCTGCTCGCGCAGGCCGGCGAGACCGACTTCGAGGAGGCGTTCGTGGCACTCGCCTTTGCCGGCGAGAAGGCCGAGGCCGGACGATGAGCGGCCGCCTGCGCGTCGTCGGCACCGTGCTCCGCAAGGAGCTCGTCGACGCCATGCGCGACCGGCGGACCCTGCTCACCGTCTTCATCACCTCGGTGCTGATGGGGCCGCTGGTCCTGCTCGCGGTCTCGGCGCTCGTCGCCTCGCTCGAGGCGCGCGCCGAGGAGCGCGTCGTCTACATCGCCGGCCTGGAGCACGCGCCGAGCCTGCGCAACTTCTTCGCCCGCCAGACCTACGTCGTCAAGGCGGCGCCGGCGGACTACGAGGCGCAGCTGCGCAAGTCGACCTTCAGCCACCCGGTGGTGGTGGTGCCGGCCGATTTCGAAACGGCGCTGGTTCAGGGCGACGTTCCCGTCGTCGAGGTCGTCGCCGACAGCGCCAACACGCGCGCGCAGGCCGGCGTGCCCGGCGTTGCCCGCCTGCTCCATGCTTTCGCCCGCGAGCGCGTGGCGCTGACCCTGGCGCTGCGCGGCGTGTCGGCGCGTGTTCTCGAGCCGATCCAGGTCGAGGACCGGGACCTGGCGAGCACGCAGACCCGGTCGACGCGGATCACCGGCATCCTGCCCTACTTCGTGCTGATGGCCGTGCTCTACGGCGCCCTCAATGCGGCGCTCGACGCCACCGCCGGCGAGCGCGAGCGCGGCTCGCTCGAGCCGCTGCTCATGAACCCGCCAGCGCGCTGGACCCTCGTGGTCGGAAAGTGGGGTGCCGTCGCCGCGGTCTCGATGCTGATCGCCGTGCTCAGCACCCTGAGCTTCCTGCCCGGCCAGTGGCTGCTGCGCAGCGACACCCTCGCCGCCATGTTCCAGTACGGGCCATCCGAGGCGCTTCGATTCCTCGTCGTGCTGCTGCCGTTCGCGGCGGCGATGTCGGCCCTGCTGATGGCGGTCGCGATCCGCTGCCGGTCCTTCAAGGAAGCGCAGGCCAGCGCGACCATCGTCGTTCTCGCGGTGTCGCTGATGCCCCTCGTCTCCTTCTTCAACCTCGGCGGGGAAGCGCCCTGGCACCTGTGGGTGCCGGCGCTGGCACAGAACACGCTCATGACCCGCGTCCTGAAGGGCGAGGGCCTGGAGCTGGCGCAGGTGCTCGTGCCGTTGCTGGTCTGCGTCGCGATCGGCGCGGCCTCGATCGCCTACGTCGCCCGCATGCTGCGCGCCGCGGCTTTGAAATGACCGTGCCCGACGACGCCGCGCTCGACTGGCGCTGGCGGCGCTTCGACCGTCTCGGCGTCCACGAACTGCAGGGCATCTTCGCCATGCGTCAACGGGTCTTCGCACTCGAGCAGCAATGCATCTACCTGGATGTCGACGGCTGCGACGAGCACGCCTTTCATCTCGCGGCCTGGTTGCCCGGGCAGCGGGAGCCCCTCGCCTACGCCCGCATCCTCGATCCCGGGGTGAAGTACGACGAGCCCTCGATCGGCCGCGTCCTCACCGGCGCCGCGGTCCGTGGCCGGGGGCTGGGACGCGAACTCATGCGACGCGCGATCGTCGAGGCGCGGGCCACCTGGCCCGAGCGCGGCGTCCGGATCTCGGCGCAGAGTCGACTGCAAGCCTTTTATGCCGACTTCAGCTTCGTGTCGGCCGGCGCGCCCTACCTCGAGGACGGCATCCCGCACGTCGAGATGCTGCTTCCGGCGGCCGACGCCTAGGGCGTCGGCAGCGGGCACGCCGCCGCGCTCGCCGCCACAAGGACGCGAAACCTACAATCGCGGCTTCCTTTCGAGCGGCAGTTTCATGCTTTTCCCGAAGCGTTTCGACGTCATCGTCGTCGGTGGCGGACACGCCGGTACCGAGGCCGCGCTGGCGGCGGCGCGGATGGGCGCGTCGACGCTGCTGCTCACGCACAGCCTCGAAACGCTCGGCCAGATGAGCTGCAACCCGTCGATCGGGGGCATCGGCAAGGGCCACCTCGTCAAGGAGATCGACGCGCTGGGTGGCGCCATGGCGGAAGCCGCTGATGAAGCAGGCATTCACTTTCGCATCCTGAACGGATCCAAGGGGCCGGCGGTTCGCGCCACCCGCGCGCAGGCCGACCGCGCGCTGTACCGGGCGGCGATCCGTCGACGACTGGAGAACCAGCCGAACCTGTCTCTTTTCCAAGCGGCGTGCGAGGATGTCCTAGTCGAAAATGACAGTGCTATAGGCGTTTCAACGCAAGTGGGCGTTCGCTTCGAGGCTGGCGCCGTGGTCCTGACGGCCGGCACCTTTCTCGACGGCCGGATTCACGTCGGACTGCAGAGCCACGCCGGTGGCAGGGCCGGCGACCCACCCTCGACCCGGTTGTCGGCACGGCTCAAGGAGCTGAAGCTGCCGCAGGGGCGGCTCAAGACCGGCACCCCGCCCCGGCTGGACGGCCGCACGATCGACTACCGCCGTCTGGTCGAACAACCGGGCGACGGCGTCCTCGACGGCGTCGTCCAGCCCGATGCGGTACCGGTCTTCGGCTTCCTGGGCGATCCGGCCGACCACCCCGCACCGATGTCGTGCTGGATCACGTCGACCAATGCGCGGACGCACGACATCATCCGTAGCGGCTTTGCGGAGAGTCCGATGTTCACCGGCCGCATCGACGGGGTGGGCCCGCGCTACTGCCCGAGCATCGAAGACAAGGTCCATCGCTTCGCGGGCAAGGATTCGCACCAGATCTTCCTCGAGCCCGAAGGTCTGACGACCCATGAGGTCTATCCGAACGGCATTTCCACGTCGCTGTCCTTCGACGTGCAGATTGCTGCCGTCCGCTCGATCGCCGGCCTGGAGCAGGCCCACATCCTGCGGCCGGGCTATGCCATCGAGTACGACTTTTTCGACCCGCGCGGCCTGAAGCCGAGCTTCGAGACCCGGGCGATCGCCGGTCTGTTCTTTGCCGGGCAGATCAACGGCACGACCGGCTACGAGGAAGCGGCGGCGCAGGGGCTGCACGCCGGCGTCAACGCCGTGCTGGCGATGCGCGGCGAGCCGCCCTGGGTGGCGTCGCGGGACGAGGCCTATCTGGGCGTTCTCGTCGACGACCTCGTCGGCCAAGGCGTGACCGAACCGTACCGAATGTTTACCAGCCGCGCCGAGTATCGGTTGCAGCTGCGCGAGGACAACGCCGACGTTCGCCTGACACCGGCCGGGCGGCGACTCGGCCTGGTCGACGACCGCCGCTGGTCGGCCTTCGAGGCGAAGCAAGCCTTGGTTTCACGTGAAACCGCCCGGCTGGTTTCGACCCGTCTCGGTCCCCTTCCGGAATCCGGCGATCGCCCACCCCTGCAGCGGGACTACAGCCTGCTCGACTTGCTCGCCCGACCGGGCCTGACCTTCGACCAGGTCACTGGCTGGGCCGCGGTCGGAGACGCTGTTTCACGTGAAACGCTGCGCAATGAATACGGGCACCGCCTCGCCGACCAGGCGATCGCCCAGATCGAAACCGTGGCCCGGTACGCCGGCTACATCGACAGGCAGACGGACGAGATCGCCCGCAGCGCGCGCGCCGGGTCGACGCGGTTGCCGGCGGACTTTGACTACGACGCCGTGCGGGCGCTTTCCTTCGAGGCTCGTCAGGTCCTGGGGCGCCATCGACCCGAGACCGTCGGCGCCGCCGCGCGCCTGCCGGGGATGACGCCGGCAACCATCGCCTTGCTGCTCGTGCATCTGAAGAAGCACCGGCAGGCTGCAACCAGCGAATCGGACACCGAGAGCGCCTCGGCGTGAATGTCGCGCCAACGGCCCGGTTGGTTGGCGGAATCGACGAGCGTCTCGATGCCGGCGCGGCGTCGCTCGGCCTCGAGATGTCGATCGAGCAGCGGGAGCGCCTGCTGGCCTTCCTCGCGCTGCTCATGCAGTGGAACCGCATCTACAACCTCGTCGCCACGCGGGATGCAGGCGAGATCCTGACCCTTCATGTGCTCGATTGCCTCGCAGCGGTCGCCCCCTTGCGTCGCGTCCTTGCAAGTCGTCCGGAACCTCGGCTCGCCGACGTCGGCAGCGGCGGCGGTCTGCCGGGCGCGGTGTTCGCCATCATGAACCGCGAGCTCGACGTGACCTGCATCGACAGCGTCGGCAAGAAGGCCGCTTTCGTCCGTCACGTTGCGAGTGCATTGCAGCTCAACAACCTGAGCGCCGAGCACGGGCGTGTCGAACAGCTGCGCTCGCCGGGCTTCGATATCGTGACCTCCCGGGCCTTCGCCTCGCTGGTCGATTTCGTCCGGCTCACGCAGAGCCTGCGTGCCGAAGAGGGCGTCTGGATGGCGATGAAAGGCAAGCGGCCCGACGCCGAAATCGAGGCATTGCCCGAATCGGTGCAGGTGTTTCACGTGGAACACCTGATCGTCCCGAATCTGTCGGCAGCGCGCTGCATCGTCTGGATTCAAGGCCAAACCTATCATAGCAGAAAAGTGAGTGAACACTCATGATCACCAAGAGCCCAAGCAGATCCGGCCCATGACACGAATCTACTGTGTCGCCAACCAGAAGGGGGGCGTCGGCAAGACGACGACGACCGTCAACCTCGCCGCCGGCCTGGCGCAGCTGGGATGGCGGGTCCTGCTCGTCGACCTCGACCCCCAGGGCAACGCGACGATGGGCTCCGGCATCGACAAGCGCCAGCTCGATCCGAGCGTCTACGACGTTCTCCTCGAAGGCGCCACCGTCGCCGAGGCCAGGCGCGCCAGTCCGCGCGGCGGCTACGACGTGCTCGGCGCGAACCGCGAACTCGCCGGCGCCGAAATCGAGCTCGTCGGGCTCGAGCGGCGGGACAAGCGGTTGCGCGACGCGCTCGCCGGCGTCCAAGACGACATCGTCCTCATCGACTGTCCGCCGAGCCTGAGCCTCTTGACGCTGAACGGGCTGGCCTGTGCCCATGGGGTGATCGTGCCGATGCAGTGCGAGTACTTCGCCCTCGAAGGGCTGAGCGATCTCGTCAACACGATTCGCCAGGTCCATGCCAATCTCAATCCGTCGTTGCAGATCACCGGCCTGCTGCGGGTGATGTTCGACCCCCGCATCACCCTGCAGGCGCAGGTGAGCGAGCAACTGAAGGCGCACTTCGGCGACAAGGTGTTCGACACCGTCATCCCGCGCAACGTGCGCCTGGCGGAGGCGCCGAGCCACGGCCTGCCGGGCCTCGTCTTCGACCCGGCCTCCAAGGGCGCAACAGCCTTCCTGGCCTTCGCCCGCGAGGTTGCAGCGGGCGCCGGAGTGGCCGCGGGTGGTCCGCGATGAGCTTCGGCTGCACGATGAACGTCGCCTTCGACCTGAGCCTGCTGGCCCGGGTCGAGGAAGCCGGCATCAATGCCAGCGCGCCGCGCGAGCAGCGCTGGATCGACGGCTGGCTGGTCCGCTTCTCGCCCGGAAAGGCCAAGCGCGCCCGTTGCATCCAGACGGTGGCGGCCGGGCGCCTGCCGATCGAGCTCAAATTGGCGCGCTGTCTGCCCGTTTTCGCCGCAGCGGGATTGCGACCGGTCGTCCGCATCACGCCCTTTTCGGAGCCCGCCGGTCTCGACCGGCAGCTCGCCGAGCTCGGCATGGAACGCATCGACGAGACCTTCGTCATGGTCGCGACGGCGATCGGCCGACCGCGCGCC
>Ga0136633_1002784_pt1 | contig 11846 bp, 7 predicted proteins | sample AntDrymeUQ832206_2_FD_105494 | JGI IMG/M metagenome (GOLD analysis project Ga0136633, IMG submission 105494) | Polar desert sand microbial communities from Dry Valleys, Antarctica - metaG UQ83 (22.06) | ecosystem: Environmental > Terrestrial > Soil > Desert | place: Antarctica: Dry Valley...
CGGCAACCTTTCCTTTGGCGCCACCAAGGAGTACAAGGCCGTCTTCAGCGACGCCACTGGTGTGGTGAAGAACGACGACGTCCGGATCGCCGGCGTGAAGGTCGGCAACGTCAAGGGGATCGAGATCTTCGACCGGACCAAGGCGCTGGTGACCTTCAAGGTCGACGCCGACTCGCAGCTCAGCGCGAGCACTCTTGCCTCGATTCGCTATCGGAACCTTGTCGGACAGCGCTACATTTCGTTGAGCCAGGGGGTTGGCGGACCGTCCATTCTCCGCGAGGGTGCGACGATCCCGCTCCAGCAGACCGATCCGGCGCTGGATCTGACCGTGCTGTTCAACGGCTTCAAGCCGTTGTTTGAGGCATTGTCTCCGAAAGACATCAACCAACTGTCCTACGAGATCATCACGGTATTCCAGGGCGAGGGCGGAACCCTGGAGAGCCTGCTGGCGCACACGGCTTCGGTGACCAGCACGCTGGCTAGCCGCGACCAGGTTATCGGCGAGCTGATCAACAACCTGAACGAAGTGATGGTCACCCTGGGCAACCGTGACACAGAGCTCTCGGACCTGTTGATCCGGCTGCGCCAGTTCATTTCGGGGCTGTCGCAAGACCGCGAGGCGATCCTCGGCTCGCTCGAGTCGGTCTCTGACCTGGCTCTGGAAACGTCCGACCTCGTGACGGGCATCCGCAAGCCATTGGCCAAGGACATCACCGAGTTGCGCGAAGTCGCCGGAACCCTTGACCGCAACAAGGCTGAGCTCGACCGCGCGATCCAGGTGCTCCCGATCAAACTGGAGAAGATCGGCCGGACCGCGATCTACGGGTCCTGGTTCAACTTCTACCTCTGCAACTTCAAGGGCACCGCGAAGCTCCCTGGAGGACAGACGCTGCCGATCGACTACGCCGCTGGATCGGAAAGGTGTGATCTCGGATGAGTACGCCCTTCCGCGAAAAAAATCCCGTCATCGTGGGCGCGATCAGCCTCGCAGTCATCTTCCTCATGATCCTGGCCGCCTTCCGCGCCGAGGATCTTCCGCTGATCGGTGGTGGCGACACCTACTACGCGGCGTTCAAGGAGTCCGGTGGGCTCAAGGCCAACGACGAGGTCCGAGTCGCCGGCGTCCGTGTCGGCAAGGTCCGGACCGTGGATCTCGACGGTGACCATGTTCGGGTCAAGTTCAACGTCGAGCGTGGTGTCGACTTCGGGAGCACCACCGCCGCCGACATCAGAGTCAAGACCCTGCTCGGCGCGATGTACCTGTCTCTGGAGCCGGCCGGTTCCGGTCAACTCGAGGAGGGCGCGGAGATCCCAGTCAGCCGGACCACCTCGCCGTACGACGTCGTTGAGGCGTTCAGCGGGCTCGCGAGTACCTCCGAGCGGATCAACACCGACCAACTGTCGGAGTCCCTCGAAACATTGGGGGCGCTGATGGAGAACACTCCAGAGGAGTTCCAGGGGGCACTGCGCGGAATGTCTGCGCTGTCCCAGAACATCGCCGCCCGGGACGCAGAGCTCAACGAGCTCCTCGGGAACATGCAGAAGGTCTCAAAGGTCCTCGCGGACCGCAACGGTGACCTGATCACGTTGATGGACGACGGCGACAAGCTTTTCCGGGCACTGGTGGCCCGCCGCGAGGCGGTGCACACTCTGCTGACCTCGACTAGCCAGCTCTCGCAGGAGCTGACCGCGCTGGTACGGCAGACCCGTGGCGACCTCAAGCCCGCCCTCGATCACCTCGACAGCGTCCTGGACATGCTTCGCAAGAACCAGGAGAACCTCGACAACAGCCTGCGATTGATGGCGCCCTTCTACCGGGTGTTCGCCAACACGCTGGGCAACGGCCCATGGTTCGACACCTACATACAGAACCTTCCGCCCGTACCGCAGATCGGAGGGCGCTGATCATGAGTCGCCTCGCATCAAAGGCATCCAAGATGAGTGGCATCACGCGCATTCTGGCAATTGTTGCCGTGCTGGCCGTCATCGTCGCACTCGTCATGGTGATCCTGCCCGGTCAGGACAAGAAGTACCTCACCGCCAGCTTCCCGCGCACCGTCTCACTCTATGAGGGCTCAGACGTACGCATCCTCGGTGTCCCGATCGGCGAGGTTGAGACCGTCAAGCCCTCGGGCACCAATGTCACGGTTCGCATGTGGTACGACGCGAAGTACAAAGTGCCCGCCGACGCGGAAGCGGTGATCATCTCTCCGGCGATCGTTGGCGACCGGTTCGTGCAACTGACCCCGGTCTACACCGAAGGGGCGGTGCTGCAGAGCAACGCCGAGCTGAGCGAGGAGCAGACCTCGACCCCGCTTGAGCTGGACGAGATCTACCAGAGCATCGACGACCTCACCGTCGCGCTGGGCCCGCAGGGCGCCAACAGCAAGGGTGCCCTGACCGCGCTGCTCGACACGACGGCGAGAAACTTCGCGGGCCAAGGCGACCAGTTCCACCAGACGATCAAGGACCTGGGCAAGCTGACCGGCACCTTGGACAACAACAAGGAAGAGCTGTTCGGGACCGCCGCGCAGCTCGAGCGCTTCGTGTCCGCTCTGTCGGAGAACGACCAGACGGTGCGCCAGTTCAACGAGTCGCTGGCCGCGGCTGCGGGCATGCTCGAGGGCGAGCGTGACGATCTGGCTGCAGCACTGAAGAACCTCGGGGTCGCTATGCGGGAGGTCTCCAGCTTCGTGCGCGAGAACCGCGACGGACTGTCGGAGAACATCGAAGGGCTCAACGTGATCACAAAGATTCTCGTGAAACAGCGCGACGCACTTTCCGAGACCCTCAACGTGGCTCCGCTGGCGCTGAACAACCTCTTCCACACCTACAACCCAGCGGCAGGAACGCTGGACACCCGCGCAAACCTCGGCGAGAACGTCGGAGCACTGGAGACCGACCCTGCGACGTTCCTGTGTTCGGTTCTTCTCCAGGCGGACGGTTCCAAGAAGTCCTGTGACCTGGTGCGGGACGCGTTGAAGGGGTTGCCGCGCACAGCGGCCCTGGGCAGTGCCGAGGCTCAGGCGAAGACGGTTGATGTCGAGTACGTCGACCGGTCGCTGGCCGGATTGGTGGCGGTGAAGTGATGTTCCGCAAGCCCAACACACGTCGCAGCAGGGTCAGCAGTCGGGTCGTCAGGCTGTCCGCGCTGGTGTGCGCCGCCGCTCTGACGCTGACCGGATGCGACTTCTCGGTCTACAGCCTGCCGCTGCCCGGAGGTGCTGACCTCGGCGATGACCCGTACTCCGTGCGCGTGAAGTTCCGTGACGTTCTCGACCTCGTGCCGAAGTCGGCGGTGAAGGTCAACGACGTGACGGTCGGCAGGGTCGACGAGATCAAGCTCGACGGCTTCACCGCCGATGTCACAGTGCTGGTCCGTGGCGACGTGGAACTGCCCGACAACGCTACGGCCGAGATTCGGCAGACCAGCCTCCTGGGCGAGAAGTTCGTGTCATTGAAGTCCCCTGAACAAGGTGCCAGCCCCAACCGGCTCGGTGACGGTGACGTCATCCCGCTCGATCGCACCGGCCGCAACACCGAGGTCGAAGAGGTGCTCGGCGCGATGTCCCTGCTGCTCAATGGTGGCGGCGTCGCCCAGCTGAAGACGATCTCGTCCGAGCTCAACAAGGCGCTCGAAGGCCGCGAGGGCGACGTAAAGTCCGTGTTCCAGCAGCTCGACGTGTTCATGGCCCAACTCGACGACAACAAGCAAGACATCATCGAAGCAATCGAGAGCCTGAACCAGCTCGCGATCTCGATCAACGCGCAGCGCAGCTCCATCGAGCTAGCGCTGGACGAGATGCCCGCGGCGCTCGCCTCCCTCGACCGGCAGCGCGACGACCTGGTCAAGATGCTCGACGCGCTGAGCCAGCTCAGCTCCGTTGGCACCCGGGTCATCCGGGACTCTAAGGCCGGCACGATCGAAAGCCTTGAGTCTCTCGACCCGATCCTGACCAAGCTCGCGGAGGCTGGCGATGCCTTTCCCAAGGCATTCCAGGTGTTCTTGACGTACCCGTTCGTCGACGAGGTGGTCGGTCGCAACCCGGCACAAGCCCGGAACCTTCACATGGGTGACTTCACCAACCTGTCCGTGCAGATGGATGTCGACCTGCGCAGCGATGCGCCGACGATTCCGCCTCCGCCCGGCCCGCCTCTGCCTCCGCCTCCGATCGACCCGAACGAAGTTCTCACCGACATCCAGAAGTGTCTGCAGAACCCTGGCGGGAAGGCTTGCGACGACCTGACGAAGAAGCAGATCAACCGGTTGTGCAACCTTCGCCCGGGCAACCCACTCTGCGCCCAGCTGCCCGACGACGGACTGCCCAGCCCCAGCCCTGTCCCGCTCCCGGACCCGACGTGCAGCATCCCGCTGCTCTGTCGCACGGCTCCCGGGTTCAACCTGATCGGCCCCGACAGGAGCGTCGGTCAGCCGATTCGGGCAGACGCGGCCGGTGAGCTCGGCTACGACCCGACTCTTGGCGCCCTACTGATCCAAGGGATGGTGCAGCGATGATCAGTAAGACAACGAAGGTCCAGCTGATGATTTTCGTGCTCATCACGATGGTGGGCGTGTCCTACGTCGGTGCGCGTTATGCCCGTCTGGACCGGTTGATCATCGACGACTCCTACCGGGTCGTCGCCCACTTCGAGGAGTCCGGCGGGATCTTCGAAGACGCTGAGGTGTCCTACCGAGGTGTGACGATCGGCCGGGTCGGCGAGATGAAGTTGACCGACGATGGTGTCGACGTACTCCTTGACATCGACAACGACAGTGAGCCGATCCCGTCCGACACACGAGCGCTGGTCGGCAACCGTTCAGCTGTAGGGGAGCAGTACGTCGAGCTTCAGCCCAACACCGATGGTGAGCCCTACCTCGGCGACGACTCAGAGATCGCCATGGACCAGACCGAGACACCCATCTCCAGCACCAAGCTGCTCGTCGACATCGACGCAACGGTCAACTCGATCAACAAGGACAGCATGCGCACGGTTGTCTCGGAGATGGGAAAGGCCTTCAACGGCACAGGCGAGGACCTCGGGCAGATCATCGACACCTCGAACTCGTTCATCGAGACTGCGAACGACAATTTCGACATCACTACGGCGTTGATCAAGGAAAGCAACACCGTCCTGCAGACCCAGATCGATTCGGCGTCGGCGATCAGGAGCTTCTCTCGCGACCTTGCCCTCCTCTCGGACACCTTCGTCGCTAGTGACGCGGACCTTCGCCGTGTCATCGACAACGGCAGCGCAACGGCCAACCAGCTGCGGGCGTTCCTCGAGGAGAATGAGGTCAACCTCGGGCAGCTGATCAACAACCTCGTCACTACGGGCGAGGTCGTCGTTAAGCATCTCGATGGCCTTGAGCAGGTCCTAGTGATCTACCCGTACGTCGTCGAGGGGGGCTACACCGTGGTCGGCAAGGACCCGAAGACGGGTCTCTACGACGCGCACTTCGGGATGATCACGGAGTCCGTGCCGCACGTCTGCAAGGAGGGCTACGAGGGCACCGACACCAGGGAGCCGCAGGACACCTCGGATCGGCCGATGAACATGGACGCCCGTTGCACCGAGCCGCAGGCGAAGACCAATGCTCGCGGCTCGCAGCACGCTCCACGCGCTGGTACGGCGTACCGCGCCCCCGTGATTGGCACCTACGATGCGAACACGGGGACCTTCAACTACACCGATAAGAATCCGAGCGACTCGATCACCTACACCGGTGGAGCAGCCTCGGTCTTCGGAGAGGATTCCTGGAAGTGGTTACTTCTTCAGCCGCTCGCAGAACCGCAGGAGTGATCGGGTGACCGAGAACCACGACAAGGACTTCCAAAAGGTTTCGGCGCTTTCGCCCACACTGCGCCTGGTGATGGCAGTTGTGCTCGGCCTCATGCTCGTAGCGTCCGCCATCGGCGGAGTCGTCCTCCTGGACAAGCGGAGTCAGGTCGAGTCATCGCTCGACGTTCGCCGAGACGTCGTGCGAGTCGCTGAACGTTTCACGGTGCAGGTCAACAACTACGACTCGACGTCGGTCGACGACTACCAGGCCTCAGTCAGCACCATGTTGAGCACGAAATTCCGTGCCGACTTCGAAACGGCCCTGGAAGAGATCGTGACCCAGGTTCGCGATGCTCAGATGAACTCCGAGGGCCAGGTGCTCGCTTCCGGCGTTGCCAGCCTTGACCCGGACTCGGCCACGGTGCTCGTGGTCGCAGACGCTGATGTGAAGACGGTCTTCGACACCCGCAAGCGGCACTTCCGCTGGGAGGTCTCGCTGGTCAAGGTCGACGGCGAGTGGCTCGTCGACAACTTCACGCCGGTTGCTTGAGGAGGGCGAAGTGAACCCAACGCTGTATGACGTACTCGGTGTGAGCCCAGATGCCCACCGCGACGAGATCAAGAAGGCCTGGCGCGATGCCGCGGACCGCTTCGAGCCAGGCTCCGGAGGTTCGTCGGCGCAGTTCCGGCTGTTCAACGAGGCGGCAGAGGTACTACTAGATCCAGCTCGACGCAAGGCCTACGACGCGCAGCTCGCGCCAGTGGAGCGGAAGGCCGACAAGGCAGAGCCCCCGTCACCGTCACCGTCACCGTCACCGCTCGAGGACAAGACCGGCAGCGCCGACGAGGGTGGTCCCGGCCGAAGCATTCCCGTCTGGGCTCTGGGCGTGCTCGCATTACTCACGGCGCTGACCATGGCCTCCGCGATCTTCCTCTTCACGCAGTACCAGCGGGAGAGTGGCTATCAGGACGCTCTGGGTCAGGCCCCTTCTGCGGCAGAGCGTGCCGCGGAAGCGATCCTGTCCTACGACTACGAGTCGCTGGACACCGACCGTGACGCCGCGACCCGGTTCCTGACGCCGGGGTACTCCGACGACTACGGCGACACCTTTGACTCGTTGGTGAGGGAGAACGCCACCCAGACAAAGGCGAAGGTTGAGGCGGAGGTGCTGGCTTCGTCCTCGATGCTCCAGTCGGGGGACGAGAGCCCTGATCGCATCCCGGTGCTGCTGTTCGTCGACCAGACGACGGTGAGCACGGCCAACTCAGGGGAGCCGACTCGGGCACTGAACCGTGTGAGGTTCGACATGGTCAACGTCGACGGCACGTGGCTCGTCGACAACATCACGTCGTACTGATTCGGTGGGTTTCACGCTCAGATGCTTGACTATGCTCCCGGATCGGTTCATGCTTCCGGACAGCACAGAGCCACCGATAAGGTTCTCTTGCCGGTCATATGAAGGACCGGGCAATCGAGAATGACGAAGGTGGGCTCGACGTGCGCCTGCCCCATAGGCTAGGGTAGATCTTTGCGCCTGCCCCCTAAAAATGATCGCTGCCTGATCTGTGATCGGCAGGCGCCATCGTCAGATTGAGTCCGCGAGCCTCCGGAAGGACCCTCTTGGCCGCCTCGCGCAAAGCCAGCAGCAACAGTTTGAGCCCCCGCCGTATCTCCTTCGCCAAGATCGACGAACCCCTTGAGGTTCCGCAGCTTCTTGCGCTCCAGACCACCAGTTTTGACTGGTTGGTCGGTAACGAGCGTTGGCACGAAGCAGTGAACCGGCGCCTCGAGAACGGGGAGGACGTCAGTCAGAAGTCCGGTTTGGAGGAGATCTTCGAGGAGATCTCCCCGATCCAGGACTTCTCCGACACGATGTCGCTCTCGTTCGAGCGGCCGGTCTTCTACGACCCGAAGTACACGGTCGAGGAGTGCAAGGAGAAGGACTTCACCTACTCCGCACCGCTCTATGTCTCGGCGGAGTTCACCAACAACGACACCGGCGAGATCAAGGGCCAGACGGTCTTCATGGGGGACTTCCCCCTCATGACGCCCAAGGGCACCTTCGTCATCAACGGCACCGAGCGTGTCGTGGTGTCGCAGTTGGTCCGTTCCCCGGGTGTGTACTTCGAGCGCGCGGCCGACAAGACCTCCGACAAGGACATCTTCACCGCGAAGATGATCCCGTCGCGTGGCGCTTGGCTGGAGTTCGAGATCGACAAGCGCGACCTCGTCGGCGTACGCCTCGACCGCAAGCGCAAGCAGAACGTCACCGTCCTGCTCAAGGCGCTCGGTTGGACCGAGGCGCAGATCCTCGAAGAGTTCGGCGAGTACGAGTCGATCCGACTCACCCTGGAAAAGGACCACACCTCCGGCCAGGACGACGCGCTGCTCGACATCTACCGCAAGCTGCGTCCGGGCGAGCCCCCGACGCGTGAGGCCGCGCAGACGCTACTCGAGAACTACTACTTCAACGGCAAGCGCTACGACCTGGCCAAGGTTGGTCGCTACAAGATCAACAAGAAGCTCGGTGGCGTCGAGGCGTTCGACAAGCAGACACTGACCACCGACGACATCGTCTCGGCGATCAGGTACATCGTGGCCCTGCACGACGGCAAGACCGAGCTCGAGATGCCGGGCGGGGTCATTGAGGTCCGCGCGGACGACATCGACCACTTCGGCAACCGCCGCATGCGCACCGTTGGTGAGCTGATCCAGAACCAGCTCCGCACGGGCCTGGCCCGGATGGAGCGCGTTGTCCGGGAGCGGATGACCACGCAGGACGTGGAGGCGATCACGCCACAGAGCCTGATCAACATCCGTCCGGTCGTGGCGGCGTTGAAGGAGTTCTTCGGCACTTCGCAGCTGTCGCAGTTCATGGACCAGACGAACCCGATCGCGGGCCTGACGCACAAGCGTCGCCTGTCCGCCCTCGGCCCCGGTGGTCTTTCACGTGATCGCGCCGGCTTCGAGGTCCGCGACGTGCACCCCTCGCACTACGGCCGCATGTGCCCGATCGAGACGCCCGAAGGTCCCAACATCGGTCTGATCGGCTCGCTGTCGACGTTCGGCCGGATCAACCCGTTCGGTTTCGTCGAGACCCCCTACCGCAAGGTTGTCAAGGGCAAGGTCACCGACAAGATCGACTACCTGACCGCTGACGAGGAGGACCGCTTCGTCATCGCACAGGCCAACGCCGCGCTGACTGCGACCAAGCGTTTCGCCGAGGAGCGCGTCCTGGTGCACCAGCGCCACGGTGAGGTCGACGTCATCCCGGCCGAAGAGGTCGACTACATGGACGTCTCGCCGCGCCAGATGGTGTCGGTGGCAACCGCGCTGATCCCGTTCCTCGAGCACGACGACGCCAACCGGGCGCTGATGGGCTCGAACATGCAGCGTCAGGCTGTTCCGCTGATCAAGAGCGACGCTCCACTCGTCGGCACCGGCATGGAGTTCCGTGCCGCCGTCGACGCCGGAGACGTCGTCATCGCGGACAAGGCCGGTGTAGTGACTGAGGTGTCGGCAGACTTTGTCGAGGCCATGAACGACGACGGCACGCACCAGACCTACCGGATGCAGAAGTTCAGTCGATCCAACCAGGGCACCTGCATCAACCAGCGTCCACTGGTCTCGGAGGGGCAGCGCCTCGAGGTCGGTTCGCCGATCGCCGACGGTCCCTGCACCGACGAGGGCGAGATGGCGCTTGGCACCAACCTGCTGGTCGCCTTCATGCCATGGCAGGGTCACAACTACGAAGACGCGATCATCTTGTCCCAGCGTCTGGTTCAGCAGGACACCCTCACCTCGATTCACATCGAGGAGCATGAGGTCGACGCCCGCGACACCAAGCTGGGTCCGGAGGAGATCACCCGCGACATCCCGAACGTCAGCGAGGAGATGCTCGCCGACCTCGACGAGCGCGGGATCATCCGCATCGGCGCTGAGGTCACCACCGGTGACATCCTGGTCGGCAAGGTCACGCCGAAGGGTGAGACCGAGCTGACTCCGGAGGAGCGCCTGCTGCGCGCGATCTTCGGCGAGAAGGCGCGCGAAGTGCGCGACACCTCGATGAAGGTCCCGCACGGTGAGTCCGGAACCGTCATCGGCGTCCGAGTCTTCGACCGCGAAGAGGACGACGAACTGCCTCCGGGCGTGAACCAGTTGGTCCGCGTCTACGTGGCACAGAAGCGCAAGATCTCGGTGGGTGACAAGCTCGCTGGACGACACGGCAACAAGGGCGTCATCTCCAAGATCCTGCCCGTCGAGGACATGCCTTTCCTCGAGGACGGCACCCCTGTGGACGTCGTGCTGAACCCGCTCGGTGTGCCTGGCCGGATGAACATCGGTCAGATTCTCGAGATTCACCTCGGCTGGCTCGCCAAGACCGGCTGGCAGGTCGAGGGTGACGACGAGGACTGGAAGAAGCGACTGATCGAGATCGCCGCGGACTCCGCCCCTGCGGACTCCAACGTCGCTACACCGGTGTTCGACGGTGCCCGCGAGGACGAGATCACCGGTCTTCTCGGCTCGACTCTGCCGAACCGCGACGGCGTCCGCGTCGTTGGCGAGAACGGCAAGGCCAAGCTGTTCGACGGTCGCTCCGGCGAGCCGTTCCCGGAGCCGGTCTCGGTCGGCTACATGTACATCTTGAAGCTGCACCACCTGGTCGACGACAAGATCCACGCTCGTTCGACCGGCCCGTACTCCATGATCACCCAGCAACCGCTCGGTGGTAAGGCGCAGTTCGGTGGTCAGCGATTCGGTGAGATGGAGGTCTGGGCAATGGAGGCGTACGGCGCCGCCTATGCCCTGCAGGAGCTCCTCACCATCAAGTCCGACGACGTGCCTGGTCGCGTCAAGGTCTACGAGGCAATCGTGAAGGGCGAGAACATCCCCGACTCCGGTATCCCTGAGTCGTTCAAGGTTCTCGTCAAGGAGATGCAGTCGCTCTGCTTGAACGTCGAGGTGCTGTCTCAGGATGGCTCGGCGATCGAGATGCGTGACGCGGAGGAAGACGTGTTCCGCGCCGCCGAGGAGCTCGGCATCGACCTTTCCCGTCGCGAGCCGAGCAGCGTCGAAGAAGTGTGAGTTGTGTGGGGCGTCAGTCGTACGACGGACGCCCCACACTTCCTCAAAGACATAGCAAGTACGGACCGAATTACAGAGAGAGAAGCCACTGTGCTCGACGTGAACTTCTTCGACCAGCTGAAGATTGGTCTTGCCACCGCTGACGACATTCGTCAGTGGAGCCACGGCGAGGTCAAGAAGCCGGAGACGATCAACTACCGCACGCTCAAGCCCGAGCGCGACGGGCTCTTCTGCGAGAAGATCTTCGGTCCCACCAGGGACTGGGAGTGCTACTGCGGCAAGTACAAGCGCGTGCGCTTCAAGGGCATCATCTGCGAGCGTTGTGGTGTCGAGGTGACCCGCTCGAAGGTGCGCCGCGAGCGGATGGGTCACATCGAGCTTGCCGCTCCGGTTACCCACATCTGGTACTTCAAGGGCGTTCCGAGCCGTCTGGGTTACCTGCTCGACCTGGCCCCGAAGGACCTGGAGAAGGTCATCTACTTCGCGGCCTACATGATCACCCACGTCGACGATGATGCGCGTCACCGTGATCTGCCCTCGCTCGAGGCGAAGGTGGACCTGGAGCGCAAGCGTCTCGAGGGTCGACGCGACACGACCATCGACGAGCGTGCCAAGAAGCTCGAAGAGGATCTCGCCGCACTGGAGGCCGAGGGCGCGAAGGCCGATGCCCGCCGCAAGGTGAAGGACGGCGCCGAGCGCGAGATGAAGCAGGTTCGTGAGCGTGCCCAGCGCGAGATCGACCGTCTGGACGCGGTGTGGACCCGGTTCAAGAACCTCAAGGTCCAAGACCTCGAGGGCGACGAGCTGCTCTACCGCGAGATGAAGACCTGGTTCGGCAAGTACTTCGAGGGTCACATGGGGGCCGCCGCGATCCAGAAGCGGCTGGAGACCTTCGACCTCGAGGCTGAGGTCGTGTCCCTGCGCGAGACCATTGCCACTGGCAAGGGTCAGCGCAAGGTACGCGCCCTCAAGCGCCTCA
>Ga0136633_1002785_pt1 | contig 11845 bp, 17 predicted proteins | sample AntDrymeUQ832206_2_FD_105494 | JGI IMG/M metagenome (GOLD analysis project Ga0136633, IMG submission 105494) | Polar desert sand microbial communities from Dry Valleys, Antarctica - metaG UQ83 (22.06) | ecosystem: Environmental > Terrestrial > Soil > Desert | place: Antarctica: Dry Valley...
CCGTTTGCCGCAGCCTTCGGCGACGACGTCCTCCGCGGCACACACCTCGACCTCTGGACGGCGACCGAGCGCGCCCTGCGCGCCGCCGGCGTCGAGCAGGTCGAGCGGGTCGACCTCTGCACGGCGTGCAACCCCGAGCTCTTCTTCTCGCACCGCCGCACCGGCAAGCCGCGCGGCGTCCAGGGGGTCATCGCTCGTGTCGCCTGAGGCCGTCCGCGCCGCCTACGCCCGCATCCGCGCCGAGGTCGGCGACGCCGTCACGGTCGTCGCCGCGACGAAGTACGTGTCGCTCGAGGACATGGCCGTGTTGGTCGAAGCCGGCGTCGAGGTGGTGGGGGAGAACCGCGCGCAGGAGCTCGAGCGCAAGCACGCCGTCTACGGCGACGCCTTCCGCTGGCACTTCATCGGCAAGCTGCAATCGAACAAGGCGAAGCTCGTCGACGGCATCTGCGAGCTCGTGCACGCCGTCGACTCCGACTCGACGGCGCGGCGGCTGACCGTGCCGCACCTCGTCGAGGTGAATCTCTCGGGCGAGGGGACGAAGGCCGGAATCGCTCCCGAGCAGCTCGAGGAGTTCCTCGCAGCCTTTCCGGCGCGCGGCCTGATGACGATGCCACCTGCGGCCGCCGACCCGGAGGAGTCGCGTCCGTACTTCCGCCGGCTGCGTGCCCTCGCCGCCGAGCACGGGCTGCCGGAGCTGTCGATGGGCACCTCGCAGGACTACCGCGTGGCCGCCGAGGAGGGCGCAACCCTCGTGCGCGTTGGCTCGGTTCTCTTTCAGGGGTAATATTCCCCGCTGGCATGGGCTTTTCGGACGTCTGGAACCGCACGCTCGTCTACTTCGGGATCGCCGAGGACGACGACTGGGACGAGGACGGCTACGCGACGAACGACGAGCTCGAGCGCAGCTACGGCGCCCGCGAGCGCGCCAACGTCCGTCGCCTGCAGCCGCGCCGGGGGCGCGACTTCGACGACTGGAGCGACCCCGAGCCGGCCGCGGCGGCGAACACCGCCGTCATCCGCCCGACCACCCGCTTGCGCGGCGTCGAGTCGGCGCCGAACCCGGGCTCGGTCAAGGTGCATCTCGTCCTGCCGCGCAGCTTCAACGACGCGCAGCAGATCGCCGACCGCTTCAAGGTCGGCACGCCGGTGATCCTCAACCTGCAGAGCGCCGACCAGGAGCTCTCGAAGCGCCTGATCGATTTCGCGAGCGGCCTCACCTACGCGCTCGACGGCGGCATGCAGCGCGTCGCCGACAAGGTCTTCCTGCTGACACCGCGCAACGTGGAGGTCTCCGCCGAGGAACGCGCGAAGATGCTCGAGCGCGGCGCCTTCTTCAACCAGGTGTAGTTGGCGCAAGACGTGCATCCGCCTCGCGGCGGACGCACGTCGCGCAAAGACCTCTGAAGGGGCCGCTTCACGGCCCGGCCCGCATCCGGCCGGTTCGGTAGGAAAGATCCCTCCGGGCGCGAAGGGGTCCGGGATGGCCTTCGGCGTCCCGACCCTGCTCTACGACACCGCGAGCACGCTTTCGGCGTTCGTCGGCACGTTCATCACCGTCTACATCCTCCTGCTCTTTGCGTACATCCTCAGCTCGTGGGTGCGCTTGCCGTACCGGCCCTGGTTGAACCGGCTGCAGCGCTTCCTCTACGACGTGTGCGACCCGTACCTGCGGCTCTTCCGGCGCTTCCTCCCACCTCTCGGCCCGCTCGACCTGTCGCCGATCGTCGCCGTGATCTCGCTCGTGATCCTGCGAGCCGTCCTGCAATCGCTCATCGAAGCAGTGCTCTAGATCGGAGACGAGAGAAATGGCGCTCACACCAGTCGAGATCCGTCACCTCCACCTCTCGAAGGGGATCCGCGGCTACAAGCGCTCCGGCGTCGACCGCATCCTCTCCGAGATCGCAGACAGCTTCGAGGACGTCTGGCGCGACCGCGGCGACCTCACCGACAAGGTCGAGGCGCTCGAGAACGACCTGAAGCGCCACAAGGACCTCGAAGAGCTCTTGCGGACGACGCTCGTCTCCGCCGAGCGCTCCGCCGCCGAGATGAAGGACGCAGCACGGCGCGACGCCGACGCGATCGTGACCGAGGCCCACGCCGAGGCCCGCGCCGTCACGCGCCGGGCCGCAGCGGAACGGGAGCGTCTCGACGCCGAGCTGCGCCGCATCAAGGCGCTGCTCCGCGCCGCCGTCGAGACGATCGAGGAGGCCGGCACCGACCGGCGCGAGTCGGTCGGCGAGTCGACGGGCGAGATTCGCCGGCTGATCTCGTAGTTGCGCGCGAAGGGGCCGCTTCGCGGCCCGGAAGTTGCGGCGTCTATTCTTCGCCGGCGATGAGCGGCGCACCGACGACACGCCTGCGGCTGCGTGTGGCCCCTGGGGCTGCACGGCCTGCCGTCGTCGGCCGGCACGGGGATGCCTGGAAGGTGCGTGTGGCTGCTGCGCCGGAGCGCGGCAAGGCGAACGACGCCGTGCTTACGCTCCTCGCAGAGACGCTCGAGCTGCCGAGGAATGCAGTCAGCCTCGTTTCGGGCGCCGCGTCGCGCGACAAGATCGTCGAGCTGACCGGCCTCGAGCCGGCGGAGACCGACAGACGGCTCGCGAGGGCGGGCGGAGAGGAAACGCGAGCATGAGCATCGACACCGATCACTTCCGCGAGGCCCTGAAGAAGCAGAAGGAGCTGCTGGAGAGCACGATCGCCCACCACGACATCGGCGGCGCCTCGCTGACCGAGGAGACGGGCGAGCTGTCGTCGGGCGGCACCGACAACCACCTGGCCGACACCGCCTCGGAGACGTACGAGCGCGAGCTCGACGAGGGGCTCGAGGAGGACGCGACCCGCCAGCTCCGCGAGGTCGAGGAGGCACTCGTGCGCCTCGACGACGGCACGTTCGGCATCTGCTCGGTCTGCGGCAAGGAGATCGGCGAGGAACGGCTCGAAGCCGTGCCGTGGACGACGCTCTGCATCGACGACGCGCGGAACCAGAGCCGGTGAACGAGCCGGCGCGTCGTGTGCCCTCGTCGCGCCCGCCCGACATCCGCGTCGGGTCGACGACGAACGCCCTGCGCCCGATCTCGTCGGCGGAGCGCTCGCTCGCCGCAGGCAGGCGGCAGTGGCTCGGCCTGGCCTCGATCGCGATCGCGGCCGTCGCTGCCGACCAGGTGACGAAGCAGATCGTCGCCGGCGCTCTCGAGCTCGGCGAGGCGGTGCACATCGCCGGCCCGCTCTCGATCCATCACGTGCAGAACTCGGGAATCGCCTTCGGGCTGTTCTCGCAGGCCACGTCGATCGTGATCGTGCTGACGGCGCTCGCGGTCACCTGGATGCTCGTCTTCTTCGCCCGCTCCGGCCTGCGCCATCCGGTGCTGCCGGTGGCGCTCGGCTTCGTGCTCGGCGGCAGCAGCTCGAACCTCGTCGACCGGATCCGCCTCGGCCACGTGACCGACTTCCTCGACATCCGCTACTGGCCGGCGTTCAATTTGGCGGACATCTTCATCGTCGTCGGCGTGGGCATCCTGTTCGTCTCCCTCGCCGCGGCCGACCGGCGGCCGACCCGGCCGACACCGCTTGGCAGCTCTCCGCTTTCGCGTCCCTGAGGCCGACCGGCTCGACCGCGCTGTCGCAGCGCGGCCGGAAATCGGCTCGCGCAGCCTCGCCGAGCGCCTGATCCTCGCCGGCGCAGTCCTCGTCGACGGCGAGCCGCGGTCGAAGAGCTTTCGGCTCGAGGGCGGCGAGGAAATCGCTGTCGAACTTCCCGACGCGGAGGAGCCGCTCCAGGCCGAGGAGATGGACCTGCGCGTCGCCTGGGAGGACGAGCACCTGCTCGTCGTCGACAAGCCCGCGGGCCTCGTGGTGCATCCTGGCGTCGGTCACGCCACCGGCACGCTCGTCCATGGGCTGATCGCGCTCGACGCGGCCGGAGGCGACGAGGACCGGCCGGGGATCGTCCACCGGCTCGACCGCGACACGTCGGGCCTCCTGGTCGTCGCACGCTCCGACGAGGCGCACGAGCGGCTGCAGGAGGCGATCCGGCAGCGTCAGGTCGAGCGGCGCTACCTCGCGCTCGTGCGCGGCAAGCCGAAGTCGCGGACCGGGCGGATCGAGGCGCCGATCGGCCGCGACCGCAGCGAGCGCACGCGCCACTCGCTCGACACGCCGACGCCGCGCGAGGCGATCACGTTCTTCGAGGTCGTAGAGCTTTTGCCGGCGCACACGCTCCTCGATGTCAAGCTCGAGACCGGGCGCACACACCAGATCCGCGTGCATCTCGAGGCGATCGACCTGCCCGTCGCCGGCGACCCGGTCTACGGCGTCGCCGGTGACCTCGGGCTCGAGCGGCAGTTCCTCCACGCCGCTCGGCTCTCGTTCGCCCATCCGTTCACGGGCGAGCGGATCGAGGCGGAGTCGCCGCTGCCCGAGGATCTCGCGGCCGCCCTCGAGCGCGCCCGCACCGGCTAGGCACTGCCAGCGGCTACGATGGCTGCCGTCCAGTTCCCTCTCCCCGGTGGGACGACTGCGAGTGGGGGTGCCAGGCCTTGAGCTTGGTTCCACTCCAGCCTGCCGGCAGCAACGCCCAAACCACCATCGAAAGGGGCCAGTCCCTTGGCAGTCGTCTCCATGCGTGAGCTCCTGGAGGCCGGAGTCCACTTCGGTCACCAGACCCGCCGTTGGAATCCGAAGATGAAGCGATTCATCTTCACCGAGCGCGGCGGCATCTACATCATCGACCTCCAGCAGACCTCCGAGCTGCTCGAGGAGGCCTACCACTTCGCCCGCAACATCGCGGAGCGCGGCGGCACGGTCCTCTTCGTCGGCACGAAGAAGCAGGCGCAGGACGCCGTCGCCCAGGAGGCGACGCGCGTCGGCATGCCGTACGTGTCGAATCGCTGGCTCGGCGGCCTGCTGACGAACTGGAAGACGATCACCGACCGGATCGCGCACCTGCACGAGCTGCGCCGGTTGAAGACGGAAGGCCAGCTCGAGCTGCTGCCTGCGAAGGAGCGGATCACGCTGCTCGCCGAGCTCGAGAAGCTCGAGTCGAACCTCGGCGGCGTCGCCGATCTCAAGCGCCAGCCCGACGCCATCTTCATCGTCGACCTGAAGAAAGAGCAGCTCGCGGTGCGCGAGGCACGGCGGCTCAACATGCCGATCCTCGCCCTCGTCGACACGAACTGCGACCCGGACGAGGCCGACTACATCATTCCCGGCAACGACGACGCGATCCGCTCGTGCTCGCTGATCGTCCGCGCCGTCGCCGACGGCATCGCCGCGGGGCAGAGCAAGTTCAAGGAGTCGGACTTCGCCAAGAACGGCGCTGCCCAGACCGCGGAGGCCCCCGTGGAGGAGACGGCGGCGGAGACCGCTGCGCCGCCCGCAGCCGACGAGACGCCCGCCGAGCACGAGCCGTTGAGCGCCGGCGAGACGACCGTCGAGCCCGTGAGCGAGCCGGAGCCGGCTGCTGAGCCCGAGCCGGTTGTCGAGCCGGAGCCGGTTGTCGAGCCTGAGCCGGTTGTCGAGCCCGAGCCGATTGTCGGGCCGGAGCCGGTCGTCGAGCCCGAGCCTGCTGCTGAGCCCGGAGCCGGGACGACGCCCGACGAGGAGAAGACCACGTGAGCACGACGATCTCCGCCAGCCTCGTCAAGGAGCTCCGCGACGCCACGGGCGCCGGGATGATGGAGTGCAAGCGCGCCCTCCAGGAGACCGACGGCGACCTCGACGCCGCGCGCACGCTTCTGCGCGAGAAGGGCATGGCGCAGGCCGGCAAGCGCGCCGACCGTGCGACGAAGGAAGGCCTCGTCGGCTCTCACCAGACCGACGGCCGCATCACGATGGTCGCGGTCGGCTGCGAGACCGAGCCGGTCTCGAAGAACGAGTCGTTCCAGGCCTTCGCGAAGAAGGTGCTCGACACGGTCGACGAGAACGGGCCGGAGGCGATCTCCGAGCTCGAAGGCGAGCGCGTCGAGCTCGTCGCCAAGCTCGGCGAGAACATCCTCGTCACCGGAGCCGAGCGCTACGCGGCTGCCGACGGCGAGACGGTCGGCGCGTACGTCCATCCGCCGGCGAACAAGATCGGCGTCGTCGTGAAGCTCGAGGGCGGCACGCCCGAGCTCGCACGGCAGCTCGCCATGCACATCTCGTTCGCCGCCCCGGCGTGGACGACGAAGGCGGAAGTGCCGGCGGAGCTGGTCGAGGCCGAGCGGCAGATCTACCTCAACTCCGACGAGCTCGAGGGCAAGCCGGACGCCGCGAAGGAGAAGATCGTCGAGGGGATGCTGGGCAAGCGGTTCTTCGCCGCCCAGCCCGGCGGCGCGCTCACCGAGCAGCCCTGGATCCACGACGCCGCGCTGAGCGTCGGCAAGGCCCTCGAGGCCGCCGGTGCGCGTGTGGTGGCGTTCAAGCGCCTGTCTGTCGCAGAATAGACCCGTGGCCACGACGCACGGCGAGGAGACGGCAGAGCGTGCGCCCGCGGCGGGCGCCGCTCCGGCCTTCAGCCGCGTCCTCCTGAAGCTGTCCGGCGAGGCGCTGATGGGCGAGCAGGCCTACGGCATCGACCCGGCCGTCGTCGCCGGCATCGCCCGTGAGCTCGTGAGCGTGCAGGAGGAGGGCCTCGAGCTGGCGGTCGTGGTCGGCGCCGGCAACATCTACCGCGGCATCGCGGCGGCTGCCGACGGCATGGACCGCGCCACGGGCGACTACGCCGGCATGCTCGCCACCGTCCTCAACGCGTTGGCGCTGCAGGACGCGCTGGAGCGCCTCGGCGCGCTCACCCGCGTGCTGTCGGCGCTCGAGGTGTCGGAGGTCGCGGAGCCGTACATCCGGCGGCGGGCGATGCGCCATCTCGAGAAGGGCCGCATCGTCATCTTCGCCGCCGGCACCGGCAACCCGTTCTTCACCACCGACACGGCCGCCGCGCTGCGCGCGCTCGAGATCGGCGCCGAGGCGTTGCTGATGGGCAAGAACGGCACCCGTGGCGTCTACGACGGCGACCCGCGCACCGATCCCAACGCGACGTTCATCCCGGCGATCTCGCACCTCGAGGCGATCGAGCGCGGTCTGCGGGTGATGGACACGACCGCGCTGTCGCTCTGCATGGAGAACGACCTGCCGATCCACGTCTTCGAGCTCGCCCCCGGCAACATTGCCCGCGTGGCGGGCGGCGAGCAGGTCGGCACGCTCATCTCGACCCCGGCGGCCACAACCGCGGCGATCACACCCCCGATGACGAAGGAGAGCTGATGGCGACGATCGAGGAGTTCCTCCAGGACGCGCAGCGACGGATGGACAAGTCGATCGACTCGACGCGCAGCGAGTTCGGCAGCGTGCGCACCGGGCGGGCCTCGCCGGCGCTGCTCGACCGGATCACGCTCGACTACTACGGCACGCCGACGCCGTTGAAGAACATGGCGACGATCGGCGCCCCCGAGCCGCGTCTCTTGACCGTGCAGCCGTTCGACCCGACGCAGATCAAGGCGATCGAGAAGGCGGTGCAGGAGTCCGATCTCGGCCTCTCGCCCTCGAACGACGGCAAGATGATCCGCCTGCCGATCCCGCAGCTGACGGAGGAGCGGCGCAAGGAGCTCGTGAAGATCGTCCGGCGCTCGGGCGAGGAGGGCAAGATCGCGATCCGCAACGTCCGCCGTGACGTGATGAAGGGCCTCGAGGAGCTCGTACGCGACGGCGAAGTCGGCGACGACGAGGAGCGGCGCGCCGAGGCGCAGGTGCAGAAGCTGACCGACGAGCACACGAAGGCGATCGACGACCTGATGAAGAACAAAGAGTCCGAGATCATGGAGGTCTGAGGTCACCGCCGACCTCGCACCTCTCGACACCGCCAGCAGCGTCGCGATCATCATGGACGGCAACGGCCGCTGGGCGGAGCGGCGTGGCCTCTCGGTCGCCGACGGCCATCGCGAGGGCACGCGGGCGCTGCGGCGCACGGTCGAGGGCGCGATCGACCTCGGTGTGCGCTCGCTTGCGGTCTACGCTTTCTCGACCGAGAACTGGACGCGCCCCGTCGGCGAGGTCGAGGACCTGATGGAGATCTTCGGCGAGACGATCGAGCGCGAGCTCCCCGATCTCGCCAAGCAGGGCGTGCGCACCCGCTTCCTGGGCCGGCGCGACCGCGCGCCCGAGGCGCTGCGCGCGCAGATGGAGACGCTCGAGGCCGACACGGCCGCGAACGACCGGCTCTCGCTCTGGATCGCCTTCGACTACGGCGGAAGGGCGGAGCTCGTCGAGGCGGCGCGGCGCCTCGTTGCCGACGGCATCGATCCCGCCGACTTCGACGAGGCTGCGATCGCCGCCCGGCTGTACGCGCCCGACCTCGCCGAGCCCGACCTGCTGATCCGCACCTCCGGCGAGCTGCGGCTCTCGAACTTCCTGCTCTGGCAGCTCGCCTACGCCGAGCTCGTCTTCACCGACACGCTGTGGCCTGATTTCGGCGAGGACGACCTGCGCGCCGCGCTCGGCGAGTACGCCCGCCGGCGCCGCCGCTTCGGAGGACGATGAGCCAGTTCGTCTCCCGCGTCGTCGTCACGATCGTGACGCTTCCCCTCGTACTCTGGTTCGTCTGGCTCGGCGGCTGGTGGCTTGCGGGGCTCGCGCTCGTCGCGGCGCTGATCGCGCTCCACGAGCTCTACGTGATGGGCCGCACGCTGCGGCCGCTCGTGCCGGCGGGCTACGCCGGCGCGGCCGCCACGCTGCTCGGCGCCCATCTCGGCGGCCCGGAGTGGATGCTCGGGGGCTTCGCGCTGACGCTGCCGCTCGCGTTCCTGCTCTACGGGATTGCCTAAACGCGCCAGTCGGGGACGATCACGATGGGGTCGACCGTCCTCGGCGTCGCCTGGATCGGGCTCGGGCTCGGTCACCTACTGCTGCTGCGCGACCTGCCCGAGCACGGCCGGCTCGCGCTCTTCACCGTTCTTCTCGCCGTCTTCGCCAACGACACCGCGGCGTATCTCGTCGGACGGCTCGTCGGCCGCCACAAGCTCGCGCCCGCGCTGTCGCCCGGAAAGACGTGGGAGGGGTTCTTCGCAGGCACGGTCGCGGCGGTCGCCGTCGCGTTCTTCGCGCTCTACGACCAGGGTTTCCTCTCGATTCCGGAGTCGCTTGCGCTCGGCGCCGCCGTCGCGTTGGCCGGCGCAGCGGGTGACCTGTTCGAGTCGGCGCTGAAACGCGATCTGCAGGTCAAGGATTCGGGCCGGCTGCTCGGTGGCCATGGCGGCATGCTCGACCGGATCGACGCCCTGCTCTTCGCCTCTGTCGCCGCGTACTACGTCGTGCTCGCGTTCGGGTACGCCTAGGTCTTCCGCCTACACTGAAGCGCATGCGGCGTGTGGCCTTACTCGGCGCTACCGGCTCGATCGGCCGTCAGGCGATCGAGGTCGTGGAGCGCAATCCGGAGCTCGAGCTCTGCGCTCTCGCGTCCGGCGGCACCGACCTCGCGCCGCTCGCCGCGGCGCACGGGGTCGAGCACACGCAGGTCGGCGGCGACCTGAGCGAGCTGCTCGAGGCGTCGCAGCCCGAAATCGTCCTGAACGCCGTCGTCGGCTTCGCCGGCGTCCGCGCGACCCTGTGGGCGCTCGAGCACGGCGTCAGTCTGGCGCTCGCGAACAAGGAGAGCCTCGTCGCGGCCGGCGACCTCGCGCTGCGTGCCCACGAGCGCGGGGGAGGCCTGCTGCTACCGGTCGACTCCGAGCACTCGGCGCTCTTCCAGTGCCTCGAGGGCCGCCGGCCCGAGACGGTCGATTCGCTGGTGCTGACCGCGTCGGGGGGGCCGTTCCGCGGTCGTACGCGCGACGAGCTCGAGCACGCCACCATCGAGGACGCGCTCGCCCACCCGACCTGGGCGATGGGGCCGAAGATCACGGTCGATTCGGCCACGCTCGCCAATAAGGGGCTCGAGCTGATCGAGGCGCACGTCCTCTTCGGCGTGCCGTACGACCGCATCGAGGTCGTGGTGCACCCGACCTCCGTCGTCCACTCGCTCGTCCGCTTCCGCGACGGCGCCACGATCGCACACCTCGGTTATCCGGACATGGCCGTGCCGATCTCCTTTGCGCTCACGTACCCCGAGCGCGCCGCCACCGAGGCGCCGCAGCTCGATCTCGCCGCCGGGCTGACGCTCGAGTTCGGCGCGCCCGACCTCGAGACGTTCCCCGCGCTCGCGCTGGCGCGCCGCGCCGGCGAGGCGGGCGGTACGTACCCCTGCGCCTACAACGCCGCGAACGAGGTTGCCGTCGACGCGTTCCTGCACGCCGGCCTGCCGTTCCTCGCGATCGCGACGACGATCGAGGCCACGCTGGACGCCGTCGACGGCGAGCCGGCGGGCGACCTCGACGCCCTCGTCGCCGCCGACGCCGACGCGCGCCGGATCGCAGGTGGCGTCGTCATGGGACATGGCCTCGGCAAACCAGGCGTGATGCGCGCGTGAACATCACGATCTCGATCATCGGCCTCGGCCTCCTGATCCTCATCCACGAGGCCGGCCACTTCTTCGTTGCGCGCGCCGTCGGCATGAATCCGCGCAAGTTCTACATCGGCTTCCCGCCGGCGCTCGTCAAGCGCACGCGCAACGGCATCGAGTACGGCATCGGCGCGATCCCGCTCGGCGGCTACGTGAAGATCCCGGGCATGCACCGGCCCGCCGCCGGCGATCTCGATGTCCATCTCGGCCGCGCAGTCGGTGAGGATCCAGCGCTCCTGCCGGCGTTCGAGGAGCTCTACGGCCGGCTCGAGGCAGGCGACCACGAAGGGTCGCGCAGCGCGATCGCCGACTTCCGCGCGCAGATCGAACCCGACCGCCTCTCGCACGGCGCCGCGAAGGCCGCCGAGCGCGGTCTCGGCGACATCGACGACGCGCTCGCTCCCGACGCCTACTGGCGCGCGCGGACATGGAAGCGCGTCGCCGTGATCTTCGCCGGCCCCGGCGCCAACCTGCTCCTCGCGATCGCGCTTTTCGCAGGTCTCTTCATGGCGGCGAGCGGCGGCTACCGGCTCGGCTTCGTGCTCGGCGCGACGAAAGGCGGCGAGGCGACGAGCATCGTCCAGGAGGTCGCCGGGGAGACGCCGGCAGCCGCCGCCGGGCTGGCGGCCGGCGACCGCATCGTCGAGATCGACGGCAGCGCCGTCTCCGGCGGCGAGATCCGCGCGGCTATCGGCGCCAGCGAGGGTCGTCCGCTCCAGCTCACCGTGCTCCGCGAGGGGGAGACGGTCGAGCTGACGCCGGTGCGGCCGGAGGACACGGGCGACTACGGCTTCGTCGAGTCGATCGGTGAGTCCCTGCGCGTCACGGGCCTCGTCACGAAGGAGATCGGCGCCACGGTCGGCCGTCTCGTGACGGGCAGCGGCCGCGACGAGATCTCGAGCCCCGTCGGCATCGTCCAGGGCTCGTCGCAGGCCGCCGAACAGGGCGCCGACAACTACCTCTGGGTGCTCGGCCTGATCAGCCTCTCGCTCGCGCTCCTCAACTTGCTGCCGCTGCTGCCGCTCGACGGCGGGCACATCGCGTTCTCGCTGATCGAGGGACTCCGCGGCAGGGCGGTCGCCCGCGAGGTCTACGAGCGCGTCTCGGTGATCGGCATCGCCGTCGTGCTGTTGCTCTTCTTCATCGGTCTCTCGAACGACATCGGCAGGTTGGGCAGCTAGTAGTGGCCTCCGCGGTGCAGATCCGGGTCGGCGGCGTCGCCATCGGCGGCGGCGCGCCCGTCGTCGTTCAGTCGATGACGCTGACGCCGACGCGCGACGTCGAGGCGACGACTGCGCAGATCGCTGCACTCGCCTCGGCCGGCTGCGAGATCGTCCGCGTCGCCGTCCCGAAGATCGAGGACGCGAACGCGCTCGC
>Ga0136633_1002786_pt1 | contig 11845 bp, 6 predicted proteins | sample AntDrymeUQ832206_2_FD_105494 | JGI IMG/M metagenome (GOLD analysis project Ga0136633, IMG submission 105494) | Polar desert sand microbial communities from Dry Valleys, Antarctica - metaG UQ83 (22.06) | ecosystem: Environmental > Terrestrial > Soil > Desert | place: Antarctica: Dry Valley...
AAGTTCTACGAGAAGGGCGATCGCCCGCTCGAGATCGTCACCAGCCGGCAGTGGTACATCCGCAACGGCGGACGCGACCAGGACCTGCGGGCCCGGCTGTCGGGCCTCGGCGCCGAGCTGGGCTGGCACCCGGCCTGGATGGAGCAGCGCTACCAGAGCTGGGTCGAGGGGCTGAACGGCGACTGGCTCGTCTCCCGCCAGCGCTACTTCGGCGTGCCGTTCCCGATCTGGTACCCCGTCCGGGCCGACGGCACGATCGATCACGACGCACCGATCCTGGCCACCGAGGACTCGCTGCCGATCGACCCTTCGTCCGACGTGCCGACGGGCTTCAAGCCCGACCAGCGCGGCGAGCCCGGTGGCTTCGTCGGCGATCCCGACGTCATGGACACCTGGGCCACGTCGTCGCTCACACCTCAGATCGTGTGCGGTTGGGTGGACGACGAGGACCTCTTCTCCCGCACCTTCCCGATGGACCTGCGCCCCCAGGGTCCCGACATCATTCGCACCTGGCTGTTCTCCACCATCGTCCGTTCCGGATTTGAGCACGGCCACCTGCCCTGGGCCCACACGGCCATGAACGGCTGGATCCTCGACCCCGACCGCAAGAAGATGTCCAAGTCGTTCGGAAACGTCATCACGCCCGCCGACCTGCTCGAGGAGCACGGTTCCGACGCCGTGCGCTACTGGGCCTGCTCGGGGCGACCCGGCACTGACACCGCCGTGGACAAGAGTCAGTTCAAGGTGGGACGACGTCTCGCCATCAAGCTGCTGAATGCCTCGAAGTTCGCGTTGGGCGTTGGTGAGGCCCCGCCCGGAGCCGTTCCCACCACGCCGCTCGACCTCGCTGTCCTGGCCCGGCTGAGCCGACTGGTCACCGAGGCGACCACGGCCTTCGAGGCCTTCGACTACGCCCGGGCGCTGGAGCGGACCGAGTCGTTCTTCTGGGCCTTCTGCGACGACCACCTGGAGCTGGTGAAGACGCGCGCCTACGGCGAGGGCGGCGCCGACGATGCGGCCATGGCATCGGCTCGGGCCACGCTCGAGATCGCCTTGGGTGTCCTCCAGCGCCTGTTCGCCCCGTTTTTGCCCTTCGCTTCGGAGGAGGTGTGGTCGTGGTGGCAGGACAGCTCCGTCCACGCCGCAACCTGGCCTGTGACAGACGAGATCCCCCTAGGCGGTGACCCTCTGGTGGCCGACGTGGCGGCAGCCGCGCTGGGCGCTGTGCGGCGGGCCAAGTCTGAGGAGAAGCGGTCCATGCGCGCCCCAGTCGACAAGGTCGTCGTCACCGACACCCCGGAGCGCCTCGCTGCACTCCGGCTCGCAGAGGCCGACCTCAAGGCCGCCGGCGGCATCGCTGAGCTTGAGCTTGTCGAAGGTGATCCTGGCTACGACATAGGGCTGGCCCCGGCGCCCGCTGACTGACCGACGGTTGGCGGCGAGGCTCAGCAGGTCGCGCCTTCGGCGGGGAGCTTGAGCTGCAGGAGGTAGGCGTCGGTCAAGCGGTTGACGCAGGAGTCCTTGCCATATGCGGTGTGGCCCTCGCCCTTGAAGGTGAGCAACCGGGCCCCGAGCTGCTTGGACAGCGCCTGAGCCGAGACGTACGGGGTCGCGGGGTCGTTGGTGGTACCGATCACGAGGACTTGGGGGAGGGGACCGGTCGCGGTCGGGAAGGGCACGGCGGCGACGGGCCACAGGGCGCACACCAGACCTGACCAAACGATGGCGGCGCCAAAGGCGGGCGACTCCTGTGCTGCCGCCGCGGCCTGCTTCTCGACGTCCTCCAAGCCCGCCGGGTGCGGTCGGTCAAGACACGTGACAGCCACGTACACCTCCTGGAGATTCGAGTAGGTGCCGTCGGTCCGACGGTCGACGATGCTGTCGAAGAGGCGGAGGAGGATCTCCCCCTGGCGGGCGGCCGCGTCGTTCAAACCCCTGGCCAGAGCGGGCCACGAGCCCTGGTCATAGAGGGCGGCGGCCGCGCCGAGGGTGGCCTCGGCAGGACCGACCACGCGGGACCCGGTGGGGATCGGGTTGGCGTCGACCATGGCGATGAGCCGGTTGAAGGCGTCCTTGGAGGGGCCGCCTTCAGGTTTCCACGCGCACGACGTCCCCTTGTTGCGGCAATCGGTGATGAAGGCCTCCAGGGCGCTGTCGAAGCCCTTGGCCTGGCCCCGGTTCGACTCGTTCGCCGTCTCCAGGGGATCCACCGCTCCGTCGAGGACGAGCGCCCGGACGCGCCCGGGGAACAGGTTGGCGTAGACGGCTCCCAGCTGGGTTCCGTAGGAGAAGCCGACGTAGGTGAGCTTCTTGTCGCCGAGCGCAGCCCGGAGCAGATCGAGGTCCTTGGCCACGTCTGCCGTGCCGACGTGGGCCAGCAGGTCGCCGCTCGCCTTCTCGCAACCCTGGATCAGCTCCTTGGTGACGTCGACGAGGTCCTGGCGCTCCCGGGCGTCGTCAGGCACCGGGTCGACATGGAAGAAGGCATCGAGACGGGCATCGGGCAGGCAGCTGATGGGGCTCGACCGGCCCACACCTCGTGGGTCAAACCCCACGATGTCGAAACGGTCGGTCACCGCCGAGGGAAGGCGGCCGAACACGAACCCGAGGGCGTCGACCCCCGAGGCCCCGGGGCCGCCCGGGTTGAACACCAGGGAGCCGATCCGGCTCGAGCGCTTCTTCGCGCCGCGTCGGTTGACCGCGATGTCGAGCTTGCGGCCTGCGGGCTGTCCGTGGTCGAGCGGCACCTGGAGCGTGGCGCACTCATTGCTCCCGCACCTGCTCCAGCTGAGAGGAGGCGGCGGTTGGGCCGGCGCCGAGGATGTGGGCGGAACGGGTTCCGTGGTGGTGGCCCCGAGCGTCGACGTGGTCGACTCGGTTGAGGCGGATTCGGGGGCCGGCTCGGGAACACGGGCGCCGTCGTCCTTCGCGCATGCGGCCAGCAGCACGGCGGCGGCCAAGAGCAGTTGAGCGATTCGGCGGGAGGCCACTCTCGGAGGGTAGGAGGTCCGCGGCCCCACCACACATCACACGTCAACCTTCAGGGATCATCAGGGTCATCCCTGATCGACAGCGGGGGCTCTCCCCCGCAAGGATGACCGCCATGGCGACCACCTCCCCCACGACCATCTCCCCGCCGCGCGCGGTCAGCGACGCTGCGGCCTGGACCCTCCGGGCCACGAAGGTCTATGGCAAGCCCGGTTCGGACAACGTGGTGACTGCGCTTGACGACGTGTCGGTCGCCTTCCGGCAGGGCCACTTCTCGGCGATCATGGGCCCGTCGGGGTCGGGCAAGTCCACGCTCCTGCACTGCCTGGCCGGTCTCGACACCCTCACCTCCGGGCAAGCCGTGATCGCTGGTCAGGACCTCTCCACCATGTCGGATCGCCAGCTCACCGAGCTGCGCCGGGACCGCGTGGGCTTCGTCTTCCAGGCTTACAACCTCGTGCCCACGCTCACTGCGCTGGAGAACATCACGCTCCCCGCCGCCCTCGCGGGCCGCAAGCCCGACCAGGCCTGGCTCGACTCGGTCATCGCTGCAGTGAACCTCGGTGACCGGCTCAGCCACCGGCCCTCGCAGCTGTCGGGCGGGCAGCAGCAGCGGGTGGCGTGCGCCCGGGCCCTCGCCGGACGCCCGGACATCATCTTCGCCGACGAGCCGTCCGGGAACCTCGACAGCCGTTCGAGCGGCGAGCTCTTGTCCTTCCTGCAGCGGGCCGTCAAGGAGCTGGGCCAGACGATCGTCATGGTCACCCACGACCCGAGCTCGGCGGCCTACGCCGACATGGTCGTGTTCCTCGCCGATGGCGCCATCGTGGACGAGCTCAACGACCCCACGGCCGAGGGCATCCTCGACCGCATGAAGGACCTGGGCGCCTGACATGTGGAAGGCGACCAAGGCCGGGCTCCTGGCCCACAAGCTCCGACTCATCCTGACGGCGTTCGCGGTCACAGCAGGCGTGGGCTTTGTGTGCGGCACGCTGGTCCTCACCGACACGCTGGGCGCCACCTTCAACACCCTCTTCGAGGAGGTGTCCGCCAACAAGAGCGTCATCGTCTCCGGGCTCTCGGCCACAGGTGACGACGGCGATGCCGCGGCCCCGCTGCCAGACAGCATCATCGACAGGGTGCGGGCCGTGCCTGGCGTGGCCGCAGCGCGCGGTGACGTGTTCAGCTTTGCCCAGATCGTCGGCCCCGACGGCAAGCCCGTGGGGGCCATCGGAGGTGCTCCGACGTTCGGCACCTCCTACCAGGAGGGGCCCCTGTCCAGCACCGGCATCGCCGCGGGGCGCAGTCCCAAGGGCCTGGGAGAGGTGGCCATCGACAAGGCCACGGCGCGTCGGCTCGGGTTCACGCCAGGAGCGAAGGTCAGGATCGTGACCATCACCGGGGTGCGCGAGTACACCCTGAGCGGCACCCTCACCTTCGGGTCGAGGGACAACCTCGCCGGAGCCACGCAGGTGTCGTGGGACCTCCCCACGGCGCAGCAGGTTCTGGGCCGGCCCGGCCAGGTCGATGAGGTTGACGTTCTCGGCCAGAAGGACGTATCCGACGACGAGCTGCGCGACCGGGTGGCGGCGTCCCTCGGGCCGAACGGCGTGAAGGTGCAGACCGGGGCCGACGCGGCCGCGGCGCAGGCCAAGCAGGTGAAGGAAGGGCTCTCCTTCTTCAACTACTTCCTCGGGGGCTTCGCCGTCATCAGCCTGATCGTGGGCTCGTTCATCATCGTGAACACCTTCTCCATCCTCGTGGCCCAGCGCACCCGCGAGCTGGCTCTCTTCAGGGCCCTCGGCGCCAGCCGGAGGCAGGTCCTGGGCTCGGTGCTAGCGGAAGCCGCCGCGACCGGTCTCGTGGGCTCCGTCTTGGGCGTCGTCGGCGGTGTGCTGCTAGCGGCCGGCATCAAGCTGCTCTTCGCGGCCATAGGCTTCGACCTGCCCGGTGGGTTCCCGGTCCTGAAGCTGCGGACCGTGGTCGTGGGTCTCGGGATCGGTCTCGTGGTGACGACAGCGGCGGCGCTCCTGCCTGCCATCCGGGCCGGCCAAGTGCCGCCCGTCGCAGCCATGAGCGGCAACGCCGTGCCCCGGAGCTCCGGCCTCGTCGCCGGGATCGTCAGCCGGGTTGTCGCTATCGTCGCCGGGGTCGTCCTCATGGTCCAGGGAGGCGGTCTGATCATTGCGCTCGGGGCCCTGCTCGCCTTTGTCGGTGTGGTGCTGCTGCTCTCGCTGCTCGCGCCGCCGCTGGCCGGCGTCGTGGGTGTGCCCCTGGCCCGCACGGGGATCGTCGGGCGGCTCGGTCAGGCCAACGCCACCCGCAACCCGCGACGCACCGCGACCACGGCGGCCGCGCTCATGGTCGGCCTAGCGCTGGTCGGGGGCGCAGCGACGCTGGCCGCGTCGTCGAACGCGTCGGTGTCCAAGCTCATCGACCGGTCCATCAAGGCCGACTTCGTCCTATCCGGCACCGGCTTCAACGGACTCAGCCCCGCTGTGTCGCAGGCGCTCGCGGGCAGGCCGGGCATAGCTGGTGTGGCCTCGGTCGCTCAGGTGTCGGCCAAGGTGGGCGAGGGCCGGCGCAGCTTCACGAGCGTCAGCGCGGGTGCGACCGACCTGATAGCGCTGGAGCTCACGAGCGGCTCGGCCGATTCGCTCAAGAAGGGCGAGGCCGTGCTGGTGTCCGAGGCGGAGGCCAAGAAGCGCAAGCTGAAGGTGGGTGACAGGCTCGAGGTCACCTTCCCCAAGGGAGGTCACTCCCTCGAAGTGGGGGGCGTGTACAAGGCGAACCAGGTGGCCGACTCCTATCTGATCTCCGCCGATCTGTTCCGGTCGAGCGTTCCTGATGCCCTCGACTTCTTCGTGTTCGTCCGGGCCGCTGAGGGCCAGTTGGTCACGGCGCGGTCCTCCATCGACCAGACGCTGGCCGAGCTGCCGGCCAAGGTCCAGACCCGCAAGCAGTTCACCGCAGAGCGGCGCCAGCGCACGGCTCAGCTGCTGAGCATCATCGTGGTCCTGCTCGTTCTGTCGGTCCTCATCGCCGTACTCGGCGTGATCAACACCCTTGCCCTTGCGGTCTTCGAGCGCACCAGGGAGATCGGTCTGCTGCGAGCGGTCGGGACCAGGCGGGGCCAGGTCGCCCGCATGGTGGTTGTCGAGTCCGTCGTCGTGGCCTTCATCGGTGGCGTGCTCGGGCTCGGTGTCGGGGTGGCCATCGGGGCGGGCACCGTCGCCGCGCTGAAGTCCAAGGGCCTCACCGAGTTCGCCGTACCCATCCCCCTCGTGCTCGTCGGCCTGGTCTTCTCCATCGGTGCCGGCGTGGTGGCCGCGGTCTGGCCCGCCTTCAGGGCCACCAGGCTGAACGTCCTCCAGGCCATCACCGTGGAGTGAGCGGCCTCACACCCTGTCCGTGCGACGAGCTGGGCCAGGGTCAGTCGAGGGGGCGGGCGCAGCGGACGACGGTGCGGCCGGCGCGGCGGTTGATCACGATGGGGCCGGCGATCATCTCGACGAGGGCGAGGCCGCGGCCGCCGAGGGCGGAGGGTTCGGGCATGGAGAAGTCGGGGCGGTCCGCGAAGCCGGGGCCGTCGTCGGCCACCTCGACCGCGATCTGGCCGGGCTCGTGCGTGACGGTGAGGGTGACGGAGCCATCGGGGCCGGCGGCCTCGACTGCGTTCACGAAGAGCTCGGTGCACACGAGGGTGACCTCGGATCCGACCTCGTTCTTGATGTGGTGGTCCTCGAGCCACGGCTCGAGCGCAGCCCGAACCTCGGGGGCGCCACGGAGCGAGGCCGCGAGCTCCAGCCGCAGGTTCGAGCTACCCATATCCCCCCTAGTGAACCAGCCTTGACCGCAGCATGCGCGAACCCGTGCGATTTGTGCGTCTCGCTCAGGGTGAAGTGATCACCACGTGGCCCCCGGGAGAGGCGAGAACAACGCCATCCGGCCGGGCCGGGGTCTCCGGACCAAGCGCAGCGACCAGGGTGAGATCGCCGCGGCGAATGGTGGCCACCAGGCGCAGATCGACCACTGCCCTGATGAGACTTCGACCGGAGGCGCCTAGGGCGGGATGTGTGGCCCTCAGCTGGATGAGCGCGCGGTAGAAGTCGAGGACGCCGCGGTGGGGCGCATCGTCGAGCTCACTCCAGACGAGGGTGGCGGCGCTGAACGTGGCCGGGTCGACGGGGTCGGGGACGTCGGCCGGGGCCCATCCGAAGGCTGCGAACTCTCGGGTGCGCCCCTTGCGGATCGCCTCGGCCAGCTCCGGGTCCTGCGGATCGGCGAAGAAGGGCCAGGGGGTGGACGCGGCCCACTCCTCGCCCTGGAACAGGAGCGGGACGTAACCGGAGAAGGCGACGACTGCGGCTACGGCCATGGCCCGCTCGGGGCCCACCAGATGACCGATGCGGTCGCCCCGGGCGCGGTTGCCGATCTGGTCGTGGTTCTGCGCGCAGACCACGAAGGACTCTCCGCCGAGGTCGTGTACGTCGAAGCCGGTGCGCACGAACGGGTTGGACAGGGCGGTCGGCAGCTGCGCGGGGTCGCCGAAGGCGTCGTAGTAGCCCTGGGTCTCGCCGGTGACGATGGTGTGAAGGACGTGGTGGAGGTCGTCGGCCCACTGGGAGTGGAGACCCTGCCCACCCTCGCCTCGTGGCGTGAGGTGGGAGAGATCCTGGCGGTTGCTCTCGGCCACGAGCCATCGGGGTCGGCCCGTGCGCGAGCCCAGATCCTCGACGGCGGCGCTCAGCTCGGAGAGGACGTGGGTGGGGGAGCCGTCGATCAGGGCGAACACGGCGTCGAGGCGCAGGCCGTCGAGGTGGTAGCGCTCCAACCAGTGGAGGGCGTTCTCGACGATGGTGCGGCGCACGCCGTCGCTGTGCTCCCCATCGAGGTTGATGGCCTCGCCCCAGGGCGTGTGACCGGCGTCGTGGCGGATCGGACCCAAGCACCAGGTGACGTCGCCTTCAGGACCGAGGTGGTTGTAGACGACGTCGAGAAGCACGGCCAGACCAAGTGCGTGGGCCCGGTCGACGAGACGCTTCAGCCCCGCGACTCCGCCGTAGGAGTGGTGTGGGGCAAACCAGAACACCCCGTCGTAGCCCCAGCCCCGGGTGCCGGTGAAGGTGTTGACGGGGAGCAGCTCGACGTGGGTGACGCCCAGGTCGACCAGGTGCTCGAGGCGGAAGGCGGCGCCATCGAACGTGCCTTCCGGGGAGAAGGTACCGACGTGGAGCTCGTAGACGACGGCCCGGTCGAGACGGCGGTTCGGCTCGGCGGTCCACGAGGTGTCGGTCCACTCGAACGCGGAGTGGTCGACGGCCTCGGATGCCCCGAACACGCCCTCGGGCTGGCTGTGCGCCGCCGGGTCGCCTATCTCCAGCAGACCGCCAGGACCGTCGAGCGTGCGCAGGCGGTAGCGGGCACCCGGCGCCAGTCGAGGTCCCTCGTGCCATCCGTCCTCAGCCCGTACGAGCGCGGTGGCGCCTTTGTCGGTGACGACCTCGAGACGCGATACGAGCGGGGCCCACACCCGCAGCGGGGTCGAGGCGTCCATCAGACCCGCTCCAGCACCACGACCGCAGCGTTGCCAAGGACGGCGCCGACATTCGTGGCGCCGCCGAACACCCTCCGGCCGCTGAGGACGTCGAACCACGCGCCCTCTGGCAACGTGACGTCCCGGTCGGGATCGAAGCTCTCACCCCGCCGGGACCACGAGAAGCGCGCCGCGAAGACCACCACCTCGGTGCCCCGGCCGAAGGCCACCATGTCGGCGGGGGCCTGGATGGGCATGTGGGCGCCGGCCTCGCCCGGGCCGAAGCATGCGGCCTGCCTGCGGCGGAGAGCGAGGATGGCCCGGACGAGCTGGAGCTTCGGGTCGTCCCCCGAGGCCATGAGACGCTGCCGCTCGTCGAAGTCGACGGGCGACCGGTTGTCGGGGTCCACCAGGCGCAGGTCGGTGAGCTCGGCGCCCTGGTACACGTCGGGGACACCAGGGAGTGTCAGGGCGACAGCCTTCTGCGCGAGCGACTGGTCATGGAATGCCTGGCCCCATCGCTCCATGAGCGCCTCGATGCGGCTGACGGTGTGGCCGTCGGTGACGAGGGCGCGTGCGTAGGCCTCGATGCCGCGCTCGGCCCTGGTGTCGGGCGCCGTCCACGAGGTGACCATCCTCGCCTCCCGGGCCGCCTTCTCGGCGTATGCCGCCATGCGGTCGGCGCCGATGGGCCACGCCGCGACGGCGGTCTGGGCCAGGAGCCACCGCAAACCGAGGTCGCCCTGTCCTTCGTCGATCTTGGGGTCTACCTCGGCGAAGAACCGCACCACATGGTCGGAGTCCTGCGACATCACGGCCATGCGGGCGCGCACGTCCTCGGACCGCTTGGTGTCGTGCGTGGTGAGCGAGACCAGTGCCAACGGCCAGGTGGCCTGAGTGGCCTGGGCCCAGCTGTGCAGCTCTTCGGGGCTGCGGCAGGGGTCGCCCACCTCGCCGCCCACCTCGGCCGCTGAGGCCAGGGGGGTCCAGCGATAGGACAGCGTGTCCTCGTCGCCCTTGGCCGCAACCGGCCCGGTGAGCTGTTGGTAGCGGGCGGCCAGCTCGGCGCCGGCTCCCGGGACCCGGCCTAGCAGGATGGCCCGGAGGAACGTCCACAGGTCAGCGTCGACGGTGGGGTCGAGCTCCGCAGCGTCGGTGAGTCCCCGGTCGACCACCTCCACGTCGAAGGGCGCCGGCGACTCGCCCGGCACCACGTACGTTCGGTAGGTCGGAGTGCAAGCGGCGGCCGCTCTGAGGGCCGCGGCCAGCTCGCGCCTGGTGAAGTCTCGGTGGTCGAGCGATGCCTCGCAGGCCTCCACGAACAGGTCGGCGCAGCGGGTCACCTCGGCGTGCAGGGTGGTGTTCAAGACGAGCTGCCGGCACTGCAACCGGACGTCGTCGACCCAGCTGTTGCCGGCGGCGGCCTCGCGCCAGATGTCCACCAGGTGAGCCCAGCCCGACGGCTCGATGCCGAGGCCGTTCACGACCGTCATGGCGTCGTAGCCGGTGGTCCCCTCGATCGGCCATGCTGGCAGCAGCTCGTCGCCGAGCAGGATCTTCTCGACCACGATCCAGGCCTCTGGTGCGGCGGCGCGCAGGCGGGCCAGGTAGCCGGCGGGGTCGCGGAGGCCGTCTATGTGGTCGATGCGGAAGCCGTCGATGACGCCCTCGGCGTGCAGGCGCAGGAACGTGGAGTGGGCATCGTCGAAGACATCGGAATCCTCGACCCGCACGCCGACCAGGTGGGACTGGTCGAAGAAGCGTCGGTAGTCGATCTCCTCCGCGCCCCGTTGCCACCGCATGAGGATGTGGTGCTGGGCCTCGAGGATCTCGTGTAGTGCGGCGCGGTCACAGTTGACGGCGTCCACCCCAGCCTGGTCTTGGATGTGGCTGACCGTCTCGGGGCTGAGCGGCAGCCGCCCTGCGGGCCAGCGCAGCACCACAGTCTGGTCCTCGAGCTCCAGCTGCAGGTCGCCCCGGCCGAGCACCCGGCCGTAGTGGTCGTCGAGCACGCCGAGCACTAGTCGGCCGTGGAACCGGCCACCGGTGGGCTCCCAGTCGATGTCGAAGTGGCGGGCGTGGGCCGCGTCGCGCCCGTGGGTGAGGACGTCCCACCACCACGGGTTGGCCTCGTCCGCGGCCACGTGGTTGGGGACTATGTCCACCAGGAGCGACAGCCCTGCCTCGTCCGCCACGCGGGCCAGCCGCCGAAGCCCTGCCTCGCCACCCAGGGCGGCTCGGACCCGGTTCGGATCGGTGACGTCGTAGCCGTGCTGGCTTCCCTCCGCCGCCTCCGCTATCGGCGACAGGTAGATGTGGGAGACGCCCAGCTCAGCCAGGTAGGACACCAGCGCGCAGGCGTGGTCGAAGCCGTGCTCGGGCGTGAGCTGGAGGCGGTAGGTGGCGACGGGGGCGCGCAACGCTACTCCGGCTGGGTGCGGGTGAGGACCATCACCGATCGGGCCACGACCTCGATCTTGTCGCCCGAGGCCAGCGATTCCCCCGACCCGGCGGCGGTGGCGTCGCTCGTGTCCACGGCGACGGTCCAGGGGTGGTCGCGCACGCGCTCAGGGACCACGAAGGTGAGGGGTCCGTCGTAGGCGTTGACGAAGAGCAGAACGTCATCGTCGGCGACGGTCTGGCCCCGCTCGTCGGTGTCGATCATGGCCCCGTTCAGGTACACGCCGAGGCTCTTGGCTAACCCGTCGGCCCACTCGTCCTCCGTCATCTCGTCTCCGTCGGGTCGGAACCAGAGGACATCCTCGATGCCGCCGCCGCGGATGGGACGACCCTGGAAGAAGTGACGGCGTCTGAACGTCCTGTGCTCCTGCCGGAAGGCGATGAGCCGCTTGGTCGCGGCCAGTAGGTCGGCATCCACGTTCTCCCAGTCGAACCACGAGATCTCGTTGTCCTGGCAGTAGGCGTTGTTGTTGCCGCCCTGGGTGCGTCCGAGCTCGTCGCCCCCGACGAGCATGGGCACGCCTTGGGAGAGCAGAAGCGTGGCCAGCAGGTTGCGGCGTTGGCGGGCCCGGAGGGCGTTGATCTCCGGATCGTCCGTAGGCCCCTCCGCACCACACCCCCAGGACCGATTGTCGTCGGTCCCGTCCCGGCCCTCCTCGCCGTTCGCCTCGTTGTGCTTGTGGTCGTAGCTGACGAGGTCGTTGAGGGTGAAGCCGTCGTGAGCGGTGATGAAGTTGATGGAGGCAAAGGGGCGGCGGCCGCTCGTCTCGTAGAGGTCCGACGAGCCGGTGAGGCGATAGGCGAATTCGTCGATCAGTCCACCCGAGCCGCGCCACAGGTCGCGCACGGTGTCACGGAACT
>Ga0136633_1002787_pt1 | contig 11839 bp, 10 predicted proteins | sample AntDrymeUQ832206_2_FD_105494 | JGI IMG/M metagenome (GOLD analysis project Ga0136633, IMG submission 105494) | Polar desert sand microbial communities from Dry Valleys, Antarctica - metaG UQ83 (22.06) | ecosystem: Environmental > Terrestrial > Soil > Desert | place: Antarctica: Dry Valley...
GCACCGGGTCCCCGGCCGGCGGGACGCCTCCTGGTCAAGTATGGCCGTGGACGTTTACGACCCGGCCGCCGCCGACCCGGTGGCCCGATTGACGTTCGGCAACTCAAGCTCGGTCATCGCGTCGCCGGACGGCGCCACTCTGGCGATGGTCGGGTACCTGTCGCTCGCGTTTTACCCGCTGCCGGCCGCGAAGTAGTCGATTGAGTGCCGGGCCACCCGTGGGCGAGAGTCGTTCGCCCGCGGGTGGCGGGACTCGAAGACTCGTCCCTCTGCGGTCGCGTGCGGGGGGCCACCCGGCGCCTGACGGCGCTCGGCTCACTTGTTTCGATGAAGTGAGCCGAGCAGCGTAAGCTGCCGGGTGACTCCCCGCCTCGAACGGCCGGCCCCGGCACGCGGCGGTCGCCCGCGTCCGTTTATGCCGCCCGCGCCCGCCCATTTTTCTCGGACCATCCCCATAACCGCTATGAACTTGCGGCGAATGCCGTACCATGACGGTGACCGATGTCGGCCCGCGCCCGCGGCGGGGTTGGACGCTCTCCCTCCAACCCGGCCTTCGCGGCGGCCGACTTTCAGGGGAGGGGTTCAGATGGCGATTCGCGTCGCGCTCAATCACGTCACGGAATACCGCTACGACAGGCCGGTCGAGTTCCTCCCGCACGTCGTCCGCCTGCGGCCGGCGCCGCACGGCCGGACGCCGATCCGCAGTTACTCCTTGAAAGTCACGCCGCCCGACCACTTCCAGAATTGGCAGCAGGACCCGTACGGGAACTACCTCGCCCGGTACGTGTTCCACAAGCCGGGGAAGACGCTGCGCGTCGAGGTGGACTTGGTCGCCGAGATGGCGGCCATCAACCCGTTCGACTTCTTCGTGGAAGACTTCGCGGAGAAGTCGCCGTTCGAGTACGACGCCGTCACGCTCAAGGAATTGGCGCCGTACCTGGCGACGCCGGAACTCGGGCCGAAGTTGGCCCGGCTGATCGCGGACGCCCGGCAGGAAGACGTCCGCACCATCGACTATCTGGTGGCGGTCAACCAACTCGTCCAGAAGTCGGTCGCCTACGTCATCCGTATGGAACCCGGCGTGCAGACGGCCGAGGAGACGCTGACGTCCGGCAAGGGGTCGTGCCGGGACTCGGCATGGCTGCAAGTGCAACTGCTCCGGCACCTCGGCTTCGCGGCCCGGTTCGTGTCCGGCTACCTCATCCAACTGACGGCCGACGAAAAATCGCTCGACGGCCCCGGCGGGCCGACGGCCGACTTCACCGACCTGCACGCGTGGACGGAAGTGTACCTGCCCGGCGCCGGGTGGGTCGGCTTCGACGCCACGTCCGGCTTGGCGGCCGGCGAGGGGCACATCCCGCTGGCGTGCGCCGCCGAGCCGGTCAGCGCCGCGGCCATCACCGGGGCGTTCAACGCCGAGACGGCGGGCGAGGACGACGAGGTCAAGACGGACTTCCACTTCTCGATGAGCGTGACCCGCATTCACGAGACGCCGCGGGTGACGAAGCCGTACACGGACGAGCAGTGGGCCGCCATTCTCGCGGCCGGCCACGCCGTGGACGAAGCTTTGGCCGCCGGCGACGTGCGGCTCACCATGGGGGGCGAGCCGACGTTCGTGTCCATCGACGAGCGCGACGCCCCGGAGTGGAACACCGAGGCCCTCGGCCCGAAGAAGCGGCTGCAAGGCGGCGAACTGCTGCGCCGCCTGCGGGACCGCTTCGCCCCGAAGGGGGTGCTGTTCTTCGGCCAAGGGAAGTGGTACCCCGGCGAACAATTGCCGCGCTGGGCGCTCGGCTGTTACTGGCGAAAAGACGGCGGACCCGTCTGGGCCGACCCGGCCCTCATCGCCAAAGATGACACGGATTACCACGTCGGGCCGAAGGAGGCCGAGGAGTTCGTCACCGCGCTGGCCAAGAACTTGAACGTCGATCCGACCCACGCTTCCCCCGGCTACGAAGACGCGTGGTACTACATGTGGCGGGAACGCCAGATGCCGGCCAACGTGGACCCGCTGAAGAACAAGATCGAAGAGCCGCTGGAGCGCGAGCGCATCGCCAAAGTCTTCGAGAGGGGCCTGCGCTCCGTCGTCGGCTACGCCTTGCCGTTGCGGCGGGCGAAGGACGGCTCCCGCTGGCTGTCGGCCAAGTGGCTGCTGCGGCGGGAGAGTTTGTTCCTGACGCCGGGCGACTCGCCGATGGGCTTCCGGCTGCCGTTGGAGTCCCTGCCGTGGGAGCCGGGCGACATCAAAGACGAACCGGCCGAGTTCGACCCGGCCGTGCCGCAAGCGCCGCTGCCGTCGCGGCCGGCAGCCGTGACGGTGATCGTCCAACGGCCGTGCGACGCGCCGCCGGTGATTGACGCCCCGGCCGTCGTCGTCCGCACTGCCTTGTGCGTCGAGCCGCGAGACGGGATGTTGAAAGTCTTTTTGCCGCCGATGAAGACCGCGGAGGCGTTTCTCGACCTTGTGTTCCACCTCGAACACACCGCGGCGCAGTTGAACATCCCGATCCAACTCGAGGGATACACGCCGCCGGAAGACCCGCGGCTCAACGGCTTCCAGGTCACGCCCGACCCCGGCGTGATCGAGGTGAACGTCCACCCGTCGTCCAACTGGGAAGAGTTGGCGGCGAAGACGGAGATCGTCTACGAAGAGGCCCGCAAGACGCGACTGTGCGCCGAGAAGTTCCAGGTGGACGGCCGGCACACCGGCACCGGCGGCGGCAACCACGTCGTCCTCGGCGGCGACACCCCGCTGGACAGCCCGCTGCTGCGCCGGCCGGACCTGCTGCGCAGCTTCGTGGCCTACTGGCACAACCACCCGTCGCTGTCGTACATGTTCAGCGGCCTGTTCATGGGGCCGACGAGCCAGGCCCCGCGCATGGACGAGGCCCGGCACGACAGCGTGTACGAGATGGAGATCGCGTTCAAACACCTGCCGGCGCCGGGCGCCCCGCCGCAGCCGTGGCTGGTGGACCGGCTGTTCCGCCACCTGCTGACCGACCTGACCGGCAACACGCACCGGGCCGAGTTCTGCATCGACAAGCTGTACTCCCCCGACGCGGCGTCCGGCCGCCGCGGGCTGTTGGAACTGCGCAGCCTGGAGATGCCGCCGCACTACCAGATGAACCTCGCCCAGCAAATGCTGCTGCGGGCGTTCGTGGCCCGGTTCTGGCATGAGCCGTACACCCCGCCGTCGCTGGTGCGGTGGGGCACCGGCCTGCACGACCGCTTCCTGCTGCCGCACTTCGCGTGGCAGGACTTCACGGACGTGCTGGAAGAGACCCGCCACGCCGGCTTCGACGTGCGCGACGAGTGGTTCGCCCCGCACTGGGAGTTCCGCTTCCCGCTCCTCGGCGAGATCGCCCAACGCGATATCCATTTGGAACTGCGCACGGCCATTGAGCCGTGGAACGTGTTGGGCGAAGAGGGGTCCAGCACCGGCACGGCCCGGTACGTGGACTCGTCCGTCGAGCGCGTGCAAGTGAAACTGACGGGGCTCATCGACACGCGGCACGTGCTGACCGTCAACGGCCGCCAAGTGCCGCTGCACCCGACGGGGACGCACGGCGAGTACGTCGCCGGCGTCCGCTACCGGGCGTGGCAGCCGCCGAGCTGCCTGCACCCGACCATCGGCGTCCACGCCCCGCTGGTGTTCGACCTGTACGACACGTGGATGAACCGCGCCGTCGGCGGCTGCACGTACTACGTCTCCCACCCCGGCGGCCTCTCGCACGCCGGCTCGCCGGTCAACGCGAACGAAGCCGAGGGGCGGCGGATTGCAAGATTCCTGCCGCTGGGGCATACGCCGGGGAGCCGGGCGGTTCCGGCGGTGATGAAACACCCGGAGTCGCCGTTGACGTTGGACTTGCGGACGTGAGGGGATTTAGTTTGCGTTGACGCGGGGCAACGCGGCCAAGGCCGTTCGGAGTTCGGGGAATGTGAGGTCGGACAGCGTCTCGATAAATCCGTAGTTCCCGTAGGCGGCCAACGTCGGGCCGTGATCGGGATTGGTGTCCGAATTGTCGATGACCCAGAACTCGTCGGCTTGGCCGGCGAACCACGTTAGAAATTGCAGTGACCGCCGCCACCTGGCGGCGACTTTGTCGTCCGGGATGCCGTGTCCGCGCAACTTGACGCGACGAGCCACCCGGTCACGGGCGAGGTCGGGACTGTTCAAACATACGTAGATGAGCCGCACGGTCCCGCGGTGCTGTCGCACCCACCGGACGAGCGAGCAATACTTCGTGGAACTGAGGACGGTTTCGACACCGACACTTTCGCCGGCGGCCAGTCGGTTCGCCGAATCCGCGTACACTTCGTCGGCCGACTCAATGAACAGTCGGGTTTGCACGTCGGCCGGGGCGTCGTGGAACCCTTGGAAGCCGGCCGCCTGCAGCTTTTCGAGCGTGCGGTTGTCGGGGTTCACGAAATGGACGGGCGGCAGAATCGTCCGGATGGGCTCGCGTTGAACGCACGTCGTCTTCCCGGCTCCGTTCGGCCCGGCGACGATCCAGAATTCAGGCTGCATCCGTCACCTGCGCCGTTTGATCGGCCAAGGCCAGGCGTTTCGCCCGGTGGAAGTGTTCGAGCAACTTGGCCGTAAATTCCGGGCCGCGGAGGGGGACGCCGACGTCGGCCGTCTCTGCGGCCACGGTCTCAGGGGCTCGCCGCGTTCCGGGCGGCGGCTCGCCCATGATGTTGGATGGCGGGGAGTTGGGAATGCTCACGGCTTACCTCCGCGGTCTGTTTCGTTAATCGGATTATACATGACAAGCCCGCCATGTGTACTGTGGGCCAACTTGCTTCACGACTGCCGACGCCCGTGCTCTGCTCCCAAAGCGGCACGGCGAAACGGTCGCCGCACTCTTGGTCCCGCCGTAACCTATCCTCCCGCCCGCAACCCCGACCCAACGAGACTCTCCCCATGCGCCACCTGTTCCTCCTCCTCGCCCTCGCGGCCCCGGCCTTCGGCCAGTACGAGAGCATCGCCGACCTGAAGCTCAACAAGCCGGAAGACAAGGAAGACGCCAAGAGCGTCCCCGCCCCGAGCGGGGCCTTGGTCCTGTTCGACGGCAAGAATTTGGATGCTTGGGCCAAGCGGAACGACCCGAAGGCGACCCCCGCGTGGAAGCTCGTGGACGGCGGGGCCATGCAGGTCAGCGGCGGGGACATCGTCACCAAGGAACTGTTCGACGGCACCTTCACCCTGCACGTCGAGTTCCGCGTGCCGTACATGCCGAAGGCCAGCGGCCAGGGCCGGGGCAACAGCGGCGTGTACCTGCAAGGCCGGTACGAGGTGCAGGTGCTGGACAGCTACGGCCTCGACAGCAAGGACAACGACTGCGGCGGCATCTACACCATCGCCAAGCCGCTCGTCAACGCCTGCAAGGCCCCGACCGTCTGGCAGACCTACGACATCGACTACACCGCCCCGACGTACGCCGACGGCAAGAAGGCCGAGCCGGGCCGCATCACGGTGCTGCACAACGGCGTGAAGATCCACGACGACGTGAAGATCACCAAGGACAACACGACGGCCGGCCTCGGCGGCGACCCGAGCAAGCCCGGCCCGATCCTGCTGCAAGACCACGGCAACCCGGTGCAGTACCGGAACATTTGGCTGGTGAAGAAGAAGTGACGTCCATCTTGTTTTTGGTGAGCCGAGCGACGTAAGTCGCCGGGTGGTTTTCGAGACGGGAAGCCACCCGGCGACTTACGTCGCTCGGCTCACTTTTTGATGCTGGTCATTCCCCCCGAACCCGCCCCCGCCGGCCGCTGTCCCGTACAATCGGCCTTTTCGCCCTCCCGAACCGGACGCGGGGTTTCATGACGGACCATCCCTCGCCCGACGCGCCCCCCGCCGACGCCCCGGCCCCGGCCCCGGGGTTCAAGTCGTTGCTGCTGATGGCTTGGCCGCTGGTCATCTCCAACAGCTTCAGCACCATTCAGATCACCATCGACCGGCTGTTTCTGAGCCAGTCCGGGGCCGAGGTGGCGGCCGGGGCCACGATGGCCATGATGATCTATTGGCTGCCGTTCGTCCTGCTGTTCAGCACGGCCGGGTACGTCGCCACGTTCGTCGCCCAGTACACGGGGGCCAAGCGGCCGGGCCGAATCGGGGCGGCCGTGTGGCAGGGGATTTGGTTTTCCGTCGTGGCCGGCGTCGCGTTCCTCGGGTTCATCCCGCTGGCCGGGCCGGTGTTCGCCGCGATGGGCCACGCCCCGGCCGTGCAGGCGGCCGAGGTCGTGTACTTCCAGTGGATGACGCTGTACGCCCTGCCGGGCCTGCTGGTGGCCACGCTGTCCGCGTTTTTCGCCGGCCGCGGCGAGACGCGGGTGGTCATCCTCATTGCCGTCCCCGGCACGGTCGTCAACTGCGTGTTGGCGTACGCGTGGATTCCCGGCAACCTCGGCTTCCCGGCGTGGGGCGTCACCGGGGCCGCGCTGGCCGCCGTGGCCGGCGGGTGGGCGTCGGCGCTCACGGCGTTCGCCCTGTTCTTCCGCAAGAAGTACCGGGACGAGTTCGGCACGCTGACCGGCTGGCGGTTCGACCCGGCCTTGTTCTGGCGGCTGATGCGGTACGGCCTGCCGAGCGGCCTGCACTGGACGCTGGAGCTGACGGCCTTCAACGCCTTCGTCGTCGTCACCGGCTGGTTTGGCGGCGACGACCTGATCGCCACCACCCTGACCTTCAACATTAACAACGTCGCGTTCATCCCGATGATGGGCATGGGCCAGGCCGTCGCCATTCTGGTCGGCCAGTACCTCGGCGACAACGACCCGAATTCCGCCGCCAAGGCGACGTGGCTCGGGCTGGCGGTGGCCGCCGCGTACATGCTGTTCGTCGGCTTCTTGTACGTGGCCGTCCCGTCGTTGTTCATCGACGTGTTCAAGGACGGCAGCCCGCCGGAGCGGTGGGCCGAGATCGCCGACCGGACGCGGATTCTGCTGCTGTTCGTGACGGCGTTCGCCCTGTTCGACGCCGTGAATCTGGTCGTCGGCTCCGGCCTGCGCGGGGCGGGGGACACGCTGTTCGTGTCGGCCGTGTCGCTGTGCATGGCGTGGCCGGTGATGGTCCTGCCGAGCTATTACGCCTACCGGGCCGGCTGGGCGAACGGCGTCTACTGGGCGTGGGCCTTCGCCACCCTGTACATCGCCGCCCAGGCGGCGTGCTTCATCGTCCGGTTCCTCGGCGGCAAGTGGCGGGCGATGCGCGTGATTGAGCCGGAGGTGATCGTGTGAGGCGGGGCCGGTCACCAGATGACGGGGACCGGATACCCCGTGAACTTCGCGTCCGCCGTCACCAGTGACATGCCTTCTGTGATTGCCTGAGCGATCATGATGCGGTCGAACGGGTCGCGGTGGTGGACGGGCAAGTGCGGCACGCCGAGCGCGTGGTGCGTTTCAACGGGCAAGACGCGGACTTGATACGCCGGCACCCATTTGGCGAGGTATGTTTCCAGCGGGTCGGACAGCACCAGCGGATTTTTGGGCAGGCAGGTCTTGATGGCCATTTCCCAGATGGAAGCGACGCTCAAGACAAGCGTGTTTTGCGGATCGACGACGGCTGCCTTGGCGGCCGGGCTCAGTTGGGTGCCGCCGTCCACCAGCCAGATGAACGTGTGCGTGTCGAGCAACAGGTTCACTCCATGTACTCCTTGAAATCCTCCATCGGCGCGTCAAAATCATCGGGCATGTAAATGAGGCTCCCTTTGCCCAGGCCCGGCGCCGGCCGGGGGCCGGTGGGCTTTGGGTACGCCACGACGAGTTTGGCGACCGGTTCACGGCCGCGGGTCAGCACCACTTCGACGCCGGGCGTCAAGGTGTTTAAGAAATCAGGCACACTCAATGTGATGTCTTCCACGGCGACGGTCGTTGACATGGCAGCAGCCCCTTCCGAGACGGTGAATGTGCATTCTACCGCGGCCGCGGCCGGCACGCCACGGGGCCGACGCTTGGCCCCTCCCTGCAAACCGCTACACTTTTCCTGACTCATGAAGGTCCTCCCCCTCGCCCGGCTGCTGCGGCTGCCGAACGTCTTCACGGCTTTCGCCGACATCGGCCTCGGCCTGTGCGTCACCGCCGGGCTGTCTCCTCAGACCATTGACGACGCCTTTGCGTGGCGGGCGGCGCTACTCGTCGCCGCGTCCGGCCTGTTGTACATGGCGGGCATGGTGTGGAACGACTGGTTCGACCTCGAAGAAGACAAACTCGCCCGCCCCGGCCGGCCGATCCCGTCGGGGGCCATTTCCACGCGGACCGCATTGCTGATCGGCGCCGGTTTGATGCTCGCCGGCGTCGGGTGTGCGTTCGGGGCCAGTCTCAAGTCCGGGTTCTTCGCGGTCGCGTTGGCGGTCGCCATTTTTGCTTACGACGCGCGTATTAAACGCACCTCTTGGGGGCCGGTCGGCATGGCCGCGTGCCGGTTTCTGAACGTGCTGCTCGGCATCTCTCTCGCCGACCCGGCGGCCGTGCCGACCGTCACGCGGTTGCACCTGGCCCTGGTCGTCGGCCTCTACATCGTCGGCGTGACGTGGTTCGCCCGCACGGAGGAGAAGCGGAGCGATTCCAAAGTGTTGGTGCGGGCCGCGCTGGTGATGCTGGCGGCCGGGCTGTTGGCCGTGGCCGTCGGCGTGCGGGTGCCGTTGGGGACGCCGTCGGTGTTGTTCCCGTACCTGTTGGTCGCGTGGGGCTTCTGGGTCGGGGCCAAGGTCGTCGCGGCCATTCGCCTGTCGACGCCGGCCGCCGTGCAAGCCGGGGTGAAGCGGTCGATCTTCGGGCTGGTGGTCCTGGACGCTCTGTTGGCCAGCGTCTTCGTCGGCACGCCGGGGTTGCTGCTCGTCCTGTTGCTGCCGCCGGCGATGTTGGTGGGCCGGTGGGTGTATTCGACGTAGCGAACGGCAACCTCACCCCCTAACCCCCTCTCCGCGGCGGAGAGGGGGACCGCCGCGGACCGTAGGGCGAGCGTCTCGCTTGCCCGTAGTGATCGGGCAAGCGAGACGCTCGCCCTACGGACGGACGGCCGAAGCCCGCTTGCTCCCCCTCTCCGCTGCGGAGAGGGGGCCGGGGGGTGAGGTTGCCTTTCGCCCGTTGCCCCCCGCCTCTTTCCGCCTAACCTACCCGAATCCGGTTTTGCGAACCACGGGGCCGCCATGCGATCACCACTCCTGAGCGTCGTCGGCTTGTTGCTCCTCGCGGCCACGGCCCGAGCCGACGACAAAGACGGCTGGACCGACCTGTTCAACGGCAAGGACTTCACCGGCTGGGTCATCGACGGCCCCAAGGACTACAAGGACAAGGCCGACGACAACAAGGTCAAGCCGCTGTGGACCGTCCACGACGGCCTGATCCGCACCGCCGGGACCGGCTTCGGCTTCCTGCGCTACGACAAGAAGGTGTCCGACTTCGTGTTCCACGTCGAATACCGGCTCGTCAAAGGCGGCAACAGCGGCCTCGGCGTCCGCACGATGGTCTTCGACCCGAAGAAATCGACCGACACGCGGCCGAGTTTCTTCAGCTACGAAGTCCAACTGCTGGACGACGCGACGGCCAAGCCGACCGCCCACACGACGGCTTCGCTGTACCGCTACGTCGCCCCGACGAAGGCCGCCCACAAGCCGGCCCCCGAGTGGAACGTGATCGAAGTCGAGTGCGTCGGCCCGAAGATCAAAGTGACGATGAACGGCACGGAAGTGCTGGCGGCCGATCAGTCCGCCGACCCGAAGTTGAAGGACAAGCCCGTCTCGGGCTACGTGTGTTTGCAGTCGCACAGCAAGCAGGCCGAGTTCAAGAACGTGCGTCTCAAAGTGTTGAAGTAGGCGAAGTGCCGAAGCCCGCAGTGAAGCTTTTATTCAGTCGAAAGTGAATCATGACCGAACCCGAAAAGACCCCCGAAACCACCGCCCCCGTGCCGACGACCGAGCCGGCGGCCAAGCCCGAGCAGTATCCCGGGGCCCCGGCGTCCGCCCCCGAAACCGTGAAGGTCGAGCCGCCGCCCGGCGAGCCGGCGCCCACCGGGCAGCCGGGCACGGGCGGGGAGGCGGCCGCCGCGGCCGGCGCGCCGCCGGCCCAGGCCGAGCGGCCGAAGATCGTCAAGAAGTTCTTCAAGGGGCCGAAGCGGGAAGACAAGCCCGTCCTCGACCTGACGGCCATCTCCACCGGCCTGCGCCTGCGCGACTTGGACGCCGACATTGAAGCCGAGTTGGCCGCCGCCATGGCCGGGTTCTCCGACAAGATGGACGTGGAGACCAAGACGGCCGAGGAGAAGGCCGCCCAGCCGAAGACGCCGAACAGCGGCCGGTTCAAGGGCACCGTGCTCAGCATCCACGGTAAGGACGTGTTCATCGAAGTCCCCGGCCGCCGGCACCAGGGCTACCTGCCGTTCGCCGACTTCGACAAGCCGCCGGTCATCGGCGACACCATCGAAGTCGGCATCGACGGCTTCGATTCCGCGAACGGCGTCCTGCGCCTGACGCGGGACGGGTCGGCCGTGTCCGTGGACTGGTCTAGCGTCCGCAAGGGCCAGACGGTCGAGGCCCGCGTGACTGGCACCAACAAGGGCGGGCTGCAAGTCGAAGTCAACGGCATCCGGGCCTTCCTGCCCATCAGCCAAATCGACATGTACCGCGTCGAGAACATCGAGCAGTTCGTCAACCAGAAGTTGATCGTCCAAGTCACGGAAGTGGACCCGCAAGAAAAGAACCTCGTCGTGAGCCGGCGGGCCCTGCTGGAAGCCGACCGCAAGCGGCACGAAGAACAGTTCTGGACCGAGATCGAAGTCGGCCAGGTCCGCACCGGGACGATCCGGTCGATCATGAAGTTCGGGGCGTTCGTGAACATCGGCCCGGCCGACGGTTTGCTGCCCATCTCGGAACTGACGTGGGGCCGCGTCGGCAAGGTCGAAGACGTGGTGAAGGACGGCCAGCAGGTCGAGGTCAAAGTCACGAAGGTGGACCGCGAGGCCCGCAAGCTGACGCTCAGCCTGAAGTCGATGCTGGAAAGCCCGTGGGACAGCATCGCCGACCGCCTGCCGGTCGGCACGAACATCAAGGCGAAGATCACGCGCATCGCCGAGTTCGGGGCGTTCGCCGAAGTGGAGCCGGGCATCGAAGGCCTGATCCACATTTCGCAGATGGGCCTGCCCCGCGGCCGCCGCATCCGCGACCGCTTCCAGGAAGGCAAAGAGTACGACGTTCAGGTGGTGAGCATCGACAAGGAAGCCCAGCGCATGGGCCTGTCGTCGCAGGCCATCGAGAACCAGAAGCAGCACGCGGAGGCCGAGGCGGCGAAGGCCGAGATGGCCGCCCGCGACGCCGCCGAAGAGGCGTCCGAGGACGAGCCGAAGCCGAAGAAGGTCTTCCCGTTCAAGTTGCGCGGCGGCAAATAAGCGGAGTCGATGGTTTTCCGGCCTGAAGGGCCGATTAACATAGCCCAGCCCGCAAGGGCTGGGTCGAGCCGCAGCGATGGTTTTCAGCCTGAAGGGCCGTTTAACATTGCCCAGCCCGCAAGGGCTGGGTTGGGACGCGGGCAAGGTTTTTCGGTCCGACGGACCGATTAACATAGCCCAGCCCGCAAGGGCTGGGTCACGGTTCGGAAATGGTTTTCGGTCTGAAGGACCGTCTGGGTTTTTCCCCGGCGGCTCCGGCGCTCGCCCAGCCCTCACGGACTGGGCTATGTTAATCGGTCCTTCAGACCGCAAAACCGTGCCCCCCGTCTAACCCAGCCCTGACGGGCTGGGCTATGTTAATCGGTCCGTCGGACGAATGGCGCTTAGTTAAGGCTTTGGTTTTTTCTTCTTCCGGCACTGCTCGCGGGCGGTTTGTCTCGGCACATTCAGGGA
>Ga0136633_1002788_pt1 | contig 11839 bp, 7 predicted proteins | sample AntDrymeUQ832206_2_FD_105494 | JGI IMG/M metagenome (GOLD analysis project Ga0136633, IMG submission 105494) | Polar desert sand microbial communities from Dry Valleys, Antarctica - metaG UQ83 (22.06) | ecosystem: Environmental > Terrestrial > Soil > Desert | place: Antarctica: Dry Valley...
CGTCCACGTCGACACGCGCGACGCGCACGGGTCGAAGCCCCGCGACACGCTCGGCGAAGTAGCGATACGAGCAGCGCTCGAAGAGCGCCAGCGCGCTGTACGAGAGCCGCCGAACGTCGTGCACAGGTGGCGCCGGAAACTCCCCGAGCGGCGACAGCGCGATGCCCGCGGGAGCCGCGCCGACCGGGAGCTCCCCGAAGAGCTCGAGCTGCCCCACTTCCGGCAACTCGGCCTGCTCTTCGACCTGCGGGACTGTCGCCGGGGCCACGAAGCGATCGACGCGAAGCAAGAAGCGCGCCTCCCCGCGATCGATCTCGACGGGCTCGTCCCGCGTCTCGCGCACGGCGTCCCCGGCACGGAGTCGTTCGAGTACCCAGCCGATCGGTGTCTCGCGATCGGCGGCCCGGTCGAGGTCGACGGCGCCCGACACGATCAGGCGGTCGACAGCGCGGGTCATCGCGACGTAATAGAGGCGCAGACGTTCCTCGCGCTCCTGCGCCCGCTCCGTCTCGCGCACCTCGTCGAAGTCGAAGACCGGACGGCGATCGCCGCGCGTCGGATGCACCATCCGGAACCCAAAGCGTCCGTCCGAGAGAGCAACGATCTCGTCACCGCCGCGCGGCCCTCCGGTGTCACGCCCCGCGTCCGCGACCACGACCACTTTGAACTCGAGTCCCTTGGCGCCGTGAATCGTCAGCAGGCGCACCGCATCCGCGCCCTCCTCCTCGGCGAGCGCCTCGAGCTGCTTCGCGCCGAGCGCCTCTTGATCCTGGACGAAACGGACGAAGGCGGCCAGGTCGGAGCCACGAACGGCTTCGTACTCACGGGCCAACCGCCCGAGCTTGCGCAGGTTCGCAAAGCGTCGAGTTCCGTCCCAGCGGGCGAGGATCGCGAGGTCGTAGTCATGCTCGGCGAGGATCTGCTCGCACAAACGCTCGAGACCGGCCCGCTCCGAGACGCGCACGAGTCGCTGGTACCGCTGGAAGAACGCGCGCAGAAGCTGCTCCTGATCGACCGAGATGCCTTCTGGAAAGGCTCGCTCGAGTGCCGTGAAGAGCGGCCGTTTGGGAGCACCGCGACGCAGCAGCACGAGTGTGTCGTTCGAGACACCGACGAACGGCGACGCGAGCACCGTCGCAAGCGCGACGTCGTCGTAGCGGTTGTGCAGCAGGCGCAGGTACGCGAGCAGGTCGACAACCTGCTGCTGTCCGAAATAGCCGCGCCCGGTCGCACGATACGTTGGCAGGTCGAGTCGCCGAAGCTCCTCCTCGTAGATCTCGGCATCCGTCCCGGCCGCGAAGAGGACGACGATCTCGCCGGGAAGTGCTTCGCCGGCGTCAACGAGCTCGCGTACCCTCTTCGCGATCGCGCGCGCCTCGCCGCGCCGCCAGTGCTCGCCGGTGTCGCGGTAGCTCGTCTTGTCGGTGACGAGCAGCTCGACCGGGTGGCCGAAGACGGAATCCGCGAACTCGGCGGAGGCTGCGAGCGGCTGGAAGTCGTCCCCGAACGCGCCCGCAAACAGATGGTTGACCGCGGCGAGCACCTGCGGCCGCGAGCGGTAATTGCTCTGCAGTGTGAGGAGATGTGGGGATTCCTCGCGGCGCTGGCGGAAGACCTCGACATCCGCATGGCGGAAGCCGTAGATCGACTGAAACTCGTCGCCGACCGTGAAGACCTCGGTCGCATCCGAGTGCGAGACGAGGTCGATGAGCTCGCACTGGAGCTGGTTCGTGTCCTGGAACTCGTCCACCATGATGAGCCGGAAGCGAAGCTGGGTCGCGTCGCGCACGGCCTCGTCGTCCCGCAGCAGGTCGCGGGCCGCAAGCTGGAGATCCTCGAAGTCGACGACGGACTCCCGCCTCTTCGCGCCCGCGTATTCCTCGGCGAACCGCTCGAGCAACGCTTGGAGCAGAACACGGTCGGACGCGGCGAGCTCTTCGAGCGCCGCCTGCTCGAGGGCCTTGCGCGCGCTCTCGTACGAAGCCGCGCGCGCGCCACGGCTCTGGAGGGATGAGAGGTCGACCACGCGTTCGGGAGCCGTACCCGCAACCGCAAGCCTCGCTGCTTCCGTCGCGTTACTCCGCTGCGTCTCCGTTGCGTCCGCGTCGTCGACGAGACACATGGCCTCCGTGCGCATGACCGCAAGTGCCTCCTCGAAGCTCGGACGCTCGCCGAGCTCGAGCACGAGGGGTCGCCCGGCGGAGCGGAGGGTCTCGTATACCCCGGTCAGCATCCGGCGCAGGCCGTTCGCGCGATACGTCGCGAGCAGCCGCAGGCGGTCTGGCTCGCCGCCGGCGCAGAACGACTCGAGCGCGCGCTCGAAGGCCTCGCCGCGCAACACCGCCGCACCGGCTTCGTCGAGCTCGCGGAACCGTGGATCGAGACCGACTCCGAACGGATGCGCTTTGAGCAGCCGGTTGCAGAAGCCGTGGATGGTGGAGATCCAGGCTCCGTCGAGCTCGCGCGCGAGGTCGTGACGCCCGCGCTCGAGCAGCGCAGCTCGGATGCGGCTACGGAGCTCGCCTGCCGCCTTGCGCGTGTAGGTGATGACGAGGATCGACTCGACGTCGAGGCCGCGCTCGCACACGGCGCGCACGTAGCGCTCGACGAGGACCGATGTCTTTCCGGTTCCGGCGCCGGCCGAGACGAAGACCGTGCCGGTCGCCTCGACGGCGGCGAGCTGCTCGTCGTTGAGGGTCGTCAGCGCCTCCTCCACCGTCGTCATGCGCGCGGTACGCGGCACACGGGCCAAAGGTCACACCAGGCCGGGCAGCCGTCGCCTTTCGGATCGTGTCGCACGTCGCCCGCCCGAATCCGCTCGGCGTACTCGCCGGCACGCTCGCGTGCAGTCTCGACCTGCGCCCAGAACGCGTCGTCGTCCAGGTAGTCGTCTCTTGCGAACCCCGGCAAGTCCTCGCGTGCCGACGACCGGAGCATGCCTCGCGTCACACGCCGCCCCGCGAGGGCGCGGTACACGCCGCCGAGCGGCTCGACGCCGACGAGGTCGCGGAGGACGAGCACGTAGAGCGGGATCTGGAGCCGGAGCTCGCGGTCGATATCGCGCGCGGAGTGCGCGCCGGCCCCAGACTTGTAGTCCTGCACGATTCCGCGCGCGCTAAACGGATCGATGTCGATCCGGTCGATCTTCCCCGAGAGCGTGAGGCCGTCGCCGAGCGGGAGCCCGCGCTGAAGCTCCGGCGCTGCGCGCTCCGAGCCGAACGCAACCTCGAGGCGCCTCGGGTCGAAGACGACCTGCGACGCTGCTTCGTCCCGCACGAAGCCTTCGAGGTCGACGATGAGCGTCTGCCGCAGCTCGGCCGCCTGGAGGTCGGTCAGATCGAGCCTGACTCCAGACTCGAGCGCCGCGTCTAGGCAACGGCGAACGTGGGCGAGCGCTGCCTCGAGGTTCTCGGGCGTCACACGGTCTGCGCCGAGCTCCTTTGGAAGCTGCGCGTAGAAGCTCCGCAGAGCCGTGTGCACGACTTGGCCGCGGAGGATCGGGTCCGGTGCAGCGTCGATCCGCTTCGGGTCGAGGACGCGCTCCACCAGCCATGCGGACGAGCAGTCGGCGAAGCGCTCGAGCTCGGTCGCGGCGAAGGTGGTGCGCTCACCCAGCCAGCCGAGTACTCCGGGACTGTGGAGCTCCGTCTCGCGGTCGAAAGCCGAGAGGGCTCGGTCGAGCCGCCGCGTCCAACCGTTCGCGGACGCGAGCGCCGTCGCGCTCTCCGCATCGGCGACGCCCAGGCGGGCAACTGCGCGCAGTCGCTCGCGCTCGCTGGGCGCCGACTCGAGCGTCCAGGTGAGGCTCGAGAGCGGCCGCCGCTGAGTGGCGCGCGCGACGTCGCTCTCGTCGAAAAGCCCGCGGACGTCGTTCCAGAAAGGGCTCGGCTCCCGCGGCACGCCGTCATCGGTTGCCGCCTCGCGAGCGAGGACGAGTCTCTGTCGCGCGCGCGTACAGGCTGTGTAGAAGAGGTAGCGGTCGCGCGAAACGGAATCGGCGCGCTCGAGCCGGCCGCCCAGGTTCCGTCTCGCCTCGTCGTCGAGGAACGGGGACGGACGGTCGCGACGCGGAAAGCTCCCTTCTTCGAGCCCGAGCAGGATGACGACGTCGAACTCACGAGTTCGCGCCCGCCGGTAGTCGAGAACCGCGACGTAGCCGGCCTCCGCCGCGGCGACGGGACGCACCGTCGTCCGTTCGAGTGCGGCGACGACCGCGTCCCGCTCGAGCGGGTCGTCAGCTCGTCTGGCGAACGCGTCGAGGTCATCGAGCGTTCGGGCGGCCGCCTGGTATGCGCGAGCATCGGCGCGTGCGTCGTCCGTCGTCGGCGGTGCGTCGAGGCCCCAGGCACTCCGTGCCATCGCGCGGATGAGGTCGCGTACGGCGCTGGTCGGCTCCGCTGCTTCGTGCAACTGGTCGAGCGCGGGCAGCGGCGCTCCGCGCAGGCGCTCGGTTTCCTCGGCCACGCGCTCGGGCTCGGCGATGGCGCGGCCGCGGAGCCTGCCCTCCACGAAGTCCACCGAGCGGCGTTCGAGGCCCGAGAAGGGCGAGCGGAGGTAGCGGAAGAGGTCACCGCGGCGACCGCCGAGCCAGGCGAAACGGAGTAAGCCAAGGAGAGCGCGCCCGAACGCCGTCTCGCCCAAATGCGCCGGCTGCTCGATCGAAAACGGGATCCCGAGCGGGACGAACACGGTGTCGAGCGTGGCTCGCCAGCGATCGACGGAGTCGCAAACGATCCCGATTTGCTCGGCCGCGGCTCCGTGCCGGAGGAGCTCGAGCACTTCCGCGGCGACGAGCTCCGTCGTCCCGCGCGCGCCCGCACCTTCGAGGAAGCCAAGCGCCCCGTCGAGCTGGGTGACACGCTCGGGCGTGTCCGTGAACAGCTCTCGCTCGAGGTGAACAAGGGCCGGTGGCACGCCAAGTTGCGCGCGCGCGGACGAGGGTGAAAGCTCCTCGATTGCGCCGGCGGCAAGGCTTGCCAGGTCCTCGACGGTGCGTTCGAGGGAGTCGAACGCCGCCCGCCCGGGCTCGTACGGGATAGAGACGGTGACCTGGGCGCGCGCAGCTAGCGCCTCGAGCAGCGCCCACTCTGCGCCCGTGAGGTCTTCAAAGCCGTACGCAAAGACCGGCTCGCCCGCCCAAGCACCGAAGTCCGATGCGAGGCGATCGGCAGCCCGCCTCCGGAGTCCGTCGCGGTCCCAGGATTCGAGGCGGTCGAGCTCGTTCCGGTAGCCCTCGGCGAGCCGGCCGAGGTCTCCATCGAGACGGTCGGGGTCGACAAGCGCGGACTCGACCTCGCCGAGCGTCGCGAGCAGCGAGTCGGCGAAGCCGTCGGATCCCGCCGAGGCCGAAAGGCCGTTGAGGGTCGCGTTGGCGATGGCGCTGCGAATCGCGAGGGCGCGTTGCGTCTCCGACGCGATCGGCTTTCGGTTCGGATCGTCGCGGACGATGTGCTCGAAGAGGTCGTCGAAGGTCCCGATTCTCCCCGCGAGCAGAGCCGGACACCGGCGCAGAAGGTCGCGCTCGACCCGCTCGACGTCCAGGCGATTCGGGACAACGAGCCAGGGATCGTCACCGGCGCCACTCTCGAGCGCCCCGAGATACCGCTCGAGGAGCAGCGCGACCTTGCCGGCGTGAGCCGGCCCCACGACGAGCGAGAGCGCCATTTGTCCATGGTAGTCCTGGCCTCCGACGCTGCTTCGGACGCCGTCGCGCGACTCAGCGCAAAGAGCGGGAAACCGAGGTTATGCCCTCGGCCCAGCGCGACGTGACCCGTTACGCGATGGCTGACTTCGGCCGTCGACCGCGTCGCGCTACGGCCTGACCGGCCATCTTCTGAGAGCACGAGTCGCAGAGATCGGCTTGCTTTGCGCCACGGCGTGCGTCGTTGTACGTAATACGCATGACAGCGCCCTTGCCCTCTTCCACTTCGTTGGAGCAATCGTCACATACGAGGATCGTCTTCCGAGCCATACTCATTCCTCCTTGTTTTTGCTCGCCGTCGGGAGCGAAGACTAGAAAATACACACCACTAATACAAGCGAAATTGCACCGATGCTTTTCCGAGCAGGATGCCCGCAGTAGGATCACCTCATGAAGAGGATCGTCGTACTCGAGGGGGATCAGACCGGACAGGAGCTGCTCGAGGAGTCGCTGCGCGTGCTGTCGCCGGACGTGATCGGCTCGGAGCTCGAGTTTCCCCGTTACGACCTCTCCCTCGAGCACCGCAGGGCGACGAAGAACGCGGTCGTCCACGAAGCAGCGGCAGCGATCCGCGAGCACGGCTTCGGTCTGAAAGCCGCAACTACCACGCCCGAGGGCGCCGGAGACGTTGGCTCGCCGAACCGCATTCTCCGCGAGGAGATCGGCGGGAAGGTGATCGTCCGGACAGGACGCCGCATTCCGGGCGTCGTTCCACTCGGAGGCGTTCATGCTCCGATCTCCGTCGTGCGCATGGCTGTCGGCGACGCCTACGGCGCGAAGGAGTGGCGCGAGGGCGAGGGCGACGACGAGGTCGCATATCGCACGGAACGAATCGAGCGCGGCATCTGTCACGCGGTGGCGGAATTCGCGTTCCGACAAGCGGAGCGAATGGACGCGAAGGTCTTCGGCGGGCCGAAGTACACGGTGAGCCCGATCTACGAGGGGATGCTGAAGGAGGAGATGGACGAGGCCGCGACCCGGCATCCGGATATCACGTACGAGCCGCAGCTCATCGACGCGACGTTTGCGCTCCTGATCTCGTCAAGCGGCGCGCCCATGGTGATTCCCGCGCTCAATCGCGACGGCGACATCCTGTCCGATCTCGTTCTCCCGCTATTCGGCTCGATCGCGGGCTCCGAATCCCAGCTCGTCGCATTCGGAGACGACTACGTGCCGAGTGCATTGATGGCGGAGGCCGCGCACGGAACCGCACCGTCACTCGAGGGCAAGAACGTCGCGAATCCTATGGCGATGATCCTCGCGGGCGCAGCGCTTCTCTCCCACGCCGACGAGGAGGAGCTCCAGCACGCGGGAAGGGCTATTCGCGAAGCGTGCCTCGAGGCAGTCGCGGACGGCATCCGCACACCGGATCTCGGAGGCCACCACGGGACCCGCGAGTACACGGATGACGTGATTCGGCGGACGAAGACGAAGCTGGAGATCTGGTCGTCGCTGTAGAGCGAGGCACAGCTCGCGCCTGACAGCGTGAGCCGCTTCGAGCGACGGACCCGCGGTCCCGTCCATAGAGTTGCGCGCGGCAATGCGCGTCGCAGTCCCGAAAGAGACGGCTGCCGGGGAGCGACGTGTGGCGCTCGTCCCGGAAACCGTGTCAAAGCTCACCAAGAACGGTTTCCAGATCAGCATCGCGCGTGACGCCGGCTCCGCGGCCGGATTTCCCGATTCCGACTACCTGGAGGCCGGAGCCGAGGTCGTCGAGCCCGCAGCCGCGCTCTCCACCGCGGACGCAGTCGTCTGCGTGTCGACTCCCGCAGGCGACGAGCTCGCCACGCTGACATCCGGAACCGTGCTCATCGGGTTCCTGCAACCGCTGACGAACACGGACGGGATCGCCCACCTGCGCGCGAACAACGTGGTGGCATTCGCGATGGAGTCGATCCCGCGGATCACACGCGCACAAGCGATGGACGCGCTCTCGTCGCAGGCGACGGTCTCCGGATACAAGGCCGTTCTCTTGGCCGCCGACCGGATCCCGAAGCTCTTCCCGATGCTGATGACCGCCGCCGGCACGATCGCACCTGTCCGAGCGCTCGTGATCGGAGCGGGGGTCGCCGGGCTGCAAGCGATCGCGACCGCCAGGCGCCTGGGCGCCGTCGTGTCGGCCTTCGACGTCCGCCCGGCCGTGAAAGAGCAGGTGGAGAGCCTCGGTGCGTCCTTCCTCGACCTGGGTGTGCGGACGGAAGAGACAGAGGGCGGCTACGCGCGGGAGCTCTCCTCCGACGAGCAGGCGCAGCAGCAAGCGGCGCTCGCAGAGCGGATTCCCGATTTCGACGTCGTCATCACGACAGCTGCCGTGCCAGGGCGTCCGGCTCCGAAGCTCATTCCAGCGAGCGCGGTCGAGCGAATGCGCCCCGGGTCGGTGATCGTCGATCTCTCCGCCGAGACAGGCGGGAACTGCGAGCTCACCAAGCCTGGCGAAGTTCTCGAGCACGGCGGCGTGACGATCGACGGGACGACGAACCTGCCCTCGCTGATGGCGTTCCATGCGAGCCAGCTCTACTCGCGAAACGTCGCGGCGTTGCTGCAGCATCTCGCGCCGGACGGCGAGCTCGTGCTCGACTGGAAGGACGAGATCACGTCCGGCGCCTGCGTGACGAGGCCCGAGGGGACCGATTCATGACCGAGCTCCCGCTCGTCATCGAGCTGACGATCTTGATTCTTGCCGCGTTCCTCGGCTTCGAGGTGATCTCGAAGGTGCCGGCGATGCTGCACACGCCCCTCATGTCCGGGGCGAACTTCATCCACGGGATCGTGATCGTCGGCGCGATCCTCGTTCTCGGGCGCGCCGACGACACGTTCACGAAGGTCGCCGGCTTCTCCGCCCTCGTCCTCGCGACCGCGAACGTCGTCGGCGGCTGGTTCGTCACCGATCGGATGCTCGGAATGTTCAAACGGCGGCCCGAGCCGCACCGAGGGGACGATCACGGCGACAGCCGGGGTGACGGCAGGTGATCTCCGACCCGGACGTCGTCGCCCTTCTCTATCTCGTCACGATCGTCTGCTTCATCGTCGCGCTCCGCTTCCTGTCGTCCCCGAAGCACGCGCGCAAGGGCAACTGGGCCGGTGGCGCGGGAATGCTCGTCGCAATCGCGACGACACTCCTGCTCGACGGGCTCGGGAACTGGGTGCTGATGATCGTCGGACTCGCCGTCGGAACCGTCGTCGGCGTGATCGGTGCCAGAAACGTGCGGATGACCGCGATGCCGCAGATGGTCGCAATCTTCAACGGGGTCGGTGGCGGCGCGGCAGCGCTCGTCGCGCTCGCCGAGTGGCATACGGCGATCGATCCCGCACGTGACGAGACCGTGTCGGTCGTGCTGTCCGCCCTCATCGGGTCGATCTCGTTCGCAGGCTCGGCGATCGCGTTCGCGAAGCTCCAGGAGCTCCTCAGCGGCCGCCCGATCGTGTTCCCGAGCCAGAACATCGTCAATGCGCTCGTTCTGCTCGGCGCCGTCGCGCTCGGCGTGGCGGCGATCGCCGGTGTCGAAGGCGAATGGGTGCTTGCGGCGCTGATCGGACTCGCGCTCCTCTTCGGCGTCATGTTCGTGTTACCGATCGGCGGAGCGGACATGCCGGTCGTCATCTCGCTGCTCAATGCCTTCACGGGCCTCGCGGCCTCGGCGACAGGGTTCGTGCTCGACTCGACCGTACTCATCGTCTCGGGAATGCTCGTCGGCGCCGCGGGCACGCTGCTGACGCTGCTCATGGCGAAAGCGATGAACCGCTCGGTCGCGAACGTCCTGTTCGGGGCCTTCGGCCAGGTGCAGACGGGCGTGGGTGGCCCACGCGCCGACGACGGGCGGACGGTGCGCGCGACGACTCCGGAGGACGTCGCAGTCCAACTCTCCTTCGCTCGCAAGGTGATCGTCGTCCCGGGCTACGGGATGGCCGTCGCGCAGGCGCAGCACGACGTGCGCCAGCTCGCAGACGTGCTCGAGGGACGCGGCGTCGACGTCAAGTACGCGATCCACCCCGTTGCCGGCCGCATGCCCGGGCACATGAACGTGCTGCTCGCCGAGGCGAACGTGCCGTACACGCAGCTTCAGGAGATGGACGAGATCAATCCCGAGTTCCCGCAGACGGACGTTGCGCTGGTCATCGGCGCGAACGACGTCACGAATCCCGCCGCTCGCAGCGACACCGGCAGTCCTATCTATGGGATGCCGATCCTCGACGTGGACAAGGCGGCGAGCATCGTCGTCTTGAAGCGTTCGATGCGACCCGGCTTTGCAGGCATCGACAACGAGCTCTATCTCGACCCGAAGGCGACGATGCTCTTCGGGGACGCGAAGGAATCGGTGCTGAAGCTCATCGCTGCGGTAAAGAGCGCATAGGACGCGGTTGCCTCCCCCGCGCCGAGCATGAGCGTCGCAGTCTTCGGCGCGGCGGACGTCGGGCGGGCGGTCTCGCCGCAGGAGGCCTACGCCGCGGTGCGGGACGCGTTCGTCGGCTACGAGCGCGGCGAGTGGACGATGCCGCCGAAGGTATACGTGACGAACTACCCGGCGGGCGACTTCCGCGCGATGCCCGCGATCGGCGGCGGGCATGCCTTGCTCAAGTGGGTGACGTCCTTTCCCGGCAACCCTGCGCGCGGACTTCCGACCGTCACCGGTCTCGTCCTGCTCTCCGACGCCGACGACGGCCGTCTGCTCGCGGTTCTCGACGCGGCGGCGGTGACCGCGCTCCGCACCGCGGCCGCAGCGGTTCTGGCCGCGGACACGTTGTGTCGCCCAGGCGTCTCCTCGTACGCCGTCGTCGGGGCAGGGGTGAACGGAGCCCAGACGGTGCGCATGCTCGTAGCGCGCGGCATCGAGCCGTTCGTCTGGGACGTGGACGAGAACCGGCGCCAAGCAGTCGAGCGGCTGGGGGCTCGCCTGGCGGCGAGCGCCGAGGAAGCGCTCTCATGCGACGTCGTCGTCACGGTCACGCCGGGCGCCGAGGTTCTCTACGCTGCTGGGTCGCTCGAGCAGGGCCAGCACGTCTCGCTCATGGGCGCAGACGGCCCGGGCAAGGCGGAGGTCGCGATCGAGGAGTTGAGGCGTGCCAGACTGTCGGACGACGACGGGGAGCGAAGCTCATTGGAGCCTCGGGTCCGTCTGTTCGTGGACGACTGGGAGCAGGCCAGCCACGGCGGAGAGATCGCACGGGCCGTCGAGTCGGGCGCTATCACCAAAGAGCACGTGACCGAGCTCGGTGCCGTGCTCGCGGGGCAGACCGAGGGCCGGCACTCGGCGAACGACATCACCCTGTTTGACTCGACCGGGCTCGCGATCCAGGATCTCGCCATCACGAAGGCGGCATTCGCTAAGGCAGCCGAGCTCGACCTCGCGACGATCGACATCTAGCTCTCAGCGAGTCGCGCACCACGATCAAGAGAGAGCGGGGTATCGCGTCGGACAGACGAGATAGCCGTCGGCTCGTGAAACAGACCGGCGGGGAAGCCCGCTGGCTGACAGAGCGCCGAGCTTCCCGCGCCAGGTCTCTACGCCGCGCCAAGCGTCACGCCGAAGCGCGCGCACAACTCGGGAATGCTCTCGGAGCGGAAGTCGATCGCGTACTTCACGCTCAGCTCCTCCAGCTTCGACGGGCCGGCGTTCATTACCCCGCCCGCGTCGACAAGCTCCTCGAAGAACTTCTCGAACCCCGCCGGAGCGATGATCTCGAGGATTCGGCATTGCTCGTCGCCGGCGCGCGGAAGCCCAAGAGGCGACGCGGCTGCGCATCACCGAGAGCGCCGTCGAGCTCCACGAGACACTCGGGCCCTCGCAGACCACGATGGCCGCCGTCGCCGAGCACGCCGGCGTTCAACGCTCCACGCTCTACCGTCACTTCCCCGACGAGACCGCGCTCTTCGCGTCCTGCAGCGCCCACTGGTATGCGAGTCATCCCCCACCGGATGTCGGCCGGTGGAGCGACATCGCTGTCCCGCACGAGCGGCTGGTGGTGTCGCTGACCGAGCTCTACACCTGGTACCGCGAGACGGGGACGATGCTCGATGCTCTGATCCGCGACGAGACGCTTGTCCCGGCGGTCGGCCAGCGGTTCGGCGCCTTCCACGCCCGGCTCGACGAGGCGCACGCTGTGCTGCTCGCCGGCCGCGGCCTCCGCGGTCGCAAGAAC
>Ga0136633_1002789_pt1 | contig 11833 bp, 11 predicted proteins | sample AntDrymeUQ832206_2_FD_105494 | JGI IMG/M metagenome (GOLD analysis project Ga0136633, IMG submission 105494) | Polar desert sand microbial communities from Dry Valleys, Antarctica - metaG UQ83 (22.06) | ecosystem: Environmental > Terrestrial > Soil > Desert | place: Antarctica: Dry Valley...
GCGAGGACGACGGTGTCCTCGGCCTCGATCCGGATCTGGTGGTGCGAGCGGTTGGCCATCCGCGACAGCGCAGACAGCGGCTCCCCTTGCGAGCCGGTCGAGACCAGCACGACGCGGTTCTCCGGCAGCTGCTCGACGTCCTTCATGTCGACGACCAGCCCGGGCGGGATGCGCAGGATGCCGAGGTCGGAGGCGACACCCATGTTGCGGACCATGGACCGGCCGACGAAGGCGACGTGACGGCCGTGCTCGGCGGCCGCGTCGAGCACCTGCTGCACGCGGTGCACGTGCGAGGCGAAGCAGGCGACGATGACCCGCCGGGTCGCCGTGCGCATGACCTCCGAGATCACCGGACCGATCTCGCGCTCGCTGGTGACGAAGCCGGGGACCTCGGCGTTGGTCGAGTCCGACAGCAGCAGGTCGATGCCCTCGCGACCGAGTCGGGCGAAGCCGCCGAGGTCGGTGAGCCGACCGTCGAGTGGGAGCTGGTCCATCTTGAAGTCGCCCGTGTGCAGGACGAGCCCGGCGCCGGTACGGATGGCCACGGCCATGGCGTCCGGGATCGAGTGGTTGACGGCGAAGAACTCGCAGGCGAACGGACCGAGCTGCTGAGTCTGCTCCTCGCGGACCTCAACCAGGACGGGGGTGATGCGGTGCTCGCGCAGCTTGGCCGCGAGCAGCGCCAGGGTGAACCGGCTGCCCACGATCGGGATGTCGGCGCGCTCGCGCAGCAGGTAGGGGACCGCCCCGAGGTGGTCCTCGTGTCCGTGCGTGAGTACGACGGCCTCGATGTCGTCGAGGCGGTCCCGGATGTAGGAGAAGTCCGGCAGGATCAGGTCGATCCCCGGCTGGTCGTCCTCGGGGAAGAGCACGCCGCAGTCGACGATGAGCAGCCGGCCGGCGAACTCGAACACCGTCATGTTGCGGCCGATCTCGGCCAGCCCGCCGAGAGCGACCACGCGCAGCGCGCCGTCCGCCAGCACCGGCGGCGCGGACAACTTCGGATGCGGGTGACTCACGAGGAGATCCCCGCGCTCGCCAGGTCAGCGCGCAGAGCGTCGACCTCGGCCGGCGTCGCCTCGACGAGGGGTAGTCGCACCGGCCCTACGGGAAAACCCAGCAACGCCAGCGCCGCCTTCACCAAGATGGTGCCCTGGGTGCGGAAGATGCCCGCGTAGATCGGCAGGAGCTGCTCGTGCAGCTGCCGCGCCCCGGTGACGTCGCCTGTCGTGAACGCGTCGATGAGCTGTCGCGTCCGGCCGGCGGTCACGTGCGTGCTGGTGCCGACCACGCCGACCGCCCCGATCGCGAGCAACGGCAAGGTCCACGGGTCGTGCCCGGAGTAGTACGCGAGATCCGTGCGCGCGAGCACCCACGACGTCGCCTCGAGGTCGAGCTTGGCGTCCTTCATCCCCACGATCCGCTCATGCTCCGCGAGCAACACGATGGTCTCCGTGTCGAGCGCGATGGCGCTGCGGCCCGGGATGTCGTAGAGCAGCGTCGGCAGCTCGACGGCGTCGACCACCTCCCGGACGTGCGCGATCACGCCGGCCTGAGGCGGCTTGTTGTAGTACGGCGTCACGACGAGGAGCCCGCTGGCACCTACCTTCTCCGCCGTACGCGCCAACTCGACGCTGTGCGCTGTGTTGTTGGTGCCGACGCCGGCGACGACGTGCGCGCGGCCGCCAACCGCGTCGACCACGGCCCGGAGCAGCTGCTCCTTCTCAGCGTCCGTGGTGGTCGGCGCCTCACCCGTCGTACCGCTGATGACGAGGCCGTCGTTGCCCTCGTCGACGAGCCGCGTCGCGAGCGCGCCGGCGCGTTCGAGGTCAAGCGAGCCGTCTGGGGCGAACGGCGTCACCATCGCGGTGAGCACGCGGCCGAACGGTGCGGTCATGGAGCGCAGGTTACCCGCCGGAGTGGCCGTGACCGGCTCGCAGGAGTGCGTCCAGCTGGTCCGCGGGAAGCGGTCTGTGCAGCAGGTAGCCCTGCGCCAGCCGCACGCCCTGAGCGATCAACCAGGCCCGCTGGGTGTCGTCCTCGACGCCCTCCGCGATGCAGCCGAGATCGAGGTCGTCCGTCAACGACCTGAGCGCCCGCACGATGGCCTCGTCCTGCGGCGCTGTGCCCAGTCCGGCCACGAACGCACGGTCCACCTTCAAGGCTCCGATCGGCATCTGGCTCAGGTGCAGAAGCGATGAGAAGCCGGTGCCGAAGTCATCGAGCGCGAGGCAGATGCCCGCATCGGCGTACGCATGCAGCGCGGCTTGGACCGCGCCCTCCGCGTCGAACAGCACGCTCTCCAGGACCTCGATGGTCAGCGCCGACGTCGGCAGGTCGGCATCGCGCAGCAGCTGCAGGGTCAGCTCGAGCCGGGTCGGCGTCATCAGCTCCGCCGCGGACACGTTGACCGCCAGCTCCAGGTCCGCGCATCCGGGCAGCTTTCGCCACCGAGCCAGCTGCTCGACGGCGATGGCGAGCACCTGCCGACCGAGGGCGACGATCAGGCCGCTCTCCTCGGCTGTCTCCAGGAAGGCATCCGGGGCCAGCAGGCCGCGCTCGGGGTGCTGCCAACGCACGAGCGCCTCGATGCCGACGATGCGACCGCTGACCAGCTCCACCTGCGGTTGGTAGTGGACGACCAGCTGTTCCGACTCCAGCGCAACCCTGAGCTCGCCCTCGAGACTGAGCCGCGCGATGGCGTGCGCGCCGGCGGCTTCGGTGAACACCACCGCCCGGGCCCGGCCGCGCGCCTTGGCCTGGTACATCGAGACATCGGCGTCGCGCAGCAGCGCCTCGGCCTCCGGCTTCCCGTTATTCGGGTCCGAGACGACGATGCCGACGCTGGCACTGATGACCAACTCATGCCCGGCCACCTCGACCGGGACCGCGAGGACCCGCTGGATCCGATCGGCGAGCGCGAGCGCCAAGGCCTCGTCCAGTCCTGGGGCGACGACGACGAACTCGTCGCCACCCAGCCGCGTGACGAGGTCGCCGTCCCGGCACGTACCCGCCAGCCGACTGGCGACCGTCCGCAAGAGCTCGTCGCCGGCGCTGTGCCCGAGTGAGTCGTTCACGACCTTGAACCGGTCCAGGTCGAGGAAGAGCAGGGCCACCGGCTGCTCGGTGGCGAGCTGGTCCTCGAGGTACTGCGTCATAGCCGCGCGATTCGGCAGTCCCGTGAGCGAGTCGGCGAGTGCCAGCCGAGCCAGCCGCTGCTCCTGCTCCAGCCGGGCTGTGATGTCTCTGGTCGCCGACTGGATCTCCGTGATGGCGCCATTGGGTCCGGTCACCGGCCGACCGACCGTCTCGACCCAGAGCCACCGACCGTCGGCGTGCTGCAACCGGTAGCGCAACGCGTACGGCTCGGCCTGGCTCGTGAGCCGCTCCTGCGCAGCGACGACGACCGCGACATCGTCCGGGTGCACCGTGGATGCCGCTGTCCAGTCGCCGAGCAGCGAGTCCGGTTCGCGTCCGAGCAGATCGCGGGCTGCGGGCGAGGCGTAGGTGCAGATGCCGTCGATGGTGTGCCGGGCGATCAGGTCCCCGGCGTTCTCCGCCAGCAGGCGGAAGTGCCCCTCGGACTCCGCGAGGGCCGCACGCCCGGCGCGCTGCCTGGTGACGTCGCGCACGGTCCCGAGTCCGGCGTACGGCGTGCTCTCACCCGGGCGCGTCAGAGGTCTGGCCGAGACAAGCAGCCATCTGCTGCTCCCATCGAGGCGTAGCTCCATCAGCTGGCCGTCGATGACCTGTCCGGCCAGGACGTCCACCCACTGCTGGCGTTCGGCGAACGGCCAGGGCGAGCCGTCCTCGTGGAACCCGTGGAAGCCCTCGTAGCCGAAGAGCGCCGGCCCCATCGTCTCGGGGTCGGCCCCCAGCCACTCGCGTCCCAACTCGTTGCAGAAGAGCACACCTTCATCCGGCGTGACCACGATGACAGCGGTGTCCAGGCCGTCGAAGGCCGCGCGCAACATCGCGGCATCGTCATCCCCCACCTCAGTCACTCGACCATGCTCCTCCACCGCGCAGCCGGGGTCAGGCGTCGTAATCGACGACGAGATCGTCCGCGCCGGGGCGGCTCTGGCAGGTGAGTCGATAACCGGCCGTCAGCTCCCATGGCTCGAGCGAGTGGTTGACCGCCATGTCGACGTGGCCGTCCACCTTCGCCCTGCAGGTCGCGCACACTCCCGCGGTGCACGACCAGGGCAGCTCCAACCCCGCCCGGCGACCGGCATCGAGCACGGTCTCGCCGGGGTCGATCTCGATCTCACTGGTGCGCCCATGCAGGACGACCTTGGCGCGTACGACGCCGGCACCCGGGACGGGCGGCGGCGGAGGTGGAGGGGTGGGTGTACCGAACAGCTCGACGTGGATCCGGTGCGCGTCGATGCCGACGTCCAGCAGAGCCGCGCGCGCGGCCACGCTCATCTCCTGTGGTCCGCAGATGAACACCTCGTCGACGTCGTCGGGGGCCAGCACGGAAGTCATGAGGGAACGCACCTTTGCGCCGTCGATCCGCCCGGTGTGCAAGGGGATGTCGGTGCCTTCGCGCGACAGCACATGCAGCACGCGGAGCCGACCGAGGTAGCGGTCCTTGAGATCGGCCAGCTGCTCACGGAAGACGATGGAGGCTGCGCTGCGGTTGCCGTAGACCACCGTCACCCGCGTCGTCGGCTCGGTGGCCAGCAGGTGCCGGACGATGCCGAGCACGGGGGTGATGCCGCTGCCGGCAGCAAGGGCGAGCACGTGCCGACGTGGCCGCGGGTCGACGGCCGGCGTGAACCGTCCTTCCGGGCCCATGACCTCGACCTCGTCCCCGACCTTGACCGTCGAGGCGACGTACGACGAGAAGGCGCCACCCGGCACCTGCTTGACCGCGACGCGCACCTCGCCATCAGCCGGCGCGGTGCAGATGCTGTAGGACCGCCGTACCTCCTGGCCCTCGAGGACAGCGCGGAAGGTGAGGTACTGCCCGGGCAGGAAGGTGAATCCCGCTGGTACGTCGAGCGCAACCGACAGGCACTCGTCGGTCTCGCGGCGCACGTCGACGACGCGCAGTCGCTGGAACTCCACTCAGTGCGCCTTGACGTAGTCGAACGGCTCGCGGCACACGAGGCACCGCCACAGCGCCTTGCACGCCGTCGAGCCGAAGGCGGCGAGCTCCTCGAGGTCCTGCGCCCCGCAGTGCGGGCATGCGGCCGGCTGGCCCTCGGTGAGCAGCGGCAGCATGCGCGCGCCCGGCGGCGCGATGCCGGTGGCGGCCAGCTTGTCCCGGCCCGCCGGGGTGATCCAGTCGGTCGTCCACGGCGGCGCGAGCACGGTCTGCACCTCGACGTCTGCGAATCGCGTGCTCAGCGCGGCCCGGACGTCGTCCTCGATCTCCTGCATGGCCGGACAGCCGCTGTAGGTCGGCGTGATGGTCACCACGACGCGCCCGTCGCGGACCTGCACGTCGCGGGCGATGCCCAGATCAACGACCGACACCGTCGGCAGCTCCGGGTCGGGGACCTCTGCCAGCAGCTCCCACGCCAGTTCGACTGTCACCAGGTCGCCCCGGGGTGCGCTCGGTGCACGACCTGCATGTCGGCGAGCAGGTAGGTGAGGTGCTCGGTGTGCTGACCCTGTCGTCCGCCCCGCTGCCAGTACGGCTCCGGCGGGATCGGCAGGGTCGCTTCGGCGAACACCTGCTCGAGCCTGAACCGCGCTGCGCCGGCCAATGACGACGGCAGCGGCACCAGCCCCGCCTCAGCCGCCTCGACGTCGACCGCGTCGTCGAGGTAGGCCTCACCGGCGTACGGCCAAAGGTCCTCCACAGCAGCCAGCATGCGCGCGTGCGACTCCTGCGTGCCGTCGCCCAGCCGGATCACCCAGCCACCGGAGTGACGCACGTGGTACGCCGCCTCCTTGGCCGCTTTCCCAGCGATTCCCGCAACTACTTCGTCGGTGGACGACGTGAGGGCAGGCCACAGCGTCGCGCTCCACGTGTCGAAGAGGAACTGACGCACCACGGTGTGCGCGAAGTCGCCGTTGGGCTGCTCCACCAGCAGCTGGTTGCGGAACTCGCCGGCGTCGCGCAGGTAGGCGAGGTCGTCTTCTTCACGGCCGGCTCCCTCGAGCTCACCGACGCGGGTCAGCAGCGCGCGGGCGTGGCCGAGCACATCCAGAGCGACGTTGGCCAGCGCGATGTCCTCCTCCAGCGCGGGGGCATGTCCGCACCACGCCGTGAGCCGCTGGGTCAGGACGAGACAGGAGTCAGCAATGCGCAGCAGCGGCTCGCTCAAATCCCGTGCACCTCGTCGGGTACGACGTAGTGGTTGGGGTGGCGGAATTCCTCGTCCAGGCCGAAGAACGCCGACGAGTCCTGGGGATCGCTGGCCGTGATGGCGTCTGCCGGCACGACCCACAGGGATGCACCCTCGCCGCGACGGGTGTAGACGTCCCGGGCGTTCTCGACGGCCATGTCCGCGTCGACCGCGTGCAGACTGCCGACGTGCTGGTGCGACAGCCCGGCCCGGGACCGGACGAACACCTCCCACAGGGGCCAGGCCTCACGCGGCTGCTCAGCTGGCGACGGCACGGGCCCGCTTCTTGTCCGCATGCGCGACCGCGGCTTCGCGGACCCATGCACCGTCGTCATGCGCCTTGTTGCGGGCCGCCAACCGCTCGCGGTTGCAGGGTCCGTCGCCCGTCAGCACGCGCTTGAACTCGGCCCAGTCCGGCTCACCGAAGCGCCAGTACTCGCCGTCGTACGACAGGTCGGGATCCGGGATGGTGAGACCGAGGTAGTGGGCCTGCGGCACGGTCATGTCGACGAACTTCTGGCGCAGCTCGTCATTGGTGAACCGCTTGACCTTCCACCGCATCGACCGGTCGTTGTGCGTCGACTCCGCGTCCGGAGGACCGAACATCATCAGCGACGGCCACCACCACCGGTCGAGCGCGTCCTGCGCCATCGCCCTCTGAGCCGGCGATCCCTGGGCCAGGACGGTCATGACCTCGAAACCCTGCCGCTGATGGAACGACTCCTCACGGCAGATCCGCACCATGGCCCGCGCGTAGGGACCGTAGGAGCACCTGCAGAGCGGGACCTGGTTCATGATCGCGGCGCCGTCGACGAGCCAGCCGATCGCGCCTACGTCGGCCCACTGCAGGGTCGGGTAGTTGAAGATGCTGGAGTACTTCGCCGTACCCGCGAGCAGCTGCTCGACCAGCTCGTCTCTCGTGACACCGAGCGTCTCGGCCGCGCTGTACAGGTAGAGCCCGTGGCCGGCCTCGTCCTGCACCTTGGCGAGCAGGATCCCCTTGCGGCGCAGGCTCGGCGCACGGGACAGCCAGTTGCCTTCGGGCAGCATGCCGACGATCTCGGAGTGGGCGTGCTGGGCGATCTGCCGGGTCAGCAGGGTGCGGTAGGCATCCGGCATCCAGTCGGTCGGCTCGACCTTCTGCTCGGCGGCGACCTTGCTCTCGAAGCGCTCACTCAGCCGCGAGAGGTCGTCCTCGCCGAGCGGTTCGGTCTGGTCCAGTCCCTGCGTGTACATGCCTCAAAGTATGCGCTCACCGGGCTCGGCACGGGCATACCGTGCGGCCATGAGACGAACGCTCCTGGGACTGGTCCTGCTCGCCCTCGGTCTTGGGCTGGCCTCCCCCGCTGTTGCCGCCGTCCGCAGCGTGACCGTGGACAGCTTCTTCTTCGAAGACGACTCCAGGGGCGACGGCAGAGTTGTCGTCGACGAGGGCGACCGGATCTCGTTCAGCTTCCAGGGCAACAACCAGCACTCCGCCACGGTCGACGGGCTCTTCGACTCCGGCGTCAAGCAGGGCGGGCAGACGTTCACCACCGGCGCGCTGACCCGGCCCGGTACGTACACGCTCTACTGCACGGTCCATGGAGCCCGGCAGCACGGAAGCACCCTCATCGTCCGCACCGCAGCAGCCCCGCCCCCCTCCGCCAGCGCCCAACCCTCGAGCGCGAAGCCCACGCCCGCCCCCACCCGCACGCTCGCCTCCCCCCGCGCGTCGACCAGTCCGACCGGGAGCACGCGCACCGCAGTGGCGACCGCGCCCCGTGTCAGCCCCGCAGCCAACCCGACAGCAACCTCGGCCCCGCGCGCCACCGCCGCGGCAACCACGGGCACCTCGGCTGCTCCCGTCCTTCCCCCACGCAGTTCGGCCGCGACGGCGGCCACTGCGTCCGCCGCCTCGACCCCGGGGACGCAGGCGCAGGCAAGCGAGGTCGACCCCCCGATCACCGCGAGCTCCTCGCGCAACTGGGTCCTGCCGGTCGTTCTCCTGGTGCTGCTGCTGCTCGCCGCGGGCGGCTACGCCGTAAGTCGGCGAAGCCGGACTACCTAGCCCTCGCCGACGAGCGGGCTGGAGGCAACCTCGGTGCCGTCGCCGAGCGCGGAGATCTCGAAGTCGGCGAAGGCGTTGGGCGCGACCCGCTTGAGCTCGCGCAGCATCGCGATCGCCAGCTCGCGGATCTCCACGTCCGCGTGCTCCGACGCGCGCATCGCGACGAAGTGCCGCATGGCCCGGTAGTTGCCGGTCACGACGATGCGCGTCTCGGTGGCGTTGGGCAGCACGGCGCGGGCCGCCTGCCGGGCCTGCTTGCGCCGGGACGTGACGTTGTCGACGTCGGCGAACTTCTTCTCCAGGCCTTCGAGCAGGCGCGTGTACGACGACAGTGCCTGCTCGCTCGCCTCCAGGAACATCGCGTGCAGCTCAGGGTCCTCGGCGATGACGGCCGGCTCGACCATCGCGGCATCGCGCTCGGGGACATAGCGCTGGGACAGCTGCGAGTAGCTGAAGTGCCGGTGCCGGATCAGCTCGTGGGTGAGTGATCGGGAGACCCCGGACAGGTAGAAGGTCACGGACCCGTGCTCCAGCACGGACAGGTGCCCGACCTCGAGGATGTGCCGCAGGTAGCCGGCGTTGGTGGCCGTCGAGGGGTTGGGCTTGCTCCAGGACTGGTAGCAGGCGCGACCGGCGAACTCCGCCAGCGCCTCCCCGCCGACGGCGTCGGTCTCCCAGGGCACCTCGGCCGGCGGCTCGAAGTGGGTGTAGCCGATGACCTGGACCTGCAGGGGCGCGAGCGCGACCACGGGCGGTTCTCCGTACGACGGGGTGCAGGCCCTCCGGGCGGGGGAAGCCGGGCCGATCCGCAGCGTAGCGAGCGCGCGCCCGGCCGGGCTGCTTGACACGCGCACCAGTGCGACGTCATGGTGACGTCATGACGACGCCAACTTGGCATCAACGATGGATCTGACCCCTCACCTCGAGGCCCTGCGCGCCGACCTGGCCGCGGCCGCGGCGGTGGGCGGCCCCGACGCCGCCCGCGCGGCCGAGCTGCTGAGCGGCGCCGTCGAGCCGGCCCTGCGCCTGCTGCTCGTTGACCTGCTCACCGACGCCGCAGCCGAGCTGTCGCCGCAACTCGGCGGTACGCCCGTCGAGGTACGCATGCGCGGCCGCGAACCCGAGCTCGTGGTGTCCGCGCCCGTGACCTCACCTGCACCCGAGGCTCCGCTCGAGGACGAGGGAACTGCGCGGCTGACTCTTCGGCTGCCCGAGGGCCTCAAGGCCCGAGCCGAGACTGCCGCCGCCGGCGAAGCCGTGTCGGTGAACGCCTGGCTCGTCCGCGTCATCTCGCGCGCCGTCGAGCACGGCCCACGCGGCTGGCCCGGCGCCGCCGGCCCCGGCCCCCGTCGCCTGTCCGGCTACGGCCGGGCCTGACCACCCCTTCTGCTGAGGAGCACCGCATGACGACGTACGACGTGGACGGGCACCTGGCTGTACGGGTGCGGATCGGTCGGGGGCGGCTGGAGGTCGCAGCGGGCCCGGACGGTCTCGCCACCGTGACCGTGACCGCCCTGGACCCCGCGGACACTCATGCGGTCGACGCGGCGAGCCGCACCAAGGTGGAGCTGTCCGACGGCCGGCTGACCGTGGAGACACCGACTCGGGCCCACCAGAACAATCCCCCGGCGCTGCGGATCGCTCTCGTGGTGCCCGTCGGCACCGATCTCAAGACGAGCGCGGGCGACGTGGACATCGACGCCGCCGTCGCCCTGGGCCAGGTCCAGCTGCGCATGGGCAACGGCGCGGCTGCGCTGGCGGACTGCAGCGGCAAGGTCGACGTCAAGGCCGGCAACATCACCCTCGCCGTCGGCGACGCGGACGACCTGCAGGTCGCGGCGGGTAACGCCAAGGTCACCGCGGGAGCCGTCGGGGCGGCTGGCCTGCGGGTCGGTGCAGGTGCCCTCACCCTCGCGTCCAGCACCGGCCGCGTCACGGCCCGTGGCGGTCAGGTGGAGCTGGTTGTCGCCAGTACGGCGACCGGGGAGATCGACTTCCGGGCGGCCGCAGGATCAGCCACGATCGGAGTGGCCGCGGGCACCGGAGTGCACCTCGACCTGGTCAGCGCCGTCGGCGACGTGAGCTGCACCCTCCCGGTCGAGTCCGAGGCACCTACCGGTGGCGCGTCACTGTCGCTGCGCCTGCACACGGGGGCGGGTGACCTGCGCGTGCATCGCGTCGGCGAGGAGCCGCCCCCTGCCAGCAGCCCGGCGGCGCACGGCTTCCCGGACATCGGCCGGATCGTCGAGGACGCGATGTCCAACGTGCAGGTGCAGCTCGACCGGGCCGGCCTGTCCGGCATCCGCATCGACGTTCGTGGCAGCGACCGCTCGCGACCCCGCTGGGCCGAGAAGCTCGAGAAGGTCGTCCGCAACCGCGCCGACACGACGCGCACGCGCTATGTCGGCCCGCTGTGGGGCGCGGACGGGCCCGTCGTGGAGGAGAACAGCACCTGGTTCGACGGGCGCCGGGTGCCGGTCGACGGACCGGTCAACGACGCGCAGGTCACCGAGCTGCGGACCGCCGGCTACGACGGCGCGCTGGTCGCGCAGCTGCCGGTCGACGGTCCGTGGTCGGTGGGCGAGCTGCTCACCGTGTGCCGCGCCGGGCTGGCGGATGTCGTGACCCTCGTCAACCAGCTGCCGGTCGACGGTCCGCTCTCGCCGGCTCTGCTGGCGGAACTGGTCGAGGACGGCCTCTCCGACATCGTCCGACGGATCCAGGCCACCCCTCTGGACGGGCCGGTGGACACAGACGACCTGCTCCCGCGGTTCGGCCGAGAGTCGGATTAGAGCTGCACCACGTTGCCCGCGCGCGGTGCGCTGCGACCGGCCAGCACCTCGAGCCACACGTCGCGCAGCGCCTCGCGTCCGTTGCCCTCGACCACGTCGACCCACTGCTCAGCCTGCGGCGCGAATCGGCGCCAGGCCTCGCCGAAGCGGGTCGTGATGCCGTCCGCGCCCCAGTCGGCGCGCCGCTTCACCATCTGGTCCGGCGCGAAGAAGAACGCCGGGCGCGCACCCGGGAGTCGCCCCGCGTCCCCCTGCTCCTCGTAGTGCGTGGCCCCGACCACCGCGTCGTGCACGAGTGACTCCGTCAGGTGCTCGTGCACCGCCGCCCGCAGCGGCGCGCTCCCCGACATGTCGACGTACACCGTGGGGACGTCAGCCGGCAGCGAGGTCACCTGGTCGTACGCGAGCACCTCGTCGTAGCAGCCGAGCGATCCGGTGAAGTCGACGTTGCCTGCCGACGTCAGACCGACCCGGTGCACGCCCTCGAGCAGGAACGCCGTCCCGTACGCCGTCTTGCTCGACGCCGACGACAACACGACCGTCCGCGCGCCGAAATTATCCTTGTCCTGCAGGAAATCCGCGAGCATGAACGACGTGAAGAACAGCGGCCGGTAGAGCGCCTGCAGGTCCTCACGGTGCTTCTCGTACGCCGGGTCGGAATCGACGCGCTGATAGCCGTTGTACGGCGA
>Ga0136633_1002790_pt1 | contig 11825 bp, 7 predicted proteins | sample AntDrymeUQ832206_2_FD_105494 | JGI IMG/M metagenome (GOLD analysis project Ga0136633, IMG submission 105494) | Polar desert sand microbial communities from Dry Valleys, Antarctica - metaG UQ83 (22.06) | ecosystem: Environmental > Terrestrial > Soil > Desert | place: Antarctica: Dry Valley...
GGCAAGGGCAACTTCTTCCTCGAGATGCAGTACCAGGGGCTGCGCGAGCAGAAGATCGTCAACGACGGTCTGCCGGGCCTGGCCCGCGAACTCGATCTGCCGATGGTGATCACCAATGACGTCCACTACCTGCGCAACGGGGACCACAAGCCGCACGACATCCTGCTCTGCATCGGCACCGGCAAGTCGGTCAACGACACGCATCGGCTGAAGTACGGATCCGACGAGTTCTACCTGAAAACTCCCGAGCAGATGTGGGAGCGTTTCGGTGACTATCCGGATGCGCTGACCAACACCGCGCGCATCGCCGAGCGCTGTCACGTCGATCTGGACGACAAGGTCTACCACCTGCCCAACTTCGACGTGCCGGCCGGGGAGACCCTCGACGGCCACTTCGAGCGCATCACGCGCGAAGGCTTCGCGACGCGCCTGCCACGGCTGCAGGACCTGATCAGCCGCCGTGCCCTGCGGCACACCCTGGACGAGTACGCGACGCGCCTCGACTACGAGATCGCGATGATCCAGAAGATGGGGTACACCGGGTACTTCCTGATCGTCTGGGACTTCATCCGCTACGCCCGTGAGCAAGGCATCCCGGTCGGTCCGGGCCGCGGCTCGGCGGCCGGCAGCGTGGTCGCCTGGTGCCTCCGTATCACCGACGTCGACCCGATCGAGTTCGACCTGATCTTCGAGCGCTTCCTCAATCCCGAGCGCGTCTCGATGCCCGATATCGACATCGACTTCTGCGAGCGCCGGCGGGGCGAGGTGATCGAGTACGTCACGCGCAAGTACGGCCGCGAGAACGTCGCCCAGATCATCACCTTCGGGACGATGAAGGCCAAGGCCGTGGTGCGCGACGTCGGCCGTGTCCTGGACATGACGTATGCCGACGTCGACCGGGTGGCCAAGCTGATTCCGCCGGCCCTCGACATGACCCTCGAGAAGGCGCTGCTCGAGAACCCGGTGCTCAAGCAGCTGCGCGACAGCGACCCCAAGGTGCGCGAGCTGCTCGAGATCGGCCAGCGGCTCGAGGGCATGACCCGCCACGCCTCGGTGCACGCCGCCGGTGTGGTCATCGCCCCCAGCGCCATCACCGACTACGCCCCGCTGTACAAGGGGGCCCGCGATGAAATCGTCACGCAGTGGGCGATGAAGGAAATCGAGAGGATGGGCCTCCTCAAGATGGACTTCCTCGGACTCAGCACGCTCACCCTCATCGACGACGCGTTGAAGGAGATCAAGCGGACGACCGGCGAGACGCTGGACATCGCCGCGATCCCGCTGGACGACCTCAAGACCTACGCGCTGTTTGCCGACGGCCTCACCGCCGGCGTCTTCCAGTTCGAGTCCTCGGGCATGCGCGAGGTGCTGCGCAAGGCCCGGCCGTCTCGGTTCGACGACCTGATCGCCCTCAACGCGCTGTACCGGCCGGGGCCGCTCGGCGCGGGGGTCGTCGACAGCTTCGTCAATCGCCGGCACGGCCGCGAGGCGATCACCTACCAGGCCCCGCAGATGGAGGCGATCCTCAGCGACACCTACGGGGTCATCGCCTATCAGGAGCAGGTCATGCGGGTGGCGCGTGACGTGGGCGGCTTCACGATGGGCGAGGCCGACGTCCTGCGCAAGGCGATGGGCAAGAAGGACCCCAAGGTGATGGCGGCCCAGCGCGATCGCTTCGTGCACGGCGCCATGGCCAACAAGCTGTCGGAGAAGAAGGCCGGCGAGATCTTCGACCTGCTGGCCTACTTCGCCGGGTACGGCTTCAACAAGTCGCACTCGACCACCTACGCGCTGCTCGCCTATCAGACCGGGTACCTCAAGGCCAACTACCCGCGCTACTTCATGGCGGCGCTGTTGACCATCGAGGCACAGAATACCGACAAGCTGTCGCAGTACCTCGGCGAATGCCGCGACCTCGGAGTCCCGGTCCTGCCTCCCGACGTCAACCTCAGTCAGCTGCCCTTCACGGTGGAACCCGATGGCGTTCGCTTCGGCCTGACCGCGGTCAAGAACGTCGGCGAGGGTGCCATCCTGTCCATTCTCGGCGTCCGCACCGAGCGCGGTGGCCAGCTGGCCTCGATGCGCACCCTGTGCGAGCACGCCGACCTGCGTCTCGTGAACAAGCGGGTCCTCGAGAGTCTGGCCAAGGCGGGCGCCCTCGACTCGCTGGCGCCGCCCGACGAACCGACCACCTCCCGCCGCGCCCGTCTGTGCGCGGCCATCGACCGCGCGCTCGAGCACGGCAACCGCATCCAGAAGGATCGCGAACGCGGACAGACGCAGCTGTTCGACGCGTTGCTGGGCGGCGCTGGCGATGGCGACGGAGGCGTTGCCGAGAGCGCCGCCAGTCTGGCGCTTCCCGACGCCGAGCCGTTCGCCCATGCACAGGTCCTGGCGTTCGAGAAGGAGGCGCTCGGTCTGTACCTGAGCGGCCATCCGCTGGCGGCGCACCAGGATGATCTGGCCAAGGCCGGCGCGCGTCCGATTGCCCAGTGCACCGAAGCCGCCGCCGACGTGCTGGTGGGCGGCATCATCAGCGGGGTCCGCCAGGTCAAGACCAAGAAGGGTGACCGGATGGCGGCCTTCATGCTTGAGGATCTCGACGCCTCGCTGGAGGTGGTGGCCTTCCCGGAGACCTTCCGCAACTTCGCGCACGCCATCGAGAACGACCGCATGGTGCTGGTGCGCGGCAAGCTCGAGGCGGGAGGTGGCGACACGGCCAAGATCCTGGCCAGCGAGATCAAGCCGCTGTCCTCGCTCAACGAGACACTCTCGCGCGAGGTGGCGATCTCGCTGAAGACCCCGTCACGCATGATGTTCGAGGCCGTGGCCGACGTGCTGCTGCGACATCGCGGCGACCGACGTGTCCGTCTCGACGTCGAGATTCGTGATCTGCCGCGGCCGATGCGGGTGCGTGCCGAACTGGGCGCCGTGCACGTGCGGCCCTCCGAGCAACTGGTGGCCGACCTCGAGCGCGTGTGCGGGGTCGGCGCCGTCAAACTGCGGTAACCTGACCCTCATGTCCGTGGACACCCTCGAGTTCGAGGAGCCCGTCGCTGCACTCCTCAAGGAAATCGCCCAGCTCGACAGCCAGCCGGCGACTCCAGAGCGCGCCGGCGAGATCGCCAGGCTCCATCACCGGGCCCGCCAGGTCCGACAGGATCTGTTTGCGCGCCTCACGCCCTGGCAACGGGTGCTCGTGGCCCGGCATCCGCAGCGGCCCTACCTTCTCGACTACGTCGCGCGCCTGTGGCCGGGCTTCACGGAGATTCACGGCGATCGGCGATTCGGCGACGACCAGGCCATCGTCACCGGGTATGCCCAGTACCACGAGCAGCCGGTCCTGATCGTCGGCCATCAGAAGGGCCGCGACACCAAGCAGAAGATCACGCGCAACTTCGGCTACGCCCGCCCTGAGGGCTACCGCAAGGCGCTCCGGGCCATGAAGATGGCCGAGAAATGTCGCCGGCCGGTGATCTGCCTGGTCGACACCCCGGCGGCCTATCCCGGCATGGAGAGCGAAGAGCGGGGCATCGCCGAGGCGATCGCCGTCAACCTTCGCGAGATGGCCGTGCTGAACACCCCGGTCCTGGTCGTGGTCACCGGCGAGGGTGGGAGTGGCGGGGCGCTCGGCATCGCCATCGGCGACACCGTCCTGATGCAGGAATACGCGGTCTACAGCGTGATCCCGCCCGAAGGATGCGCCGCGATCCTGTGGCGCGATTCGTCCAAGAAGGTCGAGGCCGCCGATGCGCTGAAGATGACCGCACCCGACCTCATGGCCCTGGAGATCGTGGACGGCATCATCCCCGAACCGCCCGGTGGGGCGCATCAGGACTACGACTTCGCGTCGGCCCGTCTGGACGAGGCCTTGTGGCCCGAGTTGCAGCGGTTGATGGCGATGCCCGACGCGGAGCGACTCGAGCGCCGGTACGAGAAGTTCCGCCGCATCGGCCGCCTCGGCGCCGAGATCTCGGGAACGGCCTCCTGACCCCGCCCGACGGGTGCGCCGCGCCATGAGGACGTTGATCTGGGATCCCGTCACGTGCGACGAGCCGGCCGCCCAGTCGCTGGCCGCCGCGCTCGACGTGTCGCCGGTCGTGGCCCGCCTGCTCTGTCACCGCGGCCACGGCGACCCCGATGCCGCCCATCGCTTCCTGTATCCGCAACTCTCGCAGCTGCACGACCCCTACCTGCTGGCCGACATGCGGCCGGCAATCGACCGCCTCTGCGCGGCCCTCGAACGTCGCGAGCGGATTGCCATTCACGGCGACTACGACGTCGATGGCGTCACCTCGACGGTGATCCTGCGGCGGGCGCTGGAGTTGCTGGGCGGCGACGTCACACACTTCATCCCCGAGCGGTTGCGCGATGGCTACGGCCTGCAGGTGCCGGCCGTCGAGCGGCTGCATGCCGAGGGCGTGCGGGTGATCGTCTCGGTGGACTGCGGGATTCGCAGCGCCGATGCCGCGCGTCGGGCGCGCGAACTCGGCGTCGACCTGATCATCACCGACCATCACGAACCCGAGGCCGAACTGCCGAAGGCCTTGGCAGTGATCAATCCCAAACGTGCTGACTGCACGTACCCGGACCAGCACCTGGCCGGCGTCGGTGTGGCCTTCAAGGTGGTACAGGCCCTGTGCCAGCGTTTCAACCGCGAGAAGTGGCTGCCGGCGTTCCTCAAATTGGCCGCGATTGGCACGGTCGCCGACATGGTGCCGCTGGTCGGCGAGAACCGGATCATCGCCAAGCTCGGACTGGAGCGACTGTCGCAGGGGCCGCATACGGTGGGCCTGCGGACCCTGCTGGAATCGGCGGGCCTGCAGAACCAGGTCATCGACGGCTTCCATGTCGCGTTCGTGATCGCCCCGCGTGTCAACGCCGCCGGCCGCATGAGCACGCCCGATCTGGCGACGCGGCTGTTGCTGGCCAGTGACGAGGCCCAGCTCGATGACGTGCGGCAGCTGGCAGCGCAGCTCGGTGAAGAGAACACCCGCCGCCAGGCCTACGAAGCCGAGATCGTCATCGAGGCCAAGAAGCTGGTCGAGACCGACGTCCGCATCGGCGCGCACAACGTCCTGGTCGTGGCCGGGGAGGGCTGGCATCGCGGGGTCATCGGGATTGTCGCCTCCAAGCTGGTCGATGCCTTCTACAAGCCCTCGATCGTCCTGTCGATCGAGGACGGCATCGCGCACGGCTCGTGCCGTTCCATTGCGGCCTTCGACATGCTCGGCGCCCTGGACCGCTGTGCGGACCTGTTCGAGAAGTACGGTGGCCACAAGCAGGCTGCCGGACTGACGATGGATGCCGCGCGCATCCCGGAGTTGCGAGACCGCATGGGCGCGCACGGCCTGGCCTGCCTCGAGCCCACTGACCTCATGCCGCGCCTGCGCATCGACGGCGAGCTCAGGCTGTCGGGGATCGACACACGAGTGGTCGCGGGCCTCGCGCAGATGGCCCCGTTCGGCCTGGCCAACGCCAAGCCGGTGTTTGACGCCACGGGCGTCGAGTTGCTTGGAACGCCGCGGCGCATCAAGGAGCGGCATCTCAAGGTGCAGGTCCGGCAGGATGGGCGGGTCTTCAACGCCATCGCCTGGCGTGCCGCCGAGAAGGCCGCGCAGTGGGAGCAGCACCGGCAGTCGCTGCGCCTGGCGTACTCGCTGGACAAGCAGACGTTCCGGGGCGAGACCACGCTCGAACTCACGGTAGCCGACCTGCGCTGCCCGGAGCCGCCTGCCTCGCCGGGGCCGGCCTGATGCGCCCGCACACACTGGTCAGGGCGCTGCTGGCGGCCTTTGCCATCGGCTTTGCCGTCTGGCTCGGTCTCCAACTGCGAGGACGTTCGGTCGTCGGCGGCGACGTCTCCGACCCGCGGACCGACCCCAACGCGGTCGTCGAGTCCAGCGGCGGGTTGATCACCCGGACCCGTGGCGAGGCCCGCGACATGGACCTGCAGCATCAGGGGCTGCGGACCTATCCAGACGGTCGCACCGTATTCCAGTCGGTGGTCGTCACCGTGCCGGCGCGTGAGGACCGACGCGGCTTCACCATCCGTGGCGACGAGGCCGAGGTCGCCAAGGACAACGCCCAGGTGCGCCTCACCGGCCATGTCAGGCTGGTCACCACCGATGCCCTCACGATGACCGGCCCCGAAGCGACCTACGACGCGGGCGACGGCATCATCCGCATCCCGGGCAGCGTGGCGTTCACCAAAGCGCGCATGACCGGATCGTCGGTGGGGGCCACCTACGACAATGCCCGCGACGTCCTGTGGATGCTCGAACAGGCGCGGATCGATATCGCGCGTGATCCGCGAGGCCAGGGCGAGACGCACATGAAGGCGGGGTCGGCTGGTTTCGCGCGGGCCGACCGCTACATCCGCCTGCAGGACGCCGCCTCGGTGGTGCGGGAAGGGCAGACGCTCTCGGGCGACAGCGTCACGGTCTTCATGCAGCCAACCGCCGACATCACCGAGCTGGTGGAGTTGCGCGGTCAGTCCCGCGTGGCGCTGCCGCCGCCGCAGCCACTGCAGCAGCTGACAGCCACCGACATCAACCTGGCCTATCAGCCCGATGGACGCACGCTCCGGCAGGTGACCCTGGCCGAGCGGGCCGCGGTGCAGTTCCGCGCCGCGGGGGCGGGCAGCGGTCGGCGTCTGTCGGCCTCGCTCATCGACATGCAGCTGGATGCCGATGGATCCACGATGACGGGCCTGACGGCACAAGGGGCGGCGCAGTTGCAGGTGCCGCCGGCCGGACCCACGCCGGCGCGGGTGATCAGCGGAGACACGTTGACCGGCTCAGGTCAGCCTGGACGCGGCCTCACCGGCGCGACGTTCACCGACAACGTCACGTTCCGTGAGACGCGCGCCGCCAGCCGGGGACAGGCCGCGATCGATCGGACCATCACGTCGCAGACCCTGGACTTGCAGACGCGCGGCGCCCTCGACGCCATCGATCGCGCGACCTTCACCGGCGTGGTCACGGTCAAGGACGCCCAGCGCACCGCCACCGCCCCGCGCCTGGTCTATCGCACCGAGTCCGGAGACATCACCTTGAGTGCGGAAGGCACCACGCAGATGGCCCGGATCGACGACACGCGCGGGTCGGTGCAGGCTCGCATCGTCAACCTCATCGGCGCCAGTGACGACCTGCTGGCCGAGACCGACGTGCGGTCGGTGTTGCAGGGGGGCAGCGACGGCCCGGCACGGCCCGGGATGTTCAAGGCCGACGAGCCGGTCAACGTCACGGCCGCCGCGCTGGTACGCAAGGACAAGAGAGCCGTGTACACGGGCGACGCGCAGATCTGGCAGGGCGCCACCTCCATCAAGGGCGATACGCTGACGCTGGACGAGGCCACCGGCAATCTCCTCGCGGTGGGCACGGTGCGGACCGTGATGGAGTTGGAGGAACTCGACGCGGCCACGGGCCAGCGGCGACGAAACGTGACGACCGGGACGGCCAGCGAGCTCGACTACCAGGACAAGGAGCGTAAGGCCACCCTGCGCACCGCGGCACGGCTCGTCAGCACCCGCGACGGCGACCTGCGTGGCGCGCGGCTGGAGATGTTCCTGCTCGAGGGCGGGCGAGAGCTGGAGCGCCTCGAGGCCTACGACGATGTGACGTTGCAGACCTCCACACGTCACGCGACCGGGAGTCGCCTCAGCTACTTCACCAAGGACGGTCGTTACGTCATGGGTGGCACTCCCGTCGTCGTGCTGGAGCAGTTCCCCAACGAGTGTCGGGAGACGACGGGCCGGCGCCTGACGTTTTTCCGCACGTCCGACGTCATCTCCGTGGACGGCAACCAGTCCACCCGTACCCAGGGCCGGACTGCCGGCACCTGCCCGGCGCTCAAGCCCTCCTGAATCACATGGCGCTGCTGCAGACCGATCGCCTCACCAAGGCCTACAGCGGGCGGACCGTCGTCGCCGGCGTCAGCCTCGAGGTACGGTCGGGCGAGGTCGTGGGGCTGCTCGGCCCCAATGGCGCGGGCAAGACCACCACCTTCTACATGTGCGTCGGGCTGACGCGACCCGACTCGGGCACGGTCACGCTGGACGGTGAGGACGTGACCTCCGACCCCATCTACGTGCGCGCCCGCAAAGGCCTGGCGTACCTTCCGCAGGAAGCCTCGATTTTCCGCGGGCTGACGGTCGAGCAAAACGTGCTGGCCATCCTCGAGACGCTCAAGCTGGACGCGGCGCAACGGCGGGCGCGCGCGAGGGAACTGCTGGCCGAACTCTCGCTGACGCACCTGGCGCGGGCCAAGGCCTACACGCTCTCCGGCGGTGAGCGGCGACGGGTAGAAATTACCCGCGCATTGGTGAACGATCCGAAATTCATCCTTCTGGATGAACCATTCGCCGGGATCGACCCGATTGCCGTGTCCGATATCCAGAAAATCATCTTCCACCTGAAAAAACGTGGCATCGGTGTGTTGATTACGGACCATAATGTCCGCGAGACCCTGAAGATTACGGATCGGGCCCACATTGTGCATGCGGGCACGATCTTCAAGAGCGGAACGCCGGGCGAGCTGGCGGCCGACGAGGAGGTCAAGCGCATTTACCTCGGGACCGATTTCCGGCTCGACTGAGACCTCCGTCTTCCCAGCCCCAGACCATGGCCATCACGCAGAAGCTCCAGACCCGCCTCTCGCAGAAGCTCGTCCTGACGCCATCGTTGCAGCAGGCGATCAAGCTCCTGCCGATGACGACGCTCGAGCTAGCTGAACTGCTGAACCAAGAGATCGTCGAGAACCCGCTGCTGGAGGAGATCCCCACCGAAGAAATGCAGGCGGTGGATCCCCAGGCCCAGACATCGGAGCCGGACGCGGTCGAGGCCCCCAAGCCCGACAAGCCCGACGCCAACTGGGACGAGCAGGACTACGCCTACTTCTTCGGCGAGTACCTCGACGATGGTGGTTATCGGTCGCGCATGCCGGTCGAAGTCAAGGAGATGCCGCCGATCGAGAACACGCTCTCGACCTCAGGCACGTTGGCCGATCATTTGCTCTGGCAGCTCTCGATGCGTGCCGACATCAGTCCCGACCAGCGAGAGATGGGGGAGGCCATCATCGGCAACCTCAACGACGATGGCTACCTCATGGCATCGGTCGACGAGCTCGCCCAGATGGGTGACTGGTCGCAGACCCAGGTGGAGACGGTGCTGCTCATCCTGCAGCATCTGGATCCGGTGGGCGTGGCGGCTCGCGACCTGCAGGAGTGCCTCACCCTGCAGCTCCGTCATCTGGGGCACACCGGCACCCCGGCCGAGACGATCGTTGCCGATCATCTGCGCCTGCTGCAGAACCATCAGGTGCCCGAGATCGCCAAGCGGATGGCGATGCCCATCGAGCAGTTGAAGGAGCACATCGAGATCATCAGGCATCTCGACCCCAAGCCAGGCAGCCGCTTCAATCCCGCGCCGGCTCAGTACGTCATGCCCGACGTGTACATCGTCAAGGTCGAGGAGCAGTACGTCGCGATGCTCAACGACGACGGGTTGCCGCAGCTGCGGATCAGCCCCGTGTACAAGCGGTTGCTCGACAACAAGAACGACGAGTCGGCGGCCGAGACGCGCGCCTACGTCAAGGAGAAGTTCCGCTCGGCGTTGTGGCTCCTCAAGTCAGTGGATCAGCGGCAGAAGACGATCATCAAGGTGGCCAACAGCATCATCCTGTTCCAGAAGGAATTCCTCGATCACGGCATCGAGCACTTGCGCCCGCTGGTGCTGCGCGACGTGGCCGAGGACATCGGGATGCACGAGAGCACCGTCAGTCGCGTGGTCAACAACAAGTACATGCACACGCCGCAAGGTGTGTTCGAGATGAAGTACTTCTTCCACAGCGGCATCAGCAGCTCGTTTGGCGAGAGCGTCTCGTCGGTCACGATCAAGCAGCGGATCCGCAAGATCATCGAGGCCGAAGACGGCCGCAAGCCGCTCAGCGATTCGAAGATCGTCAGCATCCTGCAGCGCGAGGGACTCGTGCTCGCGCGCCGGACCATCGCGAAGTACCGCGAGGAACTTCGTATCCCGACCTCCAACCAGCGCAAGGTCCTGTACTGACCTGGCGCGAAAGGCCCGCCTCATGCGGCTCGCGCTGACAGGGCGCAATCTCACCGTCACTCCGGCTCTCCGACTGGTCGTCACGACCCGCCTCGAGAAGCTGGACCGCCTGCTGCACGGCAACGTCATCGCCGCGCAGGTCGCCTTGCAGACCCAGAAGGATCGCTTCAAGGCGGCGGTGCGCGTGACGACCCGCGGCGACCACGATTTCAACGGCCACGGCGAGTCGACCACCGCCAGGGCCGCCGTTGCCGACGCCATCGCCAAGGTGGAGCACCAGGCGAGCAAGGTGAAGGGCAAGTGGGAGTCACGCAAACGCCAGTCGGTCGCGGTCCGGTCCGCCGATCCCGCGCCCGTCGCGCCAGCCCGCACACCGCGGCGAGTGGCACCGGCGGCGCGCGAGGTCGAGGCACCGGCCGGGCGGGTGATCCGCGTGCGCCGGCCGGGTGCCAAGCCGATGCACCTCGAAGACGCGGTCCTGCAGGTCGATGCGGCGCCGGGGTCGATGCTGGTCTTCCGCGAAGCGACGGTCGATCGCGTGCAGGTGCTGGTGCGCCGCGCTGACGGCAACCTCGCCCTGGTCGACCCTGAGGCCTGAGTCGAGCTGAGGCTGCATGGTCGCCATCTCCGAGTCCGAAACCAAGGGCCTCACGGTCCGCGACCTGCTGGCACGGTGCGCCGGCACCGCGCTGGCCGATCTCTCGCCGCGCGCCGGCGCCGCCGGGCTGTCGCGCCGCATCACCCGCGTCTCGCTGCAGAAGACGGGCCTGGCACTGACCGGCCAGCCGCAGTACCTCGAAGATGGTCGGGTGCTGCTGTTTGGTCGCAGCGAAGTCCAGTACCTGGCCAGCCTCGATGCCGCCGAGCGGCGCCTGCGCCTGCAGGACGTCCTTCGTCCCGGCTTGCCCTGCATCGTGGTCACGGCGCGTCTGCCGATCGATCCGGTGCTGGCCGAGATGGCCGACGCGCGCGACGTGCCGGTGTTGTCAACCGACCTGCTGACGTCGGAGACGCTGGTTGCGCTGACTGGTGTGCTCGAGGAAGGCCTCGCGCCGATGATCACGCTGCATGGCGTGCTCATCGACATCCTGGGCCTGGGGGTGCTGCTGCTCGGCGAGAGCGGCATCGGCAAGAGCGAGTGCGCGTTGGACCTGGTGGTGAGAGGACACCGGCTCGTCGCTGACGACGCGGTGGAGGTCACGCGCCGGGGTTCGGTGCTGGTGGGCAGTTCGCCGGCCCTGACCCGTCATCACATGGAGGTGCGCGGGCTTGGCATCATGAACGTGCAGGACCTGTTCGGCGTGGCTTCGACTCGGCACAGCATGCAGGTGGAGTTCATCGTCCGCCTGGTGCGCTGGGATACCCACACCGAGTACGAGCGGCTCGGGCTCGACGAGGCGACCGAGCCCCTGCTGGCGGTGCCCGTGCCGGTGGTGACCCTTCCGGTGGGACCAGGCCGGAATATCGGCATCCTGGTTGAAGTGGCAGCACGGCGGCACATGCTGCTGGCCCGCGGCATCTCCGCAGCGCAGCGGCTGGCGGCACGGCTCGACGCTCAATTGCAGGGAGGCGACGCATGAGTCGACGCGCATCGGTTCCGCCCAAGCCGGTCGAGGAGCACGCCCCGATGAGTCGTTTCATCGTGCTCACGGGGCTCTCGGGCTCTGGTAAGACACAGGCCATCCGCGCCCTGGAGGACCTCGGCTACTTCTGCGTGGACAACCTGCCAGTGGCGCTGATCCAGACATTTGCCGA
>Ga0136633_1002791_pt1 | contig 11822 bp, 9 predicted proteins | sample AntDrymeUQ832206_2_FD_105494 | JGI IMG/M metagenome (GOLD analysis project Ga0136633, IMG submission 105494) | Polar desert sand microbial communities from Dry Valleys, Antarctica - metaG UQ83 (22.06) | ecosystem: Environmental > Terrestrial > Soil > Desert | place: Antarctica: Dry Valley...
CACCTCGAACGCGGCCACACCGAGACCGTAACGGTGCTCGTCGAGAAGGTGCACGACGAAGCCTTCCTCGATCATGGCGGTGACCAGGTGGTACGCCGTCGACCTCGGCAGGCCCACGCCTCTGGCCAACCGGTCGAGCGTCACCGGGTCCGGCTGCCCCGCCAGAAATCGGAGCACGCGCAGGGCGCGGGTGGCTGCAGGAACCTGGCCCATCCCGCCTCACCTCCCCCTCCTTCCGCCGATCCGTCCGCGGTCGAATCGTACTGCAGAGTCTCGGATCTGAGACAGATAAGAAGAGCTGCCAATGGTCACAGGGTGCTCGGGGGAGTGGAATGGAGCCATGACAGTTGTAAAGGTCGGAGTCGGCCCTGTTACCTTCGACGAGATCATCGCCGTCGCACGCGACGGTGCAGAGGTCGAGCTGGGTCAGGACGCGGTCTCCGCGATCGGTCAGGCCCGCAAGGCGATCGAGGTGCTGGCGGCGGCCCCCACCCCGGCGTACGGCATCTCCACCGGGTTCGGGGCTCTGGCCACCCGCCACATCCCGACCGAGATGCGCGCCCAGCTGCAAAAGTCGCTGGTGCGCTCCCACGCGGCCGGAAGCGGTCCCGAGGTCGAGCGTGAGGTGACCCGCGCGCTGATGCTGCTGCGGCTGTCCACGTTGGCCACCGGTCACACCGGGATCAGGGTGCAGACCGCGCAGACGATGGCGGGGATGCTGACGCACGGGATCACCCCGATCGTGTACGAGTACGGCTCGCTCGGCTGTTCCGGGGACCTCGCGCCGCTGTCCCACTGCGCGCTGGCGCTGATCGGCGAGGGTCCCGTCTACGACGCCGCGGGAGTACGTCGACCAGCAGCCGACGCCCTGCGCGAGGTCGGACTCGAGCCGGTCGAGCTGGAGGCCAAGGAGGGTCTGGCCCTGATCAACGGCACCGACGGCATGCTCGGCATGCTGGTGATGGCGATCATCGACCTGAGGATGCTGCTCAAGACCGCCGACATCGCCGCCGCCATGTCGGTGGAGGCACAGCTCGGCACCGACCGGGTTTTCGCCGAGGACCTGCAGGCCCTTCGTCCGCATCCCGGCCAGGCCGCCTCGGCGACCAACCTGCGCAGCATCCTTGCGGACTCGGGCGTCGTCGCCAGCCATCGCGGACCGGACTGCAACCGGGTGCAGGACGCCTACTCACTGCGCTGCGCACCCCAGGTGCACGGCGCAGCCCGTGACACCGTCGAACACGCAGCCAGTGTCGCGGAGCGCGAGCTCGACTCTGCTGTCGACAACCCGGTCGTCCTAGACGACGGCAGGGTCGAGTCCAACGGGAACTTCCACGGGGCGCCGCTGGGGTACGCGCTGGACTTCTTGGCAATCGTCGCGGCCGATGTTGCCTCGATGTCCGAGCGGCGCACCGACCGGTTCCTGGACAGGACCCGCAGCCACGGACTGCCGCCGTTCCTGGCCGGCGACCCGGGAGTCGACTCCGGCCACATGATCGCGCAGTACACCCAGGCCGCGATCGTCTCCGAGCTCAAACGCCTTGCTGTGCCTGCCAGCGTCGACTCCATCCCGTCGAGTGCGATGCAGGAGGACCATGTGTCAATGGGGTGGTCCGCGGCACGGAAGCTGCGTCGGTCCGTCGACGGGCTGACCCGTGTCGTCGCCATCGAGGTGCTCACTGCTGCACGTGCACTCGACCTCCGCGCTCCGTTGAAGCCGTCGCCGGCGACCGGGGCCGTGTTGTCGCTGCTGCGCAGACCAGTCGAAGGGCCCGGTCCGGACCGGCACCTGTCCCCCGAGATCGAAGAGGCCGTTCGGCTCGTGCACAGCGGTGCAGTTGTCGACGCCGTCGAAGCAACGATTGGAGAGCTCCGATGAGCCGAGTTGTACGTGCCGCCCACGGGACCGAGCTGACAGCACGCAGTTGGCAGACCGAGGCCCCGCTGCGGATGCTGATGAACAACCTCGACCCCGAGAACGCTGAACGCCCCGAGGACCTTGTTGTGTACGGCGGCACCGGTAAGGCCGCGCGGGACTGGCCGTCGTACGACGCAATCATCCGCACGCTCACCACGCTCGCGGACGACGAGACTCTGCTCGTGCAGTCGGGGCGCCCGGTCGGAGTGATGCGCACCCACGAGTGGGCCCCGCGAGTGCTGATCGCTAACTCCAACCTGGTCGGCGACTGGGCCAACTGGGAGGAGTTCCGACGGCTTGAGGATCTCGGGCTGACGATGTATGGGCAGATGACGGCCGGATCCTGGATCTACATCGGCACCCAGGGCATCTTGCAGGGGACCTTCGAGACGTTCGCCGCGGTGGCCGACAAGAGGTTCTCGGGCACTCTCGCCGGGACCATCACCCTGACCGCCGGTCTCGGCGGCATGGGCGGGGCTCAACCCCTCGCGGTCACCATGAACGACGGCGTCGCGATCTGCATCGAGTGCGACCAGTCGCGGATCACCCGCCGAATCGAGCACCGCTATCTCGACGTACAAGCCGACTCTCTCGACCATGCGCTCGAGCTTGCGGTTTCGGCGCGAGACGAGCGGCGGCCACTGTCGATCGGAGTGCTCGGCAACGCCGCCGAGATGGTGCCGACGCTGCTTGCGAGGGAGGCGCCGATCGACATCGTCACCGACCAGACCTCGGCGCACGACCCCCTGTACTACCTGCCGATCGGGGTCTCGATGGACGAGTGGCCCGCGCTACGAAAGCAGGACGCGGCCGGTCTCACCAAGCGTGCTCAGGACGCGATGGCCACGCACGTCGAGGCGATGGTCGGTTTCATGGACGCGGGTGCCGAGGTGTTCGACTACGGCAACTCGATCCGTGACGAGGCCCGCAAGGGTGGCTTCTCCCGCGCGTTCGAGTTCCCGGGCTTCGTCCCCGCCTACATCCGTCCGCTGTTCTGCGAGGGTAAGGGGCCGTTCCGCTGGGTGGCTCTGTCCGGCGACCCGGCCGATATCGCGGCGACTGACCGCGCGATCCTCGAGCTTTTCCCCCTTGGGGAGTCAACAAAGTACGAACGGCTGCACAAGTGGATCAAGATGGCCGGCGAACGGGTGCAGTTCCAGGGCCTCCCGGCGCGGATCTGTTGGCTCGGCTACGGCGAACGCCACCTGGCCGGTCTGAAGTTCAACGAGATGGTCGCCTCCGGTGAGCTGAAGGCTCCGATCGTGATCGGTCGTGACCACCTCGACTGCGGTTCGGTGGCCTCGCCCTACCGGGAAACCGAGGCCATGCTCGACGGTTCCGACGCGATCGCTGACTGGCCGCTGCTGAACGCGCTGGTTAACACCGCGTCGGGCGCCTCCTGGGTGTCCATCCACCACGGCGGTGGCGTAGGCATGGGCCGTTCCATCCACGCGGGTCAGGTGTGCGTTGCCGATGGCACCGACCTCGCCGCCCAGAAGATCGAGCGGGTGCTCACCAACGACCCGGGGATGGGCGTGATTCGTCACGTGGACGCCGGCTATGACGATGCGGTCGTGGTCGCCGAGGAGCGCAGCGTGCGGATCCCGATGCGAGAAGGCTGAGGCTGCGAGAAAACTGAGACGCCACGCGACGAGTTACACCTCTGCGTGGCCTCGAGAGGTGCAACTTGTCGCGCGCCGGGTGTACTCGCACAGACAGAACCGTGAGGGAGAGGAGGAGCGGTGGGCCAGCTAGCGGCGGCGGCGTTCGCGCCACGCCTCGAGCACCACGTCGACATCGAACGTTGGTGTCACCACCGGTGGCCCTCCGGTGAGCTGGCGACGGGCTTGAACCACACGGGCGTTGAAGTCCTCCACAACCCGTCGTACGTCGGGCTCGGAGCGCTCCTTGTCGAGCTCGGCCTCCATCGTCGCGGCCTCCTTGCGGAGCGCCAGCGCGGGTGGCAGGACGCCGCTGATCTTCTCCCGCTCGATGAGCCCCTTGAGCCACCAGTCCGGGTCGTGGGTGTTTTGCAGCTTCAACGGCTTTCCGAAGCCGGGCAGGTTGTCGAACTCGCCGCGCTCAGTCGCCTCGCGGATCTGCTTGTCGATCCAGGACTCGTGCTGCGTCATCCCTGTCGCCTCCTGCCTTCAATGGCCGCCAGTCTACGTTCCGGCATGCGTACGACGGTCGCCTCCCTGTCACCACGAACCACGATGAACCACCTCGTCGGCGGACCTCCTGCCCCGTCGCGCGGAGCCCGTCCCGCCTTCCGTCGCAGCACGATGTCCGACCGTGATCGCGCCGATCGGGGTGTGGTCGTCGGGCACTCCGAACGCGTTGCGGAACGGGTCGATGCGTTCGGGCGGGATGCCGAAGAAACACGCGCCGAGTCCGGCGTCGACAGCGGTCTGCAGGATCAGCAGGGAGGCCATCCCGGTGTCGATGTGCCAGTACGGCACCGGCCACCGTGTTTCATCCCGGTCCGCCCAACCTTTATCGGGCTCTGCGTACCTGTCGAGGTAGGCCGCCTTGCAGGACAGCGGCACGATGATCACCGGTGCGCTGCGCATCCCACGCAGCCAAGAGTCGGGCTCAGCGCCCGACTGCCCGCTGCCGGTCGCTGGCGTAGTGGCCTCCCAGAACCGCTGCACCGGCGCCTGCTGGTCGAGCAGGAGGAAGGCCCAGCCCTGGCTGAAACCAGCGCTCGGCGAATGCGACGCGTTGGTAAGCATCCGTTCCACAACGGCCGGGTCGACCGGTTCGGCAGAATAGGCGCGCACCATCCGGCGTCTGGTCACGACGTCTTGGAAGTCCATGGAGCTGATCATGTCCTTTGAACAGATGTGGCGCGAGCTGGCCACCGTTGGCCGTTCGGCGAAGTCCGGCGGCTATTTCCGGCAGCCGTTCGCTTCCGCGGAGCGCGAATGCGCTGTCTGGTTCGAGGAGGAGTGTGCGCGCCGCTCGCTCGAGATCACGCGTGACGGCAACGGCAACGTCTTCGCCTGGTGGCAACCAGCCGGTACCTCCGGCCGCGGCGTCCTCACCGGTTCGCACCTCGACTCGGTGCTAAACGGCGGGGCGTACGACGGTCCACTCGGCGTGGTCAGCGCACTCGCGGCAGTCGATGTCATGCAAGATCGCGGGTTTACGCCCTCGAAGCCGATCGGCATCGGATCGTTCGTGGAAGAGGAGGGTTCGCGTTTTGGCCTTGCCTGCCTGGGATCTCGACTGATGACCGGCGCGACCTCTGTGGCTGCAGCTCGCGAGCTCAAGGACCGCGACGGGGTCAATCTGGTTGACGCGATGAGCGACGCGGGGATCGAGCCGGACCTCGGACGCTCGGACCTGCTCGACCGGGTCGAGTGCTTCGTCGAGCTCCATGTCGAGCAGGGCCGTGACCTCATCGAAAGGGGCGTGCCGGTCGGCGTGGCCAGTGCCATCTGGCCGCACGGCCGGTATCGCTTCGACTTCACTGGTGAGGCCAACCATGCAGGCACCACCCGGATGGAGGACCGGCGCGATCCGATGCTGACCTATGCGATGACAGCGCTGGGCGCCAACGAGACCGCCCGGCTCTCCGGTCAGCGCGCGACGTTCGGAAGGGTCGACGTACAACCCAATGGGACCAATGCGGTCCCTTCTCGCGTGACTGCCTGGCTGGACGCCCGAGCCGATTCCAGCGAGCAGCTCGAATCGATGCTCGCCGAGATCGAGCGACTTGCCCACGAACGCTGCGACCGTGACGGGACTGCCGTTCAGGTCACTGCTGAGTCCGTGTCGGCCGCGGTGCACTTCGACCGGGATCTCGCTGACCGCATCGCGGCACGGGAAGACGGCGATGCCTGGCCGATCATCGCGACGATGGCCGGCCACGACGCCGGAGTGCTCTCCGCAGCGGGCGTGCCGACCGCGATGCTGTTCGTGCGGAACCCGACAGGTGTGTCGCATTCGCCGGACGAGTTTGCCGAGATGGCCGACTGCCTTGCCGGGGTTGAGGCGCTCGCGGACACCCTCGAACGGCTCAGCGCATGAACCAGACGTACTGGCTCGAACGTGCCTGGCTCGGCGACGGCGCGATCTCGGTAGGCGTCCTGGTAACGGTCCACGACCGTTATTTCACAGGTGTCGAGACCGGAGTGGCGCAGGCGCCGGAAGGCGCGAATCGCCTTGCAGGGTTGACGATCCCGGGCCTGGCCAACTGCCACAGCCATGCCTTTCACCGGGCGCTGCGCGGTCGCACGCAACGAGAGCGTGGAACATTTTGGACCTGGCGCGAGCAGATGTACTCCGTCGCCGAGAAGCTCAACCCAGACTCCTACTACGAGCTGGCGCGCGCCACCTATCGCGAGATGGTGGCTACCGGGGTCACCAGCGTCGGCGAGTTCCACTACCTCCATCACGGTCCCGACGGCACGCCGTACGACGACCCGAACGCGATGGGCCTCGCGCTGATCGCGGCCGCGCAAGACGCCGGCATCAGGATCGCGCTGCTCGACACCTGCTACCTCGCAGCCGGGATCGGTCGGCCACCGGAAGGTGTTCAAGTTCGCTACAGCGACGGTGACACGGAGGCCTGGCTGAAGCGGGTCGACGACTTGGCTGAGCGAAGTCCGGCCGTGGTCGTCGGTGCCGCGATCCATTCGGTTCGTGCCGTCCCACGCGATCAGATGCGCGACGTCGTCGAGTGGTCACACCGCCGTCGGGCTCCTCTGCACATGCACCTCTCGGAGCAGGTCGCGGAGAACGAGTCCTGCCACGCGGCGTACGGACTCACTCCCACTGCCCTCTTCGCCGACGTCGGGGCGCTCGGCCCGCTGACCAGCGCGGTGCACGCGACACACCTGACTGCCGCTGATGTGGCGATGCTGGGGGAGACGCGGACCTACTCGTGCTTGTGCCCGACCACCGAACGCGACCTCGGTGACGGGGTCGGGCCGTCGCGCATCCTGAACGATGCCGGGTCGCGGCTGACGCTGGGGTCGGACAGCCACGCGGTCATCGACATGTTCGAGGAGATGCGAGCGGTCGAGCTCGACGAGCGGTTGACGACGCAGAAACGCGGACACTGGTCGGCGGACGAACTCATCGCGGCGGCGACGTACGACGGGCACCGGTCACTCGGCTTCCCCGATGCCGGCCGGATCGCGGTGGGTGCTCGTGCAGACCTGGTCACCCTCGACATGAGAACGCCGCGCACGGCGGGCACCGGTGCCGACGCGGAGACCGCGGTGTTCGCAGCCACCGCAGCCGACGTCGTACGCGTGGTCGCCGACGGTCGGGTGGTTGCCACGAGCGACGATCACCGACAGATTGGCGTTGACCTGGACCGCACGATCGCAAGCCTGTGGAGGGAGTAGCCATCAGCGCAATGCTCATCACGGGCATCGGCGAGCTGGTCACCAATGACAGCTCAGTAGGTGACGGTTCAGAGCTCGGGATCATCAACAACGCAGCCGTGGTCGTGGAGAAGAACCGGATTGCCTGGGTCGGCGAGTCCACGAGGCCCCCTGCGACGGACGCGTCGTACGACGTGGGTGGTCGTGCAGTCATCCCGGGCTTCGTCGACTCACACTCGCACCTCGTTTTCGCCGGCGATCGTGCGAACGACTTCGCGGCACGGATGACCGGAACCCCTTACTCAGCAGGGGGAATCATGACCACAGTCGCTGCCACTCGCGCTGCCACCGACGAACAGCTGGCCGCCAACGTGGCCCGCCTCGTGGACGAGATGCGCCGGCAGGGGACGACGACGGTCGAGATCAAGAGCGGCTACGGGCTCACCGTGCACGACGAGGCACGCAGCCTGGCGATCGCCCGACAAGCCACGCGCGAGACCACGTTCCTCGGCGCGCATGTGGTGCCACCGGAGTATGCCGACGACCCTGCCGGGTACGTCGACCTCGTCACCGGACCGATGCTCGATGCCTGCGCCCCGTACGCGAAGTGGATCGACGTGTTCTGCGAGCAGGGTGCCTTTGACGGCGACCAGGTACGGGCGATTCTCCAAGCAGGCAAGACGAAAGGCCTCGGTGGGCGGCTCCACGCGAACCAGCTGGGACATGGTCCGGGCGTGCAGCTGGCGTGCGAGATGGGCCTCAGCGCGGTCGACCACTGCACCTACCTGTCGGATGAAGACGTAAGTGCTCTCGCCGAGTCGGGAACCACCGCCACGCTCTTACCGGGGGTCGAGTTCTCCACGCGGTCGCCGTACCCAGACGCAAGGAGGCTCATTGACGCCGGGTGCAACGTTGCGCTGGCCAGCGACTGCAACCCGGGTTCCAGCTACACGTCGTCAATGCCACTGTGCATCGCGCTCGCCGTCCGTGAGATGAGGATGACACCGGCCGAGGCGCTGCTGGCCGCAACCCGTGGTGGTGCTGACGCGCTCCGTCGCGACGAGGTTGGCCATCTACAGGTCGGCGCGACGGCCGACATCGTGGTCCTGGATGCCCCGTCGTACGTCCATCTGGCCTACCGGCCGGGAGTCCCACTGGTTTTCGATGTGCCGAGCTTTGTGGTCCCCCTGGGCTGACGGCCTTCCCATCGTCGGTTACATACCCGTAGTATCCGAAACGAGGGCTATCTCCGGGATGTGATTCACCGCTATGACAGTGACCGACGACCGCTTCGAGAAGATGAAGCCGTTCAACGGTGGGATGGCTGCGAAGATCCCGTCCCGCCACCTGCCGCCTGGCCCGCGTTGGCCAGCGCTGATCCAGAGCATCGCGCTGGTTCGCTTCCGGCACTGGTTCGTGCCGAGGATGCACCGCAAGTACGGCGACGTGTTCACGATCCGGATCATGCCGAAGGGCTCGGCGCTCGTGCTGTTCACCCGTCCCGAGCACACCAGGGAGATCTTCGCCGGTGATCCCGAGGTTTTCCATGCAGGGAAGGGCAACGCGATTCTCGGCCCGATCATGGGCGAGCACTCGCTGCTGTTGCAGGACTCCAGCGAACACAAACGTGCCCGCAAGCTGTTGATGCCGGCGTTCAACGGAGCGGCGCTGCGTGGCTACGAGTCGCTGGTCACGCGGATCGCGCAGGAGGAGGTGGCCCGGTGGGCTCCCGGCGTGCCGTTCCGTTCTCTGGACCGGATGAACGCGCTCACCCTCGAGGTGATCCTCCGGGTGGTCTTCGGTGTGACCGACGAGGCGCGACTCGTCGAGCTGCGCCCACTGGTGAACAAGTCCGTCGACATCAACCCGGCCATCCTGCTGGGCTGGGGCTACCCGTTCCTGCAGAGGTTCGGCCCGTGGATGAAGACGATCGAAAACCAGCGCGAGCTGGACCGGGTGATGTACGCCGAGATTTCCGACCGTCGCGCTGCCCCGGATCTCGCCGAGCGGTCCGACGTACTGTCCCGGCTGCTTCTGGTCGGAAAGGCCGAGGATGAGAGTCCGTTGGCCGACATCGAGCTGCGCGACCAGCTGGTGACACTGCTGCTCGCCGGCCACGAGACGACGGCGACCGCACTCTCGTGGGCGTTGTACGAGCTCGGCCGCGATCCGACCCAGAACGCAGCGGCACGGACGGCCGCCGAAGAGGGCAACGACGACTACCTCGAGGCGGTTCTGAAGGAGTCGATGCGGTTGCACCCGGTGATCCCGATGGTCGTGCGTCACCTGATGAAGCCGGCCACGATCGGTGATGTGGACCTTCCGGCGGGCGCGAATATCGGGCCGTCGATCCTTCTTGCGCACGCCCGCGACACCAACTTCGAGGACCCCTCAGCGTTCCGGCCCGAGCGGTTCCTCGACGGGCACATCGTGGCGAACACCTGGATCCCGTTCGGGGGCGGGGTGCGCCGCTGCATCGGCGCCGGCTTCTCGTTGATGGAGGGCGTCGCCGTGCTGCGTGAGGTGCTGCTGAGGTACGACGTCACCTTGCCCGCGGGTACGACGGACGGGCCGAAGGTTCGCAACATCACCAGCGTCCCGCGACACGGCGCCCGGATCGCCGTACACCCCCACTAGGCGGCGGCTAGACCTATGGGGCGGCTGAGGCGGCGACCGTCACGATTAAGCAACAGGCGGCTCGCCTGCTTGACTCTGTCCGAGATCTGGACGATGTTGACCTATCGGGCACATCTGTGCCCGATAGCGAGACGTCGAGGAGTCCGAACGCGTGAGCACGCCGCTTGGAGGAGAGCCGGGCTCCGCCATTGCCGAACCTCAGGCAGTGCTTCCCACCGCCGGGAGCGAAATCGAGGGTCGTTCCCTCGGTCAGATCGCGTGGCGTCGCCTCAAGCAGGACAAGGTCGCGATCGCAGGCGCGTTGTTCCTGCTCTTCCTCGTGCTGGTCGCCATCTTCGCTCCACTGATAGTGCACTACCTCGGTGATCCGCCGAACGAGTTTCACCAGGACCTGATCGACACCGCCGGTGGCACGCTCGCGCCGAAGGGCCAGTTCGGCGGGATGAGCTGGGACCACCTGATGGGCATCGAACCCCTCAACGGTCGCGACCTCTTCAGCCGCGTGGTCTACGGGGCGCGCATCTCGCTGCTGATTGCTCTGTTCGCCACCCTGCTCTCGGTGATCATCGGGACCGCCATGGGGACGATCGCGGGGTTCTTCGGCGGTTGGGTCGATGCATTCATCAGCCGCGTGATGGACGTCTTTCTTGCGTTCCCCATCCTCGTGTTCGCTCTTGCCATCGCCGGCGTCTTCCCCGATCAAGCTTTCGGGCTCAAGGGCAACACGTTGCGCATTGTGCTGTTGGTGTTCATCATCGGCTTCTTCAACTGGCCCTACATCGGACGCATCATTCGAGGCCAGACACTGTCGTTGCGCGAGCGCGAGTTTGTCGATGCCGCGCGCAGCCTCGGTGCGCGCCGTCCGTACATCCTGTTCACGGAGCTGCTGCCAAACCTGGTCGCGCCGATCCTGGTTTACGCAACACTTCTGATCCCGACCAACATCCTCTTCGAGGCGGGGTTGTCGTTCCTCGGCGTGGGGATCCGGCCGCCCACCCCATCGTGGGGCGGCATGCTCTCGGACGCGGTCACGTACTACACGATTCCTCACTTCATGCTGTGGCCCGGGCTGGCGATCTTCGCGACCGTCCTTGCCTTCAACCTGTTCGGGGACGGGCTGCGTGATGCGCTCGATCCCCGAGCCCAAAGATAGACAGCCCAAAGATAAAAAAAGATGCACCACCTAGTCCTTAAGAAGGGGCGTACCGAGAGATGACAACCAAGCGATGGAGGGCACTTGTTGCCCTCACCGCTGTGGCCGCGATGGGCCTGTCGGCCTGCGGCGGCGGTAGCAGCGACGGCGACGGCGACGGCGACGGCTCCACCGGGGGCGCTGAGTTCAATGCCGCATTGGAGAGCGTCTACAACCCTTCGGACGAGAAGGGCGGCACCATCCGGCTGGCCAACTCGAGCGACTGGGACACCCTGGACCCGGGCGAAACCTACTACGGCTTCTCGTGGAACTTCGCCCGCCTCTACGGCCGGTCCCTGGTGATGTTCCGTGCTGCGCCTGGTGACGCGAGCAACGAGCTCGTCCCCGACCTGGCCGAGGACCTCGGTGAGGAAAGCGACGGCGGCAAGACCTGGACGTACCGCATCCGCAAGGGCGTGAAGTACGAAGACGGTACCGAGGTCAAGGCGGCGGACGTGAAGCACGCCGTGCTGCGCTCGACCGACAAGACCACGTTCGCCAACGGTCCGGCTTACTTCGAGGCGATGCTTGACATGCCTAAGGGGTACGACGGCCCCTACCGGACGCCGGACATGAACACTGACTCGGCGATCGAGACGCCCGACGACTACACGATCATCTTCCACCTCAAGGCGCCGTTCGCGGGCATGGACTACCTGGCCCAGCTCACGCAGACCATGCCGGTCCCCGAGGCGAAGGACACCGGCGCGAAGTACCGCGACCACGTGATCTCGTC
>Ga0136633_1002793_pt1 | contig 11813 bp, 11 predicted proteins | sample AntDrymeUQ832206_2_FD_105494 | JGI IMG/M metagenome (GOLD analysis project Ga0136633, IMG submission 105494) | Polar desert sand microbial communities from Dry Valleys, Antarctica - metaG UQ83 (22.06) | ecosystem: Environmental > Terrestrial > Soil > Desert | place: Antarctica: Dry Valley...
CATCAAGGAGGTCCGGACGCTCACGTCGCTCGGTCTCAAGGAGGCGAAGGACCTCGTGGACGCGGCGCCCAAGCCGGTCCTCGAGAAGGTCGCCAAGGACGCCGCGGAGAAGGCCAAGGCCGCACTCGAGGGTGCTGGCGCGACGGTCACCGTCAAGTAGCTCGTTCCGTCCGAAGGGCGGCGCACCCGCGTGGTGCGTCGCCCTTCGGCGTTGCGAGACGGTGCGCCCGTGGCGCACCGACATTGCTCGACCGTGATGACCCCCGATCAGCGGCCGCGCGATTCGCCCGTATCCTTCCGGGGACGTCCTGTGAGTACGGTCACCATGGCTGGTGGTGAGCCCCGCAGCACGACCGACAAAGTCCGAACTGGAGTCCGCTGTGGGTGTCGAGATCACGGTCACTGACCTCACCAAGCGGTTCGGCAAGCAGACGATCTGGGAGAACGTCAGCCTGACCTTGCCCGCCGGCGAGATCAGCGTCCTGCTCGGGCCGTCCGGCACCGGCAAGTCGGTCTTCCTCAAGACCCTGATCGGGCTGCTCAAGCCGGAGAACGGGTCGATCGTCATCGACGGCACGGATATCACGAAGGTGAAGGAGAAGGAGCTCTACGAGATCCGCAAGCTGTTCGGGGTGCTGTTCCAGGACGGCGCGCTGTTCGGCTCGCAGAACCTCTTCGACAACATCGCCTTCCCGCTGCGAGAGCACACCAAGAAGTCCGAGCGTGAGATCAAGGACATCGTGCTCGAGAAGATGGAGATCACCGGGCTCACCGGTGCCGAGCGCAAGCTCCCCGGCGAGATCTCGGGCGGGATGCGCAAGCGGGCCGGCCTGGCCCGCGCTCTCGTCCTCGACCCGCAGGTGCTCCTGTTCGACGAGCCGGACTCAGGGCTCGACCCGGTGCGTACGTCGTACCTCAACCAGCTGATCGTCGACCTCAACGCGCAGATCGAGGCGACGTTCCTGATCGTCACCCACGACATCAGCACCGCCCGCTCGGTCCCGGACAACATCGGCTTGCTCTACCGCCGCCACCTGGCCATGTTCGGGCCGCGCGAGATGCTGTTGTCGAGCAACGAGCCGGTCGTGCGTCAGTTCCTCAACGGCCAGCGCCAGGGGCCGATCGGCATGGCCGAGGAGAAGGACGCCGGCGAGCTCGCCGCCGAGGCCGAGAGCGGTGAGGAGCAGGCCGCGTTGCCGCCCATCCCGCAGCAGCTGCCCACGAGCGACGGCAGCACGCGCAACACCCAGCGCGACCCCGGCTCCTGGCTGCGCGAGCACGGCGTTGTTCCCCCGCCCGGTTCGTTCCCCGGGATGGACGTGAAGCTGCCCAAGGGGAGCGGCGCAACCGGCTGGTCCGGTGAGGTGCCCGGAGTGAAGGGCGGTTCGCGCAACGGATCGAAGGGCTCCAGCACGGCCAACGTCGAGGTGGTCGCGCCCGCCCACGTCCGCGAGGCGGACACCAACGGTTCAGAGGCCGGCGCACCGGACAGCGAGTCGCCGGCGGACGACCAGAAGGACGCACCGGCAGCCCCCCGTCGTCCCCGTGCGGCGGCAGGCAAGAGCGCCCCCAAGGGCAAGACGCCGACGCCGGCCCGCGGTCGCGGTCGGTCGCGCGAGGACGCCTGATGGCCTTTGCGCCCACCGCACCGATCCGCGGGGCAGGTGACTTCTTCGCGCTGTCCCTGGATGTCCTGCGCAGCCTGTTCAAGCGTCCCTTCCAGGGCGCGGAGTTCGTCCAGCAGGCCTGGTTCATCGCCAGCGTCACGATCCTGCCGACGGCCCTGGTCTCCATCCCGTTCGGTGCCGTCCTCGCGCTGCAGGTCGGCAACCTCACCAAGCAGATCGGCGCACAGTCCTTCACCGGGGCGGTCGCTGTCCTCGGCATCGTCCGCGAAGCCAGTCCCATCGTCACCGCCCTGCTCATCGCCGGCGCCGGGGGATCCGCTATCTGCGCCGACCTCGGCTCGCGCAAGATCCGCGACGAGATCGACGCCATGGAGGTGCTCGGGGTCAGCCCGCTGCAGCGGCTCGTCGTGCCCCGTGTCCTCGCGACCATGCTCGTCGCGTTCTTCCTCAACGGACTGGTCGCTGTCGTCGGCGTGGTCGGCGGCTACTTCTTCAACGTGATCCTGCAGGGCGGAACTCCGGGGGCCTACCTGGCGTCGTTCACGGCACTGGCTCAGCTCCCTGACCTGTACGTCGGTCAGCTCAAGGCGGTCATCTTCGGGCTGATCGCCGCGTTGGTGGCGTCGTACAAGGGGCTGAACGCCAAGGGGGGGCCCAAGGGCGTCGGCGACGCGGTCAACCAAAGCGTCGTCATCTCTTTCATGCTGCTCTTCCTGACCAACTTCATCATCACCGCCGTGTACTTCCAGGTCGTCCCGCAGAAGGGTGGTTGAGATGGCTGTCAGCTCCGCCACCCCACCCGTGCTCGAGCGGCCTCGACGGGTCGTCCGCGCCCTAGCCGCCAAGCCGCTGGCTGCCCTGGACGACCTCGGTGCGCAGCTCTCCTTCTACGCGCGTTCACTCGGCTGGACCTACCGCGTGCTGCTCCGCTACAAGAAGGAGGTTGTGCGGCTGCTGGCCGAGGTCAGCCTCGGGACGGGAGCGCTGGCCGTCGTCGGCGGGACCGTCGGCGTCATCGCGTTCCTCACGTTCTTCACCGGCACCGAGGTCGGCCTGCAGGGTTACGCCGCCCTCAACCAGCTCGGCGTCTCCAACTTCACCGCCTTCATCTCCGCGTACTTCAACACCCGGGAGATCGCGCCGCTCGTCGCCGGGCTGGCCCTGTCGGCGACCGTCGGCTGCGGCTTCACCGCGCAGCTCGGCGCCATGCGCATCAGTGAGGAGGTCGACGCGCTCGAGGTCATGGGCGTCCCGTCCCTGCCCTTCCTGGTGACCACGCGGATGATCGCCGGCTTCATCGCGGTCACCCCGCTCTACGTCATCGGCCTGTTGTCGTCGTACTTCGCCGCCCGGACCATCACAACCGGCTTCTACGGCCAGTCGACCGGCACGTACGACCAGTACTTCAACCAGTACCTGCCGCCGGTGGACGTGCTCTACAGCTTCCTCAAGGTTCTCGTCTTCGCCGTGATCATCATCCTGATCCACTGCTACTACGGCTACTACGCCAGCGGTGGACCGGCCGGTGTCGGTGTGGCCGTGGGCCGCGCCGTCCGTACGGCGATCGTCGCGATCAACGTTGTCGACTTCTTCCTGAGCCTCGCCATCTGGGGCGCCACCACGACCGTACGAATAGCCGGCTGATGGCCGCCCCCAAGCCCTCCGGCACCGCCGCCCTGGCCAGAAGGCGCCTTTCCGGCGTCGGCTTCCTGGTCGTCATCGCGCTGCTCGTCGGGCTGACCATCGCCTTCTACCAGAAGGCCTTCACGCCGGTCATCAACGTGAGCCTGAAGGCCGACCGGGTGGGCAACCAGCTGTCCGCCCCGGCCGACGTCAAGCTCCGTGGGCTGATCGTGGGCGAGGTGCGCGGCGTCTCCAGCACCGGTGACGGCGCGACCATCGATCTCGCGCTCCAGCCGGACAAGGTCAAGCTCATCCCGAAGAACATCCAAGCCCAGCTGCTCCCCAAGACGCTGTTCGGCGAGAAGTTCGTCGCCCTCGTCATCCCGGCCGACGCCAGCCAGGAGCACCTGTCCGCCGGCGACGTGATCAGCCAGGACCGATCCAAGACCGCGATCGAGACCGAGAGGGTCCTCGACGACGTACTGCCGCTGCTGCAGAGCCTCAAGCCGGCCGAGCTGAGTCGAGCGCTCAACGCGCTGTCCGGGGCGCTCCGCGGCCGCGGTGACCGCCTGGGCAAGAACTTCGTGCTCGTCGAGCAGTACTTCCGCGAGTTCAACCCGTCCCTGCCGGCGCTCCAGCAGAACTTCCGCGGCCTGGCCGACCTGGCAGACAACTACGCCGCGGCGACGCCGGACCTCCTGCGGGTGCTCGACAACTTCTCCGCGGTCGCCCGCAACACGGTCGACCAGAAGGAGGAGCTGGCCACCTTCCTGGCCAGTACGTCGACGTTCTCCGGCTCGTTCGACAGCATCCTGCGCGACAACGAGCGCCGCCTGGTGACGCTGGCCGCGGTGAGCAAGCCGGCCCTTCAGACCTACGCCCGGTACTCGCCGGAGTTCCCCTGCATCGCCCGTGGGCTCACCCGGTTCCAGCCCGTGGTGGAGAAGACCTTCGGTGGCCTGCAGCCAGGGCTGCACATCACCCTCGAGGTCACCGACGACAACGGCGCCTACGTACCCGGTGACGAGCCGAAGTTCCGCGACGACCGGGGACCCGAGTGCTACGGCCTGCCCCGGCCGAAGGTCCCCGCCGACGACATCAACTACAACGACGGCTATCGGGACGGACCGCCCACGACCACGGGTGCGCGCAGTGCCAGGATCGCCGCCGACCCCGCGCTCTTCCTCGCCGGACCGGCCGTCCAGCGGCAGATGCTGGACTCCGTCGTCGCTCCGGTGCTCGGGGTGGCCCTGGACGGGGTACCTGACATCGCGGAGCTGCTCTTCGGCCCCATGGCCAGGGGGACGACGGTGGGACTCACGTGAAGACCTCCGCTGCGCTCATCAAGCTGATCATCTTCATGATCGTCACGTCGATCCTCACGCTGTTCCTGGCGGCGACGATCGGCAACATCACGCTCGGTGGCAAGAAGTCCTACAGCGCGCTGTTCAGCGATGTGACCGGCCTGCTGCAGGGCAACGACGTGCGCATCGCCGGGGTCAAGGTCGGTCAGGTCGACGCGATCGAGCTGTCCGACCGCAAGCTTGCGAAGGTCAGCTTCTCGATGGACGAGGAGAACGACCTCGCCCAGAGCGCCATCATCCGGCTGCGCTACCGCAACCTCGTCGGTGAGCGGTACCTCGCCATCACCGAAGGCCCCGGCTCGGCAGAGCCGGTCAAGGCCGGTACGACGATGCCGCTCGCCCAGACGCGCAACGCGCTGGACTTGACGGTGCTGTTCAACGGCTTCCGCCCGCTGTTCCAGGCGCTGGACCCGCAGTCCACCAACGAGGTCGCGTTCGCGCTGGTCAAGACCCTGCAGGGCGAGGGCGGGACCATCGAGAGCCTCATGCAGCGGACGGCCTCGCTCACCAACACCTTGGCCGATCGCGATGCCGTGATCGGCCGCGTGATCACCAACCTGGCCACCGTGCTGGACACCCTCGACAACGGTGATGAGCTGTCGCGACTGATCCTGCAGCTGCGGCGGCTGTCGGCCGGCTTCGCCCAGGACCGCGCTGAGATCGGTCGCTCGATCGTCGGGATCAACGAGCTCACGACGGCGACCTCCGGCTTTCTGCAGGAGGTCCGCGGCCCGCTCCGGTCCGACATCGCCGAGCTGGGCAAGCTGGCCGCCACGCTCGACACCAACAAGCAGACCGTCAACGGCGTCCTGCAGAGGCTGCCGAACAAGCTCGACCGGATCATCGGCACCGCGACGTACGGCTCGTGGTTCAACTTCTACCTGTGCGGCTTCGACGGCACGATCGTTCTGCCGACTGGGGAGACGATGTCGCCCCAGTTCGTCAACACCGCAGCACGCTGCAAGCGCGGGGCGGGGGACTAGATGACGCCGTTCCGCGAGCAGAACAAGACCGTCATCGGGTCGGTCGGGCTGCTGCTGATCCTCAGCGTTATCGTCGCTGCCTTCAACGCCGACAAGCTGCCGATCATCGGTGGCGGCGAGCTCTACAACGCCAACTTCAGCGAGGCCGCGGGCCTACAGCCCAACGACGAGGTGCGTATCGCCGGCGTGAAGGTCGGCAAGGTCACCGACGTCGAGCTGGACGGCGACAAGGTGCTCGTGCGGTTCCGCATCAAGAACGCCGACTTCGGCAAGAACAGCCGGGCCGACATCCGCATCAAGACGGTGCTGGGTCGCAAGTTCCTCATGCTGACCCCGGACGGTCCCGGCCAGCTCAGCACCGACGACGTCATACCGCTGACGCGCACCTCGTCGCCGTACGACGTCTCCGAGGCCTTCCAGGGGCTGGCCAGCACCGTCGACCAGATCGACACCGCACTGCTCGAGAAGTCGTTCGAGACGCTCGCCGACACGTTCAAGGACACGCCGGACGAGGTGCGTACGTCGCTCACCGGGCTGTCCCGGCTGTCGCGGACCATCGCGAGCCGCGACAGTCAGCTGAAGCTGCTTCTGGAGCGCAGCCGCACCGTCACCGCCACGCTGTCCCAGCGCGACGAGGACCTCACCGCCTTCCTGGCTGATACCAGCCTGATCCTGCAGGAGGTGCGAGCGCGTCGGGAGGCCATCCACCAGCTGCTCGTCACGACCGTCACCTTGTCGGAGCAGCTGATCGCCCTCACCCGCGAGAACCGCGCCACGCTGGCGCCGGCCCTCGAGCGGTTGCGCGGCGTTGTGCAGGTGTTGCGCGCCAACCAGGACAACCTCGACAAGGCCATCCCGAGACTGGCCGCCTTCACGCGCATCTTCGCCAACAACCTCGGCAACGGCAGGTGGTTCGACACGATCGTGGAGAACCTCGGTGAGGCCGGGACGTTCCAGCCGGGCACGTTCGGAGGAGGACGATGAGCCGCGCCGCGGCCCGACTGGTCGCCGCACTTCTCGGTCTCGCCATGCTCGGCGGCATCGCCGGGTGCGGTATCGGGGACGAGAAGGGCAAGACCCTCGTCGCCCACTTCGACCGGACCGTCGGTCTCTACAAGAACAGTGACGTCCGGGTGCTGGGCGTCAAGATCGGCAAGGTCACGGCGATCAAGCCCGAGGGCCGGACCGTGCGGGTCGAGATGGAGTACGAACGCAAGTACAAGCTGCCGGCCGACGCCAAGGCGGTCGTGGTCTCACCGTCGATCGTGTCGGACCGGTACGTCCAGATCACCCCGGTGTGGCGGGCCGGAGCGGAGTTGCCGTCCGGCTTCGACATGCCGACCGACCGCACCCTGGTGCCGGTCGAGCTGGACCAGATCTACGGCGCCCTGGACGAGCTCAACCAGGCTCTCGGCCCGGAGGGCGCCAACAAGGACGGCGCCCTCTCGCGGCTGCTGGACGTCGGCGCGCAGAACCTCAAGGGCAACGGGCGACTGCTGAACACCACGCTGGACGACCTGTCCCAAGCGGTGTCGACGCTGTCAGAACAGCGCGAGGACCTGTTCGGCACGGTCGACAACCTCCAGGACTTCACGACGACGATCGCCGCGAGTGATCGCACCGTGCGGCAGTTCAACGCCGACCTCGCTGACGTGGCCGCACAGCTGTCCGGTGAGCGCGACGACCTCGCCCTGGCCATCCGTCAGCTTTCGCTCGCCCTCGGTGAGGTGGCGACGTTCGTCCGCGAGAACAAGACCAACCTCACTGCCAACGTGAAGGACCTCGCGTCGATCACGAGCGTGCTGGTCAAGCAGAAGATCGCCCTGGAGGAGTTCCTGGACAACTCCGCCGTCGCCCTCACCAACCTCCAGCTGGCGTACAACCCGAAGTCGGGCACCCTGGACACCCGGGACAACGGAAACAGCCAGCGTGAGCAGGGCCTGTTCTGCGGGCTCTTCACCGCCATCGGCCAGCCGTGCCCAGCAGCGGCCGCCCGATGAGCACCTCTCGGCGTACGACGTCCTGGCTGGTTCTCGCGGCGGCCTGCTCACTGCTCGTCTCCGGCTGCAAGTTCAACGGCGCTGCGAGCATCCCGCTGCCCGGCGGCGAGGGCACCGGCGCCGGTGCCTACAAGGTGACGGTGGAGTTCCCGGACGTGCTCGACCTCGTGCCGCAGTCCGCGGTGAAGGTCGACGACGTGACCGTGGGCAGCGTGGAGTCGATCGACCTCAAGGGCTTCACGGCCCGCGTCGTCGTCCGTGTCAAGAAGGAGGTCACGCTGCCGGCCAACGCACGGGCCAGCCTGCGGCAGACCTCGCTGCTCGGGGAGAAGTTCGTCAGCCTCGACCGGCCCGAAGGCGAGACCTCGGTCGGCCGGCTCCGCGGCGGCGACACGATCGGGCTGGACCGCACCGCGCGCAACGCAGAGATCGAAGAGGTCCTCGCCGCGCTGTCCCTGGTGCTCAACGGGGGGAGCCTGGAGCAGATCCAGGTCATCAACCGGGAGCTGGTGCTCGCCCTCAAGGGGCGGGAGGACAACGTTCGCGACCTGCTGACCCAGCTCAACACCTTCGTCGGTGGTCTGGACAAGCAGAAGCAGGACATCGTTCGTGCGCTCGACGGCATGGACCGCCTGACCACCCGGCTGGCCGCCCAGCGGCAGACCCTGTCGACAGCGCTGCGCGACATCTCACCCGGAGTCGCTGTGCTCGCCGACCAGCGCGGGCAGCTCACCCAGGTCCTCACCGGCCTGAGTCGGCTGGGAGATGTGGCGACCCGCGTCATCCAGGCGTCGCAGCAGAACACCGTGGCTGATCTGCGCGCGCTCGAGCCGATCCTGCGCTCGCTCAACGCCGCCGGCAAGGACCTGCCCGACTCGCTCGAGCTGCTGACGACGTACCCGTTCCCGAAGACTGTCGCCGAGGGCATCAAGGGCGACTACGCCAACCTGTTCGTCACCGCGGACATCGACCTGCGGGACGCTGCCAACAACACCGGGGTGCTCCCCATCCCGATCCCGCCGCTGCCCGGCGGAGCACCCGTTCCGAAGCTGCCGAACGCACCGACAGTGCCGAACGTCAACCCGCTTCCCCCGCTTCCGGGCGTCGGCTCGATTGCGCTCGGGGAGCAGAGCCTGCTCCGCCTGCTGCTCGGAGGCCTGTCGTGATCAGTCGTCAGACCAAGTTGCAGCTGCTCGTCTTCGGACTCATCTCTGTCCTGGGGCTGTCCTACACAGGTGTTCGGTACGCCGGACTCGGCAAGTACTTCCAAGACCAGGGCTACGTCGTCGGTGCCGACTTCGTCGACTCGGGCGGCATCTTCAAGGGGGCCGAGGTCACGTACCGCGGTGTCCCGAGGGGCAAGGTCGTCTCGCTGACGCTGCGACCAGATGGCGTGCGGGTCGGTCTGCGGATGCGACCCGGCACCGAGGTGCCGATGGACGTGAAGGCGTTCGTCGGCAACAGGTCGGCCGTCGGTGAGCAGTACGTCGACCTTCAGCCGCAGTCCGACAGCAAGCCCTTCCTCAAGGAAGGTTCGGTGATCCCGCGCGCCAACACGGCGATCCCGATCCCCCCGACGCAGCTGCTGGTCAACCTCGACCGGTTTGTCAACAGCGTGGACGTCAAGGACGTCGCCGTTGTCCTGGACGAGCTGGGCCAGGCGTTCGAGGGCACCGGCGACAGCCTGCAACGCCTCGTGGACGCCGGGGACCTGCTCACCCAGCGGGCGATCGAGAGCCTGCCGGAGACCAAGCGCCTCATCAACGACGGCGTGACCGTGCTCGACACCCAGCGCGACACCGCCGGCCAGTTCCGCTCCTTCAACCGCGACCTGGCCGACTTGTCCGGCCAGCTGCGCGCTAGCGACCCCGACTTCCGAAGGTTGTTCAGCAACGGCACACAGAGCGCGCGCGAGACCACCGACCTGCTCGAGAGCAACCGCTCGGCGCTCCCGGTCCTGCTGTCCAACCTCGTGACCATCGCCCAGGTCCAGTCGATCCGCCTGCCGGCGATCCGTCAGATCCTGGTGACCTACCCCAACGTGATCGCCGGCGGCTTCACCGTCGTACCGGGAGACGGCACGACGCACTTCGGGCTGGCGACGACCAACGAGCCACCGGCGTGCACAAAGGGGTACGAGAGCACGCAGAAGCGGGACCCCGACGACCTCAGGCTCCGCCCAGGCAACCTGCGGGCGTACTGCGCGGAGAAGTCCTCGTCCGGGATGAACGTCCGTGGCGCTCAGAACGCACCGCGTCCCCTGGGTGAGCGTCCGTTCCCCAACAACAGCGGCAGTGCGGTGCCCAGCAACGGCACTGCGTCGGTTCCTTCGCTGCGCCGCAGCAGCGCGACTGCAACAGGCCCGGCGGACACTGTCATGCTGGGCGACTATGACCCGCAGACCGGCAATGTGATCACCCAGGACGGGCGGCGCTTGACGATCGGCTCCACCGCCGGGGCCAGCCAGGTGTTTGGTGGCGACTCCTGGAAGTGGCTGCTGCTCGGACCCCTGTCGGAGTGAGCGTGACCGACCAGCCCGCCGACGGCGCGGCGTCGCAGGACAGCGCCCGTCGCACCCCGGTGGCGCTCGTTGTGATCCTGGGCGTACTGCTCCTCGCTCTGTCTGCCGCAGCGTTGGTGGGGGCGCTCAAGCTGCGCGATGCCACCCAGCGCGACTCCGCCAGGGCAGGCGCGCTGGCCGCGGCGCGACAAGAGGCGCTCAACCTGACGTCCATCGACGGCCGCGACATCGACGCCGACCTCAAGCGGGTGCTGGACGGGGCGACGGGTGGGTTCAAGACCGACTTCTCCCAGCGTTCGAAGGACCTCAAGAGCGTGCTGATGGACAACGCTGTCGTCGCCGAGGGCAAGGTCCTCGAGGCTGCCCTGGTGCGAGCTGACAACGAGAGCGCGACCGCGCTGGTCGTCGTTGACAGCACTGTCAAGAACAAGGCGGCACCCCAGGGCAGGTCCAACACCTACCGCATGCAGCTCGACCTCGAGCGCCACAATGGCCGCTGGTTGACCTCCGCCCTGCAGTTCGTCGGCTGACATGTCCTCACCCCACGACCCGAACGGCACCGACGAGTCCTCCGGCACCGGCTGGGCGGAGAACGAGACCGGCACCCCGACGTCGCTCAGCGAGCGGCTGGCCAGGCTCGCGCCGCCGACGGAGGACGACCTCGGCGACGACTTCACCGATGACTTCGCTGAGGACGAGTACGACGACTTCCTCCCGTACGACGACAGCCTGGTCGATCGGGAAGCCCTCGCCAGAGAGCTCGGGCTTCCGCAGCCTGGGCACGCCAACGCGACCGACGCGGCGATCTACACAGCGGTCTCGGCCGAATCCGCACCCCGGCCGACCTCGGTGCCGGGACTGACCGGCGCAGCATCGGCGGGTTCAGGCAGACGATCCCGCCGCGCCCGCCGGCGCCGGCTGGGTCTGCCCGCCGTGGCGCTGCTGCTCATGACCGCTCTGATGGCTGCCGCCACGTCGTACCTCTGGCTGCTCGTCCGCGAGAAGGACCAGACGGAGTCCGCCCGCCGGGCTGGGCTCGAGGTCACCCGGGACGCTGCGCGGCTGCTCTTCAGCTACGACTACCGCACGCTCGACAAGGACTTCTCCACCGGGCGACAGCTGACGACCGGCCAGTTCCGCAAGGATTACGACAAGACCACCACCAAGGTGGTGACCGACGTCGCCAAGCAGTACAAGGCGGTGGTCAAGGCGACCGTCGTCAACGCGGGGGTCGTGCGGGCGGCACCCGACGAGGTGGTGACCGTCGTCTACGTCAACCAGGTCACGACGAGCACCCGGGTGACCGGCGAGAAGCTGGATCTGAGCCGCGTCCGCATGACGCTGGTCCGCATCGACGGGTCGTGGCGGGTGTCTCAGGTCGACGCCCTCTGAGCCCGTGTGGCGACGTGGAACGCGCTGAGGTATTGACGGGAGGGCCGCGAATGGTCACGCTGTCCCCAGCAGTGGCAACCGCACGAGGGCTCGACTCGACATGCAGCTAGCCGTAGGGCTAGACTGCATCTTTGCGCTGCCTCCCGTCATATAACCGCCCGGGCCGGATGCCTGGGGCGGCCGGACGATTGTGCGTGCGCCGCCTGGGATTTCAGCTTTGGCAGGACTCTGCCTTCGGAAGGACCCCTGTTGGCCGCCCGTCGTACTTCCCGTAAGACCCGTGTCTCCTTCGCCAAGATCCG
>Ga0136633_1002794_pt1 | contig 11811 bp, 20 predicted proteins | sample AntDrymeUQ832206_2_FD_105494 | JGI IMG/M metagenome (GOLD analysis project Ga0136633, IMG submission 105494) | Polar desert sand microbial communities from Dry Valleys, Antarctica - metaG UQ83 (22.06) | ecosystem: Environmental > Terrestrial > Soil > Desert | place: Antarctica: Dry Valley...
CAGCGGCGCGCTTTAGCGCGTCCGCTGCAAGCGTTTGTTAGCCGGCTGTTCAACAATCTGTCCCTCGACAAATTTGTGCAGGACGCTCGAAACAAGTGTTTGATACGGCATGCCTTCAGCCAAGGCGCGCTTCTGAAGCGCCCGTAAATCCTTCGAGGATATACGGATGTTGATGCGGCTGTTCTTCGTGAAAGTCGCCTCGGCCACTTTGCGATGACGCGCCAACTCACGAGACCGATTCTTGACTGGTTTCAGCTTACCGCTTTCGAATGCTTCGAGAATCTCCTTCTCTTCTGGATCAAGTTTGCTCATCGGATTCACCAACGTACTGTTTGGACGCCTTGCGGCTCGGAATGATCGTCTTCAGAAAGATCTCGTTCTCAGATTCAACGAACGGCACTAAGTACGCGTAACCTTCGATCACAACCACAGAGATTTTCTGCCCGGGATAGGTTTCCTGGTTCGGATGCTCGAAGAGATCCACCTCGTCGCCCGCTTCAATGTGGTACACCACATCCTCGAACGAAATGCCGCGCTCGTGCTTCAGCCACTCGTTCTTCTCGGGATTCCACGCATAATGCTTCATCCGTGAAGCATAGCACGATGTGTGCTGTATGTACTCAGACGGCTAACGAAAAAGGATCAGCCGCGCCGATCAAGGCGGCGTGGAAAAGCGGCGCTTGGGGCGGGCGCTACTTCGGACCTGCGGTAGAAGCTGCATAGGCGACTATAAGCATGCCGCCTATGAAAATAACTACTGCAGCAACTACGGCCCAGACCATTAGAGATTCTCCAACTGCGCAATGAGGCGAAAAGCCGCGTGATTTACGCCGACGATGTCAGTGGTGGTACCGGAATGGCTCATTCTAGCCGGAAGTGCGTTTCATGCCCAACATGATCTAACATGTCATTGTCGCGGAGGTCTGCGTGAACTTTAGCATCCATCTGCACGATCCCTTGCTCGAAGACCTCGACGCGTTCGCTCAAACGCGGCAGATTCGCAGGGTCTTGCACATGCGACCGAATGTCGCAGAATGAACGGATTACCGGGCAGGTCGCGCGCTACCCAATGAAGATCGGTCAAGTAGCGTTGATACTCGGCGCAGCCCGACGTAGATTGGTCAGATTTTGGTCAACCGATTATCGAGGATCCCAAGCATGAAAACACTCCCGCTATCCGAGGTCAAGACCAAGCTGAGCAGTCTGGTGGAGGAGGTTCTGTCCACCGACGAAGAGGTCGTTATCACCAAGAATGGCCGTCCTGCCGCCGTGCTGGTCAGCCCCAGCGAGCACGAAAGCTGGAAAGAGACCATTGCCATTCATCGCGACCCCGCTTTGATGAGCGAAATCAGGGCCGGGCTTGCGGCTCTGAAGAGCAAGAAGGCTAAGCTTTATACCCTAGAGGAACTTTTCACTGGCGGTGAGTAAGACCGGTGCGCCACCGACTCCGTGCACCGCCCCAGATTGCCGCCCTTATCGGTGGGTTACACCCACAGATCAAGAAGAAGGTCCGCAGCGCGCTTGAACGGATCCTCTCCAATCCGTTGTGCGGCAAAGCGCTCAAGGATGAGCTTGACGGCCTGCGGAGTTTCCGCGTGGGGCGATTTCGCATCGTCTATCGCGCGGCGGGTCGTGTGGTCGAACTGGTCGCGATCGGGTCACGTGAGCGCTGCGAAGTTCGTTGCGAAGGGTGATTAACGCAGGGGGCGGCTTGAAGTCTGGATCCGCGTCAATGCGGATGTTCGCGAGCCGACCCATGTTTGGGTTGGATAGCTTTATGTACCTAACGCGAGCCACATCGTTTGATGCAGGATCTAGTTCAGTCGGTTCGGGGACTTGTCCGTTGATCTCGGAGCCGATCTGTCGCGCCAAAGAGGAGCAGACTTCGTACAGGCGAGAGTAGATGTAGGTCAGTGCGTGGACGAGCTCTTTGTTGGGTAGGGAATTCGCCACCCAGCGGCGCTCCAGCTTTAGGGCAGCGGCGTCCGCCACACCAGTGGGAAGTTTGGCGCGCGCCAAACGAAGGAGACGCTTGACGTTTGCAGCAAGTAGCTCGGTACGAGTGTTCGGCAAGACTATGTCTTGGGCGCTGAGATAGGAAAACAACAGCGTGAGACGAATACTGCTGTGTAGTTCCAAGTCACCTTCCTTCTCGATGACGTTTCGAGAGTCTTTTGCCCAAGACATTACCGTATCGGTCGACCAAGGGGCCAGGACCTCAAGATAACTACGAAAACAACATTGCCCAAACCCTTGGTATTAGCGGTCAAGTGGCAGCATTCCACTTGGAAGAACTTGAGGCTCGCCCCGGCAAAGTGTCAACGGCGTGCGCAACCAGAGCTCCGGTGTGTGCCTCTGCACGCCCAAGCCGGATAGATCAAGCCGTGCATCGAGCCAGTCCTACTCCGCCTCGCTCAGCGACTTGGTGCCGAAGCGCTGTTCGTCGAGCCAGCCATCCAAGGCCCGCAGCAAGGCGAGCCGGTCGAGCGCGCGTTGCCCCCTAATTCCCTAGATTTCATTGACATATCGATGCCAGAGACGTATTCTTTGACATATGAGAACGACGATCCGACTTTCAGACGATCTACTGCACAGGGCCAAGAAAAAGGCCGCCGAGCAAGGGCGAACTCTAACCTCGCTGATCGAAGAGGGCTTAAAGACCATGCTGGCCGAATCAAGGGCGGCGAAACGAACGCGAGTGCAACTGCCGATCTCCAAAGCGTCGGGCGGTACGTTGCCCGGCGTCGACCTGAACCGATCGAGCGATCTGCAGGACCGGATGGAGGAGCCGTGATCCTCCCTGACGTCAACGTCCTCGTTCATGCTTTCCGATCCGACTCTGGCGACCACAATCTTTGTCGAAATTGGCTGGACGGAGTCGTCAACGGCGACTCGTGGTACGGCACCTCTCCGCAAGTGCTGAGCGGCGTCATCCGGGTAACAACTCATCCCAATATTTTCTCCCGCCCTAGCACTCTCGCCGAAGTTATCGGATTCTGCGAAACCCTTATGACTCAGCCCCATTGCGTACCGATACAGCCCGGATCGCAGCACTGGTCCATCTTCTCACGACTGTGCAAAAATGCTGATGCTCGCGGCAACCTGGTACCTGACGCGTGGTACGCGGCGCTGGCAGTTGAATCGGGCTGCGAGTGGCTGACCTTAGACAGGGACTACGCTCGTTTCCCTGGACTCCAATGGCGCCTTCCGTCATAAGCTCATTACTTCTAGTACATCCTCTCGAAGTCACTTGGTTTCCAAGTCCGATCAAAGAACGCCTTGGTCGGACCGTATCATCGCAGGATCACGAAAGAGCGCACGCGCGCGGCCATCGCATCCGGGAACTCCTATACGCGCTCGCATAACACGGTCGGATTCATATGGGAACTATTCGCCGGTACAAAATCAACGCCCTATTGCAACAGTTCTCTCACAATATGCCCTCCTGCTCGCCCTTGCGGTTATGAGCAAGCATCCACTCGGCGAGCTCTCCTAAGTCCGCCGGTAGCGGGCGTTGGCGGAGCCGCTGTAAGCGCTCGCGGTCGCTACTTTCGAGCGGCCTCGTGCCGGGGAGCGCCGCTAGAGTTCGAACGTCCATACACCAGGGCTCCCAGGCGAGCCTCTTGATAGCGATGAAGCGCCAGGGGTCCCTACCGCACTGTCCCGCCGTTGCGTGCACTTGGAGCACGGTACGGCGCAGCCTGCCCATATCCGAACGGATCCTCTGACGCGGTTTATGTAATGCTTGTATTGGCTCGGTGTTGAGATTACCTTGTATCGTACGGATCACCAATCGTAGAGATCGTCATACATCATGCAGGCTTCCCCGCTCTCTGTAACTAACTGGCCGATACAACAGTATTAGTGGCTTCGCGCAGTATGAGCTCCGATTTATTACCAAACGGCGATCTCGCAATCGGTGCTGCCGATTCCGATTTGCCTCCGCCGCCCGCGCGACCAGTGCCCGGGGAATGTTGTGAAGGTGGTTGCGATTTGTGTGTGTGGGTGTATTACGAACGTGCCCATGAGCGTTGGAACCAGCAATGCGAGGAAATCAAGGCACGGAAAACCGCCTTAAACCTGTCCAACACGTCGGCATCGAGCGATGGGTTGCGCGAACTCAGTTAACCGCTGCGGCTATGGTTCGAGCGGGTAACGCGGTTTGCCTGTAAACTCCCGCACAATGCATTGGACCTCAATCTTTGGGCACCTAAGGCGGGGTTATGAGTAAGAGGTTGTGTTTTATGTTTGATAGGCAAGAGAGGCATTGATCTCAATGACGACGAAAGCATGGTGTACTGTGGTACTTGCGTTGCTTATTTCTTTCGTACTCTCGGCATGCAGTGAGGAGGTATCTTTATGCAAGGAAGCGATGAATGTGAGATCCGATCAGCTTAAAGTAACCGAACCAACTCGAAACAAGTTTCTCGACGAATGCCGTAGCAGAGGGTATACATATACTCCCGATCAATGGGAATGCATTATCAAGAGACTGGAGCAACGGGAGGATTACGACAAAGCAATCGGCGCGTGCGCGGGCTCAGGGTAAAAACTCTTGCGTGGCTGAATCCGCCTTGCCAAGGTCGTGGTCCACGGGTCAATCCCTTCCCTCGCCCTTCGAGGGCGCGAGCATGCCCTCGCTCAACTCTCCCACTTCATCGCGGCCGACTGGGCGGCGCTCATCGGACAGGGTGAGCGTAAGCGGCACGCGCGCCAGCTCCGCCACTGGCCCGGCGAACGCCTCCGACTGGGCATCGCCGACCAGCGCAAGCAGCGACAGCCGGTAGGCGGCCCGGCCAAAGCCGCCCCCCACGACGGCATCGGCCAGCGGCGTCTCCTCGGCGATCCCTTGCAGCGTACCCAGGAACTCGCTCAGCAACTCCAACCGCTCGCCCTCGATACGCTGGGTTGCGGGTGCCTCTTGCGGGGGCGGCAGGGTGCTGGCCGCGGCTTTTTGCCGCTCCCGCTCGAGCAACTCGTATTCGGCGACGTCCAGCATCTCCTGCGGGGTGACGAACAGCGGCTCGGGATTCGCCCGAAGCGCCCCGTGCAACAGCGCGCATAACGCCCCGCGGTCCAGCCCGCGCAGCCAGGGTGACATCCGAGGAAGACAGCCCGCTCTCCCCGAGATGCACGCGCTGCCGCTCGAGGCTGTTCAGTGCCCGGCCGAAGACCCCGGTCATGCGCAGCATGCGGCTTTGCGCTTTGGGCAATGCGGTAAGAGGCGGTGTCGAGATCGCCGCTCGCGGTCACGGCGCGCATGATCTCGGTGCCTTTTTCAATCCAGTGAAACGCTGATTTGAGCTTGTTTTGCGCGCGCCGCAGACGGAACTCGGAGCCCCCGAGCACCGCCTGGTCGAACTCGTTCTGCAGCTCGTTCAGCCGCCCGAGAAGGTGCTGGAGAGTCTCCGCCGAAACCTTGCCGATGGCCTGACCCGCCGCGACCTGCGCGGTGATGAAACCGAGCTCGGCGTCGGCCTCGCTGGCGAGCGCCGAGAGCGCGATGCGGCCCGCGCCGCTCAACTGGTAGACGCGCTCCTCGCCGTCCCAGACCAGGAGATCATTATCGCGCAGGCGCTTGAGCACCGTATCGAGCTTGACCGGATCGAGATAGCGGAAATGTCCCTGCAATTCCTGGGGGCTCCAGCGCGGGGCCTCGGCGCGGGCGCCGATCTCCCGCAGGACCAAGAGGCGCACCAGCACCTCGTCCTCGCCGCCGCGAAAAAGCGTGATGAAAGCGTCGAGCGCCTCCCGCGCCCGAAGCAGCGGGAGAGAGCCGGTAGATCCCCCGCCTCTACCCCTGGGGCGAAAAATTCCTCCAGCAAGGATGCGGCCGGACGGGCTTGTGGTGCCCGGGAGTTAATCAAGCGTTCACGCATTAAGGCTCGACCCTGGGAGTCTGCCGCGCCACGACCCTCACGCCGGCCGAGTTCGGCTTCGGAAAGAACGAGGCGGCCGTCGCAGGCGGCTTTGAGGACGCTGGCGCGGTAGCGCTGTTACTGGAAGGCTTGCCCATCGTGTCTTATCCAACCAGCCGGGTGTTGGCCATCCAGATCACGGTGAGTCCAATGGACCACGCCACCTTTCGGGTTCCACTCGTACTCGCCACTAAATGAGATGACGTCGCCTTCGTTCAACGAAGAAACCCTTGGAGCCAAATCGATGTTGTGCGCAATCAGTATGGTCTGGCCCGAGGTTAGGCGGACGATGAAGCGCTGATGGCGGCTTCCGTCGTTGTCATCAGGCAGGATCTTCACAACGATCCCTTGGCCTTCGACTTGAATATTGCTGGCATGCTTTTCGAGAGCACTTGCGAATACTGAATCATTGGCAGCCGTAGCAGATGTGGGCGCGGCTGAGAAGAGAGTGTTGTGTCGGCCATACCCAAAGATAACAATGGCTGCGAAGACGATGACGGGAAGCAATAGTTTTTTCATGACTCGTCATCAACAAACGTACAAGCTCAGAGGCACGCCGCTTCTTGGCGCGTCCGGTGGAGCGCAATGTTATGCCACACCTATCGGCGATCAAGACCAAAGCTTGCATGACAACGGTGATGGCGAATAACCAGTATGCGAATGGCCTCTTGGTTAATTAGACGGAACAAGACAGAGGGAAGCGGTGCACGAAGCAGCGGCGAATATCGTGCTCGACAACGGCGTACTGGGATGAATTTGTGCGAATGCGTGCAATGGCCGCATACACGGCGAACCGAAACTCCTCACCAAGGCCAGCACGTTGCTCGTTGTAGTACACGACAGCGTCATTGAGATCGGATACGGTGAGAGGGTGATATTCAACTCTCATTCCGAGACGCCACCGGTGCGCCGCAAGAACTCAGCGTGACCAATGGGTTGAACTGTGCCAGCCTGAATCTCTGCATCGCGTTGCGCAGCAGCTTTGATGCCCTCTGGGTCGATCTTGCGATTGCCGGCCACGCTTGGATCACCAACTAAACTCTCCCAAGCCATCGCTGCAAGTTGCTCCCGCTCAGCGGCGGGGAGAGCCAATATCTGTTTCTCCAGCTCAATGATCGTTTTCATGATGGCAAGTATAGCGTGTCAGGGCAGTGGGGCATAACGAAGCGCGAGTTGAGCGGCGCCGCTTGACGAGGGAGGAACGCGAAGTCTTTCAACCGAGTCATAGGGGCGAAGCCGCAAGCGCAGCGCCGCGGTGCCGCTCGAACTTGACGTGAGACAACTCGCGCTCCGTTGGTTGGCGCGCGCTTAGCGCCGCCGCGATCGCGGCTATCAAAGCCTGTGATCCTATCCACGCTCATCTCCCGTTCCGTGGCCCCGGCGCTGCGCGCCGCTAAACGCCAGAGTTAACCGGCGCGCACCGCTTTTGCGCGTCCGGGTTGAACGACGGGTTAGCTTCTCGGTTTGCTCCGTGAGTTGTAGTAGCCCGCGAAGTGCCTCATTGACAGCATCAGAGGTTGGAAATGCTTTTGCCACGTCGGCTTTCAACAGAACCAGGTTCGAGCCCTTCTGGTAGGAAGAAAAACACTTACCGCGAACCCCCTTTCCTAGGTCCTCTCGGCGGTACTCGGGCCGGAGATCATCGCCGACCGCGGATTTAGCCTTCTTCATAAATTCTCCTTTCTGCTCGGATCGCGCGACGAGCACCTATAAGCCGTACACGTTTGCCGTTGAGTATGCGACACCACTAACAGCACACCGCTCCGTGACACCCCGAACGTCAGCCAGCGGACTTCACCGACGGAATGATCAGGATCGTGAAAGGTGACCGCGAGCGGGTCGCCGAACACAGAAGAAGCCTCTTCGAAGCTGACGCGGTGTTTTCGGAGATTGGTCGCCGCTTTCTCGCAGTCCCATTCTAACTCCATCCAACGATTGTATGGCGCTCCGAAAGAAGAAGCTAACGGCCCCAAGCTCACCGGCGTGGACCCGCACGCCGCAAAGTATAGCTCTTGCGATTCTCGCGGCGCGGGTTGGGCCGCCCGAGCTAGGACGCAGCTTCCTGGTCGGCCGGAAACACGACCAAGCGAACGTCAACCTTGTAAGGGGTCTCGCACTCGACACACTTGAAGGAACTACCGGCACCGACAAGGTGTGCGCCGAACCAATTGGAGGTCTCGCACTTGGGACAGACGAATTCGAGTTCGCGTAGTTTCCAAACCGATTTCCCGGATTCATCCGGTAGCAGGTCGTATTCCGCTTCGCAAGCCTCGTCTGGGCATTTCAAGTACGGCTTCAACTTCGCGGCTCGAACGTTTCGTTTCAAATGGCGACCGCAGACGCACGCAACGGCATGAAACTCCGAGATGTTGGCGATGATCGTCGTTTCGCGGCAGTGCTCTTCGACACGCTGGGCGGCGCCAAGAAGAAACGATCGCATCTTCTGCTGATCCGGAATCTTCGAGGATGTCGGAGTGTGAAGATACGACCCGAGCTTGTGGTAGTACTGGCGGAGAAGCCTTCGCGTAACCGCTTTTTGGTGACCTTGGAAGAATGCCTTCCCCGGCTCACCGTGAGAACTTTGAAAACCGAGCTTGATCGTGAGATTTTGTTCTACGTCGGGGTTGCATTCGATCAAGGCGTCGATGATTCGCTTCGGTTGCCAAGCCGCGAGTAGATCCTGCGGAAGTTCGTCCTTGTAGTGCGACAGTAGCTTGTAGAACAGGATCTCGATGCTCATTCGAGTTCGCGTGCTTTCAGCACGTGATTCATTGATTCATGCAGCAACATCAGTCGGCCCAACTAGAATTCGACACCAATAGGTGTCTAATCCGGCATCTAACCCAATCAACGGATTGGTGATTTATCACGGCGGTCATCATATAACCGCTTGATTGGGAACTCCACGATGCCAAGGAATGCACCCGAGGGAGTTTTTAGTACACCCGCCGCCAACAAACAGCGTCTGCTCGGTCACGTGCGATAGCGCAGCTATCCACCTGAGCCAGGAGTTGCAGTTTGTATTCCGCGCTGAACTGCCGTCGCGTTGCTTTCGCTACTACTTATAGATCCGCGACAGGGATCGCAGGCATCTCATTTTCTGTCGCCGGATCAATCAGCTTCACTGCTCAGCTCTTAATGCTTTCATCCTTCCCGCCCTACGTTAGTTTAACGAGGTAGAGTATTTCAGCAATATCGGCACAGAGAGGAGCGGCTTTGCCGCCGCGTTCAGAACCTGCCCCACATCCCAAACATCACAACCAGCGGGAGGCGGAGCCACCTAACCATGACGCCGGAACGGCGAGCCGGCATTGCAGTCCAATTACAGGAATGATGGTGTAGTACCATGCTAACATTGACTTTGTCCGAGCAAGAGGAGCGGTGATGAGTTTCGACCCGGAGACTTGGCGAAAGTCGGTACGCGCGTTTGCCGAGGCCGAGATCGCGCCGCGGGCGGCGGCCATCGACCGCGCCAACGACTTCCCCGCCGATCTCTGGCCTAAGCTCGGCGAGGCCGCTCTGCTCGGGATCACGGCGAGCCCGCATTACGGCGGGCAGGGGCTCGGTTACCACGCCCATGTCATCGCCATGGAGGAAATCTCGCGCGCCTCGCCTTCCGTCGGACTTTCCTATGCCGCCCATTCCAATCTCTGTGTGGATAACCTCGGCCGCCACGGTTCGGAAGTGCAGCGGCAGCGTTACCTTCCTAGGCTATGTGCCGGCGAATGGGTAGGTGCGCTGGCCATGTCCGAGCCGGGCGCGGGTTCCGATATTGTCGGCGCCATGAGTTGCCGCGCCGAGCTTACGAACGGCGCTTGGATCGCGAGCGGCGTCAAGCAATGGATCACCAACGGTCCCGAGGCCGATGTGTTGATCGTCTATATGCGCACCGCGCCGCCCGAGGCGGGCTCGCGTTCCATCACCGCTTTTCTGGTCGAGGAAGGACTGGGCGGTTTCCGCAAGGGCGAGCGCACCGACAAGCTCGGCATGCGGGGTTCGAATACCTGTGAGTTGGTGTTCGAGAACTGCGCCATCCCCGCGGAAAACGTGCTCGGTGAAGTCAACGGCGGGGTGCGCATCCTCATGCAGGGTCTGGACTCGGAGCGGCTGGTCCTCGCGGGCGGACCGCTCGGGATCATGCAGGCGGCCATCGACACCGTCCTCCCCTATCTGCGCGAGCGCCGACAATTCGGTCAGCCCATCGGCAGCTTCGAGCTGATGCAGGCTAAGCTGGCGGATATGTATACGCGATTGCAAGCAGCGCGGGCGTATGTATACCGTGTCGCCGAGCAGTTTGACCGCGGCCTGCGATCGCGCAAGGATGCGGCGGCGTGCTTGCTCTTCGCCTCGGAGGCCGCCGTTAAGGTCGCCTTGGAATCCATACAGAGCCTGGGCGCGCGCGGCTACATGAACGACGCGCCGGTCGGCCGGCTGTTGCGCGACGCCAAGCTTTACGACATCGGCGGCGGGACCAACGAGATTCGGCGCATGCTCATCGGCCGGGAGCTGTTCGAGGAGACAACCGATCGATGAACAGCGTCGTCATCGTTGGCGCCAAGCGCACCGCGATCGGCGCCTACCGTGGCCAACTGGCGGCGCTCGCGGCCCCGGAGCTCGGCGCCGTGGCGATCCGCGCGCTGGTGGAAGACTGCCACCTCGATCCCAAGCTTATCGATGAAGTCTTCATGGGCTGTGTGTTGCCCGCGGGGCTCGGCCAGGCGCCGGCACGGCAGGCGGCGCTCGCGGCCGGGGTGCCGCTCGCGGTCGGGTGCATGACCGTGAACAAGGTCTGCGGCTCGGGCATGAAGGCGGTGATGCTCGGCTGCGATGCCATCGCCGCGGGCAGCGCAGCCATCGTCGTCGCCGGCGGCATGGAATCCATGAGCAACGCCCCTTATCTCGTGCGCCGCCCGTTGTTAGGGCAGCGGCCCGGCCACCAAGCCTTGCTCGATCATATGTTTTACGACGGCCTTGAAAACCCCGCCGATCGACAGCTCATGGGCTACTTCGCCGAACAATGCGCGGACCGCTACGGCTTCACGCGCGAGGCGCAAGACGCCTTCGCGGCGGAGTCGGTGCGGCGGGCGTTGGCGGCCATCGAAAGCGGCGCCTTCCGTGCCGAGATCGCGACGGTGACTAGCGGCGGCCAAAAGATCGATGAAGACGAAACGCCGCACAAGTGCGATCCGGCCAAAATCCCTAAGCTCAAACCGGCCTTTCGGCCCGAAACGGGAACGGTCACGGCCGCCAATTCTTCGTCGATATCCGATGGCGCGGCGGCGCTCTTGCTGGTCGCCGAGAGTGAAGCGAAGCGGCTCGGGCTCACGCCCCTCCTGCGCATCGCGGGATCCGCCTCCCACGCGCAAGCCCCCGAGGAATTCACGACCGCGCCCATCGCCGCTATCCGCAAGCTGTACCAAGAAGTCGGCTGGCAAGACCGCGATGTCGACCTCTACGAAATCAATGAGGCGTTCGCCGCCGTGACCATGGCAGCGGAACGCACGCTAGATCTCGATCACGCCAAGGTCAACGCCCATGGCGGCGCCTGCGCCTTGGGGCATCCCATCGGCGCGAGCGGCGCACGCATCATGGTGACGCTCGGACATGCGCTGAAACGGCATGGGTTACGCCGCGGGATCGCGGCGCTTTGCATCGGCGGCGGAGAAGCCACGGCGATCGCATTGGAGCTAATATAATCAATATACTTCGCGAGCGGGGTATGAACCCCGCCCTTGACCAAAGGGGAGAGTTGCACTACTCCCCTTTGGAAACCCCAATGCTAACGTTTGCGCCGCGGCCCTCGGTATGTGCGACAGGACATCCAAGTCACTCTCGCACCCTCGGTCTCGCGGCGAGTGATTCCTTTTGCCGCGACCGTCCTGCGCTCAGGCAC
>Ga0136633_1002795_pt1 | contig 11807 bp, 12 predicted proteins | sample AntDrymeUQ832206_2_FD_105494 | JGI IMG/M metagenome (GOLD analysis project Ga0136633, IMG submission 105494) | Polar desert sand microbial communities from Dry Valleys, Antarctica - metaG UQ83 (22.06) | ecosystem: Environmental > Terrestrial > Soil > Desert | place: Antarctica: Dry Valley...
CCGGGCCATCAGCGGGCGCGAGTGTTACACAGGAGCAAGCACCCAGCACGGCGACCGCCGACGCGCTCGTTACGGCGGCGGGCTTCCGCCGCCGCCACCGCCGCCACCGGGTCCGGACGTGGGTACGACAGGCGGCGGCTGTTGCGAAGGCGGCGGAGCAGGCTCGCGGGTCGGCTCGACGACGGGAGCCGGAGCACGCGTGGTCTGCACGACGACCGGCTCGGGTCGGGCGCTGCGTCGACGGCGCTTGCGGGGCTCGGATGTGCCCTGTGGGCTGGGCGCGATGCTGGCGCCCGTGCCGCTCATGCGGCTCTTGCGCTCGGCCTGGATCTCTCTCAGGATCTCGAATGTCCGCGCGAACACCTTGGCGGGAAGCGTGCCGCCGAAGACGAGGCCGCGCACGCCTCCGATGTTGCGCATCGGGCGGTTGTCCTCGTACCCCATCCAGGTGGCGATGCAGACGAACTGCGGCTCGCGCGCACACCCGACGAACCACGCGTCCTTCGCCTCGTCGGTCGTGCCGGTCTTGCCGTAGACGGGGAACGGCTGCGCCGCGCGGGGCGCGGTCCCTCGGGTGATGACGTCGCGCATGGCCGTCGTGACGTCGTCCGCGACACCCTCGGGGAGGACCCGCTTGCGCTTGACCGGTGACGCGATGCCCTTGAGCACGCTGCCGCTGGACTTGGCGTCGGCGCCGGATCGGACCTCTGTGAAGAAGCGTGGTTCGGTGTGCACCCCGTGGTTGACCAGGGCGGCGTAGGCGTTGGCCAGCGACAACGGCGTGACCTCTGCCGTCGTACCGAGCCCAAAGGACTTCGGCGCCGCGCTGAACGGGTTGTCCGGCGACACCTTGATGCCGGACTTCAGCATCAGGTCACGGATCTTGGTGCGGCCGACCTCGTTGGCGAGCGGGATGTAGACGGTGTTGACCGACAGAGCCAGCGCGGAGCGGAGGCTGAAGGTGCCGGACTCGCTGTCGCCGGCGTTGCACGGGCGGTAGACGCCGTCGGGCTCGTTGCGGTCCGGGATCGCCAGGCACTGCGGACCGAACTTGCGGTCGTTCAGCGACCGGCCCTGCTGCAGGGCGACCGCCAGGGTGAAGGGCTTGATGGTGGAGCCGGTCGACCGGTAGGCGCTGGTCGCGAGGTTGAGCCCGTTGCGGGTGTACGCCGTGACCTTCTGCTTGGGGTCGCGGCGAATGGTGGTCATCGCCCGCACGTCGCCGGTGCGGATGTCGATGGCGGCGACCGCGCCCTGCGGGTCGGTGTCCTTCGGGATGACCTCGCGCAGGGCCCGGGTCGCCGCCGTCTGCAGGTCCTTGTCCATCGTTGTCTTGACCCGCAGGCCACCCTGGAAGAGCACTTCCTCCTGGGCACCCTTGAACTTGTTCTGCAGCTGGGCCTTCATCAGGTCGGCGAACTCGGGCGCATCCGTGGGCAGCTCAGGAGGCTGCTTCTTGAGCGGGATCATCGCTGCCCGGCGGGCGAAAGCGTCGCTGGCCTCACCCGGGGTGACGAAACCGATCTTGATCATCTGGTTGAGCACGTAGCGCTGACGCGCCCGAGCTGTGCCGAAGTCCTTGACCGGGTTCCACGCCGATGGCGCAGGAGCGATTCCGGCGAGCATCGTGGCGCGGGCCAGCGCGAGGTTGGGGTCGCGCTTGTTGTTGCGCTTGCGGTCGAGGTCGAGGTCCTTGACGTCGACCCCGAAGTAGTAGCTCGAGGCTGCCTGAACGCCGTACACGTTGTTGCCGAGGTACAACGCGTTCAGGTAGTCGATGAGGATCTGCTCCTTGGGCAGCCGCTCCTCGAGGCGGATGGCGAGCGCCGCCTCCTTCACCTTGCGGGTGAGGGTCTTCTCGGCGGCGCGGCCGCCCTCCTGGATGTAGACGTTCTTCACGTACTGCTGGGTGATGGTCGAGCCACCCTGCTTACGGCCGCCGGTCAGGTCGCGGTAGGCGGCGCGGGCGGTCGCGAGCGGGTCGACGCCCTGGTGCTCCAGGAACCGCTCGTCCTCGGCCGCGATGATCGCCCGGCGCATGACCTCGGGGATCTGCTCAGCCTTGACGACCTCACGCCGCAGCGGCGGCCGCAGCGTCGCGAACTGCGTTTTGCCGTCGGACGCGAGCAGCAGCGCGGACTTCAGCGGCGGCGGTACGGCGAAGTCGATCGGCGCCGCGAGAAGCCCGGTGATGAACGTGCCGGCCCCGACCAGGAGCGCCAGGATGAAGACCAGCAGGACGCGCGCGGCGACCCGCGCCTTGGACCGGCGACGACGCCGACGGCGCGGGGTGGTGGACGAAGGCACGTTCCGGGGCATTACGGTGCCCATGGAGCCAGACGTCGCCATCGTGAGAGGGTACGTCGGCTCAAGGGGGGTGCGCGTGTCGGAACGAGTGATCCACCCGGGCCCGTCCGGCGTGCGCGTGGTCGTCGCTGACGACACCGAGCACGTCCGCCGCGTCGTCTCCGACATGCTCGCCCTGGATGGGTTCGACGTGGTCGGCGAGGCGGCTGACGGCGCGGAAGCGGTGCGCCTGACGGTCGCACGTGAGCCGCACGTCGTTGTCATGGACCTGCAGATGCCGGTCATGGACGGCATCGAGGCGACCCGCCAGATCCGGGCCCTGCGACCAGCGCAGCAGGTGGTCCTCTACACCGCCTACCTCGACGCCGAGGTCGAGCGGGAGGCGCTCGCGGCCGGCGTCACGCTGTGCCTGGGCAAGGTGGAGGGCCTGCCGCGGCTCGAGCAGGAGCTCGCCCGACTCACGCTGGCCGCGGCCCGCCATCGGTGAAATTGGGCCGGATGACGTAAGGGTTCGGGTGCTTCCTGCCGAAAAGGCATACGGACGAGGACCTGGCTCTACCCTGGGGCCTCTTCTTCCCCGGCCGGTTGTTCGCCTCGCGAGTCTCCGGCTTCCGACAGGAGGCTTCGTGCGCATGCCCGCGCATGTCCCTGCCGGGTTCCCGCACGCCCGTGCACGGCTGGTCGGCCGATTCTCCATGCGCGCCGCGCTCATCGCCGGTGACCAACACGGCATCGCGTTCCGGGCCGCGACCCGCCCGCGGGTGCCGTCCGTCGGTGCCGGCTCGGCGGGAAACGTTGGGATCGCCGAGGTCGTGGTCCCCTCGCCGGCGCCGCCCGGTGACGACGTACCCACAGACCTGGCCGGTGAGCATGCGCCGGCCGAGGGAGAGACGGCGGTCACCCTCGCGCTGGTCCACCGCGCACAGACCGGCGATGCCGACGCCTTCGGTGAGCTCTACGACCGCTACGTCGACCTCGTCTACCGCTACATCTACTACCGAGTCGGTACGACGCAGCTGGCCGAGGACCTGACCAGCGAGACGTTCCTGCGCGCCTTGCGGCGGATCTCGTCGTTCACCTGGCAGGGCCGTGACGTCGGCGCGTGGTTCGTGACGATCGCGCGCAACCTGATCGCCGACCACTACAAGAGCGGGCGCTACCGGCTCGAGATGACCACGGACGACGTCGCGGAGTCCGGCGCAGCGCTCACCACGGAGGGCCCGGAGAACGCGGTCCTCGAGGGCATGCAGAACAAGGTCCTGCTCGAGGCGGTCAAGCTGCTCAACGCCGAGCAGCAGGAGTGCATCGTGCTGCGCTTCCTGCAGGGGCTGTCGGTGGCCGAGGCCGCCGAAGCCATGGGCAAGAACGACGGTGCGATCAAGGCGCTGCAGTACCGCGCGATCCGCGCCCTGGGGCGTTTGCTCCCCGAAGGGGTGGAGCTGTGAGCGCGCGGCTGGGTGGTCACCTGGTCAATTCGGGCCAGATTTCCAGATCACCCGTCACCGACCGGCTAGCTGCTCGTTGTCCTGTCTGAAGACGCCAAACGGCGTAATTCACCGTGCGAGACGAACGGAGGCCCGGCGATGAACCCGCTTGGCACCCGCGCTCGCGCAGAAGAACTGGCCCGCCTCCTGGACGGCGCCCGCATCGGGGCTTCCGCCGGCAGCCCTTCTGGGGGGGCTGCTGCCCTTTCGTCGTACGGCGACCTGGCCGCACGACTACGCGCTGTCGGCGCCGGCCTGACGCCGGTGTCCGCGCCCCGGGACGAGTTCCGGGCGACGCTGCGGACCCGTCTCATGGCCGTGGCGGCCGTGCAGTCCTACAACGCCTCCACCGCGACGGCTGCCCCTGCCGTCGCTGCAAAGCAGAGCAAGGCCAGCGCGATCGAGTCCGCCGTGTCTTGGTCGCACAGCCGACGGGTGCAGCGTGGCATGGGCGTCGCAGCCGGCGCGATGGCTTCGGTCGTCGCCGTCGCCGGCATCGCCGTGGCCGGCAACCAGTCTCTGCCCGGTGACCCCTTCTACGGCGTGAAGAAGGGCGGCGAGGCCTTCGAGCTGCGCACGTCCGACGGTGCCGTGGGCAAGGGCAGCAAGCACCTCGAGTTCGCCGCCGAGCGGCTGAGCGAGGTCAGGGGCCTGACGCTCGGCCGCGATGCAGCGCTCGGCGCCATCGGCCCGTTCGGCGCCGGTCCGCAGGCCGCGTCGGCGTTCGGCTCCTCGGTCTCCGAGCGGGTTCGGCGGACGTTGGCCGACATGGACACCGAGACGCGGCGCGGCAGCGACCTGCTGACCGCCTCCTACCGCGAGACCGGGGCCGATGCGCCGCTCGAGATCCTCGCCGCCTTCGCCGGCACGCAGAGCACCGAGCTGCGCGCCCTCCTGCCTGCCCTTCCGTCCGCCGCCCGCGAGCGAGGCGAGGCCTCCCTCGCCCTGGTGACCGAGGTCGCCGCCCAGACGAGCGCCATGCTGGCCATCGGCGTCTGCACCGGAGCATGCGCGCCGGCCGCGACCGCACCGAGCCTGCCCGGCCCGGAGGGTCTGCCTGCGCCGCAGCCGGCTCCGTCCGCGACAAGCAACGCGCCGTGCGGCTGCTCCCCGAGCGAGCCCCAGCCCAACCCCGCCGGTCAGCCCGAGTCGACGCCGATGCCGACGCCGAGCGAGAGCGCCAACCCGGAGCCGACCGAGGCACCCTCCTCGCCGTCTCCCAGCCCGACCCCGTCGGAGTCGCCGGATCCGCTGCCGGTTCCGCTGCCGGTCCCGCTGCCCACCCCGCTGCCGACGCCGCCCCCGCTGCCGATCCCGGTCCCCACCCCGTCGGCACCTGCGCTCGTCCCCGGCATCCCCGTGCCCGGCGTACCCCTGCTGTCCGACACCGATCTGGACGCGCCGCTCAGCTGAGCACGCTGCTGGCGGGCACCATCGTCAGCCGGAACCGCCCGGACGTCCCCCCTGTCCGGTTTCGCAAACCGATTTCAGAAATTTCTCTGTGCAACCCGTCACCACTGTTCGTGACCGTCGTTTCAGTGTGCAAGGGACGCACACCGGCCCGCACTCACCGACGCTCGGAAGGACTACACAGATGGCAGTTCAGGGACGGGTCGCGCGCCTCACCGCGCTGGCTCTTGCAACCGGCACGCTCGTGGCTGCCAGCGCTGGCCTCGCCAGCCCGGCCAGTGCGGCCGCCGACGCTCGTCAGATGACGGCGAACGGCACCGGTTCCGCGCTCAAGATCACCATCAACCTGCCGGCCGCTGCCGCTGCCGTCCTCGGTACCTCCTCCATCGTCCAGACGATCTCGCTGACCGACGGCACCGTCTCCACCGTGGGCCTGCCGTCCGCCGAGAGCTCCGCCGTCCTGGGCAAGGGCACCATCCCGATGGTCTCCGACCTGCTGGCCAAGTCGACCAAGGCCGCGCTCGGCGCGAAGGTCGAGGACAACCAGGCCGGCTTCGCCATCAACCAGAACGGCATCACTGCCTCGATCCTGCCGCTGTCGAGCAAGGTCGCCGACCCCTCCACGGTCACCAACGGCGTCCTCGCCAAGAGCAGCAGCGCGGTCGCCCGTGTCGCCATCAGCGCCCCGCTTAGCGCGACCGCCGCGCTCACCGCCCCCGTCCAGGCCGTGCTCGACACCGCCCTGTCGACAGTGAGCAACACGAGCTCCACTGCCGTGCCGACTGTCGCCGACACCCTGAACGGCGCGATCGACAAGCTCAACGCCACCGCGTCGCAGACCACCGCCGTCACGGCGCCGGTCCAGGCCGCTGTCGACTCGCTGACCAAGACGCTGGACGGCCTCACCACGACGCTGACCGGCCTGTCCGGCGCGACCACGCTGCTGTCGCTCGACTCGGTCACCAGCGACCAGGTCATCAGCCGCCAGGGTGACGCGGTCAGCTCCAACGTCGTCAACGCGGTCAAGAACATCAGCGTCCTCGGCGGCCTCGTCAAGGTCCAGGCCGTCACGTCCGAGGCCACCGCCACCGCTGGTGGCGTGCCCGGATCGGCCAAGGCCGTCACCAACGCGCCCGTCTTCAAGGTCGACATCGCCAACGGCGCGCTCACCGCGCTGCTCGACGAGAACGGCCTCAACGTCGGCGCTGTCGGCCAGGGCCTCCCGGCCGGCCTGCAGGGGACCGTCAACACCGCGCTCGGCACCGTCAACGGCCTGCTCAACCAGGTCGCCGGCGTCGACGTCGCCATCGGCAAGGGTGTCACCCAGGTTGCTCCCGACGGCACGTCCGCTGCCGCCGCTGTCGCCACCACGGTTCTGACGGTCGACCCGCCGCTCCTGCACACGGCCGGCCTGCTCGCAGCCGACAAGAAGTTCGTGCAGCTCGAGCTGGTTTCCGCCCAGGCTGCCGTCGCTAACCGCCTCGTCCCGGCGCCGGCCGCCCCGGCCGCCGCCCCGGTGAGCCTGCCCCGTACCGGTGCTGAGCTGCCCGTCGCCATCGCCGGCACGGTCCTGCTGGGTGTCGCCATGGTGATCCGCCGTCGTCGGACCGCTGAGGTCTAAGCACTCCCGCTCTTCCCACAGCGCCCCCGCCCTCCTCGGAGAGCGGGGGCGCTGTGCTGTCCGGGGTCACTGGGATATGCGGGCGGCCCGATACGCTCGCCCCATGCCCAGCCTGCGCCGGACCCGCACGGACGACGGAGTGCGGGCCGTCCTGGCTGGGGCCGCATCGGCCGCCGCCGCGGAGGTCGAGGACAGCCTCGCCGTACCCGCCGACCCGACAGCCGCCGCGTTCTTCGACGTCGACAACACGATGATCCGTGGCGCCTCGATCTACTTCTTCGGCAAGGGCATGGCCGGGCGCGGGCTGATCACGACGTCCGACCTGCTGCGCTTCGGCTGGCAGCAGCTGCAGTTCCGGGTTCGCGGCAAGGAGAACCTCGAGGCTGTCGCTGAGGCCCGCGACAAGGCGCTCGGGCTGGTGGCCGGCAAGAGCGTCACCGACATCGTGGCGTACGGCGAGGAGATCTACGACGAGCTCATGGAGCGTCGCATCTGGTCGGGTACCCGCGCCCTGGCGCAGCAGCACCTCGACGCCGGCCAGCGGGTGTGGCTGGTCACCGCGACGCCGGTCGAGCTCGCCCGGATCATCGCGCAGCGCCTCGGCCTGACCGGTGCGCTCGGCACGGTCAGCGAGGTCGAGGACGGCCTGTACACCGGTCGCCTCGTCGGTGAGCCGCTGCACGGTCCCGCCAAGGCAGAGGCGGTCCGGGCCCTGGCCGAGCGGGAGGGCCTGGACCTGTCCCGCTGCACGGCGTACAGCGATTCCTCCAACGACGTGCCCATGCTGTCCGCGGTCGGGCACGCCGTGGCCATCAACCCGGACACCGAGTTGCGCGAGGAGGCCCGGCGGCAGGGCTGGGTCATCCGCGACTTCCGCACCGGCCGCAGGGCAGCCAAGATCGGCATCCCGACCGCCGCTGGAGTCGGGGCCCTCACCGGCGGCGTCGTGGCCGGGCTGGCCCTGCGCCGCAAGCACTCCGGCCACGGCCACCTGCACCGGGTGCGCTCTGCCGCGCACCTGCGCTGATGCTCAAGTACGCCGTACTCCTGGCCCTGCTGTCCCTCGTGATCTGGCGCTACGCACCGCGGATCCGCGTCACCTGGTTCGCCGTCTTAGCCCTCTTCACGGTCATCGTCGCTGTACGCGCCGCCCAGCAGCAGTGGGCCTGACCTGCAGCACGGCTCAGAAGAAGACGCTCCGGCGCTGCATCAGCAGCGTGTACAGCGTCGACTGGATCGTCTCCCGCACCTGGTCGGTCAGGTTGAAGACCAGCATCGGGTCCTCGGCCGCCGCGGAGCCGAGGTCGGCGGTCTCGATCGGCTCGCCGAACTCGATGATCCACTTAGACGGCAGCGGGATCAGCCCGAGCGGACCGAGGAGCGGGAAGAACGGCGTCACCGGCGCGTACGGGACCCCCGCCAGGCGCGCCAGCGTCTTGATGTTGGCGATCATCGGATAGATCTCCTCGGCCCCGATGATCGAGCACGGGATGATCGGCGTACCCGTCCGCAGCGCCGCAGACACGAAGCCGCCTCGGCCGAAGCGCTGCAGCTTGTAGCGCTCGCTGAACGGCTTGCCGATCCCCTTGAAGCCCTCCGGGAACACCCCAACCAGCTCGCCGCTCGACAGCAGCCGCTCCGCGTCGGCGTTGCAGGCCAGCGTGTTGCCGCTCTTGCGAGCGAGCGGTGCCACGACCGGCAGGCTGAAGACCAGGTCGGCGCCGAGCAGCCGCAGGTGGCGGTGCGCCGGGTGATGGTCTAACAGGGCAAGCGATGTCATCAGCGCATCGAGCGGGATGGTGCCGGAGTGGTTGGCCACGACCAGGGCGCCGCCCGTGTCAGGGATGTTCTCCAGGCCGCGGGTCTCGACCCGGAACCACTTTTCGTAGAGCGGGCGCAGCGGCGGCAGCAGGACGTGGTCGGTCAGGTCGGGGTCGAAGCCGAAGTCGTCGACCTCGTAGTCGCCGGTCAGCCGGCGGCGCAGGAAGGCCATGCCACCGGCGAGCTTGCGCTCCCAGTCCGACGGGGGCGCGACGTCCGGCTCCGGCGCGGCCTGCGGCTTGGCGGGCCGCTCAGTCGCCGGAGGCGTCGCCGGCTTGCGCGGCGCGCTCTTGCGACCCGGCCGGGCGTCCCGCGGCTCGAGGGGGATGACGTTGGTGTCAGACACCGACCGCTCCAGACGTGGCAGAGGACGTTGTACGTCGGCCGGCGAGCCGGGTCAGCACCGCGTCCTCGACAGCGCCGAACCGCTCGGCCTTGAGCAGCCCCGCCCGGTCCCGGGCGAAGTCGTCGAACGCGTCGACCGTCGGCCGCGGCCCCCAGCCGAGGTCGCGGCGGAGCCGGCTGACGTCGGCCACGCGGCCGTGCTCGAGGTACCGCATCTGCTCCGGGGAGAAGTCGACCAGTCCGGCTCGCCGGAACAACCGCGCGACGACGCTGACCGCGGGGGACGGCACCGGAAACGACGGGCGGCCGACCCGCCGGATCGCCTGCGACAGCAGGAGCACACCTGAGCCGCCCACGTTGAAGATGCCGGGGTGCTCCTCGGTGACGCACCGACGCAGCGTCTCGATGCCGTCGTCCTCGTGGCACAGCTGGATGCGCGGGTCGAAGCCGAGCACCGTGGGCACGACGGGCAGCGAGAAGTAGCGGGTGAGCGGCGTCTCGATCGTCGGCCCGACGAAGTTGGTGAACCGCAGCAGGGAGAGCGTGACGTCGGGTCGCCGGCGGCCGAAGCCGCGGACGTACCCCTCGACCTCGACGGCGTCCTTCGCGTAGCCCGACTTGGGCAGCGAGCGCGGCTCGACGTCCTCGGTGAACAGCGCAGGGTCACGCGGCGACGAGCCGTAGATCGCGGTCGTCGACTTCACTACCAGCTTGCGCATGCTCGGCGCCTTCTGGCAGGCCGCGAGGAGCTGCATCGTGCCGATCACGTTGATCTCTTTCATCGCCGTACGTCCGCCGGCGCCGAGCGGGGTGGCGATGACGTTCATGTGCACGACGGTGTCGACCTCCGCCTGCGCGATCACCTTGGCGATCAGCGGGTTGCGGATGTCGGCGCGGACGAACTCGGTGCGGCCGAGCTGGGTCATGACCTCATCGCGCGGCGCGACGGTGTCCACGCCGATGACCCGCTCGATGGTGGGGTCGGCCTGCAGCTCGGCGGCCAGCCGGCTGCCCAGGTAGCGGCTCACGCCAGTGACGAGGACGACGCGGGGCGACACAGCGTTGGTCCTCTCAGTGGTGGAGCCGAGCGGCCATGCTACCGAGGCAGGAGGTGCCCGATATGTCGGATATCTCTCACGCGGTAAGGGGACTGGGTGGGCGGTCGTACATCGAAACCGGAGTCGTAGCGGCCGTGGGGGTCTGCTGGACACGGGAGATGACCAGCGGGTCACCTCGGCGGGCCCGCAGCGCGGCGGCTGCGCTGCCCTGGTTGACCGCCACCGTGACCGTGCGGAACGAGTCCTCGCACACCGCGACCCGGCCGCGCGCGACCTCGCCGTAGGTGAGCGTGAACGGGACCGTCATCGACTTGCCGCCGCAGCGCAGCTCGACCGTGTCGCCGAGATGGATGCCGGCCGCCTCGAGCTCGGCCCGGTGCAAGTTGAGCGTGAGGTTGCCGAAGTGGTCGACGGTCACGATCTCGCCGTGCACGTGGTCGTCGTCGACGGTCGGCGCGCGCAGCGCGATCCGCTCCAGCTCGGCCACATCGACCGCCGTACCGACCTCGTCGATCGGCAGGCCATCGGCGAGCCTTGCCGCCACCGGCGAGAAGACGTCGCGACCGCGGAACGTCCGTGCCGGCGTGGGATGCCACAGCCGTGGGTTGTCCAGGACATGCGCGCGGACGGCGCCACCGGCGATCTCCCACGCCTGGCTGGTGAGGCCGTTGTCGGGAGCGACAAAGGTGCTGCCGTCAGCCGTGCGCACCGCGATCCCGCGCACCGGAGCGGCCCGGAAGGGGTCCACGAGCGCGAGGTGCACAGCCGGCTCCGGGAGATACGGAAGGGCTGAGGCGAGTACGGCGGCGCCCTGCTCGACGTCCTGTGGGTTGACCAGGTGCAGCACGTCCAGGACGCGAACGTGAGGAGCAGTCCGCGCGATGACGCCCTTGCACACCCCAAGGAACGCGTCCTCGTGGCCGTAGTCGGACAGGAAGGTCAGCCAGCGCGGTTCGGACATGACAGCCTCCAGGCCGACCGGGGGCTACTTCTTGTTACGACGCTGGACGCGGGTCTTCTTCAGCAGCTTGCGGTGCTTCTTCTTGGCCATCCGCTTGCGGCGCTTCTTGATGACGGAACCCACGTGAAAACCCTCGCTCGACAGCAGTGCATGAAGACGGCAGGAAAGAAGTAGGCAGCGTACCCGCGTACGTCAGCCTGCGGAGTGGAAGGCCCCACGCAGGTAGTCGTGCACCGCGTGCTCGGGCACCCGGAACGACCGGCCGACCCGCACCGACAGCAGCTCCTCGCTGTGCACGAGGCGGTAGACGGTCATCTTGGAGACGCGCATGATCGCGGCGACCTCAGCGACGGTCATCAGCTTGACTTCGGACAGACTCGACATGCGCACCGCTCTCGGCACGCCTTCGTGGTCGCCGGCTTCCCCACCGGTGACGCGAGACACGTACGTGCACTACGGAGAGTATCGGGACAGGAGGGGTTTCGTCAGTCACCCGTTTGGCGTAGTCGCTCAGGCGGCCACAGGGTCCCTGGCAGTCGACGCGGCCTGGCCGTCCGGTCCCGAGGCCCCCTTTGTGACGAGAAGGCAGATCCCGATGACGATCGACCAGGCGGGCAGCAGGAAGAAGCCGGACCATGCGGTGTAGATACTGCCCAGCTGACCGAGGGCGAGCAGACCGGTCAGAACGATGGTCCAGGCCGGCAGCACCCTGGTGCGGCGGTTCTCCAGGCTGACGGCGACGGCCATGGCAGCCGCCGACATCGTGCCCGCCACGAGGATGTAGTAGCCGACGGACTCGA
>Ga0136633_1002797_pt1 | contig 11798 bp, 10 predicted proteins | sample AntDrymeUQ832206_2_FD_105494 | JGI IMG/M metagenome (GOLD analysis project Ga0136633, IMG submission 105494) | Polar desert sand microbial communities from Dry Valleys, Antarctica - metaG UQ83 (22.06) | ecosystem: Environmental > Terrestrial > Soil > Desert | place: Antarctica: Dry Valley...
AGGAAGGCGTCACGCCCCTCGACGGCCTCGTCGGTCATGTACGCAAGGCGGGTGGCCTCCCCGGCGAACATCTGCTGGCCGACGAGCCCGTCGTCGATGAGGTTGAAGGAGTACTTCAACATGCGTTGCGCGGTGGGCGACTTCGCGTTGATCTTCCTACCCCAGTCGAGGGCGACTTTCTCCAGGTCGATATGGGGTACGACGGCGTTGACCATGCCCATCCGGTGCGCATCCGCAGCGGTGTACTCGTCGCCGAGGAAGAAGATCTCGCGCGCGAACTTCTGGCCGACCTGACGAGCGAGGTAGGCCGACCCGAAGCCACCGTCGAACGAGCCGACATCGGCATCGGTCTGCTTGAAGCGGGCGTGTTCCGCGGAAGCGAGGGTCAGGTCCGCCACGACATGAAGGCTGTGTCCGCCACCTGCGGCCCAACCGGGCACCACGGCAATGACGACCTTCGGCATGAACCGGATCAACCGCTGGCACTCGAGGATGTGCAGCCGGCCGAGCTTCGCGGCGTCGACGGTCGCGGCGGTCTCCCCGGCGGCGTACTGGTAGCCGGCACGTCCACGGATCCGCTGGTCCCCGCCGGAGCAGAATGCCCAGCCGCCGTCTTTGGGCGAAGGACCGTTCCCGGTGAGTAGGACACAGCCGACGTCGCTGGAGATCCGCGCGTGCTCCAACACCCGCAGCAGCTCATCGACCGTGTGCGGTCGGAACGCGTTGCGCACCTCCGGGCGGTCGAACGCGATCCGCACTGTCCCCTGGTCGACGGCTCGGTGGTAGGTCACGTCGGTCAGGTCCTCGAACCCGGGGACCGAGCGCCACGCGGACGGGTCGAAGATCTCCGAGATCTGGCTCTCGGGGGCTGCATCAGACATGGCAGGCAGGCTACCGGGTGCGGAACAAGGGCCGGTCTATCCGTGTTGACACCGACATGACACAAAACGCGGAGTACGCGCCCAGCCCCAGCGCGTGGGTGCGTGACCAGGTCGCGCTGTATGAGAGCTCGGGTGGCACCGAGGGTACGACGATGCGCGGGATGCCCGTCGTCATCATCACCTCGACCGGCGCCAAGACCGGCAAGATCCGCAAGACCCCGTTGATGCGCGTGGAGCACGAAGGTTCGTACGCGGCGGTCGCCTCGCAGGGCGGGGCGCCGAGCCACCCGACGTGGTACTTCAACCTCGTCGCTGACCCGCGCGTCGAGGTCCAGGACGGTCCTGTCAAGCAGGAGATGCTCGCTCGAGAGGTCATCGGCGAGGAGAAGGCTCTTTGGTGGGAACGCGCAGTTGCTGCTTTCCCGAACTATGCCGATTATCAACAGAAGGCCGATCGCGAGATCCCTCTGTTCGTGCTCCAGCCGGCGGAATAGGGCGCGCTTTACCGCCGACCGAGGCACGGCTCGACGAAGGGGTCTTGAAGCGGGAAGGGCAAGCGAGGAGGATCTCGCCTATGGATGCGTTGAGCGCACAGGTCAAGAACCACGAAACCCTCGAGCCGACCGTCGGCCCACTGATGTTCGAGGAGCTCGAACTCGCCGGACGAAACCATTCGATGCCACTAGAGGCACTTCGCTTGGATCCGACACCAGCAGGGCTGCACTACCTGCTCACACACTTCGACATACCCGTTCTCGACGGCTCGCACTGGCGCCTGCGACTCGGTGGCACCGTTCGACAACCCCTCGAGTTCAGCTTGGACGCGCTACGAGACCGACCTCGAAAGACCTTGTCGGTGACACTCGAGTGCGCCGGCAACGGCAGAGCACGTTTGGAACCCCGTCCTCTCAGTCAGCCGTGGCTCCTTGGCGCAGTGGGTACGGCCGCCTGGACCGGCACCCCTCTCGGGCCGCTGCTCGACGAAGCCGGACTCGACCCGAGCACGGTTGAGATCGTGTTCACCGGCGCCGACCGCGGGATTCAAGGCGGGGAGGAACACTCGTATGGACGCAGCCTCACCGTCGCCGCAGCATCGGCCCCCGAGGTTCTCCTGGCCTATGAGATGAACGGTGAGCCGCTTCCGGTCCAGCACGGGTTCCCGCTCCGGCTGCTTGTTCCCGGCTGGTACGGCATGACGAGCGTGAAATGGCTGACCTCCATCGAGGCCGTCGAGCGACCCTTTGAAGGTTTCCAGCAGGCGACCGCCTACCACTACAAGCAAGATGAGGAAGATCCTGGTCAACCGGTGACCAAGATCCGGGTGCGGTCACTGATGATCCCGCCCGGCATCCCGGACTTTTTCACCAGGCGACGCATGATCGAGGCGGGTCCGACCCTGCTCCGGGGGCGCGCCTGGTCCGGGCATGGACCGATCACCCGTGTCGAGGTCGGCGTCGACGGCGAATGGACCGAGGCCCGGCTCGACCCGCCAACCGGAGAGTTCGCCTGGCGTGGTTGGTCGCTGGAGTGGGACGCCACCGAGGGTGACCACGAACTCACCTGCCGGGCCACAGACGCAAGCGGCGATGTGCAGCCCGACCGGCAGGCCTGGAACTACCAGGGGCTTGCGAACACTGCGGTGCAGTGCGTGAAGGTCACCGTTGACGCAGCAAGTCGCGCAGCGACACCGGCGGACGGCCAGTAAGCCGCTCAACGTCGTCCGTGACCCCCGCAAGCTCCCCGGCCGCGATCGCGGTGTACGTGCTGACCCAGTCGTCCACCTGCCAGTCCGGGGCGCCGTACGACGCCCGCGACCGGTAGGCCCCTTCCACCGTCTCGGCGTGGTAGCTGAACTGCCTGCCCAGGTGCTCGCTCATCACCGCGGTCGCCTCGGCCAGTGTGATCGCCTCGGGTCCGGTGAGGCTGTACGTCGCGTCGCGATGACCGGCCGGTTCACGCAGCACAGCAACGGTCGAGGCCGCGATGTCATCCTGAGCCACCGCCGCCGCACGACCAACACCTGCCGGTCCACGGATCACGCCGTCCTCGCCGGCGAAGAACGAGAAGTAGTCGAGGTAGAGGTTGTCGCGCAGGATCGTCCAGGTCATCCCGGACGCCTTGATGTGCTCCTCGGTCGCGTAGTGCTGGCGGGCCAGCGTGAACGTGGCATCGGGTGCGGCGCCGTAGAAGGAGATGTAAACCAGATGCTGCACTCCGGCCGCCGCTGCGGCGTCTACGAAGGTCTTGTGCTCCTCGAGTCGTGTCGCGGACTCCGACCCCGAGACCATCAGAGCGGTGTCACATCCGACCAGCGCCCGTCGTACTGCTGCGGAGTCTGCGTAAGAAGCCTGAGCGACCGAACTCTGCGGCAACGTCGGCGCACATGAGGGGTCGCGTACGACGAGCCGCTGCGGCACTCCGTCGGCGGCCAGGATGCGCGCGACACGGCCCCCGAGACGACCGGTGGATCCGGTGATGCCGAGTGGGGCGGTCATCGTGCGGCGACCGACCTCAGCCTGCTCTGGCGATGGTGACGGCAAGCGCTGCCAGGTGCTCGAGCCGGGCCAGCTCAGAGTCGAGGATCTCGGGTCCGCCGCGTCGCCCGAAGACGACCATCTCGTCCTTGTCGCCCAGCGGAGCCGCGGCCAGGAGTGTCGACGTCCAGCGTTCCCAGTCCACCGGAACCTCGAGTCGGGCCGAACGTGTGAGCGGGAACCAGTCGACCTCGTCGCCGATGAGGTCAGGTGCGGCGGAAGTGCCATGCAGGATCTTGATGCCGGCGTCGGTACGACGGACCCGCAGCGCCCAGTCGGCGCGGAATGTGATCGGCAACAAGTCGATCAACTCGTCGAGCGCGGTCGCCGGGTTGGCGGTGAGCGACTCGACGGCCTCGAGATCGAGGAATAGGTTGCCGCCGGCCTCGTACCTCGAGATCCACAGGACACTGACGCCATCGAGCCGGTTGCATGCCGACACGAGTGAGTCCGGCATGACGCCGGGCCCGGTGTCGAGCAGCACGTCGTCCACGGCCGTGCCCTTACCGGACTTCTCCACGATCTCGATGGCCCCGATGTCGCCGCCGGCCTCACCGATCGCACTGGCCAGCAGACCAAGCGAACCCGGGACGTCGGGAAGCTCGACGCGCATTAAGTACGGCATCTCCGCGATCAGCCCCTTTCCGGCTCTACCAGATCCCCGGTTCGCACACGCCCCGCAGTAGTCACCACGGCGTCGACCCCGAAGTTTATTTCACCGTTGCCACGACGATAGTCCGCAAGCTTCCGCAACACATCGGCATCACCAAGACCCGTCACCGGGTCGAAGTCCACGACCGCGCAGCGCGGCACGACCCTGCGGACCAGCACGGTGGCCTCGCCGAGCCGCAACTCGCCGCCCACCCAGGAGTCCTCGACGTGCGGTGCGGCGTCGCCGGTGTCGACGAGGAAGGTCGACCGGAAACGTTCGCTGCCGACCTGGCGTCCGAGCCGCTGCCCGAGAAGGCGCATCGAGCCAGTCGTCACGACGGTCACCGAGGCGCCGTACACGACCTCGCCGACGATCACCGACCTGGCGAGGACGACGTCGTACCCGAGGTGCTCGGAGTACGCCTCGGCCCACGGGCCGGTGCAAACCTCGAGCTCCGCGACCCGTCCCCAGTAGTCGACCTTGAGCGCCTCACCGCTGGGGGAGGGTTCGCCCTCGACCGTGCGCCCGGCAAGGTCGACGGACAGGACGCCAGACTCCCATCGGGCGGCCGCCTGCAGCAGGGTCGGGTTCTCCACCGTGCGCAGCACCCGGCCGCGTGATCGGTCGACCAGGCAGAACACGCGGTCGCCCACCGGGCCGTCCGCAGTCAGGTCCACGAGGTCATGTGTCATGTGGCGACCGCCCTTGAGCGGAGTGAAGCCGATCCTCTCGATAAGCACGTCACTACCCTGCCACGGCGTCGTTTCCCCGACGTTTCCCCGTCAGCGGACGATCTTCAGGTTGAAGTCGGCGGTGCCCAGGCGACCCATCAGCCGGACCCAGAACGGCAGCCACATCTCCATCGCGCGTGCCGCGGACAGCTCCTCGAACTCCACGACGTCCTGCCAGCCGAGCGCGTCCAGCAATCCGCGCACAATGGACCGCGCAGAGGCGTCGTCCCCGGCCAGGAACATCGTCGTGCTCCCGTCGCCGACCCGCGAGGGGTCGACCATCACCGCCGCGTTCACCGTGTTCAGCGCCTTGACCACGTGGGCCTCCGGGAACGCGCGCTGGATCTGCTCCGCAAGTGAATCGGTGTCCTTGACCGTCAACGTGGGCGGGAACCCCGCCGAGAAGTCGAGCGGGTTCGCGACATCGAGAATGACTTTGCCGGCCAGTGTTTCCGCGCCGACCATCTCCAGGGCTGACAGCGATCCTTGCCCGTTGGTGACGTTGACGACCAGGTCCGCGGCCAGGGCCACCTCGGCGTACGGCAGCAACGCGATATCGATCGTCCAATCGTTCCGAGCCCGCGTGGCTGCGGGGTCGCGAGTGCCGATGGTGACCTCGTGCCCGAGGCGTTGTAAGCCCTGCGCCAAGGTGCGTCCGGCCGTTCCGGTTCCAAGTACGGCAATCTTCATGTCACGAAGCGTAAGGCCGCAGTGCCATCAGCGAGACGACCTACGGTGCCGGCTTTCGGAGCGGGAACGTGGCGACCACCTCGTAGCGCGGGCGACGTCGCGGTCCCTCGCCGAGGTGGGACGCGATCAGGGTGATGTCGCTCGCTTCCCAGGTCGGACCGCGGTAGGCATCGAACACCCGGACCCACCGCGTCACCTCCGTCGGACGACCGATCCGGGCCAACGTCAGATGTGGGTGGAACTTTCCCCCGTCGGTCTCCGCCCCGGCCTTGCTGGCGGCCGCCCGCGCACCGGTGGCGAGCCGGTTCAGCTCTTCGCGATGCGTGCCGACGTCGAGCCCGGCGTACAGAACCTTTGCCCTTGCTGGGTTGGGGAAAGCGCCACCACCTGCCACGCATGCCGAGAAGGCGGTACGACGGGCGGCAGCTCGTTCCAGCCGTGCCAGGAGATCGTCGAGATGTCGGTCAGCAACCTCTGCCATGAACGCGAGCGTGATGTGCCACTGCTCCCGGTCGGTCCACCGGAACCCGGGCTCGGCCTCCTGGCGCGGTTCCAGGAACCCGCCGAGGTCAGCGAGCGCACCCTCGGGGGGCGTCAGCGCGACGAACATCCGCATGACGCCTCCTTTGACAGGGCTCACGTTGTCAGGCTCGAGACAAGTGAGGGACGAGCCCTTCTCCTCCGCAGCGTACGACGGGGGTTCTGGGCCGACCTCCTCGCCACAACCGGTCACAGTGACTGACTCCGGCGGCGTGGACCGCCGGGAGCTCGCCGCAACGGGTCCCTATGACCTGTTGTGGTGCCCTGAGCCCGCCTGATGAGGGACCGTTGCCCCAAAGACGGGCCGTTCGTCCCTAGTTCCCAGCGCGCAGCCGTGACAACTTACGGTTACGTAACCTACGGGACCGTAGGTTTGGGAGGAGTTCTCGAATGGTGTCCGTTGCGCAACTACCCACGATCATCCAGGGCGGCATGGGCGTCGGCGTCTCGTCGTGGCAGCTCGCCCAGGCGGTGTCTCGAACCGGCCAGCTCGGGGTCGTCTCCGGCACGGCGCTCGATGTGGTGATCGCGCGACGGCTCCAAGACGGTGACCCCGAGGGCGACGTACGGCGCGCCCTCCTTCACTTCCCGGATCCGGCCTTGGCGGGGCGGATCCTCGACCGGTACTTCCAGCCCGAAGGCCGGACTGCCGGGCAGCCTTACCGCCCGGTGCCGAAGCTGACTCTGAGGCAGGGCAGCGCGGGGCAGGAGCTCTCCGTGGTCGCCAACTTCGCCGAGGTTTGGCTGGCCAAGCAGGGTCACCACGGCGTAGTGGGCATCAACTACCTCGAGAAGGTGCAGATGGCCACACCGGCCGCCGCGTTCGGCGCGATCCTGGCAGGTGTGGACTTCGTGCTCGTGGGGGCAGGGGTTCCCCGCGAGTTCCCCAAACTGCTGACCGACCTTGCCGCAGGGCGGGTCGGCGGCGTCAGCGTCGACGTGCACGGATCCGACGCAGAGCATCGAGTCGAGGTCGACCCCAGTGACCTGCTCGGCGTACCTCTTCCTTCTCTCCGCCGACCGCAGTTCCTGGCCATCATCTCGGCTGCGGTGCTCGCTTCCTACCTTGCGCGCGATGAGGCGACGCGTCCCGATGGCTTCGTCATCGAAGGCCCACTGGCCGGTGGCCACAACGCACCGCCACGCGGAAAGCCCGTTCTCGACGAGGACAACCAACCGGTCTACGGACCACGCGACGACGTCGACCTCACCAAGTTGATCGCTTTGGGTCTGCCGTTCTGGCTCGCTGGCAGTTACGGAACTCCTGCCCGCGTCAAGGAGGCCGTGGCATCCGGAGCAGCGGGGGTTCAGGTCGGCACGTTGTTCGCCCTGACCGAGGAGTCCGGCCTCAGCCCTGACCTACGCAAACAGCTCACAGACGAACTGACCACGGAGACGCTGAGCGTGCGCACTGACGCCTCGGCCTCCCCCACCGGATTCCCGTTCAAGGTCGCTCAACTGCCGGCGACGCTCTCAGACGATGCGATGTACGACGACCGGACCCGCCTGTGCGACCTCAGCTACCTGCGCACGCCGTACCAGACCGAGAACGGCGACATCGGCTACCGCTGCCCCAGCGAACCGGTTCACATGTACCTGCGCAAGGGCGGCGCGATCGAGGACACCGTGGGCCGCAAGTGCCTGTGCAACGCGCTGACGGCGAACATCGGCCTCGGCCAAACCAGGCGCGACGGGTACGACGAGCCCGCGCTCGTCACACTCGGTGCCGATCTCGACGGCGCCCGGACTCTGACGACACGGCACCCGGACGGCTGGGACGCGGCCGATGCCGTCACGTGGCTGCTCGGACCCAGAGCCGGCGACAAGTAGGAGAGCGCTCGTGCACATTTTGGGTCTTGCCGTCGCATCGACGGACCTCGGGTTCCCGGCCTGGTTGCGCATCACTCATTTCATCAACTTCGTTTTCATCGGCGTACTGATCCGCAGTGGGATCGAGATCTTGTCCTCGCATCCTCGGCTGTACTGGAACAACCACTGCGTCCCCGGCACCGACTGGGTTCATTTCACCAAGCGCGTGGTCCCCGCTGAGGAGGGGCAGTACATGGCTCGCGATGACGAGCTCGTTCTCCCCAAGTGGGTCTCGCTACCTGGCGGCAAGAAGATCGGGATCGGTCGTCGCTGGCACGGTCTGACCAATTTCCTGTGGATGATCAACGGTCTGATCTACATCGTCCTGCTGTTCGGGACCGGACAGTGGCGCCGACTCATCCCTACGAGCTGGGACGTGGTTCCCGAGGCGTGGGAGTCGCTGAAAACCTACCTGTCGTTCAGCCTGCCGCCGGTGGAGCAGTTCGCACCGTACGACGCACTGCAGCAACTGACGTACGCCTTCATCATCTTTGTCGTGGCGCCGATGATGATCCTCACCGGCATTGCAATGTCGCCGGCGGTCGTCGGTCGATTCCCTTGGTACGCCAGGCTCTTCGGCAACCGCCAGTCGGCCCGTAGCCTGCACTTCCTCGGGATGGCGATCTACCTGGTCTTCGTGGTCTTCCACGTGTCGCTGGTCTTCATCGCCTACCCGAAGCACAACGTCACCAACATGGTGTTCGGTGAGTACCTGCCGGAGAAGTTCGCCGTCGGTCTGGTGATCATGCTGACCACGATCGCTGCGGTGATCGCCTTCTGGCTCTGGCAGTCCTACTGGAGTCACAAGGACCTACGCCGAACACAGGTCATCCTCAACACCCTCGAGGAGCCGATCCGCGCCCTGTTCGTGAACCGACTGCAGTCGAGGCAGCGGGGCCACTACAAAGAGGCGGACATCTCGCCGTACCACTGGTCCAACGGCAAGCACCCCACTCCCGAGGAGTCCCCCGAGTGGGAAGCACTGCGGCACAACGACTGGCACGGCTACGAGCTCGAGGTCGGCGGCCTGACGAACAAGCCCATCAGGCTGACGATGGACGACCTGCGCGACATGCCACGCCAGGAGCAGATCACGATGCACACCTGCATGCAGGGCTGGACCGGCATCGCCAAATGGGGCGGCGTCAAGCTCTCCGATGTCCTGGCCCTCGTCAAGCCCGACGAGAACGCCAACTATCTGATGCTGACGTCCTACGGCACCGCGCAGACCATGTACGACGATCGTCCGTTGGAGCCGTACTACACCTGTTTGCCCAAGGACCTCGTCTACGAGGACGAGACGATCCTGGCTTTCGACATGAACGACAAGCCGCTTCCACTGACATTCGGTGCGCCAGTTCGCCTACGCGTCGAGTCCATCCACGGCTACAAGATGGTCAAGTATCTGCGCAGGATCGAGTGGATCGAGGACTACCGAAATGTGGGCGACGGGATGGGCGGCACCCGCGAGGACTCGGCTCTGCAGTCAATCAACGCGAAGATCTGAAACGTTCACCGCCGCGCGTCCGAACGACTCCGACTCGGCTTCACGGACGGCACGTCGGCCTTCCTACCAAGGGCACTGGGCCACCACATGTGCCGGCCGATGTCGAGGTTGAGCGCCGTGACCAGCACACCGCGCACGATGATCGTGTCGAGCAGCACACCGAGCGCGACCGCGATGCCGATCTCCGCGAACGTGACCACGGGGAGGGTGCCCAGGACGGCAAACGTTCCGGCCAGTACCAGGCCCGCTGACGTGATCACCCCGCCTGTCGCAGCGAGCGCGAGCAACGCACCACGGTGGGTGCCTAGCACTTGCGCCTCTTCGCGGACGCGCGTCATCAAGAAGATGTTGTAGTCGATCCCGAGGGCAACCAGGAACACAAAAACGAACAACGGCAGCGACGAGTCCGCGCCCGCGAAACCGAAGACGTGCTTGAAAATAAGCGCACTGAGCCCGAGCGCCGCAGCGAACGACAAGACGACCGTGCCGATGAGCACCAGCGGTGCCACCAGCGCTCGCAGCAGGAGGGCAAGGATCAAGAAGACGACAAGCAACACGAGCGGGATGATCACGACGTTGTCGCCCGCTGCGGCACGAATGGTGTCGAGCACGATCGCCGTACCGCCACCAGCGAGCGCATCCGCATCCTGTACGCCGTGCACGACGTCGCGGACCCGGTCGACAGTGTCCTTGGCGGCCTGACTGTCCGGGGCATCGGTGAGGGTGCCTTCGAGGTAGGCGATGCCGCCGGCGATGCGAGGTTCGGTCACCTCGGCGATCCCCTCCGTGCCGGCGAAAGCTGCACGGACCTCGTCCGCCCTGTCAGCGTTGGCGATCACCACGAGCGGTTGTCCGGAGCCTGCCGGGAAGTGCTTGGCGAGCACGTCTTCACCCACCACCGAGTCCGGCGTGCCATAGAAGGTGTCCTTATTTTGCAGGCCGTTCGCGTTCAACTGCAATATCCCGAGCGAGGCGATGGCGAGAACGACCGCTGTAACCGCCCACGTCATTCGCGGTCGCCGTGCGATGCGTTCGCCAACCCGGGCCCAGAGGCCAGTCTGGGTGTGGTCGGCCGAGCCGTACGACGGGCGCATTGGCCAGAACATCCAACGACCGAAGACCACGAGCAGCGCGGGAAGCAGCGTGAGCATCACGCCGATGGCGACTGCGACGCCGATCGCCGCGACGGGGCCGAGCCCCTGCGTGGAGTTCAGGCTCGCAACCAGTAGACACAGCATCCCCGCGATGACGGTGGCGCCGCTCGCGAAGATCGCTGGACCCGAACGGTGCAACGCGAAAGCCATCGCCTCGTGCCGGTCTTCATGACGACGGAGCTCTTCCCGGTAGCGGGCGACAAGCAGCAACGCATAGTCCGTACCGGCACCGAACACGAGCACGGTGAGGATGCCCGCGCTCTGCGCGTTGACGGTGAGGTCTGCCCTCGTCGCAAGCAGGTAGATCACGGCCTGGGCCACCATCAGCGCGACCACGGCGGAGAACACAGGCAGCATCCACAGCAACGGACTGCGATAAGTGAACAGCAAGATCACGATGACGACGACGACCGCGGAGTACAGCAGCTTGCCGTCGATGCCGGCGAACGCATCCGAGGAGTCGGCCGCGAAACCACCGGGTCCGGTGAAGTGCACAGAGAGTCCGTCTGGGCTGTCCGCGGAGATGTCACGCATGGTTTCGACCGCAGCTCCGAGCGCCTCCCAACCCCCACTACCCGCGTCGATCGGCACATATACCTGCAGGGCCTGCTTGTCCTGCGATGGGATCGGGCCGACCGAGTCACGCTCGACGGCTTCGACGTCATTGAACTGTGCGACCTGATCGGTGACCGCGGCGATGTCGTCTGCAGTGATGCCGCTCGGACGCTCGTAAACGACGATCGCAGGGATCTCGTCGGCCGACTGGAACTGCTCCATCTCAAGCAGAACCTGCGTGGACTCAGCGTCGCCAGGAAGCCATGAGACAGCATCGTTCTCCTGCGCGCCGGTCAACTTTCCAGCGGGTGAGAACGCGACGACGAGTACGACGAGCCAGAACCCGAGCGCGATCCACTTGTACTTCCTGCTCGATGGAAAACTGGCCAGCGAACCAACAGAACTCATCAGCTCAGACTTCATCGGAAGTCCCCTCACGTCATCGGATCAGCCCTAGTAAAACGCTGGTCCACCAGTTTTCTTGAGTCAACCGATACTTCGGGTGAGATTGGCTCTAGTCACCCGGTCTGATCTGCCCCATTTGAGTATTCTGTTGGCGGTGCGTTGGATTCTTCGTGGCATTTGGCGGTGCGTTGGATTCTTCGTGGCATCGCAGTGATTTGAACCCGATCCGACCGCAAGAGAAGCTCCACCAGATTTGGCGCTGCGCCACGGCGCGGCGAGG
>Ga0136633_1002799_pt1 | contig 11792 bp, 10 predicted proteins | sample AntDrymeUQ832206_2_FD_105494 | JGI IMG/M metagenome (GOLD analysis project Ga0136633, IMG submission 105494) | Polar desert sand microbial communities from Dry Valleys, Antarctica - metaG UQ83 (22.06) | ecosystem: Environmental > Terrestrial > Soil > Desert | place: Antarctica: Dry Valley...
GAGCGTGCGCGAGCGACCCTGGCGGAGGTGGGATACCGGAACGTGCACGTGAAGGCGGGCAATGGATATCTGGGCTGGCCGGAGCACGCCCCGTTCGATGCGATCGTCGTCACCGCCGCCCCAGATGAAGTGCCTCAGGCGCTCGTCGATCAGCTCGCGCCCGGCGGCATAATGGTCGTGCCTGTCGGGGCGATCTCACAGGACATGATGATCATCGAGCGGACACAGCGAGGCGTCGTCCAGCGACGGACGATCCCTGTTCGATTTGTGCCCATGACCGGAAAACCGGTGCAGTAGAAGGTGACTGGTCGAGTCGTCGCTGGCATTGTCGTCGCCGGAGCGGCAGTGCTGACGCTTGTCACGATGGGCCGCGCTGCTGGCATGCTGGTGGTAGCAATGATCGCTTCATACGGCGTGTGGGTCGCGCGATCACGATGGCCGCAAGGAAGCCGAATCCTTCCCGCATACGCTGCAGCTGTGTTGATCCAGTGCGCGCACCTCGTGGAGGAGTATCGGGGCGATTTTCATCGCCTGTTTCCCCCTGTGTTCGGTGCCGATCCGTGGTCAGGCCGCCGGTTCCTCATCTTCAATCTTGTCTGGCTTGGAGTCTTTGTTCCCGCCGGGTTCGGTCTCGCGCGCGGCAACCGGGAGTCCTATCTGGTCGCGTTGTTCCTGGCGCTCGGTGGCGGCATCGGAAATGGGCTCGGACACCTCGCCCTTGCCGCTCGCGAAAGAGGATATTTTCCGGGTGTGTACACGGGAATTTTTGCGTTGCTCGCGGGTAGCGCGCTGATCCATCGATTATTTCGGCCGCGAGCAGAGGCGTAGCATGCGACTCAAGGGAAGGCGGATCGCGATTCTGCTCGCTGAGGGTGTGGAGGATTTGGAGTTTTTCGTGCCGCTCATGCGGCTCGAGGAAGAGGGGGCCGAAGTGATCGCTGCCGGGCTCGACCTCGAGGCGATCCGGGGAAAGAACGGACTGGAGATCAAACCCAGTGTCCGCATTGACTCGCTGCGGAGCAGCGAGCTCTTTGCCGTCGTGATTCCCGGCGGCTGGGCGCCCGACAAGCTTCGCCGGCACGCAGCGGTGACAGGTCTGATCCGCGAGATGGACGCTCGGCGCAAAACGATAGGAATCATTTGTCACGGTGGGCTCGTCGCGATCTCGGCCGGGATCGTATCGGGACGGCGCGCGACCGGCTCGCTTGGCATCAAGGACGATCTCGTCAACGCCGGGGCGCAGTGGGTCGACGAGCCGGCGTTCAGGGATGGCCACCTGGTCTGGGGGCGCATCGTCGCGGACATCCCATCGTTTTGTCGTGAGCTGGTCGCGGCCCTCACAGACCCGGCCGAACACCAAAGGAGTGAGTAAAATGTCGATCTTCGATCCCGCACCGTCTCCCTGGCCGAGCAGGATGCTGAGCGTATTGCGCATAGTCTCGGGTGTGGTGTTCATCACCTTCGGTACCATGAAGCTGTTCAACGTCCCGCCGATGCCGACCGGGATGCCTCCAATCGAGCTGATGTCGCTCATGGGATTCGCTGGTGTTCTGGAGCTATTCGGCGGCCTGGCAATTGCGCTCGGCTTGCTCACTCGTCCGGTCGCGTTCATCCTCTCAGGCCAAATGGCGGCAGCATACTTCATCGGCCACTTTCCGCAGTCGTTCTGGCCGAGCGTCAACATGGGAGTTCCCGCCATTCTCTACTGTTTCATCTTCCTCTATTTCGTCTTCTCCGGAGCAGGGGTGTGGAGCATCGACGCGATGATCGCCCGCTCCAGGGCTAATCGGATTTGAGCGATGCCGCCGGGCCCGCTGTTCCGCTGGCTTCCCCGGCGAACGCGCCGGCGGGAGCGGTGCCGGCGGGAAAGACACGGTACGATCGGTCGATAGTCGAAGGTCCACTGGCGCGCGCGGTCTGGAAGATCGCGTGGCCGAGCATGCTGACGAACATCATCGGCGGACTCCAGGGAATCGTTGACCATGTGCTGGTCGGACACCTGGTCGGCTTCACCGGCAACGCCGCCATCGGTGTCGCATGGCAGATCATCATCATCGTCATCGTCTTCATCACTTCATTGTTCACGGGAATGAGTGTGCTCGTCGCGCGCTTCGCCGGAGCCGGCGACGAGGACAAGGTCAATCGTGTCGTCTATCAGGCCTTCCTGACCGCTGTCGGGCTCGCGTTCCTGGTAATGGCGCCGCTCGGCTACGCGCTTTCACCGTGGCTCCTCGACTTCGTCAACGCCGAGCCGGCGGTAAAAGCCGAAGCGCTGCCGTTCGTCCGGATCATGTTCCTGTTCAGCGGGGGCATGCTCATCTTCTTCATGTTGAGCGGCGCGCTGAGATCCGCCGGCGACGCCCGCACCCCGATGGTCATGGGAATCGTGATGACGGTTCTCAATCTCGTACTGAACATCGTCTTCATCCGCGGGCTCGGGCCGATCCCCGCCTACGGAACCGCCGGAGCGGCGATCGGAACGGTGCTCGCTTCGGGACTGGTTGCGCTGTACGCGATGGTGAAGCTTTGGAGCGGCGGCTGGGTTGTGTCGTTCCCGCGAGGGCTTGGCGGTCCGGACTGGAATATCATCCGCTCGCTCTTCCGGTTCGGGCTGCCGACCGGAATCCAGGGAATCGCGATGAACATCGGCGGGCTGTTCATGATGGCGTTCATCGGCTCTCTGGCTCAGAGCGCCGCGGCGCAGGCGGCGTTCGCGGTTTCATATACACAGCTGTTCTCGCTGATCACGTGGACGGCGATCGGCCTGATGGGCGCCGCTGCCGCGGTCGCGGGTCAGAACCTCGGCGCCGGTCATCCCGACCGCGCCGAGCAGTCGGTGCATATAGCGGCGCGCTTCGGGATGACCGGCGCGGTGTTCATCGGCGTGTTCTTTCTTTTCTTCCCGCGCCAGCTGCTGGCGATGTTCGACATGCGCGAGCCGGTGGTGGTGGAGATCGGCACCCAGCTGTTGCGGGTGCTCAGCCTGTCGGGTCTGTTCATCGCCGTCGCTCTGACGTACACCGGCGGGCTTCAGGGTACGGGCGACACCAAAAGTCCGCTTTATATCTCGGTCATATCCCAGGTTCTGATTCCACTCGGTATCTGTTTCGTGATTCAGCGAACCGGGACGCTGCAACCGTTGCACATCTGGGTGGCGATTCTGATTGGCCATGCGACGCGGTGCGCGTTGAGCGTGCTCCGCTTCAATCAGGGAAGGTGGCGCGGGATAGCGGTGGACATTGGTAGGAGCGCGAGCCACAGTTGACGATTCGTCGCGGACCGTCGCGCTTCCGGGGTGGCTGGAGAGCCATGAGGCGCTGTGAAGCTGCAGCCCCACTGTGAGAGAGGCCTACGCCACACCATTACTTCCGCGCATTATTAGACAGCTCGGCCTTTGCAGTGTTTCACTACGGCCTGGACTCAGCCCTCGAGTCCAGCTCACGACATGACAATGGTTTACGAGTTCGCAACGATTCAGATAACGGCCAGATCCTGCAAGGCTTTGCTGGCTTTCGGTATCCGTTGCAGCATAAGCAAGCGATCTAATTACTAGTTAGCGGTCATGAAGTGGCCAGCGGCCAAACTTCCGTGAAAAGCGTACGCAGCGCTCTCAAAACCCACGCGGTGATCCTGGGCGGTACGCTCGCGGTATTCTGGGCGGTGTTCATCGTCGACTCGCTCCTTGGTGGAGCGCTCCTGCGCTTCGGGGTCATTCCGCGGACTACGACTGGCCTCCGCGGTATCGTGTTCGGTCCCTTCCTCCACGGCAGCCTCGATCACATCGTCGCCAACACCATCCCGTTTCTGATGCTCGGCTGGATGGTCATGCTCCACGACGAGCGACACTTCATCCCCGTGACTCTCGCCGGAATGCTTGGGTCAGCACTCCTGGCGTGGCTGCTCGGCGCGCCCAACTCGGTGCACATCGGCGCGAGCGGCGTGATCTTCGGCTACCTGGGATTTCTGATGGTGAGCGGCTGGTACACGCGCAGCTTCGGAAGCATTGTCCTGAGCGCGATCGTCACGCTCGTCTGGGGTAGTCTCGTCCTCGGAATGATGCCTGGGGTTCCAGGAATCAGCTGGCAGGCGCACACCGGTGGTTTCATCGGTGGTGTTCTCGCAGCTCGAGCTTTCAGGATCCGCGCTGCTCGGAACCAGACCCGAGACCTGCAGAAGCACAGCTTGGAGTTGCGAGAACCATGAGCGTGTCTCGCAACTAGTGCCTATGCCTCTGTCATCCCGGATCTCTGTCGTTCTCGGTTAACGCCTCGATAGCTTTCAGGAATGCCGCAACGAACCGGGAGCGCCACGCTCCCCCTCCACACCGGGAAAGCGCCGCGCTGGCTGTTCGACCGGATGTCGGAGCTCGCGCCCGCCATCGCCGAGGTCATCGTCCTCGAGCACGGCCGCTCGGTATTTCTCGAGCGCCTGTCCGACCCTCACTGGTTTCAGGCATTCGGTTGCGTGCTCGGCTTTGACTGGCACTCCAGCGGCGTCACCACGACCGTCTGCGGCGCGCTGAAGGAGGGGCTCGCAAAACGAGGCGGTGAGCTCGGTATCCTCGTCGCCGGCGGAAAAGGAAAAGCATCGCGCCGCACTCCCGCGGAGCTCGTCGATTTCGGCTCACGTCTTGGACTCGACGGCGCCCGCCTCGCCTACAACAGCCGCATGGCCGCCAAGGTGGACTCGGCCGCCGTGCAGGACGGCTTCGGTATCTACCACCACAGCTTCTTCGTCACCAGCGAGGGAGAGTGGGCAGTGGTGCAGCAGGGAATGCGGGACTTCGACGGTACCGCGCGCCGGTACCACTGGCTCGGATCGCAGCTACGGGACTTCGTCAACGAGCCTCACGCCGCCGTCGCCAGCGACGAGCGCGGGGAGCCTGTGCTCAACATGGTGGCGACCGAATCGTCGGCAGCGCGTTCCGCTGCCACTGATTTTGCGCGACAGGAACCGAGGCGGGTTGACAGGCAGATCGCGCGCGCGATCACCATGGCGTTGCCGACCCGCCACTGGGTTGACATCAGGCGCGATGTGAATCCCGTGCATCTGCGAAAAGTCCTGCTCTCGACTTATGAGGCCAGCCCGACCTCGTTCGAGCAGCTGCTGGCGGTGCCGGGCGTTGGGCCGAAAGCGGTGAGAGCGCTCGCGATGGTGTCCGACATTGTTTACGGCTCACCAGCCAGCATGCGGGATCCCGCCCGATTCAGCTTCGCGCACGGCGGGAAGGATGGTCACCCGTACCCGGTCAATCGCGAGGTTTACGACGGGACGGTTGATTGGCTGCGTGACGCGGTGTCCAAGGCCAGGATCGGGCACAGCGAGCGGCTCAAGGCGCTCAGGCGGCTTGGCGAGTGGGGTGCGGCTTAACGTCCATCAAAGAACCAACCACAGTTTTGAGTCTTCAGTTGAAAGGCGAGCTATGCGCTGAGCTGACAGCTCGCACCTCTAGTTCAACCGACCACTCAACACTTCAGTTGTAGTTAGACCGCGCTCTGATCCGTCCTCACCGACCGATCCACCATGTTCCCTTGAGAACGAAGACATTCTCCGGTGGGACTTCCCATAGCTCGCTGAAATCCCTGCCCAGATCGAACTCCCCCGTGCTGATCGAGCGGAATCTGTTTTGCTGCCACACCAGAAACAGCGCCGAGCCCGGACGATATTCCCAGCGCAACACCGCGCTCCCGCGCAGAATGCGGCGGTTGAAATCGCGATCGGAGAAAGTGAATGAGGACGCGCCCCCGGCCGCATCCGGATCGACCGTGTATATCCCCGTCGCGTCATCGCGCGAGATCGTTCCTGCATCGCGCCCGTAGACCTCGAACTCGAACTGCCGCGGACGGGCGAACTCCTTGTAGTCGGTGAAATCCGCCGCCGCCAGCAGCGGCTGTGCGAACATCTGGAATGAAAGCGCGGGCGTGAACGTCCAGTCCACGCGTGTGACGAACGCCAGCTGATGCTGGTCGAGCGTCGCGAACACGTACCGCGAGCCGTAGGTGTCGGCGGCCAGCGCATCCGCAACCCGCGTTACATACTGCGCCATCCCGTGAGTGCGAGTGTAGGTAGGCTGGAACGTGAGCCGTACGGCTGTCGATGGACGGATGGTCGCCCGCGGGCTGATCTGGTTCGTCCAACCGCCCGCGGCGTTGTAATAACGCGATCCGAACAGGCCCAAGGTATAAGGCTTTCTTCGATCGGTGGTCACCTCCAGCTGCGCGCCCTTTTGCAGGGTCACGCGCGCCAGCGGACCTCCACGTGTGAGGAAACCATCAAAGACAGGTGGTCTCCAATCCAGGCGCAAAAAGACTCCCCAGAAGTTCGGCAGCTCGGCGCTGGTGATGGTCCCGACACCATTGAAGGTCATGTCGCCATCGAAGTTCCACGACGGGTTCCAGAACAGGTACTGCTCCCAGTTGCGAAGGTATCTGCTCGGGCGATTCTCGTCGTAATAGATGAGCGGCGTGACGGACCGCATGTCGGTGCTGCCGAGGAACCCCGCCTCGTTGATCTCGAAAGTCGGACTGTATTCCTGATAGCTCACCGATCCTTTCCAGTGCAGGCCTGACAGCTTCGCAAAAGTCGCCTCAGCGACGTACCCGGTCAGCGCTGTCCTCGTTGGCTCGCGCCGGCTGTGCTCACGGTCCGGCCGCTGCAGGTAGCGGGCGCTGGAGAGCTGGAGCGCGTCGATGGCTTCGGCGCTTCCCACATTGTGGGTGACCGCCACCGCGCCGTCGAAGGCGAATCGCCGGTTGGACCAGGCGTGGGTCCAGTCGAATCCGCCCACGTACGCGGCGCGGCGAAAGATCGGCTCGAGAGCGGGATCGCCGAGTGAACGGTTCACTCCCGTCGCTCCGAGCCCCACGGTGGTGTTTCCTTCGCGCAGATCCTTTTTCACTCTGCCGACGAAATAGTTCGTCGCGGGCTCGACCGTCGCTCTCTGCTCCACCCCGGCTGCATCCAGGTAACGGGCTTCCTCTCTCATCGTGAACGCATCGAGCAATCCGATCGACCATCCTCCGGGAGTACGGCCGGTGAGCTTGGCCGCCGTCGCGATCGTGGTCTCGAGTGGCGCATCCACGAATGCGAAATTGGGTCCGCCGAGGAAACGCTGCGGCTGGCGGCCAATGCGCCGGCTGTGCAGGAAGTTGTAGCCGTTCGAAGTGTTCTGCGTGCGCATCCGGCCGAAGCTGAAGATGCTCGCGCCTTCGACGAAGAACGGCCGCCGTTCGGGAAAGAACGTCTCGAAGGCGGAGAGGTTCACTACGGCAGGGTCGACTTCAACCTGACCGAAGTCGGGGTTGAAAGTCGCATCGATCGTGAAATTGCTCGTGAGTCCATACTTCAGATCGAGTCCGGCTCCCGGGACGACATCGTTTCTTTTGCGGAACGGGTCGTTGCGGGCGACCCCTGGATTCTCGTTCTTGGCCAGCGCGTATGGAACGAGCTCGAGGCGGCGTGGCGAAGGCAGCCGTCCAAGTCCGGTCAGGTGGCCATACCGATTCACTCCCTGCTGCTCCGTTTTGGGGGTGAACGCGAAGAAGACCACTTCGCCCTTGCGCGCGATCTTGCGTCCCAGCTGCAGTCCCCAGGTACTCTGATTCGGATCGTACCGGAGCTGTGACAGCGGTATGCGGAACTCGGCGCTCCAGCCGAGCGAGTCGACGGTCGCGCTTCCCTCCCAGACGGCGTCCCAGCTGTTGTCGGGCGGCCCACTGGATGCGACAGCCGCATCCCGCCGCGCACCGGCGGGAGTGACCCGGAAAACGAATGCGCTCAGGTGGTCGTGATAGCTGTCGAAGGTGACCTCCACCAGATCACCCTCGATCGGCTCGTCGCGCCGGGCGAGCTGTGACTGGATCTTCCGCGGCTCGCTGTCGTAGAGCCGCATCCCGACATAGATGGCGCCATCGTCGATGAGAATCCGCGCTTCGGTCCGCTCCGAGACGGGCTGCCCTTCGTTGGGGTCGAACTGCCGGAAGTCGGTAACCGGCGTCGCAGCCTGCCACGCCACCTCGTCGAGCCGCCCGTCGATCCGCACAGAACCTGATCGGCGCACCGCGGTCGCGGCCGGCGCCTGGTCGTGGGGCCCTGAGGTCGAGGCTGGAGCCGCAGGCGTGGTCTGCTGCGCCAGGCTGGGGGAAGCCAGCGCCGCGCAAGCGAGACAGATGAGACCGGTGACGACCTTTGCGCTGACGGGAGCTCGGTGCATGAGGGAACGCGGTTGGAAGTAGAACGGGTTGTGCGACAAAAAGATTTGACAGCAGGACCGTTCAGAACGTTTGAAGTCGGCGGCCGAACCGAAGGGGAGTGGACCCGGTATTGCGGCAGTCAGGCAAGTTGATTGTCAGCCAAACTATTTTCCCGCCCGCACCGAGAGAGGCCATGCATAGTGTGACCCGTGTTCCCCTGCAGCACCGCAGTCTTGTTCTTGCAATCGCTCTGACCGCCGCTGCCGGCGGGTGCAGCGCCGGACCGCCCGCCAATGGCGCCGCGCCTGAGACGTCCGCCGCGAGCAGCAGCAGCAGCTCGAGCACTACTTCATGCACGCCGCTGGAAACGCGCTCACCCAATGGTTCCGACCAGCGCCCGGCGCGCGAGGGGCAGACCCGCACCTGCGGCATCACCTCCAATGTCGCTTTCGATGTGAGCGTCGTCGCCACCGGGCTCGAGCATCCATGGGCAGTCGAGCCGCTGCCCGGTGGGGATCTTCTCGTCACCGAAAAGCCCGGTCGCCTGCGCATTGTGTCGGCTTCGGGAAACGTGGGCACGCCGATCGCCGGACTGCCCGAGGTCGACGCCCGTGGGCAGGGAGGCCTGCTCGATGTCGCCCTGAGTCCCACCTTCGCCGCGGACCGCACGATTTACTGGAGCTTCTCGGAGCGGCGGGATGGGGGCAACGGAACCAGCATTGCCCGTGGCGTGCTTTCACCAGACCGCACTCGACTCGGCCAGGTACGGGTGATTTTCCGCGTGCTCCCGACGTACGACGGCACCATGCACTACGGCTCCCGACTCGCGTTCGGCAACGACGGCATGCTCTACGGAACGTTCGGCGAACGATCGGACGGATCCATGCGGCAGTATGCTCAGCGCCTCGACAGTCACCTCGGGAAGGTGATCCGTATCAGGCCTGACGGCTCGGTGCCCGCGGACAATCCGTTCGTCGGCCAGGCGAACGCGCTCCCGGAGATCTGGACACTCGGACACCGCAACATCCAGGCTGCCGCTTTCGATTTGGAGGGGCTGCTTTGGGTAATCGAGCACGGCCCCAGAGGTGGCGATGAGCTCAACCTCATCGAGAAAGGAAAGAACTACGGCTGGCCGCTCGTCGCATACGGAATCGAGTATTCAGGGAGGGCGATACCCGGCGCTGTAACCGCGAAAACGGGTTTCGAGCAGCCCGTCTACTACTGGGATCCGGTCATCGCTCCCTCCGGCGCGCAGCTCTATTCCGGAAACGCGTTTCCAGCTTGGCGCGGGAGCCTGTTCGTGGGAAGCATGGTCCAGCAGAAACTCGTCCGGCTGGTGATCTCGAACGGACGCGTGACGGGAGAAGAGCATCTCCTCGCCGACCGTCGCCAACGGGTGCGCGATGTGAGGGAGGGGCCGGACGGATTCCTCTATCTCGTCACGGATCAGAGAAATGGCGAGTTGTGGAAGATCGCGCCGCGGCGTTGATTGTTTCAAATGGGAATTTCCATTGCCCACACGCTCGACCAGCATCGAGCTGCACTCTCGAATTGCCAGCGCTGCAAGCTTGCCCCGGGCATTCGGCCGGTCATCTCCCGCGCCGTCGGCGCGCGTGTGATGCTGATCGGCCAGGCCCCGGGGAAGGTCGAGTCCGAAGGCGGCCGTCCGTTCTCCGGGCGCGCGGGGAAAACGCTTTTTCGGTGGCTGGCTCGCGCGGGAATCGACGAGGCCACCGCCCGCGAGAATATCTACATTTCGGCCGTCACCCGCTGCTATCCGGGCGCGCACCCGAGCGGGAGAGGAGACCGCGTTCCCAGCCGTCGCGAGCAGTCGGGCTGCGCGGACTGGCTCGAGAACGAGCTGCGGATCATCAAGCCTGACTTGCTGATTCCCGTCGGCAGATTGGCGATCGAGAAATTTCTTCCTCCGCTTCCGCTCTCGGAGCTGATTGGAACAAAGCGGATGGTCGAGCACGCCGGCGGCCGCTCACTCGTCATCCCGCTCCCCCACCCATCCGGTGCAAGCAGCTGGATTCATCAGGACGACAACAGCCGCCTCGTTGACAGAGCAATCAGGCTGATCGGAACCGAGCTGCGACCGGGCATCCCGCGCTCGTCAGGAAAGAAACCTGCCGATGCGAAAGGGTGAGAGATCGAACTTCGTCCTTCCATCAATCAACAACTCCGCCTGAAGCTCACCGATCGCGCTCGCGAACTTGAAGCCATGCCCCGAGCAGGGGCTGGAGATGAGCACCCGCGGGTGCAGCGGGTGAAAGTCGACGACGAAATCATGATCGGGCGTGTTGGTGAAGATGCAGGTATCACTCTCGCGGACCGGCGCGCCCGCCAGAGAGGGAAGAACGGGATTCAGCGCCGTGCGGAGCGATCGTATGTCTTCCTCGTCGATCGTCCGCCTGATCCCTGAGGGCTCATCGACCGTTTCTCCGTCATGCATCACGGACGCCTTCACTCCGCGCGCCAGTCGCGGAAACCCATAACAGATGCTTCCCGGTTTGTACTCATACGCGTAAATGGGGAATCGCGAGCGGTCGTAGCTGCCGGCGTTCGCCCCCGGATCGAGCCAGAACACCGCCTGACGCTCGATGGTCAGCGGGAGCTCGAGATCGCGCAATAATCTTCCGGCCCATCCCCCGGCCGCGATCACGAGCTGGTCCGCGAAGTAGCTGGCGGTCGGAGTCTTCAGCTTCACCCCATCCCCATTCGCGCTCCATTCCAATACAGGCTCCTCGAAACGCGCCTCCGCTCCCGCCGCGAGCGCGAGATCCAGGTGCGCGGCGTTACACGCTTCCGGATCCAGATAGCCCGCTCGCGGATCGATGACCGCCACCAGGCCGTCGCTGATTTCAAACGCGGGGAATCGCGCGCGCGTTTGCGTCGCGCTCAGAACTTCGTGCGCCAACCCGTGCTCGGCCGCGCTCCTCAGCGTACCGGTGACAACCGAGCCGTTCGCTCGCCCGATCATCAGTCCCCCGGTAATTGTCATCAGAGCCCGGTGGCTCCGCTCCTCGAGCTCCCGCCAAAGCTCATAAGCCCGCTGCACCAGCGGGACGTAGAGAGGATGCTCGAAGTACATCTCGCGGATGATGCGGCTGTCACCGTGCGAAGAGCCGAGCTTGTGGCCGGATGCATACTGTTCGAGGCCGAGCACGCGGCAGCCGCGTTGCGCGAGGTGGAACAGCGTCGCGCGGCCCATCGCGCCAAGCCCGAGAACTACGACGTCGTAACGACGTCCCCCGGCTGGCGCCGTTCTCTCTATCGGTCCGACCTCACAGAAGCCAGCCGAGAAAGCGCATCACCCCGAGTACGATGAGAACGCTGCCGATCAGTACCCTGAATCCGCCGACTTTATCTCCCGCGCGCACCAGGTCGTCACCGACGTTAGGCACCGTGCTCAGCGCGCGGGCGCCCAGCACGAGCCCACCCAGGATCAGCAGAAGTCCGAGCAGGCTGAACAGATTCAGTATTCCCAGCACGATCGCCGTGATGCCAATGATCGCATCGAACGGCCGGAGATTGTCGACGAACCGTGACGCTCTCCCGCCCTGATTGAACAGCTCGCCAACCAGCAGCATGCCGGCA
>Ga0136633_1002800_pt1 | contig 11791 bp, 11 predicted proteins | sample AntDrymeUQ832206_2_FD_105494 | JGI IMG/M metagenome (GOLD analysis project Ga0136633, IMG submission 105494) | Polar desert sand microbial communities from Dry Valleys, Antarctica - metaG UQ83 (22.06) | ecosystem: Environmental > Terrestrial > Soil > Desert | place: Antarctica: Dry Valley...
AGGATGTCTACCGCGCGCGCGACCTTCGCCGCTTCCGGGTGCTTCACCGATCCGAAGTTGGAGAACGACAGCATCGCGATGCGCGGCGTAATGCCGAAGGTGCGCACTATCCGGCCGGCGGAGTAGGCGATTTGTGCGAGCTGCTCCGCCGTCGGCTCGATGTTGACGGTTGTATCGCCGCAGAAGATCACGTGCTTCTCGAACACCAGCATGTAGAGTCCGCTCACTACCTCGGCCTTTGGATGGGCACCGATCACCTGAAGGGCGGGCCGGATCGTCTCCGGGTAGTGCATCCCCACGCCCGCGAGCAGCGCATCGGCGTCTCCGCAGGCGACCATCACCGAGCCGAAATAGTTTCCGTTGAACAGCAGCTGGTGCGCTTCGCCGTGGCTCAGCCCCTTCCGCTGCCGCCGCTTCCAGAGGTATTCGGCGTATTTGTCGCGCTTGTCGGAGGTCCCGGGATCCTCGATGGTGATGTCGCGCAGCGAGATCTGGTTCTCGGATGCAACGCGGTGGATCACGTCGGTTTGCCCCAGCAGTATCGGCGAGGCGATGCCTTCCTCGACGATCATGCGCGCGGCGCGAATGATCTTGGGCTCTTCTCCTTCCGGGAAGACGACGCGTTTGGGATCGCGCACCGCGCGGTTGATGATGCCGCGCATGATTCCGCGGGCGCGCCCCAGTCTTTCCTCGAGCCGCTCGCGATAGTGCTCGAGGTCGATCATCTCCTTCGCCACGCCGCTGCTTACCGCAGCCCAGGCGACTGCTGGAGCAACCCAGAGCAGGATGCGCGGGTCGAAGGGGAAGGGAATGAGATAGTCGGGACCGAACTTCACGGAGCGAAGGCCGTACAGCCGCGACACGCTTTCCGGGACGTCCTCTTTCGCCAGAGCGGCCAGCGCGCGCGTCGCCGCCATCTTCATCGCCTCGTTCACCTCGGTGGCGCGCGCATCGAGCGCGCCCCTGAAGATGAACGGAAAGCCGAGCACGTTGTTGACCTGGTTCGGGTAATCGCTCCGCCCCGTGGCGATGACCGCGTCGGGGCGAACGGCGCGCACGGCCTCGGGCAGTATCTCCGGCTCCGGATTGGCGAGAGCGAAGACTATCGGGCGATCGCCCATTCTCGCGATCATGTCTCCGGTAACCGCACCCGCCACCGAAAGGCCGACGAACACGTCGGCGCCCGCCAGCGCATCGGCGATCGTCCGCGCTTTGGTCTGGCCCGCGAACCTCGCCTTGTACGGATCCATCTCCCCCGGCCGGCCCGCATGGACGACGCCCTGCCTGTCGATCAGCAGAATGTTCTCTCTCGTGACGCCGAGCCGGACATAATGCTCGGCCGTCGATATCGCGGCGGCTCCCGCGCCTGAAAAAACCACCTTGATCTCGTCTATCTTCTTCCCGACGCACTCGAGGGCGTTGAGCAGAGCGGCGCCGGAGATGATCGCCGTGCCGTGCTGGTCGTCGTGGAAGACCGGAATCTTCATCGTCTTCCGCAGGGTCTCCTCGATGTAGAAGCAGTCGGGAGCGCGGATGTCCTCGAGGTTGATACCGCCGACTGTCGGCTCCAGGAGCTGGCAGAATCTGATGACGTCGTCCGGATCTTCCGACCCGACCTCGAGATCGAAGACGTCGAGGTCGGCGAACTGCTTGAAGAGGTTCCCCTTTCCTTCCATCACCGGCTTACCGGCGAGCGCGCCGATGTTGCCGAGGCCGAGAACGGCGGTGCCGTTGGTGACGACGGCGACGAGATTCCCCTTTGCCGTGTACTTGTACGCGTCCTCGGGGTTGGCCTTTATCTCGAGACAGGGGAGGGCAACGCCCGGGGAATAGGCGAGCGCCAGGTCGCGCTGGTTGTTGAGCGGCTTGGTCGGAACGACCGCGATCTTGCCGGGCCGGCCGTGCGAGTGGTAATCGAGGGCCTCTTCTCGCTTCATCCGGGGAAAATGCCACCATGGAGTACCGACTGCTACCCTCAGCGAACGACTCGCGTTATGAGTTCACCGTTCCTGCGCTTACCGTGATTGCGTCAACTCGACAACGGAAAACGCGATAACGCGAAACTCAAAACGCAATCGTCCTCGCCCCCGGACCGCGACCCGCCGATAATCTCGCCGAGCTCTCTTCCCTACCGCCTCTGTGCCAACCGTATCAGAAACGCCACCAGCACCGCGACCCCGGAAACAGCGATGATCGCCGGACTGGTGGGCAGGTCGAACCGCACTGACAGCGTAAACCCGATCAGGCTCGCTACCAGCGCAGATACCACCGACCACAGAAAAACTCCTCCCATGCTTCTCGACACCAGCAGCCCGGTGACGGCTGGGAGCACCAGAAAGTTGAAGACGAGCATGACGCCCGCCGACTGCATGGCGAATGCGATCACGACGCCGAGTGTGAAATAGAGAAGCAGGTTCCAGATGTTGATGTTGTAGCCGAGGGTCCGCGCCGTCTCACGATCGAAGGAGACGAAGAGAAACTCCTTGTAGAACACCGCGTGGATGACCAGCACCGGGATCGCGACCGCCAGCAGCACCAGCGTGTCGGCGCGCGTTATCCCGAGGATGTTCCCCGCGAGGAAGATGTCGTGCGCCTCACCCACCGCCGCCTTGGAGATGAGAAGGATTCCGGCCGCGCCGGCGACCGCGTAGGTGACGCCCACGGTGGCATCGGGCGGAATTCTGCCGCGCCCGCCACCGGCTCCGAAGAAAAGAGCACCGCCTATCGTGAGTATGAGCGCGAGCGCGATTGGATGGGTCGCCAGGCCGAGCATCAGGCTCTGTCCCTCCAGCCACAAGGCCAGCGCGATGCCGGCCGAGGACAGCTCGGCCAGCGCCGCGCCGACGAAGACGATGCGCCGGAGCACTACGTACACCCCGATCACCGAGCACGCGAGGCCGATGACGAGCGCACCGTACAACGCCTCACGAAAGAGCACCACGGCGTCAAACATTCGCGTCCGTTGTTCCTTCACGCCTCGCCACCACAATGCGATGACCGTTGAAGCTGTCGACGTCGACCGGGATTCCGTACATCGCGCTCAGCACCGGCTGGGTCATGATCTCGTCGACCGGGCCGATGCGGAACCCGCCGTTCATCACCAGCGCAATCCGCTCGACATAGTTCGCGACTTCGTTGAGCGCGTGGCTGACCATCAGCACGGTGAGGTTATTCCGCTCGTGTAGCTGGCGGACAAGGCCGAGAATCTGCGTGGTGGAAACGAGATCCATTCCGGATGTCGGCTCATCGAGCACCAGCACGTTCGGCTCGCCGACGAGCGCCCGCGCGATGAGCGTCCGCTGTTTTTGCCCACCAGACAACAGGTTCAGCGACTGGTCGGCGAGGTCCAGAATTCCAACGTGCTGCAAGGCCTTGCAGGCGAGATCGCGGTCGCGCTCCCCCGGCCTGCGGCCCAGACCGATCCGGTCGTACCGCCCCATCAGCACTACATCGACGACCGTAAGCGGGAAATTGTAGTCGACCTGATCCCGCTGTGGCACGTAGCCGAACCGGATGTTGGGCGTGTGGGTGATGGTGCCGTGCAGCGGCTTGAGCGTGCGCAGTATCGCGCGGAGAATGGTCGTCTTTCCCGCGCCATTGGGGCCGACCATTCCTAGGAAATCCCCCTCGGAGATCGCAAAGGTCAGGTCGGACAGCACGACGCGACGCCCGTAACCGAGCGTCGCGCCATCGAACCGAACCAGATCACCCATCAGAATGCGTTCGCCAGCTGCTCGATGTCGTACCGCAGCAGGCCTATGTAGTCCTTCACCGGGCGCACGCCGCCGACAGATGGCGGCAGGATCAACACCCTGGCTCCACTGCGAGCGGCGACAAAATCCGCCGTCTTGCGATCGTAGAATGGCTCCATGATGATGACCTTCGCTCCGGTTCTACGCATCGTCGCAATGAGGCCGGCGAGATGCGCGGGCGATGGAGGAACGCCGGGCTTGGGCTCCATGAAGCCGACGATATTCATGCCGGTGTACTGGGCGAGATACTTCCAGCTCGTATGCCAGGCGACGACCGGCTTTCCCCTGATACGGGCAATCGACGAAGCCCACCCGCGTTCCGCCGCCGAAAGACGGGCTTCGAACTCGCGCGTGTTCTGCGCGTATGCCGTCGCGCCGGCCGGATCGAGCTGCGAGAACCGATCCCGGAAAAGACGCGCGATTCGCCGGCCATTGCCGGCATCCAGCCAGTAATGCGGGTTGCCGAGCGGATGTACGTCCCCCTGGCTACGGTCGACGTTGCCCCGCGCCTGATCGATCACCGGGATCGCGCGCGAGACATCGAGATTACCGGCCCCACCGGGACGAATCCTTTGATTACGGGCGCCGTCGACCAGCAGCGACATCCACCCGACTTCCAGATCGAGCCCTACGTAAGCGAATACGTCGGCTTTTCTGAGCCTCAATATGAAGCTCGGCTTCGCCTCCACAAAATGAGGATCCTGATAACCCTCGCTGATGTGGATTGCCTCGATGCGGTTCCCTCCAACAGCGTGGGCGATGTCGTGCAGATCGGTGGTTGTCGTAACCACCGACAGCTTTCTCGCAACGGCGGGTTGCGCGTCCAGCACTCCGGCCGCCAATCCAGCGGCGGCGAGCGCGAGAGAGAGTGTTCTCAGCATTTATCCTCCCGGCCTCGAGGCCGTTGATCTAGAATGGATGCGGCCGATGGGGCCCGACAGCGAAAGTCATCTGGAGCAGTAGCCGGTTGGTCCGATCGGCGCCGCCGCCGGGCATGAACCGCTCGTAGGCGGCAACGAGCTTGGAGAACTCGCTGGGGAAAAATTGCAGGTAGGCGGAAACGGCTCGCACGCTGCCCGCATCACCCCTGTCATCCTCACCGATCCAGTCGAAGCGGCTACCGATATGAGTGCGCCGACCGAGCTGATAGCGCGCGAAGACGTACGCACCGGACACGTCGCGCCGCGGACCGAGATACTCGGTATTGGTGCCGAATTGAGCCGGTACGGTCGGATCGTCCTGATTCGCCTGCCGTATGTACTCGGCCTGCGCGATGAATGACTTGTACAGGCCGCGCTCGAGCGGGCGCCACCGAAACGTTAGGTCGGCTCCGAAAAGACTCTGTCGGGCGTTGATTCCCGGCACACCGTCGATCCCCGGACATGCGGCAAGTCCGGAGCAGAGAAGCGGCTGAGTGCGTCGCGACGTAGCGGCGCTCGCCGAAAGCTCCAGATTGGCGGCCTCACTCAGATCCCAGTAGTTGCGAAGACGCGCTGAATATCCGAGGCCGCCGAGGCTCTTGTTGCCCGGCTCGGTCGCCTCGAGATCTTCCCCTTCGTCCGACTCCCCGAGGTGGTCTACCACAGTCGCCTGCAGCTCCTGATAGAAGCCGAAGGGAGCAAAGATTTTGCTGAACCACAGCCCGGTCCCTTTACCACCCTCGGGACCGAGGAACCGTTGGATCACGTGCGGATACTCGACCGTCTGCAGCTCCGCCCGGTGCGTGGTGTTCTGCTTTCCAATCGGCATGTGAAAGCGGCCGATTCTCGCCAGCATCGCCCACGGCAGTGCATTCGCGGTAGCGTACGCCTCTTCCACCGCGATCCCCTCGAGATCGGAAATTCCGAGGATAAAATCGGCGCGAAAATAGGGGTCGACCGCGGAGCTGAGTGCCAGTTCGACTTCCCGAATGTCGAAGCGCCGCCCGCCCTCGATGGTGCTTCCGGAAGGCGAAAAGTCGGCGACTACATCCCCTATCGCGCTGATGTCAGGGATCAGGCGCGGATTGATCGGTCCCTGGCCGGGGGTCATCGGCGGCGGTGAAGCGGTGTCCGCCGCGCCGTGCTGCATCTCTTCGATCTCTTTGATCAACGCCAGGGAATCGGCGCGGGCGATGCTGTCGGCTCGGGCGGCGCTGTCCCGCGGTGACACCGGCCGAACCTGTGCGCCGAGCGCGCAGGTCATCGAGACCAGCGCACCCAAGGCAAGCGTGATTTTCATCTTGTTTCCTCGTGGCAGTTCTCGCCCCCGTCGTGGGCAGGGAGAGGCTCCGCGACGACGGTCGTCGCGGACGCATGACGCCGGACCTCTGGTCCGGAGCTATCCGAGGACTGTAGCGGGCGGAGCGCGTGAGCGCGGCGGTCCGCTGATCCGCCGCGGGTCGAAGCTGCCGGAGGCAGCGTCGGGGGCAACCACTCCGACGGATTCGACCAGGGCAGAGCGGTGCGCCGGCTCGGCGCCGCCAAGCGCCCGATGGGCGACGCACGCGATGCAGGTTTCCTCGTGGTGCGCGTGGTGGAGCTGGACGCCGGCGGATTCGACGTGCGGCGCGGCGCTGCGGCTCTCACTCTCCGTGAGCGGGGCGGAGCCGAGCATTATCTGCGTCGCGGCGAGAATCGTCGCCGCCTTCCGCACCGTCGACCTGGTTCGACCAATCAGCATTTGCACGACGGTCATACCCGGGAAGATACCGATCGTTCGCCCCGGCGACACCATCATCTCCGCGCCCGCAACCATTCGGCCGGATCGACTGCCGGGCCTCCCCGGCGGATCTCGAAATGTAGATGCGCCCCGAGCCCTGGGTCGGTAAGGCCGACCGTCCCAAGAGCCTGTCCCTTTATTACGCGCGCTCCCTTTCTCACGTCGATGGTGTTGAGCGATCCGTAAACGGAGTAGTCTCCTCCGCCGTGCTCCAGGATCACGGTTTTTCCGTAGGTGCCCATCTGCCCCGCGTACGCAACCTGACCGGCTGAAACCGATTTGACGGCCGTGCCTACCGCCGCGGTGATGCCGATGCCGTTCCAGCGCGTCGTCGTGTTGTTGGGGTTCACGAAGCGCCCAAAGCGATAGAGGAACGCACCGTCCACGGGCCAGTCGAGCCGGCCAAGGTCGGTCGTTCGTATCGAGCTGGGGGCGAGCGCCGGTGCTCCACCAGGTCCGGTTGGCCGCCGTCGCGCTGTCTCGAGCGAAGCGATCACGTTGTTCAGCCTGGCTTCACTCTTTTCCAGCTCGGCGAGTCGCGCGCGCGTCCGCTTGGCATCCTCCTGGACCCGGGCAAGGGTCCGGGTCTGCTGCTTCTCGAGCTCGATGAGGCGCGCCGCTTCGCGCGCCTTGTCGGACCGGTTCTCGACGATGCCGGTCTGGAGTCTTACCAGCTGCCCGTGCTGGGTCTCGATGCGCTGGTGGAGATCCTCCAGCCTTTGGACGAGTCCCTTGTCTCTGAGCGCGAGCAAATGCAGGTACTTGTAACGCGCAACGAGCTCGCCGACCGAATGCGCGGAGAAAAGGACTTCGACCGAGTACAGCGGGCCGCGCTTGTAGATCTCCACGATGCGCCGCTGAAGCGACTCCCGCTTCGCTATCGCTTCGCGCTCGGCATTGGTCAAATCCGATGTGGTGTTCCCGACTTCGGCGGTGATGGCGATCAGCTGCTCGTCGAGCGACTTGACCATGCGCGCGGTGGCGTCGTACTGACGGTCGAGGAGGGTAACCTCGTCCGCAATCTCGTGTGCCGTGTTCTGAAGTCCGGCCATCTTCCGCTCCAGCTCGTCGCGCTCGGCGCGGATCCGGGCCACCTCGTCGCGCTGTGCCTTGAGGCGCGTTTCGGCGGACCCAGGCGCCTGACCGGCTACGGATGAGGCGATGAGCACGGTGCAGCCGAGCGCGAGCACGCGCATCAGATGCGGCGTAAATGTCTCCCGACCGACACGAGGCTTCCCAGCACGCCCAGCACGGCTCCTCCAACTATTCCCAGAAAAACCAGCTCACGATCGAAGAATACCGTCGTCAGGAAGTATTCGTTCACGGTGCGGTGAGCGAGCCAGGTGAAAAGCAGCGCCAGCAGCCCGCCGATGGTGCCCTTCACGAGTCCGTCGAGCAGAAAGGGAAGCCGGATGAACATGTCGGTCGCTCCGACGAGGCGCATGATGGAGATCTCCTCCGCGCGCGCGAGTACGGCCATGCGGATCGTCGCGCCGATGATGATCACTGCCACCGCCGCGAAGGCGAGGCCGAGAGCAATGCCGGCAACCGTCGCGATGTTGCGCAGGCGGTAGAGCTTTTCCACCCATTCCTCTCCGTAGCGGACATCGTCGATGAAGAGGTATGTCCGCATTCGCACGGCCACGGACTTCACGTTGTCCGGCGTTCGCATCCCGGGGCGGAGGTGCACTTCGATCGACGCGGGCAGGACACCCGACTCGAACACATCAGCGAACTCGCCCATCTCCCGCCGCGCCCGCTCGAGCGCCTGCTCCTCGGAGACGTAGTCGACGCGCGCGACCTCCGGAAACTCCCCAATATCCTTTATCGCCGCCGCCACCGACTCGATCTCCGTTCCCTGCGCGACGAAGCCGCGGACTTCGACGCGCTGCTCCACCTGCTCGAGCGCCTCGCGAATGTTGATCGCGGCCAGACCGAACAGGCCGAACGCAAACAGCGAGAATGCAATCGTGACGACGCTCAGAACGCTGAGCAGGGGCGCTCTCCGGGAGGCGGTAAGCGCTTCTCTGGCGGCGAGCACTAGTAGCCCGCGCTCTCGGGCGGCTGCTCGTCGCCTTCTTCGATTTCGGCGAACCCTCCCGGCGGACGCGGCCGCCCGGCCTCCGCGGAATCGAACACCAGCCGGCCATGATTGAGCTCGATGGTCCGGTACGACGATCGGCGGACGAGATCCAGGTCGTGGGTCGCCATCACCACCGCCGTTCCGGCCGCGTTGACGTCACGCAGCAGCTGAAACACGCCGCGCGTGGCTCTCTCGTCGAGGTTTCCGGTCGGCTCGTCGGCGATCAGCACGAACGGATCGTTGATGAGCGCGCGCGCGATCGCCACGCGCTGCTGCTCGCCGCCCGACAGCTCGCGGGGATAACTCGTGGCCTTGGAGGAGAGGCCGACCTGTGTCAGCACCCGGCTGACCTTCGAGCGAATCGACGCTTTCGGAGCTCCGGTCACCTCGAGGGCGAACCGGACGTTCGCCTCGGCGGTACGATCCTCGAGCAGCCGGAAATCCTGGAATACGATTCCGATTCGCCGCCGCAGCTGGGAGATCTCGCGCCCTTTCGCGGTGTCGGAGCCCACTCCATTTACCCACACCTTGCCGGTGGTGGGCTTGTCGTCCATGTACAGAAACTTGAGGATCGTGCTCTTTCCCGATCCGCTCGGTCCGGTGAGGAAAACGAATTCCCCTTTCCTGACCTCGAAGGTCACGCCCGAGAGCGCGACGCCGGACCTCGGATATTCCTTCGAGACTTCGTGTAGGCGAATCATCCTCTACTGCGCGAGCGCCTGCTCCAGATCGAGAATCAGGTCCTCGGCGTTCTCGAGCCCGATGCTCACGCGAACGAAGCCGTCGGGAATTCCGATCGTTGCGCGCTCCTCGGCGGTCATGTGCTCGTGGGAGCTGTAACGTGGCTCGATGACGAGTGAGTCCACTCCGCCGAGGCTGGCCGCGTGTGTGAACAGCTGGAGCTTGCGCAGGAAACGCAGCGCCGCGGGACCGCCGCCCCGGAGCTCGATGCCGAGCATTCCGCCGAAGCCATCCATTATCGTCTTCGCCATCTCGTGGTCGGGGTGACTCGGCAGTCCCGAGTAGTGAACCCTGGCGATTTCAGTGCGTCCGGCGCACCACTCCGCCACGCGCATCGCGGTTTCATTCTGACGCTTCACCCGCACCTCGAGCGTCTTGATGCCACGCTCGAGCAGCCAGCAGGCGAACGGGTCAGGCACTTGTCCCCAGATCGCCATCTTGCGCTTGACTTCGTCGACGAACGGCTCGCTGCCGCACACGACGCCGGCGAGGATATCATGGTGCCCGTTCAGGTACTTCGTGGCAGAGTGTATCACGACGTCGACCCCGTGCTCGAGGGGGCGCAGGTTGACGGGGCTGGCGAGCGTCGAGTCGATGACGAAAGCCACTCCCGCGGACGTGGCGAGCTGATGCAGTGGCGCGAGCTCGAGCACCCGGCACGTCGGGTTTACCGGCGACTCGATGAAGATCACGCGCGTGTTCTTGCGCATGACTTTCCGCCAGGCGCGCGGCTCCATCGGGTTCACGAACGAGACTTCGATGCCCATTCCCGGGAGATCCTCGGTGAAGAGGCGCCTCGTTCCGCCGTAGATCCAGGAGCTCGAGACCATGTGATCTCCGGGCCGCAGGAGCGCGAGCATCGAGCATGCCGTGGCTCCCATGCCGCTGGCCAGCACCAGCGCCGCTTCAGCGCCCTCGAGAAGCGCGATCCGCTTCTGCACCCGCACCGCGTTCGGTGTGTTGCCGTAACGGGTGTACATGAGGCCTTCGCTGGTGCCGGTGTCCTGCACGTAATTCACGGATTGAACCAGCGGCTGCGTCACACCGGAGCCGGGCTGCGAGAGCTCGGAGCCCCCGTGAATCGCGTTTGTCGACAACCCCAGCTTGCGTGGCTCCGCCAAGAAGTCTCCTAGCCGAGGTTTCGGGTAAAGCGCGGCGCGTCGACATCGGGCTTCACCACGCGCACCCTTTCCGTGGGCGACACGCCAGGGATGTCGCGGGCGACCACGTTACCGGGAGACACTGCGTCGTCGATCTCGAGCACCGCCAGCTGCTGACGGCGAGGACCGTAGACCCACACCAGCTCACCGTCCACGAGGAGGCGGGTCCGAGCATCGCTCGGGTTCAGGCGCACCATGGGTCCACGGTTAGAATCGCCGGAGCGAGTCGAGATGAACCCGGCGACGAACAGCCATTTCTGGGATCCCTCAGGCATCCAGCCGCGTTGCCTGCGATGGTGTAGTGACGCTCCCGACCGCTACGTAGCCGTCGTCATACCGAATCACGAGCCGGCGCCGCCACAGCATGTCGAGCATCCGCTCCGCCGCGTCGGCGGAAAGTCCCATTGCCGTCGCGACGTCGTCACTCGCTCCGGCGCCGAGCCTCGAGATGATGTCCCACGCCTTCCGCTCGTCGAGATCGACGATGCCGATCAGACGCGACAGGCCGTCGGCCTGCTGGGTGACCAGAGCCAGGTTGTGCCGCTCGAGAACCGCGTCGATCGCGTCCATGTGCGAGTCGCTGATACCCCTGAACACGAAATAGACCTCGCGCCGCGGCGCGTCGACGCTCACATACTGGAGCAGCAGCTTCGCCACGATCTCGTCGGCGCAGGAGAAGTCGAGCAGCCCCACGTGAGAGAAGTCGATGACCGTGAGCGCTCTGTCGCCTATCCTGTCCAGCTCCTGCTCGATCTCGCACCGTACCGCGGCTCCGGTTGGCCGCGTCACGAGGTTCGAGTATAGCTCGCACACGCTCTTCCGCAGCATCGAGCTGACGTCGATGTGGTTGATCAAGTCACCCGCTCGGGAATCGTGATCTGCACCTGCGCTCCGGGAAAGTAGGAGAGATTTTCGTGGAGAGGCTCGTCCTCGTCCCAGTCGCCCTTGGGAAGGACGGCGATCCTCGCCGTGCCGCTCCGAATGGAAAGCTTGCCATCCCAGTTTCCGACAAATCGCCTGACTCCCGCAAGGCCTTGACCGCGGCCGGGGTCGCGAAACCGGGACGCGCCCCTCATTACCGTCTCCTCGAGCGCGAGGCCGTCGTCCCAGCGGTCCTTCTGCTGGAATCCGGGGGCGGACTCGAGAGACTGACGGAAGCCGATCCCGGGGTCACACACGGCGATGACGACAACCTTTCTGCCGCCGAGCCGGATCCGCCACGTATATGTCTGCACCGCCACCCACCCCCCGCGCCCGGCGTGCTCGACGATGTTCTGACAGATCTCCGACAGAGCCATGGTGAAGCGCATCGTGATCTTCGCGTCGAGATTGAGATTCTTGACCAGCGCGTCCTG
>Ga0136633_1002801_pt1 | contig 11788 bp, 8 predicted proteins | sample AntDrymeUQ832206_2_FD_105494 | JGI IMG/M metagenome (GOLD analysis project Ga0136633, IMG submission 105494) | Polar desert sand microbial communities from Dry Valleys, Antarctica - metaG UQ83 (22.06) | ecosystem: Environmental > Terrestrial > Soil > Desert | place: Antarctica: Dry Valley...
CATCTCTATCGTCACAACGCGACGGTGACGCTGATGCGCACCACCGCTGACGAGTGCGTCGAGATCGGGAAACGGATTGCCACGCAGTTAAACGCCGCCACGGGCCCGACGATGCTGGTGCTGCCACTGCAGGGCGTGAGCGCCATCGACGCGCCGGGCCAGCCCTTCCACGATCCAGCGGCCGATCGTGCGCTCTTCGACACGCTGCGGACACACGTCGATCGACGCATTCCGGTCGTCGGGATCGACGCGCACATCAACGATCCCGAGTTCGCGCGGGCGCTCGTGGCGGCGTTGGTGCAACTCCGCAGCCTTGATTGATTGGTAGGGGCACGTCCCCGACGTGCCCGATCACGGGCGGCTCGGGGAGCCGCCCCTACCGGCGGCGGAACGGCGGGCACACGTTGGTAGGGGCACGTCCCCGACGTGCCCGGTCACGGGCGGCTCGGGGAGCCGCCGCTACGGGAGAGGACACATGCCATTTATCGGGCGAAAGACAATACTGAAACGGCTGCGCAAGCGGGTCAAGGCGCGACAGCCGATCATCGGCGCGGGGGCGGGCACCGGCATCTCGGCGAAGTTTGCCGAGCGTGGCGGCGTGGACCTGATCATCATCTACAACTCCGGCCGTTTCCGGATGGCCGGGCGCGGCAGCCTCGCAGGCTTGATGCCGTATGGCGACGCCAACGCGATCGTGACCGACATGGCGCGCGAGGTGCTGCCGGTGGTCAGCGACGTGGCGGTGCTGGCCGGCGTGTGCGGCACCGACCCCTTCCGGATCATGCCGGTGTTCCTGCGGCAGCTGCAGGCGATGGGTTTCGACGGCGTGCAGAACTTCCCCACCGTCGGCTTGATCGACGGCGTGTTGCGGCAGAACCTCGAAGAAACCGGCATGGGCTACGCCCTCGAGGTCGAGATGATCCACGAGGCGCACAGGCTCGACATGCTGACCTGCCCGTACGTGTTCGACGCCGACAGCGCCCGCGCCATGGCCAAGGCCGGTGCTGACGTGCTGGTGGCGCATCTCGGGCTGACCACCAAGGGATCGATTGGCGCCATGACGGCGCTGACGCTCGACGAGTCGGCGGCGCGCGTCCAGGCGATGCACGACGCGGCGCGTGCCGTGCGCAAGGACGTCTTTGTCATCTGTCATGGCGGGCCGATCGCCGAGCCCGAGGACGTGGCGTACGTGCTGGCGCACACGACCGGGGTCGATGGCTTCTTCGGGGCCTCGAGCATCGAGCGTTTCGCCACCGAAGTAGGCATCGAAGCGCAGGCGCGCCGATTCAGGGAACTCGCCTTGCCGCACGAGCCGGGCGGCAGTCGGCAGTCGTCGGTCGGCAAGGGCAAGAAGGCCTCGGGCAAGAAGCGTCGTTGACACACAGCCGGGATCCGCTCATGCAACAACATTCCCCTTGCCGCCGCCACCGCACCGCGATGCTCGTCCTGGCGACGATCGGCGCCACCCTCTCGATGATCGCTACCGTGGTAGGCCTCGGCGCGGGTGCGGGCACTCGTCCCCCCACACTCCCGGAGCCTGCATCGCGCGCTGTCGCTGCGCAGGCGAGCACACCTGCCCGTCCGCCGTCGACGTCCGAGGGCCCGCGGCCGCGGGCACAGGCGGATCAACGTGGCGAAGGCCGTGCGTTGAAGGTGCTGTTTCTCGGCCACACCAGCCCGCACCACCCGTCGATGGCGCTGATGCCGATCCTCGCAGCGCCGCTGGCGCGCAAGGGGATCCAGATGACGCACGTGACCTCGCCCGAAGAGGCGCTGCGTCCTGAGGTGCTCGCGCACTACGACGCCCTGATGATCTACGCCAACCACAAGACGCTGACTGCCGCACAGGAACAGGCGCTGGTGTCGTTTGTGGAGGGCGGCAAGGGACTGATCGCGCTGCACAGCGCGTCGGCGATGTTCACCGAGTCGCCGCGCTACATCCCGCTCGTGGGCGGCGAGTTCAAGAGCCATGGCACCGGAGAGTTCAGCGCCGAGATCGTCCAGCCAGAGCATCCGGTGGTGCGTGGCCTGACGCCGTTCACGACCTGGGATGAAACCTACGTCCACACCCGCCACAACACCGCCGATCGCACGGTGCTCATGGAGCGCGTCGATGGCACGGGGCGCGAGCCGTACACCTGGGTGCGCACGCAGGGCAAGGGTCGGGTCTTCTACACGGCGCTCGGCCACGACGAACGTACCTGGCGGCACCCCGGATTCCAGCAACTCGTCGCACAGGGCACGACATGGGCGGTGTCTGCCGATGCGCGCGAGGCGTGGCAGCGTCTGAAGATGCCGGAGGTGGTGTACCTGGACGGCTTCAACGTACCGAATTACGAGAAGCGCGACCCGGCACCGAAGTACCAGATGCCGTTCTCGCCGGCCGACTCGATGAAGTTCATCAGCGTGCCGGCCGAGTTCGATCTGCAGTTGTTCGCGCAGGAGCCGCAGGTCATCAAGCCCATCACCTTCTCGTTCGACGCGCGCGGCCGGATGTGGGTGATCGAGGCCATCGACTACCCCAACCTCGTGCTCAACGGCCAGCCTGGCGCCGACCGCATCACCATCCTGGAAGACACCAACGGCGACGGCCGCGCCGACAAGCGGACGATCTTTGCCGACCGCCTCAACCTGGCGACCAGTCTGGTGTTTGTCGACAACGGGATCATCGTCGCGGCGGCGCCGCACATGCTGCTCCTGCAGGACACCAACGGCGACGACAAGGCCGACACGCGGACGGTGCTGAGCACCGGCTGGGGCATCACCGACAGCCACGCCGGGCCCTCCAATCTGATGTACGGTCCAGACAACTACATCTGGGGCACGGTGGGCTACGCCGGTTTCGACGGCGAGATGAACGGCCGCAGCCTGAAGTTCTCGCAAGGCGTGTTCCGCTTCAAGCCGGACGGCTCCAACTTCGAGTTCGTCACCGGTTCGACCAACAACACCTGGGGACTCGGCTTCTCGGAGACGTTCGACGTGTTCGGGTCCACCGCCAACAACGACCCGAGCTTCCACGTGGCGATCCCCAACCGCTACTTCGAGGGTGTCGAAGGGCTGGGCACCGGCGGTCGGGCTGCGAGTGGGCCGGGGTACCAGAGCGTGGCGCAGTTCTACGCCGCGCATTTCATCACCCCCTACATCCGTCAGGTGGACGTGCACGGCGGCTACACGTCGGCGGCTGGCCATCAGCTCTACACGGCACGGGCTTTTCCCAAGGCGTGGTGGAATCGGATGGCGGTCATCACCGAGCCAACCGCGCACATCGTCGGCCAGGGCCTGATCGAAAGCGACGGGTCGGGGTTTGTGACGCGCGACGGCTACAACCTGCTGGCAGGCGCAGAAGAGTGGGTGGCGCCGGTGCACGCCCAGGTCGGCCCCGACTCCGCGGTATGGGTGGCCGACTGGTACAACTTCATCGCCCAGCACAACCCGACGCCGCCGGGCTACAGCAACGGTCCTGGCAATGCCTATGAGACCTCGATGCGGGACCGCCATCGCGGGCGCATCTACCGTGTGGTCCACAAGGGTGCCGCGGCCGCTGCAGCGCCCCGGCTCTCGACGCGCAACCCCTCGGGACTGGTCGCGGCGCTGGCTTCCGACAACATGCTGTGGCGGTTGCACGCGCAGCGGCTCCTCGTGGAACGTGGCCAGCGCGACGTCGTCCCCGCACTGATCGCCCTCACGCGGAACAGGGCCGTGGACCCGATTGGACTGAACGGCGCTACCCTGCACGCGATCTGGACGCTCGACGGACTCGGCGCAGTGACCGATTCGACCGGCGAGGCCGGACAGGCCGTGCGTGCCGCGTTGAACCACCCTGCCCCGGGGGTCCGCAAGGCGGCCGCCACGGTGCTCGGCACACGACCGGGCGGCGGCGACGCGATTGTCGCGGCGGGGCTGCTAGCCGACGCCGACCTGCACACCCGGCTCGCCGCAGTACTCGCTGTGGCCGACGCGGCGCCCTCGCCCGCCATCGCGAAGGCGCTCTACAGCGCCAGCCTCGAGCCTGCCAACTTCGCCGATCGCTGGTTGAGCCGGGCGCTCTACGTGGCCGCGCATCGGCACAGGGACGCCTTCCTCACCGAGTACACGGCCGACCCGAATGCGGTGCCGGTGACGACGCTGCCCTTCGCGCTGCGGCTGGGCAACAGCCGGCCGGACTGGCGCACGCCCGATGCCGCCACCCTCGGCGCGGGCTGGAAGGACATCGAGGTGCCCGGCAACTGGGAGGAGAAGGGTCTGCCGAACTTCGACGGCGTGGTCTGGTTCACGCGGTCGCTGGACCTGCCGGCCCCGGCGCCGACCACACTCAGCTTCGGACGCATCGGTCAGGCCGCCGAGATCTGGGTGAACGGGCAGTCGGTGCCTGCGCCTCCGCGCGGTGCGACGCCGCCACCGCCCACGCCCCTCTTCACGGTCCCCGACGGCGCGATGCGCGCCGGCGCCAACACGATCACGCTGCGCATCCAGAACAACCGCGGCAACGGCGGCTTCCTGAGCACGCCCGATCTGCTCTTTGCCGACAGCGGCGGCAGCAAGCCCTCGCTGGCCGGCACGTGGAAATATCGCGTCGAGCGTCAGACCAACGCCGTGACGCTCTACGGCAAGCCGGGTGAACTCGCGGCGCATCTCGCGTACGCCACCAGCGCGGCCGGCACCGGGGCCGCGGCGGCAAGCGCTGCCGCCACGCCCGCGGCGCTGCCGACGCCCGATGTCACGATCCGGTTGTCGGTGATCTCGGGCCAGATCAAGTTCGACACGACGGCGTTGACGGTGGCGCCCGGTCAGCTGGTGCAGCTGGTGTTCAGCAACCCGGACGTGATGCAGCACAACTTCGTGCTCGGCGCCTCCGGCACTCTCGAGCAGATCGGCGCGGCAGCCGACCAGCTGCTCACGAGCGGCGACGCGGTGGCGCAGCAGTACGTGCCGCAGATGCCGCAGGTCCTGTTCTCGACGCCCATCGTCGACCCCGGACAGACGATCACGGTGCAGTTCCGCGCGCCGGCGCAGGCTGGCGCGTACCCATACGTGTGCACGTTCCCGGGCCACTGGCGGTTGATGAACGGAATCCTCACGGTGACGGCCGCAAGCGCTCGCTGAAGCCGTACGGGCACGCGCGGCCTGGTGCGCCCGGCCGCGATCTCGCCACCCTCGGCGGTGTGACTCGCCGCACCGTGCGGTATTACGTGCAGGAAGCGCTGATCCCGCCACCGGCCGGGTTGGGCCGCGGCAATCACTACGGCCCCGAGCACCTCGAGGCCCTCCTGCGCGTCAAGGCCATGCAGGAAGGCGGGCAGACGCTTGACGACATCCGCCAGTCGCTGAGCACCCGCCCCGCACGGAGTGCACCGCCGGCCCAGACGCGGAAGGCAGCGCTGACCGATCGGCCCGCGGCGGCGCGTTCGCTGTGGCACCGCCTGTCGATCGCCATGGGCGTGGAACTGCACGTGGCAAGCACAGTGGACCTGCCCTCCCGCGCCGCCCTCCGTGAACTGGACGACTGGTGCCTGCGGCACCTGGCACCGCTCCGCCACGACGTCAACGAAAGAGACCGAGACTAGTCATGCCTTCCACCGCTTCGCTGCTTTCGGCGGGTTTGTACACGCTCACGGACACAGAGGCCACTGTCCCCCTCGTCGGCGTCGCCGTTGACGCCGAGGTCACCGGTCTCTGCGCACGCGTGTCGGTGGCCCATCGCTACATCAACCGCGAGGGCGTGCCCATCGAGGCCGTCTACGTCTTTCCACTCGACGAGGGTGCCGCGGTCTGCGGCTTCGAAGCCGTCATCGATGGCGTGGTCATCGTTGGCCAGGTGCTCGAGCGGGAGGCTGCGTTCGAGCGCTACGACGACGCCATGGAACGTGGTGATGGGGCCTTTCTGCTCGACGAGCATCGTCCGGATGTGTTCCAGGCGAGCATTGGCAACCTGCCGCCGGGACGGGAGGTGCTGGTGCGGCTGTCCTACGTCACGGAACTGGTCGTGGACGAGGGGCGGCTGCGATTCACGCTGCCGACGACCCTTGCGCCCAAGTACGCCCCGCCGGCCGATCACCAGGGCCTGGGGCAACCCGATGCCGAGGCGCTGAGCCCACCGGTCGCCTGGTCGGTGCCCTACGGCCTCGACCTGCGCGTGCGCATTTCCATGCCAGGCGGAGTCAGTGGGGTCGCCTCGCCGTCGCATCCCGTGGACATCGCGTTCACCGACGGGCAGGCCGTCGTGACGCTGGGGTCGGCCCAGGCGGCGCTGGATCGCGATTTCATCCTGACGGTGGATGTGGCAGCGTTGCGGGCGCCGTGTGCCTGGGTGGAACGGCACGGCGAGGACACGGCCATCGCTGTCGGTTTCGTGCCGGCATTGGACGAGGTGCCTGGGCCGGCCGACATCGTGTTCGTCGTCGACCGCTCCGGATCGATGGAAGGTGACCCGATCGCCGAAGTGCGCAACGCGTTGCAGTTGTGCCTCCGATCGATGACGACTGGCTGCTGTTTCAATATCGTCAGCTTCGGCAGCACCTACCAGGCGCTGTTCAAGGAAAGCCGCGCCTACGACCAGGCGAGCCTCGAGGCCGCGACGCGCTACGTCACGGCCATGGACGCCGACCTGGGCGGGACGGAAATGGAGCCGGCGCTCAGGTTCGTGCTCACCCAGGGCACGCGCTCGGGTTTGCCGCGGCAGGTCGTGGTGCTGACCGACGGCGCGGTCACCAACACGGACGAGGTGATCGCGCTCGCAGCCGCGCACCGCACCACGGCCCGCGTGTTCACGTTCGGTATCGGCAACGCCGCGAGTCAGCACCTGGTGCGCGGCCTGGCACGGGCGGGCGGCGGCGCCGCCGAGTTCATCCATCCCGGCGAACGCATCGAGGCCAGGGTCATGCGCCAGTTCGCGCGCCTTCTGGCACCGGCCATGACCGACGCGCGGCTCGAATGGGTGGGCGGCGATGTCAGGAGCGTGCCCACAGATCTGCCGCCCCTGTTCGGGGGGCAGCGGTTGCTCACCTATGGACTCGTGACGGGTGGCATGCCGAGCGCTGCACGCCTTACGGCAACGCTGCCGAGCGGCGTGCGCGCGTGGGACGTCGCCGTGTCAGCCACGCCCACAGCGGGAACCGTGGTCACGACCCTTGCCGCGCGCACACGCATCCGTGAGTTGGAGGAGGGTCCTGACTGGACGCGACAGGCGGGCTCGCTGCAACGCGGCCGGAAGCGCTCCGCAGTCCGGCAGCAGATCGTCGATCTCGCGGTGCGCCATGGCCTGGCGTCGCGCGAGACGTCATTTGTCGCCGTCGAGCACCGCGCCACTGCCGTCACCGGCGACACGCAGCTGCGCCGTGTGCCCGTGATGCTCGCCCATGGATGGGGCGGACTTACGCGGCCAGGCATCCCTGGCCCGATGTCGGTGTGGCTGCCCACGCGCGCGGCTGACTTCCTGGCCCGAGCTGGCGACGCTCTCGATGACTGCGCGCTCGTGCCGATGGGCGACGGCTACTCCCGACCGGTGCAAGCGCGTTCCGTAACGACACAGTCCCGGAAGCGCTGGGCAGCAGGCATCTTCGATGTGGCGTTCGGCGCACGTCGCCCTCCGACGCTCGATCGGCTCGTTGCCCTCCAGGACGCCGACGGCTCCTGGGCCCTGACCAGTGATTTCGCACACCTGGTCGGGCGCGATCTCCCCGAACTGGAGGCGTACGTGCCCGCGTCTGCAGACGCGCGGCGGCGGGCATGGGCGACGGCCCTGGCCGTGGTCTGGCTGCAAGTACATGCGTCGGGGTGGAAGGACGAATGGCAACTGCTCGCGGCCAAGGCACACGGCTGGTTGTCGGGGCAGCCTGCCGACGGCGACATGGATTGGCTCGATCGCGCCCGCCGACTGTTCACTGACGGCGCCTGACCGTCGTGCCCGGGCGCGGGCTACACTTTTGCGCGAGATGTCAGACCTTCCCATCACCGAGCAGGAGAACGAGCGTTCCCGCGGCATCGACAGGCTGTCGGTCGCTGACACGCTGGCGCTGATCAACGACGAGGACAGCGGTGTGCCTGCCGCGGTCGGTCGGGAGCTGCCCAACATCGCCCGCGCCGTCGAGGGCGTCGTCGCCCAGCTGCGCCGGGGCGGACGCCTGATCTACGTCGGCACGGGGACCTCGGGGCGCCTGGGCGTCCTCGACGCGTCCGAGTGCCCGCCGACCTATGGCGTGTCGGCCGAACTGGTGCAGGGCGTCATCGCTGGCGGCTACGACGCGTGCCATCGCGCGGTCGAGGCGTCCGAGGACGACTGGGAGGCCGGCGCGCGCGATCTGGACGCGCGTGGCGTGACGGCCGCCGACGCCGTCATCGGCATCGCCGCCTCTGGACGCACGCCGTACACGATTGGCGCCGTGGCCCACGCCCGAGCGCTCGGTGCGTTCACCGCCGCCGTCACCTGCGTGCCTGGTTCGGCGATCACCGCAGCGGTGGACGTCGCCATCGTCCCTGCGGTCGGCCCCGAAGTGCTTGCGGGCTCGACTCGCATGAAGGCCGGCACCGCGCAGAAGCTGGTGCTGAACATGATCTCGACGACGGCGATGATCCAGCTCGGGTACGTACGCGGCAACCGGATGACCAACATGCGGGCCCGCAACAGCAAGCTGCAGGAGCGCGCCGTCCGCATCCTGCAGTCCGAGCTGGGGCTCGCGCAGGCCGACGCGACCGCCGCGCTGGACGCGGCCGACGGCGATGTCGCGACGGCCGTCGTGATGGCCAGGACCGCGTGCGCACGCGAGGCCGCCAGCGAGGCGTTGTGTCACGCCGGCGGCGTGATCGAAAGGGCCATCGCGACGCTGACCGCCTGAGGCTGAGGTGATCGCTCCCCAACCCCGGCCTGTCCCGGTACACTGGAGTTCGGCTACGGGCTGAACCGAACTCAGCCACTTCACGGGACGGACGTGCGAGATGAACAACGAGACGCCAGACGATCGCAACCGCAACGGCATCGACGACGAGATTGAGCCGCCAGTGCCTGACGTCGAGGCCTCCAGCAGGCAGCTGGAGAAGCGACTCGAGAACAACACGGCCACCGACCCCAGTCTCTCCGGTGGCGACGTCGATGCCCGTTGGGACGACGCCGAATCAGGGGGCGACGAGACGGTCGGCGGCAGCACCGCGGTGCCTGGCCAGAATGACGTCGATGCCATCGGCAAGGCGCTCGGTATCACCTACGCGCCCAACGAGGAACTCGACGCTGGCGGCAAGGAAGAGGAGCGCGACAAGCACCGCTGGGAACTCGACCCGGCCTCGGCGGAAGATTACGCGGAGCGCACCAAGGACGAGAAGTAGGACACGAACTCCCTAGCCGTCGCGCGCGACGTCCACGGTGGCGTTGCTGCGCACGGCCTCCTCGATGGCCTCGATGACCCGCACATCGGCCAGGCCCATTTCGCCGGGCGTGCGGGGATCGGTGCCGTCCAGCACACAGTCGGAGAAGTGATCCATCTCCGCCGCGAAGTGATCCACGGGCCGGAACACCAGTTCCTCGTCGCGTGCGCCGCCCTGGCCAGGATTGCCGCGCTTCACACGCAGCCGCTGGCCCCGGTAGGCATAGGCCATGTCGAAGTCGATCAGGCCCTGCTCGCACTGCACGCGCAGATACCGGCTCTCTGAGATGCCGAAGCTCGTGTCGCAGTGGGCCAGCACGCCCGACGCGTAATGGAGCGTGAAGGTCACGCTCTCGGGCACTTCGCTGAAGTTCGGGTCGCCCTTCGGTTGCCACGCGCGGGCGCTGACCGAGAGGGGCTGCTCGCCGGTGACGTATCCCGCCGCGTTGATGCAGTAGATGCCGGTGTCCTGCACGGGACCGCCGCCGAGCTCACGACTCAGCCGGATGTCGGGCGCCGTGGTGACCTGGCCATTGCAGGTCGCAATGGTCTTGATGGCGCCGAGCTCACGCGCCTGGCACATGTCAATCAACTTGCGCGTGAACGGCTCGTAGTGAAGCCGGTAGGCAATCATCAGCTTGCGGTCCGCCGCACGCGCGGCGTCGATCATGCGCTGGCATTCTGCGCTGTCGATCGCCATCGGCTTCTCACACAGCACGTGCTTGCCCGCCTCGAGCGCCCGGATGGTGTACTCGGCGTGCATGTTGTTGGGAAGGATGATGTAGACGGCATCGATCGAGTCGTTGCCGCGCATCGTGTCGAACGTGTCGTAGTCATACAGCGCGTCGCGCCCGATCCCGTGAGCCGCCGCCAGCTGCCTCGCCTTGTCGGGATCCCCGCTGACCAGCGCGGCCAGCCGCGAGCGCCTGGCCTGGGCAAACGCCGGCAGCACCTCTTCCACCGCGAGCATCCCCAGGCCGACGACTGCCCATCCAGCCTTGCGGGCTGGCTCGGGGAGCTCGAGGTCGGCGGGCTGCGCGTCGGGCGGCGCCAGCGGCACCGGGGCCTGCCTGCGCGCTCCGCCGCCAGTGCCCGCTCCTGCTGCCGCGGCCGCGTACTCGCCTGCGATCATGCGTGCCTTCATTGCACTCGCCTCCACACCTGGCTGCTACTTCTTCGTGTAGATCACGAAGTACCTGTCGCTATAGAGCGCAAAGGCCTGCGTGCGTTCGAGACCGGCCAGTGCGGCCCACTCGTTGACCTGCAGCTCAGTGACGATCAGCTCGGCGTTGCCCTTGTGCGGACTGGCATCGGCGGTGTAATCCACGATGGCGAGACGACCACCGCGTTTCATCTGGCTGGCCAGCGTCTTGAGATAGCCCGCGCGGTCCTGCACATGGTGCAGCACGTCGTTCATCAGCGCGAGGTCAACCGGCGCCGGGAGCTTCGGGTCGGTGAAGGTGCCGAGCACCGTCGTCACGTTCGTGAGTCGCGACGACTTGGCGCGCTGGTCGATGTGGGTCAGCAGCGCCTGATCGATGTCGGAGGCGTACACGATGCCCCGTGGACCGGTGGCCAGCGCCAATGGGCCGGTGAGCACGCCGGAACCCGCGCCGACGTCGGCCACCACCATCTCCTTCTGGACCCCGAGGCGCGAGAGGAGTTCAGGCACCCGCATCGATTCGATGCGCTCCGCAGAGTCCAGCATCGGGATCCACTGGTCTGCAGGACGGACGCCGACCTGCGCGGCGGCAGGGACGGCAATGGCCAGCGTGAGGGTCGAGGCGAGCGCGGCGCGGCGAAACCGGGACATGGCAATCACCACGCCATTAGAAAGGAGAACGTCGGGATCGTCGAACGAAAACTGAGCCGCGGTGGCAGCCAGCGGCACGCGTCCTGCAAACGATGCGGGCATGGCCAGCCTCACCATGCCCGTGACCACAGCCGACCTGCGTCCCTGGATGAAGCGTCTCGTACGCGTCGGGTATGCCGCCAAGGGCGTGCTGTACCTGTTGATCGGGGGCCTGGCGCTGCAGCTGGCGGTGGGCGATGGCGGCCGTCTCACTGACACCAGCGGGGCGCTGAAGACCCTGGTGGGCCAACCGTTCGGCAGGGCCCTGCTGGCGGTGATCGCGGTGGGACTGCTGGCCTACGCCGCGTGGGAGATTGCGAGCGTCTTCTGGCAGCCGCGCCGCGGACGCAACGAGCGCCACGGCTGGCTCACGGGCGCCCTCGACGTGCTCAAGGCTACCGCGTACGGGCTGGTCGGATGGGAAGCACTGCGGTTGGTGATGGGCGAGCGCAGCGCGTCTGGCGACAACACCGAACAGTACGCGCGCCAAGCCATGCAACTGCCACTCGGACACTGGGCGCTGGTCGCCGTCGGCGTCGGCGTCCTGATCTACGGCATCGTGCAAGTGCGCAACGCGTGGCAG
>Ga0136633_1002802_pt1 | contig 11782 bp, 10 predicted proteins | sample AntDrymeUQ832206_2_FD_105494 | JGI IMG/M metagenome (GOLD analysis project Ga0136633, IMG submission 105494) | Polar desert sand microbial communities from Dry Valleys, Antarctica - metaG UQ83 (22.06) | ecosystem: Environmental > Terrestrial > Soil > Desert | place: Antarctica: Dry Valley...
CCACACGCAGGCTCAGGAGCCGCCACACGCAGGCTCAGGAGCCGCCACACGCAGGCTCAGGAGCCGCCACACGCAGGCTCAGGAGCCGCCACACGCAGGCTCAGGAGCCGCCACACGCAGGAGCCGCTCAGCCGGAGCCGCTCAGCCGGAGCCGCGTAGCGGGAGCCGCTCCTTCGCCGCCGCGCCGATCTCGTGGGCATCGCGGCACGCGAGGCGGCGTTCGCGTGCCGGATTCCCCGATGTATCGAGCAGAGGAGCACGAGAGCGGCCATTCGCGTGCCGGATCGCCCGACACGTCGACACTGCAACAAACCTCAGTCGTGCGGGCCCTGGAGCTCCACCTGATCGCCGTTGATTCGTGCCCGATACGACACCTGCCGCGATCCCGCCGGGCCGTGCACGACCGATCCATCCGCCAGCCGGAACGTGGATTGGTGCCATGGGCAAGTGATCGTGTCGCCCTTGAGCTCCCCCTCCGAGAGCGGGCCGCCCGCGTGCGAGCAGGTTTCCTTGAGCGCATGGACCAGATCTCCACGGCGCACGAGCATTACGGCGGTGGTCCCGAATATCACCTTTGTGGGCGTGCCCTCTGGCACCGCTGCAACCGCCACCACCGGCGTGAACTCCTTCGCCCGCTTACCCTTGGCGAAGGCGTTGTGGTTGATCATGTAGCCGAACTTGAAGACGACGTGGCCGCCGATGAAGGCGCCGAGGCTGATGATCAGATAACCAATGACGAGAGGCCAGAACGCGCCGTCATGGTTGCCGCTCAAGCGTTGCATCAGCGAAAGGAAGAACCCGCCGTTGCCGACGATGTTGATCAGCCCGTGCAGGCCGGTGACGTTGCGCTCGTCGCCGGTACCGGTGTCCTTGAAGTCGGTCAGCCCGGTGAGAATGGCGCCTATGCCGGCGACCCACGCCAGCCCGAGAACCCAGGTCGTGGCGGTCTCGAGCCCCTCGACGTTGAAGAACACCCGCAGGACATCGAGCAGCAGCGCAGCGGTCGCGCCACCGACCACGACATCCACGATGACGGCATGGAGCGAGTGGCCGAGCCACGAGCCGTTCAGAAGATCCTGGAGCAGCTTGCCGGGCGTGCCGAGTAGCCGATAGAAGCCGCTCATCACCGACGCGGCGCCGTTCCACACGCCGGCCAAAGGCCGGGCCCAGCGTTCGAGCATCCCCTACCTCCTCTTCGAACCATACGCCGACGATGGCAGCGCCGTATCGGTCAGGCGGTGAGCTCGGCGGCGAAGTCGCCGAAGACCTCCACATAACGCTCGATATCGGCGTCGCTGTGCTGGACCGAGAGCGTCCATTGATCGTCCACACCGGGTGGCAGCAGGATCCCGCGGTTGGCCAGGTAAAAGAAGCTGGCGCCCCACAGCTCGGAATCGAGCCCGATGAAGTCGCGGTAGTTTGTCACCCGCTCCGGCGTGAACATGACGCAACCCTTCGGGCCGACATTGATCGCGTAGCCGGGGAGCCCATGCTCGTCGAGGACGGCCTGGCTGCCGGCGGTGAGGCGATCGGCCATGTCGTGCAGGCGCGGATAGGCGTCCTTCGTGAGGATCTGCGTGAGCGTCACCAACCCGGCGGTCATGGAGAGCGGATTGCCGTTGAAGGTTCCGAGGTGGGCAACGCGCGTCGCGCCGCCGGGGATGGTGGATCGCTCGATGCCGCTCCCCGCCGCGCCGGCGCTGAAGGCCGGAGTACCCTCGAGCGTCTCGATGGCGGCCATGACCTCACGCTTGCCGCCGAAAGCGCCGATGGGAATGCCGCCGCCGATGCTCTTCGCCAGGCAGAAGAGGTCCGGCTGCACGCCGAAATGCTCGAATGCTCCGCCCCAGGCGAGGACGACGCCAGTCTTGACCTCGTCGAAGATGAGGACGATGCCGTGCTGCGTCGCAAGCTCCCGGAGCCGTTCGAGATACCCGGGCTTGGGCGGCACGACGCCGATGTTGAACTGCACCGGCTCGACGATGATCGCCGCGATCTCGCCCGCGTTCGCCTCCAGGATGGCGGCGAGCATGTCCGGCTCGTTGTACGGCGCGATCACCGTCTCCGCGATTCGGCTGCGCGTGATGCCGGCGCTGGCCGGGACCGTGGTCGGCGACTCAAGCGGACCCATCGCCTCCCGCGGTGGCTGGATGCTGACGAGCACGTCGTCGTGGTGGCCGTGGTAGCCGCCCTCGAACTTGATGATCTTCTCGCGGCCGGTGTAGCCGCGCGCGACCCGGATAGCGTCCATGGTCGCCTCGGTGCCGGAGTTGCTGAAGCGTACGAGATCGGCGCCGAAGCGCGCTTTGATCTCCTCGGCCAGGGCGATGCCGTCCTCGACCGGGAACGTATAGCACGTGCCGTTGGCGACGCGGTGCTGGAGCGCCTCGGCCAGGATCGGGTGCGAGTGGCCGGCGGCCAGCACGCCGAAGGCCATGTCGAAGTCGATGTACTCGTTTCCGTCCGCGTCCCAGATGCGACTGCCGCGCGCATCGGTCATGAATAGCGGATACGGGTCATAGGCCTGGAATGAGCTGGGCACGCCGAGCGGCATGGACCCTCGGGCGCGCTCGAACAGCTCGGCGCTCTTCCGCGTCCGGTCCTTGTACCCTTGTTCCTCCCGCGCACCGATCTCCGCGATGCGCGCCCGATTGATCTGACGCCTGGTGACCGTCACGGTCGCCCTCCTAGCGAGCTCCCCACTGATAGCTCTCCTTGATGAAGCGCAGCTCCACGAGCGTCTCGGTCGAGCGGATGCCGCCGATCTCGGCCAACCGATCGGTCAGCACACGCAGCAGATGGTCGTTGTCCACGCACACGACCTCGCAGAAGAGGTCGTACCGTCCGGCGGTGATGACGACGTACGTGACCTCGTCGAGGGCGGCAATCTGCTCGGCAATCTCCGTCAACCTCCCGGCCTCGACCTTGAGGCCGATGAGCGCCGGCTGCTGGAACCCCATCGCCAGCGGGTCGGTGACGCCGACGATCTGTACCACGCCACGGCTGATCAACCGCTCGGCGCGTTGGCGAACGGTGGCCTCAGGCACCTTCAGCTGCCGCCCGATCTGGGCGTATGGTCGCCGACCGTCGAGCTGCAGCGCCTTGATGATCGCCTTGTCCAGATCGTCCAGCACGGGCCGCCGCCCTGACTGCTGAATCGTTCTCACCGCCATGCGCGGAGCGTAGCCTGTAGCCGATCGCGGGTCAACTTTCCGCGAGATTCAGCACCCAATCTTGCGGATTCCGTGGAGCCTTGGACGGAACCACGAGCGTGGGTTTGTCCGTTCGCTCGCTCAGCGTGCGAACGGACGATCGAGCTGCCGTCCGCGTCGCCTCGGCGCCGGGTCTTGCTTACTTCGCTCGCTCAGCCGAGCGGCTCCGCGGGATCAGGTGCCGATGCGCCGACGTCCCGCTGCCACGCGCCGGTCGCGTCGGCCAGGAGCTCGGCAACGTCGCGGACGGCGACATCGGTCCGGTCGAGGTCGGTGGTGCCGTCACGGAGCATGATCAGGCAGAACGGACAGGCGGTCGCGATCTCGTCCGGCGACTTCTCCAGCGCCTGCTCCACGCGCTTGTGGTTGATGCGCGTGCCCTCGCGCTCCTCCATCCACATGCGGGCGCCGCCGGCCCCACAGCACATCCCCTTGCGATGGTGAAGGTCCATCTCGACAACGCTCTGGCCCGGCACCGATTCAACCAGACGACGACCCTCGTCATACACCTCGTTGTAGCGGCCGAGGTAGCAGGCGTCGTGATAGGCGACGACCGCCTCGTGATGCTCGGATGGCACCAGCCGCCCCTCGGCCACCAGCCGGTCCAGTAGCTGCGTGTGGTGGATGACCTGCACGCCTGTCAGGCCGAACTGCGGGTACTCGTTGCGGATGGTGTTGAAGCAGTGCGGACAGGTGGCCACGATGGTCGAGATTCCGTGCTCCGCGTGCGCTGCCGAGAGGGTGGCAACGTTCTCCTCGGCGAGCATCTGGTACAGGTATTCGTTGCCGGCACGTCGCGCAGGATCGCCGGTGCAGGTCTCCTGAGACCCCAGCACGGCAAAGGGCACCTCTGCCTGACGAAGCAGCTGGGCCATGGCCCGGACGACCTTGCGATTCCGATCATCGAAGGCTCCGGCGCAGCCGATCCAGAACAGGACGCGGCCAGGCAGCGCGTCGCCCATCGGCTCCGTGGCGTGGATCGTTCGCCATGGGGTACCGTCAGTGGCCGCCACGGGCCGCGGCGCATCGGTCTGTCCGAGAACCTCAACGTCCAGGCCCTTGGCCCAGTCCAGGCGTGACGACTTCGGCTGGCCCCAGGGGTTGCCGGCGTTCTCCATGTTGCGGAAGGCAGCATTGAGCTCCTTCGGGAAGCGACTCTCCTCGAGCACCGCGTTGCGGCGGATCTCGACGATGGTGTCAACGTGCTCGATGAGCACCGGGCAGCCCTCCACGCACCAGCCGCACGTGGTGCATTGCCAGACCGCCTCCTCCGGAATGGCGTTGTCCATGAGTGGCAGGCTGAGCGCCTCCTCGGCACGCCCCCGCGCCAGCTTCAGCGCGTCCTCCGAGGCCGCCGCTCCTCCGTTCGCCCCGCCCTTCCAGGCTCGTTGTGCCGATGCCGCCGCCGCCAGCGCCGTCTCCGCCGCCGCGATCTGGTCGCGCAGGCCCTCCATCAGGTGCTTCGGGCTGAGGGTTTTTCCGGTCATCGACGCAGGGCAGAACTCCATGCATCGGCCGCACTCGGTGCACGCCAGGCCATCGGCGAGGTGGCGCCAGGTGAGGTCCTTCAGCCCCTTGGCTCCGAAGACCGGCAGCTCCTCGCCTTCGGCCGGCTCCGCCTCGAGGTCCATCTTGCGCAGCGCGCCGCGCGGCTCGAGGTTGCGGAAATAGACGTTCGGCTCGCTGCTGATGATGTGCAGGTGCTTGCTGTACGGCAGGTAGGCGCCGAAGCCGAGCACGAGCACGATGTGCGCCCAGCCCATGACGCCGAAACCGATGGACGCCGCCTCGGAACCGATGCCCTCCAGCGCCACGCTCAGCGGCCCGGCCATGATCGCCCACATGCGGGCATGGTGCTCGGGGTCGAGGACGTACGCGAAGGCGTCGCCGACCCACTCGGTCAGCACGATCAGGAATATCAGCCCCAGGATGATGAACGCGTCATGGGTGAGGGCCAGGCGCGCCGGTCGCGTGATGGTCCGCCGGCCGACGAAATAGATGACCGATGCCAGCACCAGCCCAACGAACAGGTTGGCGAAGAAGGTCACCACGCTCCAGCCGAAGCCGCCGAAGGGCCAGGCCACGATCGTCTCCACCAACCCATTGGTGAGGTAGTTGGCTGTCGTCGCCAGCAGCACGATGAAGCCCCAGAAGACGAAGGCGTGCGTCAGGCCGGGACCGATGTCCTGGAGCAGCCGCTTCTGGCCGAACACGAAGACGCCGAGCGCCTTGATCCGATCCGGCACCCGGTCGAATCGGTCAAGCGGCCGTCCGCTGCGCAGGATCGCCATGTGCCAGCGCGCACGGCGCCAGAACAGGAAAATTGCCGCGGCGATGGGCACAACGACCAGCGGATAGAACGGAATGGTGGCTTCCATGGATCGGCGCCATGGTAACGGCGAGGACTTCGGGCCGATGGGACCTCCCTACCGGACGCAGGGAGCGAAGAGGCGTCAGATGGCACCGTCGATGCCACTACGCGGCTCTGCATAGCTCATGGCAGCCCCGAAACGTCCGCAGCAATGCTCAAATGCCACCCGGCGGGCGTCATCTGACGGAACTTGATGCGCGACGGGTGGCTAGCGGCACCACCTGTGCCAGATGACGAAACGTGCGCGGCGACGACGCGGCGCGACCGTCAGTGATCGCCTCCGGCGAGCTGGTCGAGCGCGTGGCGCAGGACCGGCAGCAGCGCAGCCAGCGACTCGGCGGCGCCCTTCGGCGAGCCCGGCAGGTTGGCGATCAACGTCGGCCCGCGCGTTCCGACCAGTCCGCGCGAGAGCGCGGCCATCGGCGTCGAGGCCATGCCTGCGGCACGCATGAGCTGCGCCAGCCCGGGCACCTCGCGCTCGATCACGCGGCGAGTGGCGGCCGGCGTCAGGTCCGACGGGGTCAGGCCGGTCCCGCCGGTGGTCAGGATGAGCCGATGCCCGGCATCGGCCAGGCGGGCGAGGAGCGACGCGATCTGCGCCTCGTCGTCGGCAATGACGATCGCCTCAGGGGCAACGTCGAAGCCCGCGGCGCGAAGTGCTTCAACCAGCGCGGGCCCGGAGGTGTCCTCTCGCTCCCCCGCCGCCGAGCGGTTCGAGCAGGTCACGACAACCGCCTCGTGCTCGGCGCGCACGGGCCGCTCGGCGCGCACGGGCCGCTCGGCGCGCTGATAGTCGCCGGAGCGGCCGCCCGACTTCTCGAGCAGCTTGACGCGCTCGATGACGATGTCGCGCTGGAGCGCCTTGGCCATGTCGTACAGGGTGAGCGCCGCCACGCTGGCGGCGGTCAACGCTTCCATCTCCACGCCGGTGCGGGCGGTGGCACGCGCCTCGGCGCGAATGGTCACTGAGCCGGTGTCGCGATCCGCCGTCAGCTGGACGTCGACATGATCGAGGGGCAGCGGATGGCAGAGAGGGATGAGCTCGGAGGTGCGCTTGGCAGCGCCGATGCCGGCCAGGCGCGCCGTCACCAGCGCATCTCCCTTTGGCCCGCCCGCGTCGAGGAGTGTGGCCAGCACCTCCGGTCGCATCCGGACGATCGCCGCCGCCACGGCCCGCCGCGCTGTCACGGGCTTCTCGCCCACGTCGACCATGCGCGGCGCACCCTCGTCGTCGAGGTGGCTCGGTCTCATCGCCAGGTGTGCAGCAGGAGCGGCTCGAACACGATCGCCTCGTAGGACAGTTGCGGCTCGGCGGCCGCGACGCCCTCGGGAACGACCAGCAGCGCATTGCCATCGGCCATCGGTCGCAGCTGCGAAGAGGCCTGCCCGCCGGCCGGGCGGGCATGGATCTCGCCGTCCTCGTGCCAGACGGAGACACGCAGGAAGGCGCGGCGCGCAGGGTCCTTCTTCATCCGCTCCGTCGGAGTCGCTCCCACGCGCAGGCGGCCATCACCGCCGAGGTCGAGCATGGACCGGATGAAGGGCCGCACGAACAACTCGAACGTCACCAGCGCACTGACCGGGTTGCCCGGCAGCCCGATGACCGTGGCGCCGCCGAGCGCCCCGACCGCCAGTGGCTTGCCGGGCTGGACCGCGATGCGCCAGAAGTCCAGGCTCCCGTTCCGTTCCAGCACGGCCCGGACGTAATCGTGGCGCCCAACGCTCACGCCGCCGGACGTCACCAGCAGGTCCGCGTGCCGCGCGGCGTCCATGAGCGCGTGCTCGATCGGCCACTCCTCGTCCCGCTCGCGGGGCAGGATCAGCGCCTTGCCGCCCGCCTCGCTGACCGCGGCCGCCAGCGAGACGCCGTTGGCGTCGTGGATCTGGCCCGGCCCGAGAGGCTCTCCGGGGCCGACGAGCTCGTTGCCGGTCGACAGGATGGCGACCACCGGCCTGCGGCGGACCTCGACAGCGCCGACGCCGATGGAAGCCAACACCGCCAGCTTCGCGGGAGTGAGCTCGCCGGGCAGGCAGATCTCGTCGCCGGCACGCGTGTCGTGCGCCGCGGCGCGAACGTGGGTCGCGCTCAGCACGCTTCCGGAGATCGAGACCGATCCGTCAGCCTCATTGGCCTCCTCGATCGGCACGACCGCATCGGCGCCGGGCGGCAGCGGCGCCCCGGTCATGATGCGAACCGCCGTTCCCGGCTCGACGGTGGGCAGCTCCGCGGCACCGGCGGCGATCTCGCCGGTGACCCGCAGGCGACCGGGCGTGTCGGCGGCGCGAACGGCGTAGCCGTCCATGGCCGAGTTCGCGAAGGCCGGCACACCAACTGCCGCGACCACCTTCGACTCGGCCAGGACGCGCCCGACGGCATCGACGAGCGGCACCGTCTCGGTTCCGGCCAGGTGCGCCCGCGCCAGGAGGCGCCGATACGCCTCGTCCAGCGTCAGCATCGGTCTCAGAGGCCCAGCTTCATGCGCGCCTCGATGAGGCGCAGGATCCCCCGTCGCGTGACGAGCCCGAGTGGGTGCCGCGCCTCGTCGCCGATCACCGGCAGCTGGCCCACCTCGCGCTCCTGGATCAGGCGCAGCGCATCGGCGAGCGGCTCATCGGGACCGATGGTGGCGAGGTCGCCGTAGCGCGTCATGATGTCGGTCACCCGCCTGTCCGCCCAGGCCTCGCGCGGCAGGCGGCGCACGTCGCCGAGGGTGACCATTCCGGCCAGGCCGCCGTCGGCGTGACGGACCAGGAAGGAGCGGTCGTCGCCGCGCAGCATGCGCTCCGAGACGAGATCAGCGACCGATTCATTGGGCGAGATGGCGGCGGGCGTCAGGTCCATCGCGTCGCGGACGCGCACGCCGCTGAGCGATCGCTCGACGCCGGCCTGCTGCATGGTCGCCTCGGCAGCCGTGGCCAGGAACCATCCGACCAGTGCCAGCCACAGGCCGCTGCCGATGTCGCGCGACCGCAGGGCCCAATAGATGCCGCCCGCGACCATGAGGTATCCCATCACCCGTCCCACCATCGCCGCCTGGCGGGTCGCGACGAGCGGATCGCCGCGGACGCGCCACAGAATGGCTCGCAGGACGCGGCCGCCATCCATCGGATAACCGGGCACGAGATTGAAGGCACCCAGGACGAGGTTGATGAAGCCGAGCCAGCCGAGGATGGCCCGTACCTCCGCCTGCGGCACGAGTGCGCCGATCCCGAGCAGCGCGGCACCGAGCACGAGGCTCGTGACCGGGCCGGCCAGGGCGATGACGGCCTCGTCACGCGCGCTGCGCGAATCGGTCTCGATGCTGGTGGCACCGCCGAAGATGAAGAGGGTGATGCCCGCGACCTTGAGCCCCAGGCGGCGCGCAACGATCGCGTGCGAGAACTCGTGCGCCAGGACCGATGCGAAGAAGGCCAGGGCGGTCCCGGCGCCAAGAAGCCAGTACTGGCCCGCCGTCCAGCCGGGAATGAGGCGTGGGAGGAACGCATCGGCCAATGAGAAGGTGAGCAGGAAGGCGATGACCAGCCAGCTGGGGTGAATCGCAAGGTCGATGCCGGCCACCCGGCCGATCCTCCATCCTGAGCCCATGGGCTGAGTCTAGATCAGGCTCGAGCGCCCGTCCTCACGGCCGCCTCGCCAACGCGCGAAGCCGATGGCGGTCAGGAGGAGGGCAGTCACCACGATGGAGGTGCCGGCGGCCAGGGCGGCGTCGAACCAGAACGGCTCGGGGAAGAGAATGATCAACTCCGAGCCTTCGCTGAAGAGGTACGTGCCGGGCGGGAAGAAGATGGCGTGGAACGCCAGGAATGCGGGCTCGAAGGCGACCGCGAAGACGCCGGCGAGGAGGATCGCGACGACGCCGACCACGCACGCGGCGGCGAGCATGATCCGGCCCTGGCGTCGCGGCTCGCGCCTGAGCCATGCGCCCATCACGACCGCCGTGATGAGTGCGACCACGGTGATCGCGGCCAGTAGTTGCACAAGGCGCGACACGTCGCTCATGTGCGAGCGCTCGCGCTCGTCGAGCAGCGGCTCGCCGGATGTGAGCGAGGCGTCGAAGTCGCCGTTGAGGTAGAGGTCGCCAAGAACCTCGTCGGTGACGCGATCGATCTCCGCCTGCGACGTTTCCAATGCGGCGGCCACGCCATGGCGAGCCTGCAGCGCCGAGGTGAACCAGGGGTTGAAAAGGAGGATGGGCGCAGAAAGTGTCACCAGCAGCGCCAGCGACAGTCCGAACAACAGCCCGACCACGGCAGGGGCGCGCGATATCGGCACTTGGCGACCCAGGGTCAGAGGACGCGCCCGGCGATGCGTCTGCTGCCGACCACCATCGAGAGCAGCATGCCGACGATGCTGGTGACGATCGACCCGAGCAGGGCGGCCAGGAAGTCCCCGACCCGGAACCCAAGATCGAGCTCGTTCGAGACGGCGCCGGTGAGCAGCAGCATGAGCGCGTTGATCACGAGGAGGAAGAGGCCGAGCGTCATGATCGTGATCGGCAGCGTGAAGATGCGCAGGATCGGTCGCAGGAAAGTGTTGATCCCGCCGAAAATGAACGCGACGAGCAGCAGCTTCCACCACTCGCCGCTGAACTCGAGGTTCGGCACGATCAGAACGGCCACGTAGAGCGCGGCCGCGTTGATGAGCGTCTGGACGAGCCGATCCACAGCGGTAGCCTAGCCGATGCCGTCCATGCCGGGCGGTCCGGTCAGCAGGCGTCCGCGCACCCAGCCACCGCGCACCATGTTCGGGTGCGGGCGAAAGACGAGACGGCTGGCCACATCCTCGGCGGCCGCGGGCGGATCGTCGGTCGGCAGTGGGTTCGTGAAGCGCGGATCGACGGCGATGAGGTCGGCCTCCTTTCCGACCTCCAGCGAGCCGATGCGGCCTTCGAGGCCAAGAACACGGGCCCCCTCCAGGGTACCGATGCGCAACCAGTCGAGTGGACGCAGTGCGGTGGCGGCACCGCCGCGGCCGGTGAGCTGGAGCGCGCGCTGGGTCACCGCGCCGGCACGCATGACGCTGAAGATCGAAACCTCGGGACCCGCCGCCACGTCACTGCCCAACCCGACCGCCATCCCACGGGCGCGATACGCGCCGAGCTGCATCATGCCGCTCGACAGGAACAGGTTGGAGGACGGGCAATGCGCCACCCGCGCGTCAGTCTCCACGAGGCGCTCCACCTCGCGCGACGACAGGTGGATGGCGTGAGCCAGGATCGTGCGCGCGCCGAGCCCGCCGGCCCGGTCGTACACGTCGAGGTAGTCCTGCGCCTCGGGAAAGAGCCGCCGGACCTCGATGACCTCGCCGTCGTCCTCGGACAGATGCGTCTGCCAGTAGGCGCCACGCCGCGCGGCGAGCGATGCCGACTCGCGCAGCATCTCGGCGGAGCAGCTGACCGCGAAGCGGGGCGTGAACGCGTACGACAGGCGTCCATCGTCGCGGCCGTGCCAGCGGGCGGCGAGATCGTCGGACTGGCGGAGGCTCGTCTCGAGGATCTCGCCGGGCTTGATGTCGGTGTCGTAGGTGAGCCGGTCCATCATCACCTTGCCGATCACCGCCCTGATGCCATGCGCTTCGGCGGCCGCGAAGGCCGCATCGGTCGAATCGGCCCAGAGCGCGGCGTAGGCCACGACCGTGGTCGTTCCGGCGGCTGCGAACGCCTGGAACGCAGCCGGCGCCTGGCGCTCGGCAACCGAGCGGTCATACGCACGCTCGAGCGGGAAGATGTATCGGTCCAGCCAGGTCAGCAGGTCGAGCCCGCTCCCCAGCCCTGCGTTTGGGATCTGCGGCAGATGCGCATGGAGGTCGACCATGCCCGGCATGACCACGAGGGGACGCAGGTCAAGGGCCGATGGGGCCGCCTCGGCACCAGGCCAGCGAGAGACACGCCTGATCCGGCCGGCCGCGTCGACCTCGATCAGGCCGTCGAGCTCATCGATGAAGCCCCCGTCGCCCAACGGCGACAGGAGCCGAGCGCGCAGCGCGAAGGGGGGTGTCGCCGGGAGCGCGGTCATCGGCGCCGATGCTACATGCGGAGACCGAGTATTCTTGCGGTTCTACAGTTAGGAGGCCTCTCATGGCCAATGGCAGCATCAAGAAGATCGTGGCCGATCGCGGCTTCGGCTTCATCACCGGCGAGGATGGCAAGGATTATTTCTTCCACCGCGACGGGCTCAGTGAGTCGATCGACTTCGATCG